>JAESFY010000329.1_pt1 | contig 12327 bp, 11 predicted proteins | sample 9266201 | NCBI WGS metagenome assembly JAESFY01 (sample SAMN14515071, study PRJNA621656) | algae metagenome | isolation source: Nodosilinea sp. WJT8-NPBG4 and co-occurring heterotrophs from soil, lower... | place: USA: Pinto Basin, Colorado Desert, California | collected 2006-05-27 | reverse complement strand
TTATGGTTCCGGGCCCTCGTCAAGGTGTCGAACGAGCTGCCGCTCTCAGGAGCGGCCGAACACCTGCGTCCAGTAGATGCCGTACGGGCCGCCGTGACCGATGCCGACGCCCATCGTCGTGCTGTCGCAGTTGAGGATGTTGGCCTTGTGTCCTGCGCTGTTCATCCAGCTCGCCATCACGCTCTGCGCGGTGCTCTGACCCGCCGCGATGTTCTCGCCGCTTCCGTCGGAGTAGCCGGCGGCCTCGAGGCGATCCCACGGCGAGCGGCCGTCGAGTGACGTGTGGCTGAAGTAGGCGTTGTCCGCCATGTCCTGGCTGTGCGCGCGGGCGACCTCGGCAAGGACCGGGTTGACGGTCACGGCCGCGCACCCGGCGTTCGCGCGCTCGACGTTGACGAGTCGCAGCACCTCGGCGGCGGCGACCGCATCATCGTTCGTCGGCGCGGGAGCGGGTGCCGGGGTGGGCGCCGGGGCAGGAGCGGGCGCCGGTGCTGGAGCGGGCGCCGGTGCTGGAGCGGGCGCCGGTGCTGGAGCGGGGGCCGGGGCAGGGGCCGGTTCCGGTGCCGGCGAGGGCTCCTCAGTGGGTGCCGGAGTCGGAGTCGGAGCCGGCGCGGGCTCCGGCGTCGCGGTCGGCTTCGGGATGGGCGCCGGCCGGGGCGCCGGCGCTGTCGTGGGCTGCGCCGAGTGCGCCGGTGCCGGTTCCCGCACCGGCTGCGTCACCGAATAGTGCCCGCAGAAGGTGAGGGTCACGAGGAGTGCGCTCACGACGCCCCACCACGTGCTGTGACGACGAGCATGGTCCGTCAGTCGTTGGATGAACATGGATCCTCCTTGCCGACGCCGTACGTATAGACCTAGGAGGGGATATCAGTCAGGGGCGCGCCGACCTCTTCACCCTAGGTGCAACGACGCGGGATGGCACATCGGGACGGCAAGGGCCGCGCACCCCAAGGGCCCCGGCGTCCCCAGATCGCCGAGGCCCTTCGACAGTGCCGCGGCCTCCCAGCCGCGGCACTCTCGGAGCAGAGGGTGTCCGTGTCGTATCCGCGCTCCCCAGTGAGCGGATGTCCCCAGTCGACTGCGCCTCCTCGCACCTCACGCCTTCGAGGTCCTTCGCATGGCACCTTCTGAAAGACAGGAGCGTGCGGGATCCGTTCTGATACATCGAATGGAGGAAAGGTCACGCATCGCCTTCACACCGTGGCGTACCGGTCACACTCCCCCTGAAGTGTTGTCCCGGAAAAGCAGGGAAGCGACCTTCCGCACGACGGGCTCGATGTCAGGGCCGAGTTCCGGAGCAAGAGCCCCCTGTGTCCACAGCGCCGCGAAGCCATGCATGAGTGACCATGCCGCCACTCCGGCGAGCTCAGGGTCGGCGCCGACCTGTCCCGCCGGCACCATCGCGAGCCCGGTCCCGAAGGCCCGATCTGTTCTCGCCCGGGCCTGGAGCAGCGCGTTGTCGTCCGGACGCAGCAGGTCCGGCCGGTACATGACTTCCCAATGCGCCCGGTTTTCGACGGCGAAGCGCACATAGGCGACGCCGACCTCGAGGAAGCCCCCGCCATCGTGCAGAGCGGCTTCCATCTGTTCGGTCAGGCGACCGTGTCCCTCGACCGCGAGCGCGGTGAGCAGGCCGGTCAGATCGCCGAAGTGGTAGGCGGGTGCCCCATGCGAGACGCCGGTGCGCCGGGCGAGATCGCGCAGGTTCAATGCGGCGGGCCCCGACTCGAGGATGACAGTGATGCTGGCTTCCATCAGGGCCTGGCGGAGCGATCCGTGGTGGTAGGGCGGCGGCATGTTCACAAGATATCACTGATTTAGTCATTGACAAGATAGCGCGAAGATGACCAAACTTGCTGCTAGCTAGATTAAGGAGACTCCGCGAATGGAACCCCTGGTGACGCTCCTCGTCACGACCCTCACGGTGTTCATCATCGGCAGGCTCGGCGTTCGCGCCTGCCGACCGATGACCGTCCCCCTCCGAGCCGGACTCGCCGCGATGTTCGCCCTGACCGGCGTCGCGCACTTCGCCGGGCTTCGAGAGGAGCTGATCGCGATGGTTCCCCCTCAATTGCCCTCGCCCGAACTCATCGTCACGATCACGGGCGTCTTGGAACTCCTCGGCGCGGTCGCTCTTCTGTGGAAGCCGACCGCGCTCTGGTCAGCCGCGGCGCTGACCGTCTTTCTCATCGCGATCTTCCCCGCCAATGTCTACGCGGCCAACGAAGGCGTCGCGACGTCGCCCTTTGATGGGCTGCTTCCGCGGACTCTCATTCAGCTCGTGTTCGTCTCCGCGACCGTGGCCGTCGTCGTCGGCGAGCTCGTGGAGCGAAGACGGCACGCGGCCGCCGAGAAGCCCATTGATCCGACGACGGTCACCCGGATCAACAGCGCAGAACGATGACGCAGCGATTCGCCGCCGCATTCGAAGCCCGATAGCACTCGGATTTGAGCGGGCCGGGGGTTTGCCGAGACTTCGGAAGAGCCGCTCCATGCGGCCGTGCGTGCGGCTAGCGTTACCTGCGCCCATTCCGCCGACGACAGTCGTCGACGCGCGCGGAGGCCAGGATTTCGCGGAGAAGTCAACGTTGATCTCGGCAGATCGGCACCGCAGAGTGGACGTCGGACGAGGAGCAGGATGCAGATCGGAACAGGTACGGCCAAGGTAGAGCAGATCGCCGCAGAACAGGGAGTCGTCGACGTGATGTACGCGCGTCTCGACACCGAGTCGGACAGAGTGCGCGCAGCCCGTTCCCGGGCGGAGTCGGCACGCGTCGAAGGACCGGGAGAACTCTTCGCACGGGATGCCGAGCTCTCGCGCCTCGCCGACGGCATCCGTCAGTTGCAGTCGGCGGAGCGGTCGCTGTGCTTCGGGCGCATCGACGGCACCGAGAACGGGGAAGCGCTCCACATCGGCCGCATCGGCCTGCGCACCGACGCCGGCGACACGTTGTTGATCGACTGGCGTTCCGAGGCGGCGCGCCCCTTCTACTCGGCGACCATGGCCGCGCCGCTGGGACTGCATCGCCGTCGTCACCTGCGTCTGGAGGATCGGGAGGTCGTCGACGTCAGTGACGAGATCCTCGACGGCGCGGCTCCCTCGGCCGACGATGTCGTCGGCGACGGCCCCCTCGTCTCAGCTCTGAGCGGCGCTCGGACCGGACGGATGCGCGACGCGGCGTCGACCCTGCAACGGGAGCAGGACGAGATCGTCCGCTCGTCGTACAGCGGCGTCGTGGTGGTCGACGGAGGCCCCGGCACGGGAAAGACCATCGTGGCGCTGCATCGCGCGGCCTACGTGCTCTACGCGTTCCCGTCGATGGCCGAGCGCGGCGTGCTGATCTACGGTCCGAACCGCCGGTTCCTCCGCTACATCTCCGACGTGCTCCCGTCACTCGGCGAGAACGACGTGCAGTTGGCGACGCTGGCCGATGTGATCGGGTCCGAGCCCACGATTGCCGAACCCGACGCCATCGCGCGCATCAAGGGCCAGGCGGAGTTCGCCGGCGGGCTGGCGCGGTGGGTCGAGACACGCCAGCCGTTCGGGATGCCGCTCCGCCTGCACACCGCACATGGCACGGTCGTCCTCACCGCCGATGTGGTCGACACCGCCCGCCGCAGCGCCCAGCAGGGCGGGATCGGCCACAACGCTGCGCGGGAACTCTTTCTCGAGCACATCGTCGACGACCTCGTGAATGAGCTCGAGCAGCAGACCGCTCGGGAGGCATCGGAGTTCGAGGCGGAGCTGAAGGATGTGCTCGGCATCGACCTCGAGCGCATGTTCGCGGGTGACCACGCGCCAACAGGCTCCCTGCGCACCGCAGCGCCGGACGATCTCGACATCGACTGGGATCACATCCGGGACGACCTGCTCGAAGATCCCGGCGTGGACCGGATCATCGAACGGGTGTGGCCGCGACTCCGCGCTGAGGATGCCGTCCGCGACCTCCTCGCCGATCCGGCCTCGTTCATCCCCGGCCTGCGCGAGGGCTCCTTCGACGCGCTCGCGGCCTTCGACCGGGCCGATGCGACGGGCTGGAGCAGCGCCGATCTCGCGCTGCTCGATGAAGCACGCGCGCTCATCGACGGCCCACCCCGGACCGTGTACGGGCACATCGTCATCGATGAGGCGCAGCAGCTCACCGAGATGCAGTGGCGGATGCTGATGCGACGCTGCCCGCAGCGATCGATGACGATCGTCGGTGACCTCGCACAAGCGGGTCCCGTCACGACGGTCCGCCGATGGGATGCCGCGCTGGAACCCTTCGTCGGAGAACGGTTCGCTCACCACACGCTGACGGTCAACTACCGCACGACCGCGCAGATCCTGGAGGCGACCGCCCCGCTTCTCGCACGCATCGCCCCCGAGCAGCGCCTCTCGCGCTCCCTCCGGGAGGGCGAGCCCCCGACCGTCGTCCCGGTCGTCGATCACGCCCTCGTGACGGTTCTCGATGGCCTGATCGCGCGCACGCTGCACGAGCACCCGACAGAGCTGATCGGCGTCGTCGCATCCGAGGAACGGACGGCCGGCTTGCGCGAGCGGATCAGCGAGACCGCCGCCACCGTGATCGGCGCGCCGGATGCGCGAGGCCTGGAGTTCGACACCGTGATGATCGTCGACCCCGTCGGCATCCGCTCCGCCGGCGAAGCCGGTCTGCGCGATCTCTACGTCGCGCAGACCCGTGCGACCAAGCGGCTGCTCACTCTCGAGGTCAGCGAAGGATCTCCGCGAGGTACAGGGCCGAGCTGATGACCGCCGCGATCCATCGGACGTGGTTCCACCGGCACCAGCCCGTCAGATATCGCTGCCACAGCTCCGGTGCGGCAGCGCCGCGTGCGTCGACCTTCGCCAGCGAGTCGTTGCGCGGCACGTGCGCGACGATGGTGACCCCGATCACGCCGATCAGGTAGACGGCGGCGGCGATCAAGACGAGGGGTTCGCCGAAGCGCGCGATCCCGACGAAAGTCGCGAGCGCCGCCGTCCCGAACAGAGCCAGCATGAATGCCGGACGTACCGCGCGGACGTTGATCGACTGCATGGCCGCGATGCCCGTCGCAGCTTCCAGCCGGGCGAGGGCCGGCATCACGAACGACGAGAACGCGAAGAACACCCCGCCGACGACTCCGGTGCACACCGCCGCCGCGGCGGAAGCCAGCTGCATGAGATCACCCACGGTTCACGCCTTCCACAGGCCGGCGGCCGCGGATGCTGCCGCGAACGACTCGAACGAACGGGGTGCGCGGCCCAGCGCCTGCTCGACCCCGTCGGTCACGCTCTCGTTGCGGCCGTCCAGTACGACGGCGAACAGGTAGCGGAGCAGGGACACGACGTCGGCCGGTACGCCCTCGGCGAGAGCGGCCTGCGAATACTCCTCGGCGGAGATGGGGATGTAGTCGATGTCGCGGTCGGTGTATCGGGAGACGATCTCGGTGACGTCGCCGAACGTGAGCAGCTCGGGTCCGGTGAGTTCGTGGATCCGGCCCGTGAGGCTCGCGTCGAGCAGCGTCGCCGCGGCCACATCCGCGACGTCGTCGAGATCGACGAAAGGCTCGGACACTGCGCCGGCCGGAAGGTGAAGTGCGCCCTGCACGAGCGGGTCGCGGAGGTAGCTCTCGGTGAAGTTCTGGAAGAACCAGGAGCACCGCACGACGCCCCACTCGACCCCGGAGGCGATCACGACGTCTTCGGCATCCGCTGCCTCGGGCTCACCGCGCCCGGAGAGCAGCACGATGCGCTGCACCCCGCCGGTGACGAGCCGCTCGGTCAGGGCCTGCACATCCTCCAGGGCTCCGGGCACAGCGAGGTCGGGTGCGTAGGCGACGTGGGCGCGGTCGGCTCCTGCGATGGCGGCGTCCCAGGTGCCGCGGTCCGCCCAGTCGAAAGGGATCGGCGTGCGGCGCCCGACAGGACGGACGGGGGTGCCGGCGGCGCGCAGGCGCTCGGTGACGCGGCTGCCCGTCTTGCCGGTGCCGCCGAGGATGACGGTCGGCGCCGCCGTGGACGATGCGCCGAGGAGGGAGAAGGTGTCTGAGTAGGTCATGCACTTAGTGAAGCTGTTCCTCGCGAGACGGAGAATGGTTGTGAGCCGCAACGGCATACGTCATCGTCTAATATCTTCTGCATGGACAGCATGACCGCTCTGCTCGATCGCTCGCGCGCGGCGGGCGCGTTCATTCTGCGCTCGGTGCTGTCTCCGCCCTGGGCGATGCGCATCGAGGATGACGCGCCCCTCACACTGCTCGTCCTCATGCAGGGGAGCGCCTGGATCGTCCCCGACGACGGCGATCCGATGGAGGTCGGACCGGGGGGCATGGTGCTGCTCCGCGGACCAGGGCACCGCTTTCGTGTCGCGGACGACCCGCGCAGTCCGATCGACGTCGTCATCGACCGGGACCAGAACCCGACGATGCTCACCGACGCGGCCTGGGACTACCTCGCCGAATACGGCGTGCGCGCGTGGGGCAACGATCCCGCCGGAACCACCGTCATGCTGACCGGCACCTACCAGGTGCGCGGCGAGGTGAGCGACAGCCTGCTGGACCTGCTTCCCCCGGTCGCCCTGGTGCCCTCCGACGGCTCGAGCGCACCCCTCGTACAGGTGCTCTCCGACGAGATCTCTCGCGACCTCCCGGGGCAGGAGGTGGTGCTGGATCGATTGCTCGATCTGCTCCTGATCGGCGCGATCCGCGCGTGGTTCGCCGACCCCGCTCATCAGGACGGATGGTCCCGTGCGCAGACCGACCCGGTCGTCGGAGCGGCGCTGCGCCTGCTGCACTCGGATCCGGGACGACAGTGGACGCTCGCCGGCATCGCCGCGCTCGTCAACGTGTCGCGTGCGACCCTGGCCCGCCGCTTCGCAGACCTCGTCGGCCAGCCGCCGATGACCTATCTCACGGAGTGGCGTCTGAAGATCGCCGCGGACCTGCTGAGAGACCCTTCGCGGACCCTCGCCTCGATCGCGACCGAGGTCGGCTACTCCACGCCCTTCGCGCTGAGCGCCGCCTTCCGCCGCGAGCGGGGCGAGAGCCCTCGCGATTATCGCGCGCGCGTCACCGGGGTGTGAGCCTCCGACCGGACGCGGAACCGGAGGTCGCGGATCGCCGCGCCCTGATCGGGCACCCGGGGACGATGATCACGCCGCTCACAGGAACGCGTCGCGGTGCCGCCGAGCCCACTCCGCCACCGTCCTCGGAGCTCGCCCGAGCAGACGGCCGAGGGTCGGATCGGCGACCTCGGGATGGCTCGCGGTCTTCTCCCAATAGGCGAGCAGCCAGTCGATCGCATAGTCGGGCATGTACGCGGAGGCCTCCGCGCGCCATTCGGCGGGGGTGAGCTCGACGAACTCGATCGAGCGCCCGACGCCTGCGGCGATCGCCGAGACCTGCTCCGACTTGCTCAGCACGTCCGCCCCAGTGAGCGTGAGGACGGCGCCTGCGTGTCCGTCGTCGAGGAGGGCGCCGACACGGCGACCTCCGCGACATCGAGTTCGTCGACGGGCGCCTGCAGCGCCGCGTCGAAGGGAGCGCGGACCACGCCGTATCCCTTGATCCCTTCCGCCCAGTCGAGCAGGTTCGCCGTGAACATCCCGGGCCGGAGCAGCGTCCACTCCAGGCCGGACGCCGTGACGGCATCCTCGGCGGTGCGATGAAAGGCTCCGCCCGCGTCGTCATCGAATCCGGCGCTCGCCGAGGAGAGCAGGACGACCCGACGGATGCCGGCTGCCTTCGCGGCCGCGGCAGCCGCCGCCGTGTCGCCCGTGGCGAGAAGGTACAGGGCGTCAGCGTCGGCGAAAGCCCTCGCCAGGGTCTGCGGGTCGTCGAGGTCTGCCGAAACGACTTCCGCGTGCGGGGGAAGACCCGCGGTGCTCGGGCGGCGGGTCACCGCTCGCACCTCCGCACCGCGTTCGAGCAGGCCGTCGACGACATGGCGGCCGACGGTTCCGGTGGCTCCGGTCACGATGATTCTCACGAGAATCTCCTTCATCAGGGGGATGGGCGCAGGCAACGCTAGCCACCCCTGACGCGGCACGGAACAGGTTTTCGGGAGTCACGGCACTTCCCCGGCGCGCACAAATATGAGTGCTATCTGAGCGATTCAGAACGTCTCAGACGGCCGAGGAGGCGACACACCGGACGCCGAGAAGCGGGCAACAGAAAAGGCGGGGTTGTCATCTGACAACTCTCCGCCCTTCTTAATTTATAGCCGACCCCGGGGCTTGCCGCAAGACCCCCCTGCCGGTGCAGGATGGTCGACTGCTGCCGTCGCGATGCGCGTCCGGCCGCACCATCACAAGGAGAACCATGCCTGAACGCGACCTCTCTGCACCCTCGACAGGGAGCATCCCCCTCGCACCGGATGCGACAGCATCCGACACTTCCGCGCGCGACCGCCTCGTCATCGCACTGCTGCTCGTCTCGGCCTTCGTCGTCATCCTCAACGAGACGATCATGGCCGTCGCCCTGCCTCGGCTCATGGAGGACCTCGACATCACGGCGAGCGTCGGCCAGTGGCTGACGACCGCCTTCCTGCTGACCGTCGCGGTCGTCATCCCGATCACCGGATTCCTGCTCCGCCGGTACACCACCCGCGCCGTGTTCCTCGCGGCGATGGGCCTGTTCACCACCGGCACGCTCATCAGCGCGCTCGCGCCGGGCTTCGCAGTGCTGCTGGTCGGGCGGGTGGTGCAGGCGAGCGGCACCGCCGTCATGATGCCCCTGCTGATGACCACGATCATGACGCTGGTCCCCGCGGCACGCCGGGGCCGGACCATGGGGAACATCTCCATCGTCATGTCGGTCGCACCCGCCCTCGGGCCCACGGTCTCCGGTCTGATCCTGACGTTCTTCGACTGGCGGTGGATGTTCATCTTCGTGCTGCCGATCGCGATCGGGGCCCTTCTGCTGGGTGCTGCCCGCATCGTCAACGTCACCGAGACGACGCGGTCGCGGATCGATGTGCTCTCGGTCGTGCTCTCGGCCTTCGCGTTCGCCGGTCTCATCTACGGCCTCAGCAGCGTCGCCGAGGCCTCAAGGGGGAACGAGCTCGTGCCGCCGTGGATCCCCATCGTCATCGGCGCGCTCGCGCTCGCCGCATTCGTGTCGCGGCAGCTCGTGCTGCAGCGCGACGACCGCGCGCTGCTCGACCTGCGGGTATTCCAGGCCAGGTCCTTCACCGTGTCGATGCTCGTGATGGGACTCGCCATGGCGTCGATGTTCGGCATCCTGATCATCCTGCCGATCTGCCTGCAGTCGGTGCTCGGGCTGGAGCCCCTCGCGACGGGTCTGTGCCTTCTCCCGGGGAGTCTGCTGATGGGATTGCTCGGACCGGTCGTCGGACGCGTCTACGACAGGCGCGGCCCTGCGCCTCTTCTCATTCCTGGCACCGCGGTGGTGAGTGCCGCGCTGTGGGGGATGTCCGCCTTCGGAGCGAGCACGCCGATCCCTGTGGTGGTGCTCGCGCATGTCGGGATCTCCGCGGGCTTCGCGCTGATGTTCACGCCGCTCTTCACCACCGCGCTCGGTTCGCTGCGGCCTCGGCTGTACTCGCACGGCTCCGCGATCGTCGGGACGGGACAGCAGCTCGCCGGTGCCGCAGGAACGGCCTTGCTGGTAACCGTGATGACCGTCGTGACGGCCGGCGCGGTCGAGTCCGGACGCACCGCGGCGGAGGCGGATGTCAGCGGGGTGCAGGCCGCTTTCCTCGCCGCGGCTCTCGTCTCGCTTGTGCCGATCGTCCTGAGCTTCCTGATCCGACGGCCCGTGGATGCCGACACCGGCGCCTGAACGTCGCCCCTCATCGCAATCCCGTCGCTTGATGCGACGACGAAGGAGAACCATGTTCGACGACCCCTTTCACCTTCCGGAGAACCTGCGGGCGAAGGCCGCGCCCGCCCTCATCGAAGCCGATCGTCTGCACCTGCAGCGCGTCGCCGCGACCCTGCAGGATCAGCGCGAGGAGATGATGCGACGACGGGATGCGGCGCAGCGCCGTGGTGCCGAACTCGGCGATGCCGCGGTGGAGCGGGACCTCGAGGTCCGTCGGCTCAGCGGCCGTCTGCGGGTGCTGGAACGCTTCGGGATCGATGTCTGTCTGGGGCGGATGACGCTCGCAGACGGCTCGCTCGTCTACATCGGGCGCACCGGTCTGGCGGCCCCGGACGGTTCTCGGTTGCTCATCGACTGGCGAGCACGCGCGGCCGAGCCGTATTTCGGGGCGACCCGGCAGGATCCTCTCGGGATCGTGTCGCGACGTCGCTACCGCTGGAGCGATGGTCGCATCAGCGACTACTGGGACGAGGCGCTGACGTCCGTCGGCTTCGAAACCGAGGCGGCGCTGGACGATCAGTCCGCGTTCATCGCCAGCCTCGGCACGCACCGCACGGCGAAGATGCGGGACGTGCTGGCGACCATCCAGGCTGATCAGGATTCGATCATCCGCACGTCCTCGAGGGGCGCGCTCGTCGTCGATGGCGGACCGGGCACCGGTAAGACGGTCGTCGCGCTGCACCGTGCAGCTCACCTGCTGTACGCCGAGCCTCGGCTCACGCGGGGCCGGGGAGGAATGCTGCTCGTGGGACCGAACGCGCACTACCTCGCATACGTCGACGATGTGCTGCCGAGCCTCGGGGAGGATTCCGTGCGGTTGTGCACTCTGCGTGATCTCGTGCCGGAGGGGATCGCCGCGGTCGACGAGCCCGACGCGAGCGTGGCGGCGCTCAAGGCCGCGCTGGAGCCGGATGCGGTGATCGCCGCGGCTGTCCTCGCCGTGCGGCGGCCACCCGCGCACGCCATGCGCGTCGAGACGCCCTGGGCCGACCTGTGGCTGAGTCGTGAGGAGTGGACCGAGCTGTTCGCCGGTGCCGATCCCTCGTCATCGCACAACGAGGCCCGCGATGAGGTGTGGGAGGAGATCCTCGAGCTGCTGAGCGACCAGGTCGACGACGACGAGGTGCCGACCCACGTCGTGAGACGGTGGCTGCGTCAGGACGACGAGCTCACGGGCACGTTCGTGCGGGCGTGGCCGCTGCTGTCTCCGGCATCCGTCGTCGCCCGCCTGTGGAGCTCGCCGGACTTCCTGCAGAGGTGTGCGCCGGGGTTGTCGGAAGGCGAGATCGCGCTGCTGCAGCGTGACGACTCCGAGGCATGGACCGTCGCCGATCTGCCCCTGCTGGATGCAGCGCATCGGCAGATCGGCGACCCGGAGTCCGTACGGGAGGAGCACCGCCGTCAGGCGGCCATCGCATCGGTGCAGAATCAGATGGCTCAGGTGATCGAGCACCTCGTCGAGACCGACGGCAGCGAGATGAAGGTGATGTCGATACTCAAGGGACAGGACGCACAGAACGTGCTCGCCGGCGCCGACGCTCCGCCGTCCGTATCGCCGGATGCACTCGCCGGCCCGTTCGGACACATCGTCGTCGATGAGGCGCAGGAGCTGACCGATGCGGAATGGCGGATGCTGTTGGCCCGCTGCCCCTCCCGTAGTTTCACCATCGTCGGTGACCGGGCGCAGGCACGGCACGGTTTCACCGGCACCTGGCAGGAGCGCTTGGCGGCAGTCGGCATCCCTGATGCGCAGGTCGCGCACCTCAGCGTGAACTATCGCACGCCGGCAGAGGTGATGGCGGTCGCAGCTCCGGTGATCCTGGAGGCCATCCCGGATGCCAACGTGCCGACGTCGGTGCGCGAGAGCGGGGTGCCGGTGCAGTACGGATCGCGCTCGTCGCTGCAGGACGTGCTGGCGAGGTGGACGCAGGAGCATCCGGAGGGCACCGCATGCGTGATCGGCGACCCGGCCTTCGCCTCGATGGCACGCGTGCGTTCGCTCTCTCCGGAGAAGGCGAAGGGACTCGAGTTCGATCTGGTCGTGCTGGTGGACCCTGCACAGTTCGGTGAGGGAGTGACGGGCGCGGTCGATCGGTACGTCGCCATGACACGCACCACGCGCGAGCTGGTGGTACTGGGAACATGACAATGGGATGCAGCCGGAACGGAGCACGCACGTGACGAAGATAGACGACGACCTGGTCGAGTCCCTGGTCGCGGAACAATTCCCCCGATGGAGGGGGCTACCGGTGGCGCAGGTACTCCCGGGAGGGTGGGACTCCCGCACTTTCCGGCTGGGAGACGACCTCAGCCTTCCTGAGATCTGAGCCCCTGACACGGTCTTGGCGTCGGGTGAGCGAGCGATGCGCCTCAATCCGTCCAAGGGCCCGTAGGACTTCGTTCTGACCGCTCAGAACCCGTTCCCGTGGCACTGGAACGGCGCCCGGATGCCGGTGGAATCGGATGCCGCAGCGAGGGCTACCGCCGGTGCGAGGCCTTGGG
>JAESFY010000328.1_pt1 | contig 12344 bp, 12 predicted proteins | sample 9266201 | NCBI WGS metagenome assembly JAESFY01 (sample SAMN14515071, study PRJNA621656) | algae metagenome | isolation source: Nodosilinea sp. WJT8-NPBG4 and co-occurring heterotrophs from soil, lower... | place: USA: Pinto Basin, Colorado Desert, California | collected 2006-05-27 | reverse complement strand
GCCAACACGACCGCGCCGTTCCTGCTTATCAGCCGTCTGCGCGCGTCGATGGCGGCATCCGGAGCTCACCGCAAGTACGTCGTGAACGTCTCCGCGATGGAGGGGCAGTTCTCGCGCCGGTACAAAGGGCCGGGGCATCCGCACACGAACATGGCGAAGGCCGCGCTGAACATGCTCACGCGCACCAGTGCCGGCGAGATGCTCGAGACCGACGGCATCCTGATGACCGCCGTCGACACCGGTTGGATCACGGACGAGCGCCCGCACTACACGAAGGTGCGCTTGGCCGAAGAGGGCTTCCACGCTCCGCTCGACCTGGTCGACGGGGCCGCGCGTGTGTACGACCCGATCGTGCGCGGCGAGGCCGGCGAAGACATCCACGGCGTGTTCCTGAAGGACTACGAGCCCAGTCCCTGGTGATGTCGGCGGTCTGTTCGGTGCATCTTCAGGTCCAGAAGACACCTGCAGGTCCGAACTGGCCATCTTGACCTGCATCTGTAATTTCGTCCTGCACGTGAATGGACGGATGCCGTGAATCGGATGTTGCGCGTCAGGCCCCGCGCCGCTCCAGGTTCACCGATGCCCAGGCGCCGAGCTGATCGAGGATGGGCAGCAGTCCCTCGCCGCTCGCGGTGAGCGCGTACGACACGGTGACGGGCGGGCCGGGGTCGACCGTGCGCGAGACGAGGCCGACCTCGGCGAGTTCGGCGAGCCGGTCGGACAGTACCGTGTCGCTGATTCCGGTGACCGCGCGGCGCAGGGCGACGAACGTCGAGGGCCCTCCGCCGAGCGAGGCGACGATCATTCCGTTCCACCGTTTGCCGAGCACGCTGAAGGCGAGTGTGACGGCCGCGTCGCACACATGCAGCTCTTCGTCGACCTCGGGCATGCCTCCATCCTACCCGTGCTACGTTAACCAGTGCCGCTAAGAAAAACCTAGCGACTACGTAAAATTCGTGACTTGAAAACGAGAGGCTCACGCATGTCCCTGTTCCGCCTGGATGCCAGCATCCTTCCCGCGTCGTCCGCCAGCCGCGCACTCGCCGACCTCGTCGAGGCCGAGTGGACGGCATCCCACCCCGACTCGACCGTGACCCGACGCGACCTCGCCGCCGACCCCGTGCCAGCGACGGCCTGGGCGGATGCCGTCACCGGCGGCTTCGTCGACGCGGCACAGCGCACGCCGGCGCAGAACGACGCCCGGGCGCTCGCGACCTCGTTCGCGGACGAGCTGATCGGCGCCGACGCGCTGCTGTTCGCCGTGCCGCTCTACAACTACGGCGTCTCGCAGCACTTCAAGACCTGGTTCGACCTGGCTTACACCGACGCGCGCATCGACCCGACCGGCACCGCGCTCCGCGGCAAGCCCGCGACGCTGGTCACCGTGCTCGGCGGCAACTACGCGCCCGGGTCGCCGAAGGAGGGCTGGGACCACTCGACCGGGTGGCTGCGCCGTGTGCTGGCGGACGTGTGGGGTCTCGACCTTCGTGTCGTGCAGCGTCCGTTCACACTCGTGGGCGTGAACCCGGCGCTCGACGCCTTCGCCGATGCCGCCCAGGAGCTCAAGGAAGCCGCCGAGACGGATGCCGTCGCCTACGGGCGTGAGGTCGCGGCGCTCCGGGGCTCGCAGGTCGCCTGACGCGGCCTGTCCCGCGGCAGCTTCTGCGGCCGATCGCGACTTCTGCGGCCTGGATCGGGGGATCGGGCCGCAGAAGTTCGGGATGGCCGCAGAACTTGCCGGCACAGACGGATGCCGACACCCATCCGGCTTTCGGCATCCGCCCCCGGCTTTCGGCCATGGCATCCGCCCCCGGCATCCGCCCCCGGCATCCGCCTCCGGCATCCGGCACCGGCATCCGCCCCCGGCATCCGCCCGGTACATCCGTCGGGAGAAAGCACGGATGCAGGATCGGAATACGCATTCCGGCCCTGCAAGCGTGAAATCTCCCGACAAGATGATCGGCGTCCAACCGGGCGGGCGGCAGGAGACCAGCCGCTACCGCAGCGACCGGAAGAACTCCCGTACGTCGTCGACCAGCATCTCGGGTTCCTCCATGGCGGCGAAGTGCCCGCCGCGGCCTTCGACATCGGTCCAGCGCACGATGTTGTGCCCCTTCTCCTCGGCGAAGCGGAGTCCGACGTCGTGCGCGAACACGATGACCGCGGTGGGTACGCCGGAGCTTGCGAGCTCCTCGCCCCAGCCGCCGTCTTGGGCGTAGCCGACGTAGGCCGAGGTGCCGGCTGACGCCGTGAACCAGTAGAGGGCGGCATTGTCGAAGACGAAGCGCTCGCCGAGGATGTCGACTGCAGGAGTTTCGGCGGGATGCGTCCACGCCTGCAGCTTGTCGAGGATCCATGCGAACTGACCCACGGGGCTGTCGGCGAGCAGCTGACCGATGAGGCCGGGGCGGGTGGACTGGATGGAGATGTAGCCGAACTCGCTCTGCATGAATTCGGACACGCGCCGCAAGCGATCGTGCTCGAGCGGCGTGAGAGACGCGGCCGACTCCTCGTCGAGGTCTCCGACGAAGCTCCCGAGCGATCCGTTCACGTGCACGCCGATGACCCGCTCCGGCGCGAGGCGGCCGATCTCCGGAGCGACTCCGGCGCCCACATCGCCGCCCTGCGTCGCGAACCGCTCGTACCCGAGGCGGGTCATGAGCTCGAGCATCGCAGCTGCGATGTCGCTCGGGGCCCAGGCCGTTCCGACCAGCGGCATCGAGAACCCGAAGCCAGGAAGCGACGGGATCACGACGTCGAACGCGTCAGCGGCGTCGCCACCGTGGGCGACGGGATCGGTGAGGGGGCCGATCAGCGATTCGAACTCGAGGAACGATCCCGGCCACCCGTGCATCAGCACCAACGGCGTCGCGTCCGGGTGCGCAGAGCGCACGTGAACGGCGTGGATGTTCTGACCGTCGATGTTCGTGATGATCTGCGGCAGTGCGTGCAGGCGTTCCTCGGTCGCGCGCCAGTCGTGCTCTGCCCAGCGGGCGATGAGCTCCTGCAGCTCGGCGGAGGGGATGCCGGTACTCCGGTCGTCGACGGGCAGAGGCTGCGGGAACCGGGCGTTCCGGAGACGGGAGCGCAGGTCATGCACGGCGGCATCCGGGATCTCGATGCGGAAGGGCTGGACGCGGGGGTCGCTCTGATTGCTGTTCATGCCTTCACTCTTCCGGCGTAAGCGGTCACAATATGACCGGATACCGAAAGAGGCTCAGACCATGACCCGCACCACCGGACGCACCCTCGAACTCCTCGCACTGCTCCAGGCTCGACGCGAATGGAGCGGTGCCGAACTGCAGGCGCGCCTCGAGGTGAGCGCGCGCACCCTGCGCCGCGACATCGACGACCTGCGCGAACTCGGATACGGCATCGAGGCGACGCGGGGGCGGCACGGAGGGTACCGGCTGGGAGCCGGCGCTGCTGTGCCGCCGCTGACCCTCTCGGTCGACGAATCGGTCGCGATCGCCGTCGGTCTGCGCGCCGCCGCGACCGGTGTCGTCACCGGGATCGAGGAGGCGTCGGCCCGCGCCCTCGCGAAACTCGAGCAGTCGCTCTCCGCCGCGACCCGACGCCAGATCGCCGAAGTGGAGCAGGCGATGGTGCCGCTCGGCACCCGCCACGACGACGTCGACATCACGGTGGTCACGACGATCGCGACGGCCATCTCCGAACGGCGGCGGATGCAGATGGACTACACCCGGCACGACGGCGAAGAGGTCCGTCGGGTCGTCGAGCCGCACCGCGTCGTGCACACCGCGGAGCGCTGGTATCTCGTCGCCTGGGACCCGGAGCGCACGGCCTGGCGCACGCTGCGGGTCGACCGGATGCGGCATCCGGTCATGCTGCGCGAAGAGTTCCCGCGCAGGGAGATCCCCGACGAGGCGCTGCGGCAGTTCACCACGCACAGCATCACGACCGCGCCCTACCCCTACCGCGCCAGCATCCGGATGCAGGCGCCGGCCGACGTCGTCCGCCGGCACTTCGATGCCACGGTCGCCGAGGTCGTCGACCAGGGTGACGGCACCAGCATCCTCACCGCAGGTTCCGGTTCACCTGAGGAGTTCGCGCTGTACATCGGCATATGCGGCGTCGAGTTCGAGGTGCTCGAGGGTGAAGAGGTGCGGCGGGCGATGGTCGAGGTCGCGGAGCGGTTCGTGCGGGGGGCGGGGACGCGCTGAGATTCGAATCGCGTGAATGGTCGATACCGAGCCGAGGAATCGACCAGTTGCGCGATTCGAAAGGCCGGGGGGTCAGCCCAGCGGCGCCGGATACGGATGCGGCAGCCACACCGTCACGATGAGGCCACCCGCCGCGCGGGGAGTGAGCACGAGGCTCCCGCCGTGGGCCTGCGTGATGCGCTCGGCGATCGCGAGACCGAGTCCGACACTCGGGTGATCGTCGCCGCGGGTGCGTTCGGCGCCGCGCTGGAACGGCTCCGTCAAGGTCGCCACGCGGTAGGCGGGGAGCACCTCGCCCGTGTTCTCGATGACCACCGCGACCGCGTCCGGCTGCAGGTGCGTCCGCACCGCCACGGCACCACCCGAGGGCAGATTGTGCACGATCGCGTTGAGCACGAGGTTCGTGACCAGCTGCTGCAGCAGAGCGGATGACCCGAGCACGGGTGCCGCGGCCCCGCCCACCTCGATCGCGACACCGCGCCGGTCGGCGAGCGGCAGCAGGGACTCGACCGCCTCTTCGGACAGCAGCGACATGTCGACGACCTCGCGCGTGAACGAGCGCCGCTCGGCACGACTGAGCATGAGGAGCGCCTCGGTGAGCTCGATCGCTCGGGCGTTGACCTCGTACAGCTTCGAGATCAGCGCGTCGACATCGCGGTCGGGATCCGTGCGGGCCACCTCCAGCAGCGTCTGCGAGATCGCCAGCGGGGTGCGCAGCTCGTGCGAGGCGTTCGCGGCGAACCGCTGCTGCTCGGCGACCTGGGCCTCGAGCTGTTCGAGCATCGAGTCGAAGACGTCGGCGAGGTCGCGGAACTCGTCCCGCGCGCCCTCGAGGGCGACCCGATGCGACAGGGATCCCTGCGTCGCGAGCTTGGCCGCGTCGCTGATGCGGTCGAGCGGTGCCAGCATCCGTCCAGCCAACAGCCAGCCGCCGCCGAGCCCGAGGGCGATCAGCACGACCATGACGACGCCCGCCACGGGCACGAATGCGCGCAGCAGGTCGGAGCGGTTGGGCACGAAGATGTCGGCGACGATCTGCGCGTCCGGCACATAGCGCAGCAGGAACAGGCCGACGGCCGCGAGCAGCAGGACCCCCGAGACGACGACGATCCCCGCGTAGCTCAGAGTCAGTTTGAGCCGCGCGCTCATCCCGCGGCGCCTAGGCATCGGCATCCGTCTCGATGCGGTACCCGACGCCGGGCACGGTGAGGATCAGCCACGGCTCGCCGAGGCGCTTGCGCAGGGACGACACCGTGATGCGCACGGCATTCGTGAACGGATCGGCGTTCTCATCCCACGCGCGTTCGAGCAGCTCCTCGGCGCTGACGACCCCGCCGCCGGCGTCGACCAGCACCTCGAGCACGGCGAACTGCTTGCGGGTCAGCGCGACGTAGCGTCCGTCGCGGTAGACCTCGCGGCGGAACGGGTCGAGACGGAGCCCTGGGAGTTCGAGCACGGGCGGCCGGGCGCGCTGCCGACGGCGGTCGAGTGCGCGCAGCCGCAGCACGAGCTCGCGCAGCTCGAACGGTTTGGTGAGGTAGTCGTCGGCGCCGATCTCGAAGCCCGTCGCCTTGTCGTCGAGCCGGTCGGCGGCCGTGAGCATGAGGATCGGGATGCCGCTGCCCGAGGCCACGATCCAGCGGGCGATGTCGTCGCCGGAAGGGCCGGGTACATCGCGATCGAGCACAGCCAGGTCGTAGGCGTTGATGCTCAGGAGCTCGAGGGCGGTGTCTCCGTCGCCCGCGATGTCGGCGGCGATCGCCTCCAGGCGCAGCCCATCGCGCACCGCTTCGGCGAGGTAGGGCTCGTCCTCGACGATCAGCACACGCACGGCTCGGCTCCCATGTGCTCGTTTCTCATGTGCTCAGATCCTACGCACCCCGATATATCGGGAGCGTATGGAAAACCGCATACGCCCGGGCAACGGGCGCCCTCCTTCACTGGAGACATGAACACCAGCACCATCCCCCTCCGCGTCCGGCGCCGCCGAAGAATCGTCCTCGGCGTGATCGCCCTCCTCGGGGCAGTGATCCTCGCGTTCGCCGTGCAGCAGTCGCTCGCCGCGGCATCCACCTCTGTCGCAGAGGAGACCGCCGCGACCGAGATCGCTTCCCCGCCCGGCCCGCCGCAGGACGATGTCGCGGGCTCCGTCATCGCGCCGAGCGAGGCCGACGGCGTGATCCGCGACGGCGATCAGCCCACCGTGTTCGACACCGGCCGCGTCGCGATCGGCAACCTCGATCCCGCGCTGCTCGAGGCGCTGCAGCGCGCCGCGCACGACGCCGCGGCCGACGGCCTCGAATTCCGTGTGAACAGCGGCTGGCGCTCGGCCGCCCTGCAGGAGCGGATGCTGCAGGACGCGGTCATCCAGTACGGCTCAGAGGCGGAGGCCGCCCGCTGGGTCGCGACCCCCGAGACTTCGGCGCACGTGTCGGGCGAGGCCGTCGACCTGGGCCCACTGCCCGTCCTCGACTGGCTCGCCCAGCGCGGCTCGGACTACGGCCTCTGCCAGACATACGCGAATGAACCGTGGCACTGGGAACTGCGAGCGGATGCCGCCACCGACGGCTGCCCCGACATGTACACCGACCCCACAGACGACCCGAGGATGCAGCCGTGACCGCTCTACTCGCAGCGAGGCGCACCGCGCTCCTGACCGCTCCCACTCTGCAGACCCTGCCGGATGCCGTCGCCGCGAACGTGCTCCGGATGCACACCGCGACCGACGCCCGGATCATGGCCGTGGTCAAGGCCGACGGCTACGGGCACGGTGCGATCGCGGTCGCTCGGGCCGCGATCGACGCCGGGGCCACCTGGCTCGGAGTCACCGAGGTGACCGAGGCGGTCGCGCTGCGGAACGCCGGGTTCTCCGAGCCGATCCTGTCGTGGCTCAATCCCGCAGGAATCGACGCAGTCGAAGCCGCGGCCCGCCGGGTGGACATCGCCGTCGGCTCGGCGGACGAGCTGCGCCGACTCATCGCGGATGCGGAATCACCGGTGCGCGTGCACCTGCACATGGACACCGGCATGTCACGAGGAGGGTGCCCGCTGGGGGAGTGGCAGGAGCTGCTGCGGGTCGCGCGTCAGGGGCGGGGACGGGTGGAGGTCGTGGGCGTCATGGGGCATCTTCCGCGTGCCGATGAGGGCGATCCTCGGGCGAACGAGGCGGCCGTCGTGCGGATGCGGCAGGCGCGTGATGCGGTGCTGCGAGCGGGGTTCGGCCCCCTGCTCGTGCACCTGGCCGCGACTTCAGCGGCGCTCACCGACCCGGCGACGCACTTCGGGATGGTGCGCGTCGGGGCGGGGCTCGTCGGCATCGATCCTTCGGAGACCGTGGCGTTGGTGGGGGCGTCGCGGTTCACGGCATCGGTGGTGCACACGGCGCGCGTACCGGCAGGCACGCCCATCGGCTACGGCGGAACGCACGTCACGATCCGGTCGACGCAACTCAGCGTGGTCGGGGTGGGGTATGCCGACGGCATCCCGCGGGAACTCGCGCCAGGCGCGTCGGTCGAGATATGCGGGGAACGGCATCCGCTCGTGGGAAGAGTCTCGATGGACCAGATCGTCGTCGACACGGGGGATGCCGCATACCCCCGCGGCACGACGGTCACGGTGTTCGGGCCGGAGGGCGGGGCTGTGCCGTCGGTGCAGGAGTGGGCGGGATGGGCGGGCACCATCCCGCACACGATCGTCACCGGGATCGGCCCTCGCGTGCAGCGGAGCATCGCATGATGCCGCGTGTGCTTGTCATCGGGGGAGGACAGAATCCCGAGCACGAGGTCTCGCTCGCCTCCGCCGCCGCAGTCGCGGCCGCCCTGCGAATGAGCGGCCATGCGGTGGGCACGGCGACGATCGACCGCGACGGTATCTGGCGCGCAGACGGCATCCCGCCCTGCAGCTCGCCGGCGGAATCGCTCGGCCTCGCGCTCCCGGTGATCGCCGACGTCGACGTCATATTCCCTGCGGTGCATGGAGCGCTCGGGGAAGACGGGGCGCTCGCCGCGCTGGCGGCGCTCGCCGGCGTCGGCGTGGTGGGTTCGGACCTCCGCGCGGGAGCGATCGGCATGGACAAGTGGGCGACGAAGCTCGTGGCGGATGCCGTCGGCATCCGCACCGCCCGAGGAAGGCTCATCGCTGCCGACGACATCGGCGACGCGGAGTTCGAGGAGGAGGTCGTGGTGAAGCCGGTCTCGGCCGGATCGAGCTACGGCGTCAGCCTGGTGACGGAGCCCGGCGATCTGCTCGGGGCTCTCCGCACGGCGGCGCAGTACGACCGGCGGATCCTCGTGGAGGAGGTCGTGCGGGCGCGGGAGATCGACGTGGCGGTGCTGCGCGAGTCGGGAGGCGTGCGATGGGCGGCGCCGCCTCTGGAGATCCACGCACCGGGGCTGTTCGACACCGCGACCAAGTACGACGGGAGTGCCCGCTTCACGGTGCCGGCGCAACTCGATGCGGCGGAGACGTCGGCGCTCAAGCGTGCCGCCGTCGCGATGTTCGACGCCCTCGGCTGCGCGGGTGTCGCCCGGATGGACTTCTTCCTCACCGACGACGGTCCGGTGCTGAACGAGGTGAACACCATGCCCGGGTTGACGGCCGCATCACAGGTGCCGCGGATGTTCGCCGCGGCCGGGGTGGAGTACACCGACCTCATCACGCGGCTGGTGCGGGCGGCGATGCCCGCAAGGGAAGGATAAACGTCTGCTTATATGGAGGGATGAATGAGAGTCTCGGAGCCGTCGCTGAGCTCTTCAAGGCGCTGTCGTCGGAGTCCCGGTTGACATTGCTGCGGATCCTGGCGGGTGGCCCCGCGACGGTGACTCACCTCGCCGACGAGAGCGGCCTGTCTCAGCCTCTGGTGTCACAGCATCTGCGCACTCTCCGTGCCGCCGGGCTCGTCTCCGTGACGCGTTCGGGCCGCGAGGCGCACTACGAGATCGCCGACGATCACGTGACCCACATCGTCGAGGACGCGGTGAAGCACGCCGCGGAACAGACCTGAGAACCGCTGTCAATTGCACCCATATATTGCAATGCATTTATACGTGTGTTCGACTCGATGAGTTCCGATCGCGGCGTTCCTCTTTCGCCGCGGCAGAAGTCAGAGAGCGGGAGACACCATGAGCACCACCGAGACCCACGCCGAGCACTCCGTCGCGGAGCACGCGCACGGCACCGACTGCGGCCATGAGACGGTCACGCACGACGACCACGTGGACTACCTCCACGACGGCCACAAGCACGCAGCGCACGAAGACCACTACGACGAGCACTGAGCGTCGAGCGCGATCGCGGGGCTGATCCGCTCCGCGATCGCGGCGGCCTCATCAGGAATCAGCGTCGTCACACCTCGGCGAGCCGGATCACACGAGTAAACCCGCCGAGGGTCTCCCTGCGGTGCGAGGCGACCAGCACCGTTCCTTCGAAGTTCGCCAGAACACCTGAGATGTGCCGCTCGGCCGCCGGGTCCAGGCTCGCGGTGATCTCGTCCACGATCAGCACGCGCGGCTCCCGCACCAGCGCGCGAGCGAGTGCCAGGCGGGCGCGTTGACCGCCGGAGAGCCGCACGCCCTGCTCGCCGAGACGATCATCGAGGCCGATCCAGGCCTCGGCGCCCACTCTTTCCAGAGCCGCTCGCAGCACGGCGTCATCACGATGGCCGGCGCCGCGCAGCAGGTTCTCGCGGACGGTGCCGTGGAAGAGCCGCGCATCCTGTTCGACGACCGCCACCGCCCATCGAAGGTCTTGGTCGGAGAGGGTCGAGAGTGAGAACCCACGACCGGCCTCGTCGACCAGTTCGATCGTGCCGTCGTCCGGATCCCAGAGGCGGCCAGCGAGCGCGATGACCGTGCTCTTGCCTGCACCGGATGCTCCTGCGAGGCCGACGTGCTCCCCTGGGGCGACCTCCATCGACCAGCCGCGCAGCACCGGCGCGCGTTCGTCGTAGGAGAAGCAGACGTCGCGGAAGCGGATGCCGAGCGGGCCGTTCGGCAGCGTCACCGGGTCGGTGCTCTCGGTGACCACGGCCGGACGCGCGAGCGCCGTCCCGACGCGTCTCGCACTGGCAGCGAGCGGGTGGAGCTCCGTGATGGTGTTCGCGGCATCGCCCATTGCCGCCACACCGGCGACGGCCAGCGCGATGAGCGCGGGCAGCAGCGCTGCGACATCGGAGACACGCGCGGCTGCCGTTCCGTCGGCGACGGCGATCGCGAGCAGAATGACCATCGCCACCACCGAGGTGAGGACGAGATCCCTCGCTCCCGCCACCGCATCGGCCACGAGAGCTCGGCGCCGCGACGTGCGCGCCGCACGCTGCGTGTCGTCGATCGCCTCGCTGACGATCCGCTGCTCCAGCCCGTATGCCAGGATCTCGCGCATCGCACCGAGAGCGTCGACCAGCTTCTCCGACTGCGCTGCGCGCTCCCGCTGCTCCCGGTCACCGAGCCGTCGTGCGAGGGCAGCTCCGAGCAGGGCCGTCAGCCCCACTGTGGCGCCGCCGATGAGCAGGACGAGACCCGCAGCGGGCACGATCGTCGCCGCGCCGATCATCGTGAGGAGGAAGAGCGTGAGCGAGGAGCCCATCTGCGCGAGCGTGTGCGCGTAGAAGAACTCGAGCTTCTCGATGTCGGTCATCACGACCGAAGCCGCGCGTCCCGAGTGCTCGCGCGTGCGAGCAGGAACGCTGCGAGCGTAGGCGTCGAACAGAGCGACGCGAAGCCGGGCGAGGACCCGGTATGCGAGCGCGTGCGAGACGTCCATCTCCCGCCAGGTGAGGAAGGTCCGCAGTGCCACCAGCAGAGCGAGGCACACCCACCAGGCGACGGGAGGCCACTCGCGGTGGACGACCGCTCGCCCGACGCCCGCCGCCGCGAGCACGGCGATGGCGGTCAGGGCGAGCACGCTCACCGTGCCGATGCCATAGCTCTGCAGGATCCGCCGCCACTCAGGCCGCAGCGGGGGAAAAAGTCGCGCGAAAGCGTTCGCGGTCCCGGGCGAGGTCACGCGTGAACCTCCACGAGCGCCCCATCACGCAGGTGCCGCACATCTCCGACGCGCTCCAGGGCTTCCGGCCGGTGACTGATCATCACGACGATGCGGTCATGGGCGACCCGCTCGAGGGTCTCGGCCACGGTCGCGGCGCTGCGGTCGTCGAGAGCGCTCGTCGGTTCGTCGACGAGGAGGACGGACCTCCCGGCGAGGAGTGCGCGCGCCAGGGCGAGTCGCTGTCGCTGTCCGCCCGAGAGGCTCGCCCCCGCCTCGGTGACGGGAGCGTCGAAGTCGCCGGGGACGGCGCGGATCTCGTCGATGATTCCCGCAGCGGCACAGGCGGCCTCCACTTCGGCGGGGGATGCCGTGCCGAAGGGATCGACGTTCTCGCGGATGGAGCCGGCGAAGAGGACCGGGCGCTGTGACACGACGGCGATGTCGGAAGTCCGCAGCGGGAGCCCGTCGAGTTCGATGGTTCCCTCCGACGGCGTGAGGAAGCCGAGGAGCAGGTCGAACAGGGTCGACTTTCCCGAGCCCGATTCGCCGACGATCGCGTGCACCGTGCCCTTCTCCAGCCGCAGATCCACGGCGTTCAGGATGGCGCGGGACGCGTCCGGGTAGCGGAAGGAGAGCCCCCGGACCTCGAGCATCTCGCCCGTCCGTGGTGCTGCCGACCCGTCGGAGAGTACCTCCGGGGCACCGGTCCGGAGCACACCCAACGCCGCGATGCCGGGAACGGCGGTCAGGCCGAGGAACCCGGCATGCCAGTGCCGGGAGAGGTCGCGGACGGGGCGGAAGGCCTCCGACGAGAGCAGCAGGATCGCGTAGACCTCGACGCGCGGCGGATCACCCGTCACGACAGCCGCGACCGCGACGAACACGGCGGCGACGTAGCCGGCTTGCACGGCGAAGTCGGTCACCGCCGTGGTCACCAGCGATGAGCGCATCACCCGTTCCGTGGCCAGCCGCAGAGCTTCCGACCGACCGTCGAGTCGTGCTCGCGTGCCCGGTACGTCACCCAGAGTGCGCAGCGTCGCCATGCCGCGCAACGACTCCAGCATGTCGCTGCTGAGGGCTTCGTAGCTGTCCCAGTGGTCGAATCCGCGGCGCGCCAGCATCCGCTTCCATGCCATCGGGCCCAGCACCGCCAGCAGGATGCCGAGCGCGACGGCC
>JAESFY010000327.1_pt1 | contig 12418 bp, 9 predicted proteins | sample 9266201 | NCBI WGS metagenome assembly JAESFY01 (sample SAMN14515071, study PRJNA621656) | algae metagenome | isolation source: Nodosilinea sp. WJT8-NPBG4 and co-occurring heterotrophs from soil, lower... | place: USA: Pinto Basin, Colorado Desert, California | collected 2006-05-27 | reverse complement strand
GGATCGACCTGGTCGATCGACTGCACCCAGCTGTTGGTGCGGTTCACGTCCGGCACGAGTCCGCCTGCGTCGATCGCGGTGCCGTCGGCGTGCTTCTCGAGCGACGATGACCCGGGCGCCATCGCGAGGCGCGCGAGATCCTCGGCGGTCAGTGCCTGTCCGCCCTGCTCGGCGACCGTGCCGCCGAGAGCTGCGACCGACAGCAGCGGGTGCGCGTCGACGGATGCCTGCAGCGCCTGCGGGTGCGGATCGGCGGTGTGGCCGAAGGTCTCCATCTCGGGCAGCGGCCCGTCGGGCAGCGGCTGCAGCTCAGCATCCGCCAGCAGAGAATACGAGCCGGGCGAGCGGCGCACCGTCTGCGCCGCGTTGTTGATCAGGATGTCGAGAGGACCGAAAGCGGCCACCGAGTCGGCGAGACCGATCACCTGGGCAGGATCGCGCAGGTCGATGCCGACCACGCGCAGCCGGTGCAGCCAGTCACCCGAGTCGGGCAGCGCCGAGAAGCGGCGGACGGCATCGCGGGGGAAGCGCGTCGTGATCGTGGTGTGCGCGCCGTCGCGCAGCAGCCGCAGGGCGATGTGCATGCCGATCTTCGCCCGGCCGCCGGTGAGCAGCGCGCGCTTGCCGGTGAGGTCGGTGCGGGCGTTGCGCTTGCCATGGCTGAAGCGGGCGCAGTCGGGGCAGAGCTGGTGGTAGAACGCATCGACCACGGTGTACGCCTGCTTGCAGATGTAGCAGTTCCGGGGCTTGAGAAGCTCGCCCGCGATCGGGGCGTCGACGACACTCGTCGCGAGGTCGGCCCCGCGCGTCTCGTCGTCGATGCGGTCGGGGGCGCCGGTGGCGGTGCGGGCCACGACGGCCTTGTCGGCCTCGGCGATCGCATCGCGGATCTCCTTGCGGCGCACGCGCTTGACGGCCTTGAACATCGCGGCGGTCGCGTGGCGCACGGCGACGAAGTCCGGATGCTCGTTGTCGATCTCGTGCAGCTGCGAGAGTACGCGCAGCGTGGTCGCGAGATCGTCGGGATCGACACCGGCGCCGAGCGCATCGCGCAGTTCGTCACTCGCGCTGACCTCGTCCGCGGGGTCCCTGAGCTCGTCGAAGGGTCCAGGCGCATCGGTCATTGTGCCGATTTTACGCGAGAGTCCTGGGGGTTCGCCGCGCCGGCGGCGGCGAACCGGCATCCGTCCTCCCGGGCTCCGCCCCCGCGCTACGCGATCCCGCCGCCGTCGACCACGAGAGCCGAGCCCGTGACGTACGACGAGTCGTCGCTCGCGAGCCAGACCACGGCCTGGGCAACCTCGTGGGGCTCGCCCATCCGGCGGAGCGGGCGGTCAGCGGCCTCAGCCAGGAACGCGTTCGTGTCCTGTGCGAGCTGACGAGCCTCTTCGCGCAGCATCCCGGTGTTCACGTCGCCGGGGTTGACCGAATTCACCCGGATGCCGGCGGGCCCGTGGTCGATCGCCAGCGCGCGGGTCATGTTCACCACGGCGCCCTTCGACGCGCAGTACGAGATCGCTTGACCGCCGCCCTTGAGCCCCCAGCCGGAGCCGGTGTTGATGATCGAGCCGCCGCCCGCGGCCTCCATGACCGGCACGATGTGCTTGCACATGAGGAAGATCGACCGCACGTTCACGCCGAAAACGCGGTCCCACTCCTCGACGGTCGTCTCGACCGCGGTCGTGCGACGGATGATGCCGGCGTTGTTGAACACGACGTTCACGCCGCCGAGTTCCGCGAGCGTGGTGGCGACGACCCGCTCGATGTCGGCCTCGCTCGACACATCGGCGGCGATCGCCACGGCCATGCCGCCCGCCTCGCGGATCTCCGCCGCGACGGCCTCGGCGGCTTCGGCGTTCAGGTCGACGACCGCGACGGCGGCGCCTTCCGCGGCGAGCGCGATCGACGTGGCGCGGCCGATGCCGCCGGCTCCGCCGGTGACGATGGCCTTCTTGTTCTCGAGACGCATGGGGTTCCTTTCGGGTGCTTTCAGACAGGGGTGAGTTCGGGGGCGGTCACGGCGTACAGGCTGCTCGTGCCGACGCCGGTGATGACATGGATGTGGCCGGCAAGACGCGCGTCGAGGTCGAGATCACCCGTGTCGACGAAGAGGGGACGGCCGCGCAGGTCCAGAAGCTTCTGCTCCGACGCGACGACGAGCAGCGCATCGTCGCCGAGAGCGCGGAGAACGGATGCCGAGAGCTGCTGATTGCCGCGTCCCAACAGAAACCCCTGCCCGCCGATTACGGTGACGACCGCCTGCGCGGGGCCGAGGGCGATCTCGGTGAGGAGCTCCTGTTCGCTCGCCCCTCGCACGACGACCGCTCCGTCGTGGATCACGTCGACGCCGAGCGGGCTGCCCTCGATCCCGAGCTGCCGGGCGATCTCGGCGGTCGTGCCGCCGGGTCCGAGCAGATAGCGGATGCCGGGGAGCATGCGGGCCACGGCGCCACGGGAAGCCGCCGCCACTGCAGCGGCTTCGGATACCGGAGTCGCGGCCTTCCGCGCCTGCGTGCGACCGGCGAGGTAGGGCACGCGCAGCATCCCGTACAGGGTGGGTCCGACCCGTGCGCGCCGCATCGCAGCCTCGTCGATGTCGAGCACCTCGCGGTCGGCGGTGGGCAGCCCGCCGCGCGTGACCCAGTCGGCGGCGAGCGCTCCCGCCGCCCGCGGGCTGACCGCGAACACGGGCGAATACATCTTCACGCCCGCCGGAATGCCGAGCACGGCCGGCATCCGCTCGTCACTCTCGCCGGTTCGGCGTTCATGATTCAGCAAGGACGGCATCGGATGGTCCGATTCAGGGCCCGGAACGGGCCGATCTCCACGTTCTGACTGAATTGTGAGCCCGGAAGCCGCCGCACCGAGGCCGGCCGCCGCGTCTCGCAGGGTGCCGTCACCGCCGACGACCAGCACCAGGTCGGCGCCCGCCTCAGCGAGCGCAGCGACGGCACGCGCCGTGTCCGCGCCCTCGGTCGTTGAGCGAGCCGTAGTCGAGACGAAACGCGTGCCGCCGAGGTCGACCGCGGTGGAGAGCGTTTCGTCTCGGTCGCCGAGGGCTCCCTCGCTCAACGACCGGGAAGGCGTGTCGCCGAGGGCTCCCTCGCTCAACGACCGGGAAGGCGCGTACGCGACACGGGGCACGAGTCCTGCAGCGCGCACCGCATCAGCACCCATCTCACCCGCGGCGGTCACCACCTCGAGCCCTGGATGCTGCGCCGCCAGCACCGATAACGCCAGGGTCGCCCGCTCCTGCACGCACGAACGCGCACCGCGCGAGGCCGCGAGGCGCTGCACGTCGGCACCGTCGGAGCCGGCGAGGCCCGCAGGCCCCCCGACTCCGGCGACAGGGTTGACGACCAGTCCGATCACGAGGCCACGTACTCCTCGAGCGAGCGCGCGATGTCGTCCGCCGGCACCTCGTTGAAGTACTTCCGACGGTAGGCGCGCCAGGTGACCGCCCACAGCTCCGGGTCATCCAGTGAGTCGTGATGCGTGTGGTGCACGGTCTGGTTGTGCGGAGCCGTGCGGACGAGCTCGGGATCCTCGCGAGCCTCCTGCGCCACCCGTGCCAGTGCCGCGACGTACTCGTCGATCTCGGTCTTCGAGTAGCACTCGGTGGGCTCCAGCGTGAACGGCTGCGGCACCACGTAGGGGTGATGGCTCGTCCAGTAATGGAACCCGTAGTCGGCCATGCGGATGCCGATCTCCTCCGAGGTGATGCCCGTGTCCTCGAACAGCTCCTGCCACGAGTACCGCACCTGCTCGATGCGGCGGCGCCCGGTCGCGTACGGCGCCGAGGCACCGGGGATCTCCAGCACACGAGCCAGCAGGTAGTTGTTGTTCAGCACCGCGATCTGCGACGCGGTGAGCAGCCCTTCGGCGCCGAGCGCCATGATCCAGGCGTACGCGCGCACCACGTGCAGGATCACACCGTGCGCCGGCGCGACGTGTCCGATCGACAGGTCGCCGGGCTCGCGGACCACGAAGCGGCCCTCGACCCTTTCCACCCGCGGTCCGGGGAGGAACGGCGCCAGCGCCGCAGACACCGCGTTGGCCGCCGCTCCCGGCCCGCCGCTGCCGTGCGGGGCGGAGAACGTCTTGTGCAGGTTGAACTGGCAGACGTCGAAGCCCGCGTCGCGGGCGCGCGTGATGCCGAGGATGCCGGCGGCGTTGGCCTGGTCGTAGGAGGCGAGCGCGCCGACCGCATGCGCGGCATCGACCCACTCCTTGATGGCCGGGTTGTAGATGCCGGTGTCCTCGGGGTTCGTGACCATGATCGCGGCAGTCCGCTCGGACAGCGCGGCCTTCAGCGCATCCAGGTCGGGGTAGCCGTCGGCATCCGGGTAGATCGTGATGATCTTGTACCCGGCCACCTTCGCGGCCGCGGCGTTGGACGGGTGGCTGAAGATCGTCGTGATGACCTCGTCACGCTGCGAACCCTCTCCGCGGGACTCGTGGTACGCCCGGATCATCGCGATGTTGGTCCAGATGCCCGCCGAGCCGCCCGGCGACGCGAGCGAGACCGCATCCATCCCCGAGATCTCCTGCATCATCTGCTCGAGCCGCCAGATCAGCTCCAGCGCACCCTGCGTGTCGGCCGGATCCTGAGCCGGATGCAGTGCCCGCAGCTGCGGCACCTCGATGAGCTGGTCGTTGATCTTCGGCGAGTACTTGATCGTGCACGTGCCCTGGCCGATGTCGACGTTCAGGTCGGAGCCGAGGTTCTCCTGCGACAGCCGCAGGAAGTGCTTGAGCACGCGCATCTGCGCGATCTCGGGCAGCGCCGGCGGAGCGGGGCGCCGCATGCCCTCGGACAGATCGGCGAGGACATCGCCGACCGCGTCGCGCACGGCCGGCTCGACCGGGGTGATCGACACGCCGCGTTCGCCGGGCGTGGACAGCTCGAAGATGATCGGCTCGTTCCAGCTCGCCTGGTGGAAGCGGCGCGGCCCGGTGGTGGGGGCGATGGGGAGGCTCATGCGCCGTGCTCCTTGGTGTCATCGGAAACGAAAGCGGAAACAGCCGTCGCGAGGCGATCGATATCGGCGGCCGATACCGCCTCGGTCACGCACACCAGGAGCGTCCGCTCGGCGAGGACGACACCGGGCTCGATCCCCTCCGCGCGCAGCGCGGCCACGACGTCGGCGGCACGCACCGACGAGAACGTCACCGTGAACTCACGCAGATGCAGCGCAGTGTCGCCGAGCGCGACCCCCGGGATCGCCGCGAGCTTCTGCTGCGCATACCGCGTACGAGCCAGCAGCAGTTCGCCGAGCTCCGCCATCCCGGCCGGCCCCATGAGCGAGAGATAGACGCCGCTGGCGATGCCCCACAGCGCGGCGGCCGTGCCGACCCACTCCTTGCCCTCTTCACGCTGCGCGAAGGAGGTGCGCTCGTAGGCGACGTCGCCGAATCCGTACTCGCCCGGTACGTCGGTGGACTCGAGGCCGAACAGGCGCGACGGCATCTCCATCACGAAGCGCTCGTCGTCGTGCACGGCGATGAAGCCGGCATGTGCGCCGCCGAACCACTGGTTCAGCCCCAGCGACTGGATGTCGCCGGTGACGATGTCGGCGCCCTGCATCGAGGGCGGAGTCAGCACCCCGTAACCGATCGGGTCGGTGCCGACGACCACGATCGCGCCCACCGCGTGCGCGGCCTCAGAGATCGCGGCAAGTCGGGTCTCCACGGCACCGGTCGCGCTCGGGGTCTCGACCCAGACCGCGGCGACGGTCTCGTCCAGTCGCGCCAGCAGGGCGTCGAGGTCAGCGGTGCCGTTGGCCGGGACGACGCGCTCGATGTCGAGGTGCGTACGGATGTAGTCGTGCACCTTGGACTGCTTCTCGGGGAGCACATCGCTGAGCGCGAGCACGCGACGGCGCCCGGTGAGGCGGCCGGCCATCGCAAGCCCCGTGGCGGTCGCCTGGTACCCGTCGTAGGTCGGCACGTTCACGACGTCCATCGCGAGCAATTCGGCCATCAGCGACTGGTACTCGAACAGCGCCTGGAAGCGCCCGTGGTCCTCGTATGGCTCGCCGGCGTACGCGGTGAGGAACTCGCTGCGCCGGATCACCTCGTCGACGACAGCCGGCACATAGTGGTTGTACGTGCCCGCGCCGAGAAAGCTCAGCCGCTCCTCCGTGGAGCGGTTCGTCGCGAGGATGCCGCGCACGTGGCGTGCGAGATCCTGTTCGGCGATGAGCGGCTCGGGCAGGTCGAGTGGCCGTTTCAGCCGCAGTTCGTCGGGGACGTCGGCGTAGAACTCCTCGACGGATGCCGCGCCGACGGCCTCGAGCATCGCGGCGCGCGATTCCGGGGCCGTGTTGGGGATGTACGGATGCACGAACGTCGTCATGCGTCCTCCTTCAGGTCGTGGTCGCGCTGCGGATCGTCGACGCGCAGCGGTGTGGTCAAAGTGGCGAAGGGGGCGGATTCGGACCGCGGCGCCGCGAGCACCGCGACTCCGTACCGCCCGAGTTCCAGGTGGCGCGTATGACGGATGCCGGTGAGCAGATCGGTTCCGGCGCCGGGCAGGGCGAACGAGACCGGGGTCGAGCCGTGATTCAGGTAGAACGTGTAGTCGGTGGTGTCGTCGGACCGGGTGACCACCTCGACGTCGAGGTCGGTGTCGTCCCGCGCCGGCAGCCCCGCGCCTCGCAGGACGTCGCGGAAGATAGCCAGCATCCCGTCGGGCTCCACCATCGCGCTGAGGTACCAGGCCGACCCCTCGCCGACGGCGCGGCGGGTGACCGCGGGCAGACCGTGGAGCTCGCCGTCCGCGTACGATCCGCGCACCTCGACGTCGGCATCCGTCTCGATCCACTCGCTCCAGTGCGGCACTGCCAGGGCCGAGCCGGCGTAATCGATGCGCGAGGTGAGGCCGTCGGCGATCGGCCACTGCTCGTCGACCTCGACGCCGAGAAGCTCGCGCAGCAGTCCGGGAGCGCCGCCGTCGTGCACCTTCTCGGTGGCGTCCACCACTCCGGAGAACGGCCCGACCACGAGGTGACCTCCGCGCTCGACGAACGTGCGGAGGGCATCCGCCTGCGGTTGCTCGACGATGTAGAGGTTAGGCACCACGACCACGTCGTACGCGTCGAACGGGCCGGTCGCGCGCACGGCATCCGTCGGGAGGCCGAGCGTGTACAGCGCGCGGTGCCAGTCACGGGCCTGCTGCGCCCACTGCAACCGCTGCGAGGGCAAGGACTCCGCGGCGCTGGTGCCCCACCACGAATCCCAGTCCACGACGAGCGCGACTCGCGAGCGCACACGAGTGCCGCGCACCGGCTCGAGCTTCTTCAGCTCGAGACCCAGGGCCTTCGTCTCTCGGTAGCTGCGTGATCGCTCGCCGCGGTGACCGAGCATCGAGGAGTGGAACTTCTCCTGGCCGTACTTCGCCTGGCGCCACTGGAAGAACATGACGGCATCCGACCCGTGGGCGACGGCCTGCAGGCTCTCCACGCGGATCTTGCCCGGCGCCTTCGGCACGTTCACGTCGCGCCAGCTGGTGGCGCTCGCCGACGATTCGAGCAGCAGCCACGGCTGCCCGCCCTTGAGCGAGCGCATCAGCCCGTAGTTCAGCGCGGCGCCGACGTGCGAGGTCGGGTCGGCGGGCTCGGGGTAGGCGTCGTCGGTCACGACGTCTTCGACGGCGGCGAAGTCCCAGTAGTTCAGGTCGCGGAACATGCTCATGAAGTTCGTGGTCACCGCGATGTCGGGCGTGACCTCGCGGAGCACGTCGATCTCGAGCTGGAAGAGCTCCAGCATCGCGTCGGACGAGAACCGCTCGAAGTCGAGGAGCTTGGTGGGGTTGACGGGACCAGGCGCCTTCTTCGGCGTCTCGATGTGCTCCCACGACGTGTATCGCTGACCCCAGACGTTCACTCCCCAGGCCTCGTTCAAGCCCTCCAGATCGCCGTAGCGATCCTGCAGCCAGCGCCGGAAGTGTCGTGCCGATTCGGGACACCAGCAGCGCGACACATGGTCGCCGTACTCGTTCGAGATATGCCACATCGCAAGCCCGGGATGCTCGCCGTACCGCTCCGCCATGGCGCGAGCCATGCGGGCGACGTTCTCGCGCCACACCGGTGATGACGGGCAATAGGTCTGGCGCGATCCGAACTCGAGTCGGTGCCCCTCGGCATCCCACGGCGCCATCTCCGGGTGCGCACGCAGCAGCCACGACGGCGGGGTCGCGGTGGCCGTGGCGAGGTCGATCGCGATGCGGGCATCCCACAGCAGGTCGATGATGCGATCGAGCCAGGCCCAGTCGTAGACGCCGGGGGCGGGCTCCAGCTGGGGCCAGCTGAAGATCGGCAGGCTGACCATGTTCACGCCGGCCTCGCGCATCAGACGGATGTCGTCGTGCCAGGTCTCCTCCGACCACTGGTCGGGGTTGTAGTCACCGCCGAAGGCGAGCGCGTCGAGTCGGACGCGCCGGATCTGCTGTTCGGGCGATCCGACAGCTGATTCGGGTGCGGGCACGACGGCTCCTCTCTGAGTCTGCGAGCCGGGCGGCGCGCTCTGGCACTTTTCTCGAACCGGCTGTATTCTGTATACAACACACTAGGACGTCGTCCAGAGGTCGTCAAGCCATAGGCTGACGGGCAGGCGGCAGAACGGGAGAGGCATGGCGATCGAACGCAGAAACCTGCGCTCGCAGGTGCGTGCTGAGCTTCTGGAGCGCATGCGGTCCGGCCTCGTGCAGCCCGGAGAGGGCATCAACGAGGTCCAGCTCGCCACCGAGCTCGGCGTCAGCCGTACCCCGTTGCGCGAAGCGCTCATCGCCCTCGAATCCGAGGGGCAGATCGAGAGCGAGAACGGCAAGGGCTTCCGATTCGTCCCCCTCAGCGCCTCGGAGTTCCGCGATCTCGCGCCCGTCATGGCCGCTCTCGAGAGCCTTGCGCTCGAGCTCAGTCCGCCGGAGGAACTGAAGGCGATAGGGGCGAAGCTCAAGGAGATGGCGGATGCCTTCGCCGATGAGCTCGTGGAGCATCAGCTCGTCATCACGAAGGACGACGAGTGGCACAGCCTCATGCTGTCGGCCTGCCCGAACACCCGGCTGCTCGCGGTCATCGAGAGCGTGCGCAGCTCGTTCCACCGCTACGAATCACTGCTCGTTCCCGAAGATGTGAAGGTCGAACGCGTCGCCGCCGAGCACGCCGAGATCGCGACCCGCCTCGCCGCCGGCGACATTCCCGGCGCGGTCGAGGCGCTCAAGCTCAACTGGATCCACGGCATGCAGCGCATCCTCGACAACGCGACCAGCTCGTACTTCACCGCCTGAGGAGGCCGATCCATGACGAGAAGAACCATACTGATCAGCGTGGGCGTCGTCTCGCTCTGCCTGGCTGTCGCCGGTTCCCTGGCGTCACTGTCGGTCGTGCGCGCGGGCGGGCCTGACGGTGCCGTGTACCTGATCGTCAACGTGACGCTGGCCGCACTCGGCATCGCGCTCCTGCTCATCGCATGGCTTCGCCGCCCCACACCCGAGGACCGATCACGCTCGTCAGCCCTCGACGTCTATCTGCTTCAGCCCGCAACGGGTACGGTCCAGAGCGCATCCAACGGCAAGGCGGTTACGCGGTCGCCGATCGCCGATGAGGATGGACCGGTGTGCAGCACGTAGCCCGCGACGAACCGATCGCCGAGCCGATCCCGGAGCAGGTTCAGCCCGGCCGCGTCGCTGCCTCGAACGGTGGAAGCGGCCTTGACCTCGATGCCGACCACCCGTCCGTCCGGAGTCTCGAGAACGGCGTCGACCTCGACCCCACGGTTGTCGCGATAGTGATGAAGGGTGCTCCGCTGCGCCGCCCAGGTCTGCTGACGACGGAGTTCCCCGACGACGAAGCTCTCGAGTAGCGGGCCCGAGAGGGGAGCTCCCGGGCCGAGTGCGCTCGGAGTGGTACCGAGAAGACTCGCCGCCAGTCCCGAATCCACGGGGAACACCTTGGGCTGCTTGACTTCACGAGACGTCAGGTTCACCGCCCAGGCGGGAAGCGTGTGCGTCAGGTAGAGCGTCTCAAGAAGCGCTGCGTAGGGATCGAGCGTGCGACGGGGGATGTTGGCGTCGGACGCGAGAGACGTCCAGACCATCGTGCTCCCCATACGTGCGGCGATCAACCGTAGAAGACGTGGGATGTCTGCGATCCTCTGCAGCCCCGAGATGTCGGGTGCATCCCGACGAACGATCTGCGAAACGTATGCGTCGTACCAGTCCTCGCGACGGCGGCGCGTCTTGCGCTGCAGAGCCTCCGGGTAGCCCCCGGCACACGCTCGTTCGATGTAGTCCTGGCGGGTGGTTGAAGTCGTGTGTCCCGCAAGAACACCGGGAGAGAACGCCGCGTCGATGAAGGAACCCGTCGCGCCATCGACTTCGCGCTGGCTGAACGGGTAGACCTCGATCCGCTCGACCCGCCCCGCCAGGGACTCATGCGTCGATGAGAGATCGAGGAGGTTGGCCGACCCTGTGACCAGGAAGCGGCCCGGGCGCTTGTCGCGATCGACGGATGCCTTGAGCGCGACCACCAGCTCAGGCGCGCGCTGCAACTCGTCGATGACGAGCAGCCCACCGGAAGCCTGCTCGACGAATGCTGCCGGATCGCTTCGTGCGAAGTCCAGCGAGCCTTGGTCGTCCAGCGTGACGCCGACACCCTCGCGAGCAGCGAGAATTTGAGCCGCCAAAGTCGACTTCCCAACCTGCCGAGCGCCTTGAATCGCGACGATCCGCGTATCCTCCAAGGCTTCGACTATCCGCGGGTACGCCAGCCGCGGACGGAGGGAGACATCTGACATAGCGTCGAGCCTAGATGGATACTCGCCATCTCACCAGGCCCAGCTCGCCGTTTCACCAGGTCCAGCTCGCCGTTTCACCAGGTCCAGCTCGCCGTTTCACCAGGTCTGGCTCGCCGTTTCACCAGGTCCAGCTCGCCGTTTCACCAGGTCTGGCTCGCCGTTTCACCAGGTCCAGCTCGCCGCTTTGCCCCGCATTGTTCGCCGCTCCCCATCGCTTTGCGGTCAGGCATGAGTTCATGTCTCGAACGGCGAAGCCTCTAAACCTCGTGACTTCGACAGCGATTGACCGGTGCTGTAAGCGAAATAACGAAAGCATCACGGCTTCTTGACTTCGAGTCTCGAACTCAAGAAAGTAGCTCCAGCGGAACCGTCGTGGACGACAGGCTCCGTTTCGGCGTCGAGAGAGACGCCGCCGTTCACAGCGAAGGAGCTCGGAATGAAGAAGAAGTATGCACTGGCCGCCCTCGGCCTCATCGGAGCACTCGCCCTCGCGGGCTGCGGTGGCGGCGGCGCGGGCTCGGCAGGCGGCGGAGACGGCGCAGGCTCGACCGACCCCGGCGACCTGCTGATCGGCGTCTCGATGCCGACGCAGACCTCGGAGCGGTGGATCGCCGACGGCAGCGCCGTGGAGGCGGGCCTGGAGGAATCCGGATACCAGGTCGACCTGCAGTACGCCGGCGATGACATCCCCACGCAGGGTCAGCAGATCGATCAGATGATCACCAAGGGCGCGGATCTCCTGATCATCGCCGCGATCGACGGCACAGCGCTCTCCTCGCAGCTCGACGCCGCGGCTGCCGCCGACATCCCGGTGATCTCGTACGACCGACTGATCCGCGACAGCGAGAACGTCGACTTCTACGTCACCTTCGACAACTACAAGGTCGGCGTCCAGCAGGCGACATCGCTGCTCGTGGGTCTCGGGGTGCTCGACGCGGAAGGCAACGAGACCGACGTCAAGGGTCCGTTCAACATCGAGCTCTTCGCCGGATCGCTCGACGACAACAACGCGCACTTCTTCTGGGAGGGCGCGATGGACACCCTGAAGCCCTTCATGGATGACGGGGTGCTGGCGGTCCCCTCCGGACAGACCGACATCGAGCAGGCCGCGATCCTGCGCTGGCAGCAGGAGACGGCGCAGAAGCGCATGGAGGACCTGCTGACCTCGACGTACGGCAGCGGCACGAAGCTCGACGGAGTGCTCTCGCCCTACGACGGTCTCTCGCGTGGCATCATCACCGCGCTGCAGGGCACCGGCGGACTCGGCGCGAACATCGAGGCCGGACTCCCGATCGTGACCGGCCAGGATGCCGAGATCGGCTCGATCAGCCTGATCGATCAGGGCGTGCAGTTCGCGTCGATCTTCAAGGACACCCGCAAGCTCGCCGAGCAGTCGGTCACCGTCGCCGAGGCGATGCTCGCCGGTGACGAGCCCGAGGCGAACGACACCGAGACCTACGACAACGGCGTGAAGGTCGTCCCGTCGTACCTGCTCCAGTCGGACATCGTCTACAAGGACAACATCACGTCGCTCCTCGTCGACTCCGGCTACTGGACCCAGGCCGAGGTCGACTCGGGCGTCGCCGAATAGTCCCTGACTCGTGGGGCGCGCGGCCGGACG
>JAESFY010000326.1_pt1 | contig 12479 bp, 7 predicted proteins | sample 9266201 | NCBI WGS metagenome assembly JAESFY01 (sample SAMN14515071, study PRJNA621656) | algae metagenome | isolation source: Nodosilinea sp. WJT8-NPBG4 and co-occurring heterotrophs from soil, lower... | place: USA: Pinto Basin, Colorado Desert, California | collected 2006-05-27 | reverse complement strand
GAACCCACCATCGCCGTTCCTTCTCACAGCGGGCGGAGCACATAGCTCGAAGTCGGCGCCGCTCGGCCGGCGACTGGAGCTCGTCTGGTGGGGCCGACTGGAGGAGCACACCAAGAAGGTCACGCAGCTCGTCGAGGTCGCCGCTGCACTGCAGCGGCTCGGTGTCGACTTCCGCTTGCGGATCGTCGGTCCCGATTGGGCGGAGATGACTGCGGATCGTCTGCGGGCTCTCGCCGCGACCCGCGGCGTCGCCGAGCGCGTCGAGCCCACCGGGGCGCGGCACGGCGTCGATCTGCTGGAAGTGATCGACTCGTCTGATGTCTTCGTCAACACGAGCATCATCGAGGGTTACCCTCTGACTCTGCCCGAGGCGCAGTCGCGGGGCCTTCCGGTCGCGATGTACAACCTGCCGTGGCTCTCCCTCATTCAGGGCAACGCGGGAGTCATCACCACTCCCCAGCAGAACCCCGAAGCTCTGGCAGAGGCGATCGCCGACCTTGCCGCGGATCCGGCGCGGTACGAGTCGATGTCCCGCGCCTCTGTCGCTGCTGCTGCCGCTGCGATCTCGTACGACTTCGCCCAGCTCTATGAGCAGTTGCTACGCGGAGATCTTCCTTCGGAGCACTCCCCCGAGCCGACGCTCGAGGACGGGCGCAAGGCGCTCGAACTGCTCGTCTTCTTCGCCGAGAGAAGCACCCCGCCTCCAAGACCCGCACCCGCTCGGTCGGCAGCGCTAGGGCACACGACGCTCCGTCCTCGCTCCCAGCCGCGAACATTGGGCGAACGCGTCGAACGCAAGCTGACACCGATCGGCCATCGCGTCATCGAAGCGGCTCCCTGGCTGCGACCGGCGGCGAACAAAGTCAAACGCGTACTCCTGCGCCGATAGCGAGAGATCACATGCAAGCGACTCCCCTCGTCTCGATCGTCGTCCCCGTCTTCAACGATGCGGACGTCATCGCCAGCGCTCTCGACAGCTGCCTTCGACAGACCCTCACCGCGATCGAGGTCATCGTGATCGACGACGCGTCGACAGACGACACCCCCGCGATAGTCGAACGCTACAGCGAGAGGGATCCTCGTGTTCGACTGATCCGCCAAGAGCAGAACGCGTCGGCGTACCAGGCACGTCGCGTCGGGATCCTCGCGGCGAGGGCCGATCACCTGCTGTTCCTCGACGGTGATGACGAGTTCGCCGAGACGGCCGCCGAGGCAGCGCTCGAGAAGGCGACGGCGACCGGCGCGGATCTCGTGCAGTTCGGCGTCGAGGTCGTGCATCTCGACGGGCACACGGGCGGGCGGTTCGAGTCGCGCCTGCAACCGAAGCATCCTTCCCTCGACGGAAGCGATGTGCTGCGCAAGCTGTTCCCGATAGATCGCCCCGCGCAGGGGCAGTTGTGGCGCTACTTGTTCCGAACGCGACTACTCAGCGACGCGTACGCCCTCATGCCGTCAGACCTGGTGCTGCCGAGGGTCAACGACCTGCCTATCTCCTTCCTCGCCGCGGCGCTGGCCACGCGTCTCGAGTCGATCCCCGACCGCCTGTACCGCTATCACTTCGGTCGCGGTGGAAGCGGTCAGAAGGTGCGCGACCTCAGCACCGCCACCTTCTACGCCGGCGCCATCCGGTCCATCGATTCGATCGAGCCGGCGGTTCGACAGATCGCCAGTACGAGCACCGACTCCGATCTCGTGCTCACGAGCTACGCGTCTGTCCGACGCGCCATCATCGGCTATACCACGCACTATCTGGCGGAGCACACGCGCGCTGATCTGCGCGAGGCGATGTTCGCCGACCTGTACACGCGGGCATCCGCGAGCGACATCGTGCAGTCCACCGCCTTGCACTGGCCCAAGGCGATAGACGCACTAGCCGCCCACGGGGACGCGATCGGCCTTGCGGCTCGGCCGGTGCGCAGCGTCGTGCTCGCTACGAATCATCTGCGCACCGGAGGTATCTCGGGCGTCGTCATATCTCAGGCACGCGTGCTCCTGGAGTCCGGCTTGCGTGTGACGGTGGTGGCGCGCGAGCCTGGCAGCGACCTCTCGAGTCTTCCGGACGGCGTGGACTTCGTCGAGGTGCCGACGGACTCGCTCGCCAGCGCGCTCGCGCAGTGGTCCGAGATCTGCGCCCAGCGCGACGTCGACGTGGTGATCGATCACCAGTGGCAGTACTCGACGTCATGGCAGGCCTTCGCCCTCGCTGCGCGCGCCGCGGGCGTCGCCACCATCGGGTGGTCGCACAACTTCGCCGGTCGATCGCTGTTACTCGGTCTTGATCGGCTCGAATCCGCCCCGCGTTACTTCCCGCTGCTCTCGCACCTCGTCGTGCTCTCGCCACTGGACGTCGCATTCTGGAAGCTGCGGGGAATGCCGCGTGTGTCCTACCTGCCCAATCCCCCGTCGACGAACATGCTCGAAGCAGGAATCGTAGCCGCGCCGAGGCTCTCGCCCGCGGGGCGCCGGATCGAACTCGTCTGGTGGGGACGCCTGCAGCAGCGCACGAAGCGGGTGAGCGAACTGCTCGACGTGGCCGAGCACCTCGAACACATGGGCATCGACTTCCGCCTTCGGATCATCGGACCCGACTGGCGCGATATGACGGCCGCGCGGTTGAACGAGATGGCCAAGGAACGGCGACTCGATCGGCGTGTCCAGGCGATCGGCCAGCTCCGAGGCGATGCCCTCACGGCAGCGATCGACTCGTCCGATCTCTTCGTGAATACCAGCATCATCGAGGGATATCCGCTCACGATTCCCGAAGCGCAGGCCCGAGGCCTTCCGGTGGCCATGTTCGACCTGCCGTGGCTGGCCGTGATCAGCGGCAACGACGGCGTCGCGACGACGGAATGGGGCGATGCCGAGGCGCTCGCCCGGCGGATTGCGGAGATCGCGACGAATCCCGATGTGTATACCCGCATGTCGAGGGCGTCACTGGTCGCGGCTGAGCGGGAGCTCTCTCGTGACTTCGCTGAGCGCTACCGCCAACTTGTGGACGGCGCGATGCCATCCGAGCTGTCACCCGGGCCGACCATCGACGACGTCCGGCAGCTCATCGACCTGTCCATCACTTTCGCCGAGCAGCACGCGACGACCCGCGCTGGGGCGCGGCGTCCTCGCACAGCGACACCGACGGCATCCGGAACTCAGAACGGCGCCGCGACCTGGCGCGCGCGCGCCGCGGGGCTGGCCACTCCAGCGGCGATGAGAATTATCGAGGTCGCACCCTGGTTGCGTCCGATCGCTCGAAAGATCAGACACGCACTCGCGTAGGGTCGAAGACACCGCCGAGAACAGCTGACCCGCTCCACCCGGTACGGCGACGTCCGCCGCGCGTCAGCCGCGCCTGCTCACGATCCGCGAAGCTTTGCGACCGACGCGCTCGACGAGCGACTCCCGCACGCGGATGATGGAGCGATTCTTGCCCGCGCTGGCCGCCGTCAGGCGATGGAACCGACGAGGCATGACTCCCTTCTTCGTAACCTCGTCGATCTTCAGCAGCGAACGACGCATACCCAGTGAATCCTCATACTCCAGTTCCATCACCCACACTCCTGCTCGAGGAAAGAGACCTGGCGCGATCTCTGCCGACCACGAGTCTTCTCCGAAGTCGAAGTGGCGGATCGGCACTCGAACTCGCTCTCGGTCACGGTAGCGGCGAGCGACGAGGCGGGTGACTCCCCCCGGTCGCGTACCGGTCATCGCTCCGGTCAGCGTGGTCCGCAGCCCGGTTCGAAGCGTGGCAGCGACGGCGGAGGACGGCGGACTGATCGCCTGGCGCGCCAGGTCGATGTCATCTCCTTCTACGATCGCACGTGCCAGCCGTTCTTCCAGGCTGTTCGGAACCACCGAGAGCGGGAAGACAGGGTCTGTGAGCCGTCGCCGCAGCACGGGCAGCGCCGGCGAGAACTCGTCTGTCTGCCACGAGGCGTCACTGATGAACCGCCGCATGAGGTATTTCAGGGCGAGGCTGTCGATCGACGCGCGTGGAATCGTCGGCAGCGCCTCCGCTGTTGAGATCGCACGGACCAATTGCCCCGCACTCAAGCTGGATGCGGACTTCTCTGCACGCAGCATGATGCGCGCTTCGTTGAATCGGCCTTCCGCGGCGAGCGCCCATACAGCCTGATTCTCCGCCTTCAGTCTGCTGAACTCCATACGCGGGGCACGCGCGAGCAGCTTCGTGATCTGCTCTGCAACCCGGCGATCCTCAATGTGATCGCCAGACCGCCGCTCGAGGAATTTACCGATGTTGTGCCAGGCGTCGGCAGCAAGCACCATCGCCCAGTATTCGCGGGACACGGGGGCCGACTCGCGTTGCTGAACCAGAGCAGCGCACGTTGCCTCTTCGCTGAAATAACTCACCGTATAGTCCGCAGAGCCCGCGCGAGAGGTCATGGACCCCCCGCCGGGGCGGTCTCTGTAGACGTACGCCGGCAGCGGAGACACGGCGATCGACCGTGCACTCAAGAGGGCACTCGTCATCGCGACGATGTCATTGGAGCGAGGAACTCCAGGAAAGGGGAACGCGGTCCGCTGCCAGTGCTCTCTCCGGATGAGCCGGTTCCAGACCGCCCGGTGTCGGACCAGCTGAGGGTGTGTCTCGATCGTGACGTCTTCGACAGGCAACGCGTATGCCTGATTGAAACCGGTGCCAGCGTCCCACGTCGATGTCGTGAAGAACTTCAAGTAGCTGCCGTTGATCACGTCAGCATCCGATCTGCGTGCGAGGGACAGCAGGTGCGCGTACGCACGCGGCGGTACCACATCATCGCCGTCGGCGAACGCGAGGTATCTGCCGCGAGCGAGCTCGATGCCGGCGTCACGGGCCTGTCCGCCGCCGGCGCCGGGAGACCGGACCAGGCGCACCCGCGCATCCACCTCCTGATGTGCGAGGACTCTGTCGCGAGTCCCGTCCGTGGAACCGTCATCGATGACGATGATCTCGATTCTGACGCCGACGGATGCGCGAATGCTCTCGAGGAGCTCGTCGACGTAGTCGACCACGTTGTATGTGGGAATGATGACGGAGATGTCGATACCGTCCGAGTCAGCATCGATGACTCCTCCGGTGTTCGCAGCGCGCCGCGACACGAATCGGGCGATGACGGCGTCGCGGATGTCCTCGTCGGCACGCAGCCCGAGTGGTGCCCAGGCGTCGGCAAGAAGCGGGGACGAATCGAAGTTCGGCACGGCATCGACGCCGATCGGGCGCCCGTCGGGCCGAGCGACGTCAACCAGAGCAGGCTGACCCAATGCGATCAGTGCCAGTTGCCAGCGCTTCCAGATCGTCAGATTCGACAACGAGGTCTTGGTGAAGACGCCCGTGAGATCGATGACGAGATCTCGTGCATCCGGTCGCTCCTGTGCCGTGGCAAGAAGAGCGAGCGACTTCGCACTCAGCACGTCACGAGAGATCAGTTCGCGGGCATAGGACTCGCGCACTGCCAGCGGCGCGGCGGCGAGCACAGCCCAGATTCGGGCTTCGTCCTTGACCCAGTGGGGGGACATCGGTGCGGCCGAGGTCTTCGAAGGACGGTCCCTGCAGAAGACAACGGATCGAGAGAGAATATCGATTCTGTCTGCAGCGAGATACAGCCGGGCTACGAGCATCTCCTCCAGCCACGGATCCTCTGCGTGCACGAGCGAACGGATCAGATCACGACGTACGACCTTGCCGCACAGGATGTCATCCGAGATCAATCCGGGACGATCCGCGATCCCGATACCCTTCGCATCGGTGTCGAGCGCCCCTTCGGTCGCACGACCGATCCGATAGCGGTGTTTCGCGATCGACTCCACGACTCCGACAGCCATGTCTGATCCGGACGCCTGCAGGCTCGCGACCAGGTCCCGGTAGCCGCCGCGGATCGAGAGACCATCGGCATCCGCAACAGCCACCCACGGCGCTGAGCAGCGCTCGAGACCGGCAGCGAGTGCCGCGCTTCTTCCGTGCCCGCTGTCCGAGTCGACCAGGCGCACACGAGCATCCGATCGCGCGACGGTGTCGACGACCATAGCGACGTCCGGGCTGTTCCGCCGGTCGACGACGACCACGATGTCGAGAGCAGGCGAATCCTCGCGCAAGGTCGACCACAGCAGGTCGCTCACGTGCATGGACGATTCAGGGAAGACGACGACGACGCTCAGATCAGCGACCTCGTTCATGGCACCTCCGTGGTCTGCGGCGAAGAGTCGGTGAGTTCCTCGATGATCGACACATAGTCCCAAGCCATATGCAGCGTCGAGTACTCGGATGCGAATCGGGTAGCAGCAGCTCGCACATCCTCTCGGACGGGAAAAGCGGCCTCGATCGTGTCCGCCAGAGCGGACACCGGATCGCGCCGAGTGTCATAGAACGTCACCCAGGGCTGCGCGCCGTACTCAGCGATGAGATGAGGCTCGGCGGGGAGGATGCAGGGTCTCGCGAACGTCGCCGACAGCAGCACGCTGCCGGAGTTGAGTACGCGCTCATACGGGAAGACCAGCACGTCGCAGGCAGCGAACCACATCGCGATGTTCGCGTCGCTGATGAACGAGTGCCGACGGACGGTCGGCACTCCGCTCGGCAGTTCACGCTCGATCAGAGCGATCTCCTCGGGCGGAGTCTTACCGGCGAGGACCAGGGCGAGATCGTCGACGCGAGAAGACACCTTCCCGACAGCGCGCAGCAGTGTCGGTATGCCCTTGTAGCCACGGATCTGCCCCACGAATCCGACCACAGACGCGTGTGCCGGAATTCCAAGAAGCTCACGGGCGTCGTCCTGAGAGGGCGGTTCGGAGTAGATACCGGCGTAGCTGGCGTGCTTCAGCGTGACGATCTTCTCGGGAGGAAGGTCGTAGAACTCTGCGACAGCCTGGCGGGTGCTCGCATTCAACTGAATGATCCGATCGGCCTTGTCTGCGAGCAGACGAGCCAGCCTGACATCCAGATCGGGGTACGGGGTGTTGTGCGCGAGCGTGTTGTGGACGGTCCAGATGATCCGAACGCCGGCGTTGCGCAGCTTCACGAGGATCCGCGCAAAGCGCTTCAAGGAGCGTTCCGCGGCGTCACGTGTTCCATCCGAGTTCACGATGGGACTTGTCCAGTGGATGTGGAAGATATCGCCGTCCGCAAGACCCGGCAGAGCTTCGACAAGCGTCTCGATGGTCTTGGATCCCTCGACGCGCCAGCCTTCCGAACGTGCCCCCACATAGAGCATGTTCAGGTAGGGGTTCTGCGCCCAGGCCGGGAAGACGTGTATTTTTCCGGTCACGCTGTCAATGTCCCATCCTGAAGACTGGTCTCGATGGTGCCTTCCCGCCATTGGGGCGAGTGCGTGAGAGACGGGTATCCCATGAGGGTGCTCGACTCTTGCACCCCTTGCGTGACCGGGATCCTCGAGGAAGACCCATCAGCATGGGTCACGTGCACGATCACCGCATCGATCTCGACCTCGGTGCCCATGTCGACGGACGCACTGAGGTCGATCGACCACTGCCGGTGGTACATCGCGAAGACGGGCAGCTCCGCGATGCTCTGGTTCCCCGTCTTGTCGCGACAGATCACCTCGATGTTCGACACATCGTTGGTGGGTGTGCCCACACGCAAGGCTATCGAGAGCACGTGCAGTCCCTCAGCCGAACGCACCGCCCGCATCAGCGCATGGGGGCCTTCGCGCTCCAGCCAGAGCGCACGGAGGAATCGGTCAGGATCGCCTGCGTCGAGTGTCGCAAGCAAGCGGCCGTCTGCCACGTTCAGGTCCGTGTGCGCGAGTCCGGGCACCAGCGCGAGCCGGTATGCGTGGGCTTCGGCGAAGTCCTCATCGAACGCGACGCGGGACGCGGCCCGATTCGCGGCGTCGTCATCCTCGATGAGCGCGCGCCCGGCGGCCACTGCACGGGGGAAGACCTCCTGGACGAAGTGGTGACGGCTCACCGCCTCGTCGGGTCCTGAAGCGACGTCCGAGTCAGCCCACGCGCCGAGGATCGAGTCGCGGTCGTCGAAGATGGGAGGGCGCTTCGCAGAGGAACCACTGCCCCACAGGTCGCTCGGGAACGCGGACAGCACCGCATCGAGGTCGACGTCAGGCGGCGCGTGTCCACCGACCTCGATGGCATCCTCGACGTCAGCCGAGATCCTCGTGAGCGGTCGACCGGTTCCCGCCAGATAGTCGCGATATTTGAAAGATCCTTCGGCGGCAGACGCGACGAAGCGGGCCGGAATACCGAGGGAGTCCGCGATGGCGATCGCATGAAGTGAACTGCCAACGACGAAACCGCTCTCCGCGATCATGCGCAGGACTCCGTGCAACGGCGCCCTCGGGTCGAGCACAGCATGGCCCAACGAAGAGGCGGTCTGAGACATCGCCTCGAAGTCGTTGAGGTTGGGGGCGATGAGCATCCCCCCCGCACCGGTGCGGCTCCAGCTTCTGAGTTCCGGCATGAACCTCGGCAGCAGCAGAGCCGGATCTCCGAACGCGGCGGGTACGCGTCCGCCCTTGGCCGTGATGAGGCGGGCCGAGTACGGACCTCGAACACTGCGGAAGTCGAGCGTCTCGAAGTGGGGCGGCAGCTTGGATGCAAGCTTGAAGTTCACCCCGGTGCCCCAGACGACGGCCCCCTGCGGCGCGAAATGAAGCACCGAACCGATCGTGACCAGGATTGGGGCCTCTGAGGACGCCGTCGAAGATGCCTTCATACTGACATCCCCGAGGATCCGCTCCACCAATAGTGGTCCGAGCAGGTCGCCGAAGTTGTTGACCAGACGCCCCCCTGGTTCATCCTCCGTCGTTCGCAACGGGTTCCAGGAGAGGACGTCGACGCCCCCGAGTCGGGTCAACAGAGCTCCGCTGGCAGGTGTCACGATCCTGCCTTCATCGGACTCTCGCTTGTCTGCGAAGGACCGAGTTCGTCGAGCCAACCGTAGAACTCTGAGGCAAGCGCGGCGGCGAAAGACCTGTTCATATGATAAAAGTCTCCGCGCGAATAGAATGAATCCGCTGCCGTGTCCGACGGACTACCCATTGCATAGGTGTTCTCTGTGTAACCGTTCTCGGTCAGAGTCGTACGCGGCTGCGGGAAGACACGCACTCCCATGCTTTCGAGCCTGCGGACTTGCCGCGCGAAGTCCGCGCGAGCCCTGTCCCAGTCTCCGCTCGACGAGAGTTGGCCGTACAGCGCGAACTTCTCGCCATCTCTCGATGAGACCCACTCCGCGGGCGAAGGCTGAGGGATCACGATGACCTGCTGGGCATCGGCCTCGACGAGCAGGCGGGTGAGGCGCGTCATGAAGATCTGATCGAAGGCTGCGTCGACGTAGGCGTTCCAGACCGCGTCGCTAAGGGACGGCACTCCGTAGTCCCCAAACGAATCCACGGGGGCGAAGCTCTGCCACAGCTTGACCATCTGCACCAAGGAGAAGTTGAGTCCCACCGCGACGACCGCATCAGAGCGGCGTACGTCGATCTCGACACCGTATCGGGGTGGATCCTCAAGCTGTATGAAAGGGAGTTCGACCGCGCCTCTGTCGCTGACGACGACAGCGTCCACCGACCCGTACGTTCGCGAGATGAAGTGCGCAACCTCATGATCGCCCCTGGCCTTGGTCAGCGCGGGCGCAATAGTGCCGAGGTGGGAGTTCCCGACGAAATCAATCCTCATCGGCGAAAGCCTCCAAAATCGCTTCCTCACAGAAGACGCGTTCATCCACAGCCTCGTAGTCGGCGGCCTGCGGATTCCGGTTGACAGCCTCCTGGGATGCGATCGGAGCAACACCCGGGCTGCCATCGACGCCGACATCGTGGCCTCGAGCCACGTGCTCGGACAGGAAATAGGACATGACCTTCTCGACGGTTTCGGGTCGCACGTTTCGCCCGGTCTTATCGAACGGTTCGTTGCCGGGGGCATGGCAGGTGACGATCTCGTAGGAGGGGAAATAATCGATGTCGTCGAACTCCGACGTCAACATTCCCGCCGCTGCACGGAGAACGGCTTTGGAGTACGTCGTGGCGACCAGGACATTGTCGTCAGTCGCAGTCGCAGCGAGCGGCACAGGAGAGACCGTCAGCAAGAATTTGATCCCGGGGTTCACGCTCTGCACGAGGGTGCGGAATTCCTTGAAGTCCTGGACGATCTCGGACACGTCGAAGTTGTGGAATCGGTAGCGGTCAGGGTCGTAATCGCCCGCGATGGTTCCTGGAGCGGTCGGGTAGATCGTTCCCGATTCGATGTCCTCCCAGCCTTCGGTAAGTCCCAGGGTGAACACCAAGACATCCGAGTCCGTGAGCACGGATCTCACTGCGACGAGGTGCTCGGCACGCTGTCGCTCCACGTGGGCAGCGCTGGCGAGACCTTCGGGCTCCACAGCCGGACGAAGCGCGTCGAACCAGCGGTCGCCACGGCGCCAAACGACATCCTCGCGCACGGATCCCGAGAGTGCCTCCTGAGCGAGCTGCAGCAGTTGCCGGACGAAGTAGATGTTCCCGTAGCGAGCCGAATAGACACCGTAGCCGTGCTCGCGCAGCAGCTCAGCGTCGACGTTGCCTGGCCCGGGTTCGGCATCCAGCACGTTGTAGCCGGCTGCGCGCAGGTAACGGGAGATGTGCTGGGCGAAGCAGCTGCCCGCCGTCGCAACCGAAGAGCTCGGGTCGATGTCGAACTTCTTCGTGTAGATGCCCTGCAGGTCGGTCACGTCGCGGCCCGCGATGGAAGTCTTCCAGAAGGTGCGCCCAGGGCGCCCCCGGTATGGCGATCGCGCGACCGCTGCGCTTGAGTGTGAGTCAGTGGTCATCTGATATCCGTCTCCCCCGATATCTCGTTCTCCGATTTTGCTCGACCCAGGACCGACTTCGGGATTGACCCGCTGGTCGATCCTGGGCTACGCGCGCCCGGCGTCATGCTGAGCGCGAGTGCTCGACTTCCTCGATCAACTGATCGCGGAGACGATTCATGAAGGCCGTCGACCTCTCACGCAGCATGGCCACCTGCTGCGGATCGATCGGAGCGGGGCCCGTCTCTCCGAAGATCTCGATCAGGCGGTCCGAGTGGTGCGCCGCGACGAGCTCGCTCCGCCCGATGCGCTCCATGAAGGCGCGGTTCTTGTTCGTCGGAACCAGAACGATCGACGGCACGCCGTACATGGTCGCGACGACGGTTCCATGGAATTTCATGCTCGCGAGCACCGTGCACTCACCGATCGCGCGAGTCAGGACGTCGAGATCCTCCGAGTGCACCACTTCCTTGTCCGGGACGTTGAGAGCCGGAGCATTCGCGAAATCGCGTTCGCCGACGGACCCCGTCCCGAGGATGATGTGACGGATTCGGAAGCCACGCCGCTTCGCGTGTGCTGCCAGCTCTTCGAGCTTCGTGTAGTCGTCGGGCGTGTCTACCCGCCGCTGACGGGTGACGATGCCGAGGATGGGCTGTCCTGCAGGCTTCGTGACTTCGGGCAGCTTCAGAGAGCACACGATGTCCGGCTCGCTCGTCACCGGTGCGGTGGGCTCGAGCTTCTCGCGGATCCAGTTGGCACCGAAGTCGTCCCGCATTCCGATCAGCTGAACGTTCTCGTGACCGAAGAAGCTCCGCAGACGGTTGATGATGTGCGGCTTCTCTTTGTGCTTCTCCGAGCCGTGGTAGATCGGAACGCCCACTCCGGCCACATAGAACGGCTTCTTGAGGTACGTGCGATCGAAGTAACGCGGGTCAGTGTTCCACTGCTGAACGAGATCGCCGCCTCCCATCACGATCGCGTCGACCTCCGCGACCTTCTCCTCGACGGGGCGGCTGAAGTACGGCTGGCGCTCGAGATCCGGAATGATCTGAATGTCGAACGTGGGAGCCAGGAACTGCTGGAACACGTCGACGAAGAGCTCATCGCCGTAGTTGCCGTGCCCGAAGAAACCGACGAGCCCGATGGACTTCTTCGCCGCCGGGACCTGGGCACTGATCTGCTTCTTCGCAGCGGGGGCCTGTGCGGCGATCGGCTCGGCCGTCCGCTGCTCACCACCATGCGGCGCCGCCTGCGCGCCGGACTGGACGTGCTCATCGGCGGACGCGCGCAACGCGGCAAGCTGGCTGTTCATGCCCGCCACCTCCGCCTTCAATGCGGAGAGTTCCCTCCTGCTGAGGGAGATGTCGGAGACGAGACCTCTTGTCAGGTCAGCCGTCTGCTCTGCGGCAGTGCGAACCGAACGAGAGAGCTGGCCCAACCGCCGAACCGCGCCGCGCCGACTTGCGAACTGGAGCTGAGCGAACACCCCAATCAGAGCCGCAAGGATCGCGACCACCGCGACAGCCCAATTGGTCGCCCCCACGAGCGCAAGAGTGGCGGCAATGCTGCCGCCCACGAGGAACACGGCGGCTGACGCGATATCGCGGCCCGTGTAGCGGGACATATGACTCCTTCAGAGCCCACGGGCGCGGGCCACCAACTTCGATCGATGTTCAAGGGGATGGCGCAGTCGCGCCGGGTTCGGCAGTGCCCAGCCTACAGGCCAGGG
>JAESFY010000325.1_pt1 | contig 12553 bp, 10 predicted proteins | sample 9266201 | NCBI WGS metagenome assembly JAESFY01 (sample SAMN14515071, study PRJNA621656) | algae metagenome | isolation source: Nodosilinea sp. WJT8-NPBG4 and co-occurring heterotrophs from soil, lower... | place: USA: Pinto Basin, Colorado Desert, California | collected 2006-05-27 | reverse complement strand
TCTCTCGTCGCGGAGCTCGTGCTCGCGAGGCGAGGGAGTCGAGCTCGAGCAACGTCTGCCAGGCGAGAATTGGTCCGGTGTTCTTCATTCTGATTGGAGTGTATTGCCTGGCCGTTCTGGCTCTAACGTGAGAGCGTCCATCGAGAGGAACACCATGCGCTACCGCAACGTCTCCAACGGGGAGACCTCATTCGACGTATCGACCATCTGCCTGGGGACGATGAACTTCGGCACCCGCACGGACGCGACGACAGCGCGCAGCATCCTGGACCGCTTCGTCGAGGCCGGCGGCACGTTCGTCGACACGGCCAACAATTACAGCTACCAGCACGGCGGGAGCGGTCACGAGAGCGAGGAGCTCCTCGGCAAGTGGGTCTCAGAGCGAGGACACCGCGACGTCGTCAGGATCGCGACGAAGGTCGGCGCCGCCAAGCACGATCCCCGGCTCCCGCTCTCCCCCACGCCGCCCACCAATTTCGAGGGCCTGTCGGCCGAGGTCGTCGGTCGTCAAGCCAGAGCGAGCGCGAAGCGTCTCGGACTGGAGCGCATCGACGTGCTCTACGGGCACGTCGATGATCTCGACACCGCCCTCGCCGAGACGGTCGGCGCCTTCGGCGAACTGCAACGCGACGGCCTCATCGGAATCGCGGGCATCTCGAACGTGGCGACGTGGAGGGTCGTCGAAGCGAGAGAAGAGGCGCTTCGCCAGGGCATCGCTCCCTACGGGTTCGCGCAGCAGCAGTACAGCTACCTCTACCCCGCGCCGAAGCTCGGTCGCAACAACTTCGTGACGACGGACCTGCTGGACTACGCCGCATCGACCGGCACCGCAGACCGCCCTGCGCTGACCGTGACGGCATACTCGCCCCTGCATCAGGGGGCTATCGCGCGCCGCGAGCAGCCACTCTGGGGCGGTGTAGACCACCCCAGCGGCCATGCGCGTCGCGCCCTCCTGCACGAGGTCGCAGGCGACATCGGCATCACGCCCAATCAGCTCGCCCTTGCATGGCTGCTCGGCGGATCCGTGCCGGTGATCCCCGTCGTCGGCGTCTCGAGTCTCGCTCAATTGGAAGAGGCGCTCGGCGCCGTCGACGTCGTGCTCGACAGCGACGTTCGACAACACCTCGACGACGGGGCGAGAACGAGCGTTCACTGATCCGCTCGCCAGAGTGAATGGCCGACGTCGGACCCGGTGGCGATGTGCTCGATTCACTCGCCGTCCCGGTGTGTGCGGTCGACGTCGCTCGGTACGGCGTCGGGTTCTCTCCGCTCGCGGTCCTGCCCGTTCCCGTGGACACTTCATCCACGAGATGGACAGCGTCAGCTACTGATTCCGACGCTGAGAATGAAGACAGCACGCCTCGGCGCCAAAGCCGCCAGAGGTTCGGCTAGGAAATTGCCGAGGACGCCGAAGAGTCCATAGACCAGGAGGGCATCGCCTAGTCATATCCTCCGGAGCCCCTGGCGCTGTATCGGCTCGCGAGGGAGCAGACGTCGTAACGTGGGGTGCATGTCAACACGGGACGAGTCGGGACTCACGATCGATCAAGCCGAGGACGCGATCCAGGCGGCCATGCAGGCCAGCGACACCTCCCAGTTGGATCTGCTCATCGCCGACGAACTCGTCTTCGCCGGCCCCGACGGGAAACTGATCGGCAAAGCGACCGATCTGGAGGCGCATCGGACCGGCGCAACCCGCTTCTCCCGGCTCCAGGAGACACGCCGGCGCACCACCGAGAGCGGCGGGGCTGGCGTGACCGAGACGGATGCCGTGGCAACGGTGTGGAGCGACGGCCAATGGGTCGAAGTCGGCCTGCGTTGGATCCGCGACTGGCGCATCATCGACGGGCGCTGGCAGGTCGCGGGCGGATCGGTAACCATTCTGGGTTGAGCCCACGTCGGCGCTGGACCGCAACCGGCTGGGCGACCGGTGAGGTTCCGTATTCACTGAGCGTGCAGCATTCGGCTTTGATCCGGGCGCGAGGGGGCGCAGGAGGGCGTGTGGCCTGAGCCGCTCGACTCGGACGGCTGACGCGGCCCCAGTTCGTGTTCGCGTGACCGTGATCGTGTCAGTTGAAGTCGCCGCCCGGCGCCATGTCCATGAAGCGCGAGTAGTGACCCTGGAACGCGACGGTGATCGTCGCGGTCGGACCGTTACGGTGCTTGGCGACGATCAGGTCGGCCTCGCCCGGACGTACGTCCTTGTCGTACACCGACTCGCGGTGCAGCAGGATGACCATGTCGGCATCCTGCTCGATCGAGCCGGACTCGCGCAGGTCGCTGATCGCGGGCTTCTTGTCCTGCCGCTGCTCGGGACCACGGTTCAGTTGCGAGAGCGCGATCACGGGAACCTGCAGCTCCTTGGCGATGAGTTTGAGGCTTCGCGAGAACTCGGAGACCTCCTGCTGACGCGACTCGACACGCTTGCCCGACGTCATCAGCTGCAGGTAGTCGATGATGACCATGCGCAGACCCTCGCGCTGCTTGAGCCGACGACACTTGGCGCGGATCTCGACGAGCGTCATGTTGGGGCTGTCATCGATGTAGAGCGGGGCGTCGTTGATGCGACCACGGGTCGCGGCGACGGTGGTCCAGTCGCGCGGGTCGAGCGTTCCCTTTCGCATGTTCTGCAGCGGGATGCCGCCCTCGGCGCTGAGCAGACGCATCGCGATCTCGCTCTTGCCCATCTCGAGCGAGAAGAAGATCGAGGGGAAGTCGTGACCGATGGATGCCGCGCGCGCGAAGTCGAGCGCGAGCGTCGACTTACCCATGGCGGGTCGGGCGGCGACGACGATCATCTGACCACCGTGGAGGCCGTTCGTGAGCTCATCGAGCTCTTTGAACCCGGTCGGGATGCCGGTCATCGAGCCGTCGCGGCCGTTCGCGGCCTCGATCTCTTCGATCGCCGCATCGACGGCCGTGGTCAGCGGCACGTAGTCTTCGGCGGTCTCGGTACCGGTGACCGAATAGATCTCGGCCTGCGCGTTGTTGACGATGTCGGTCGCGTCGCCCTCGCCGGCGTAGCCGAGCTGCACGATGCGCGTGCCGGCGTCGACCAGGCGTCGCAGGATCGCGCGCTCGTTGACGATGCTCGCGTAGTAGCCGGCGTTCGCGGCCGTCGGCACGATCGAGGTGAGCGTGTGCAGGTAATCGGCTCCGCCGGCCTTGCCGAGCTCGCCGGTCTTGATGAGCTCGTCGGTGACGGCGACGACGTCGGTCGGCTCACCGTGCGAGTACAGCGAGAGGATCGCCTCGAAGATGAGCTCGTGCTTCGGGATGTAGAAATCGGCACCCTTGAGCGTCTCGATCACATCGGCGACGGCATCCTTCGACAGCAGCATGCCGCCCAGGGCGCTCTGCTCGGCGAGGAGGTCGTGCGGAGGCGTGCGCTCGGGCGGGCGATGCCCTCCCAGGCGCTCCTCCGAGATGTCCGCGATCGACACGCTGTTCCCTTCGATGCGACGTTTTCCGAATGCGCCGTCTCGAGGGACGGAGCTGTGTGTCGGGCCGTTCCGGCCGCCGTGCACAGCGAATCAGGAGCCCCCGACATTCGGTCGCTCGACCACGGTACGAGCGCCGAGAACCGGGTGCAACACAGCCTGTGGATAACCCTGTGGAGAGCGTGCGGACAAAGCCGGAGTGTCTGTGTAGAACCGGTGTGGATAACCCGGTGGATGGCATTGAATATCGGTTCTCTTAATCCCCCTGACCAGCTGTTTTCTGATTCCCCAGCCTGTGGATGAAAACGGGGTTCAACGGGTGATTGAAGGTTTTCGGGCCGTGTGGGGACATGTGTAGAACCTGGGGAAAGTCAAGCCGAGATTTCACCGGGCGCGTCATCGCAGGATGTGCTGTCTCGGATGCGCGAAATAGCCCTGGACAACGCGTAGAATCGCGAGTATCGTCGCTCCATCGACGCGACCGCGTCGACATGCGTTGCCTTCAGAGGGGGAGGTTGACGTGAGCGCTCGGGCCACCCGACGCGGCGTTCCCGCCGTCGTCATCTGGGGTGGCTTCAGCGCGCTGGCCTGGGCCGCGCTCACAGTGCTCACCGGCGGGGTCAGCGCTCACGCCGACGAGTCGGGTGGACCGCTCGACGGGCTCACCTCGACGGTCGACGAGACCGTGACAGCCGTCACCGCACCCGTGGTCACCCAGGTCGTCGCCTCGGTCGTCACCCAGGCTGCCGCCCCCGTCGTGCAGGCCGTGACCGCGCCCGTGCAGCAGGCGGCTCCCCCGGTCGTCGCCGCCGTCACAGAGCCCGTCACGCAGGCGGTCGCACAGGTGCCGGTCGTTGCACCGGTCGTTCATGCCGTAGCCCCGACCGTGCAGGCTGTGGTCGAGGCGGGCACCGACCTGCTGACGGACTCTCCCGCCACGCACGTCGTCGACCCGATACTGGATGCCGTCACCGGCCTCCCTATCGTCGGGGGCATCGTCGAGAATTCGGGCACCCGCGACCTCGTGGACTCCGTCGTCGATGTCGTCGACGACGTGACGGGTGTGATCGGCGGGGTCGTCGATGAGACCGTGCCCCCGATCCTGGGACGCGTCGATCCCGCAGTCCCCGGCACCGCGCTTCCGGGCACCGAACTCCCGGACACCGCATCCCCGGGCACAGACCCGTCCAGCGATCCCAAAGCTTTGAACGATCCGGCGCAGCTCTTCGCGACAGCATCCGGTTCGTCTGTCCTCGCCACCGTCCCCGCGCTCCCCACTCAGCCCGTGGCCCCCGCCAGCAACTCCACGGTCATGGTCGGCGAGCGCGGGGCTCCGGGGGCGAGCTCCGACGTGCCCTCGGGCGCCCCACCGGGCTCTCCGGTCGCTCCGACTTCCTCCGCCGGTCCCGGTGGAGCTGCCAGCAGCGCCTTCGCTCGCCTCGGCGACGTCGGCGTACACCCGCTCCGTGCCTGGGAGCGGGTCACCGGCGCATCCGACGACGCCCTTCCGGGGTCACCGGTCGCCGACACCGACAACTCTCCTGACTGACTGACGGTCGCGCCGTCCACTCCCGGACGGCAGATGCAGTGCTGCGCGCGCACTTCGCCCGCACCATCCGTCTCCCCCAGTCCAGTCAGGAGAAACATCATGCGCACTTCCCTCAAGCGGGCCCTCTGGGGCACGCTCATCGCCGGCGGGGTCACCCTGTTCGGCGCGACGGCCGCGAACGCCGCCGAGACATCCGGAGACGACAGTCTTCTCTCCGGCACGCAAGCGGTGGCTGCGGTCACCGCGCCGATCACGATCGTGGACAACGCGATCTCGGTGCTCGGTACCTCCGCCGTGCAGACTCCGGCACCGGCACCCGCTCCGGCTCCGGCCCCAGCGCCCGCCCCGGCACCGGCACCCGCGCCCGCGCCCGCTCCGGCCGCACCGCCGCCGCCTCCCGCACCCGTTGCGGAGACGAGCGGCGACTCCGGTGCGGCATCCGGTTCCCAGGCCGTGGTGACCGTCACCGCGCCCGTCACGGTGACCGACAACGCGGTGAGCGTTCTCGGCACCTCTTCGACCAGCACTCCGGCGGCGGATCCCCAGAGCGGGGCTCCCCAGGCCTCGACCCCCGCCGCCGGGGTGCCGTCCGTGACGACCAGCGGCATCGACGGCGTGCTCTCCGGCACGCAGGCGGTAGCGCAGGTCGACGCGCCGATCACCGTGTCCGGCAATGCCGTCTCGGTGCTCGGTGAGAGCTCGACCACCGGGTCGCAGGGAGCCGCAGCACCGGCACCCGCACCAGCCACCCCGATCGCGACGGAGACCGACGGGACGGATGCCGTCGCCGGCGGCACCCAGGTCGTGGCTCCGGTCACCGCGCCGATCACGGTAGGCGGCAACGCCGTCTCCGTACTCGGCACGAGCTCGGTCACCGGGTCGCCCTCGGGCGCTCCGGCAACGGGCTCATCGGTGGGCTCGGCACCGGGGGCTTCGACGTCGGGAGAAGACTCGATCCTCGGAGGCTCGCAGGTCGTGGCGCCGATCACGGCACCGGTCTCGGTCGTCGGCAACGCGATCGCGGTCGGCGGAGACAGCACGGTCAGCGGCTCGTCGGGTGCTCCGGCATCCGGTGGTCAGGCCGGCGCTCCGACGAGCGCGGAGACATCCGGCTCGGACGGCATCGCCGGTGGCACGCAGGTCGTGGCTCCGGTCACGGCACCGGTCTCGGTCGTCGGCAATGCCATCTCGGTCGTCGGCACCAGCACGGTGACCGGCGGTTCAGGCACGGCTCCGGCACCGGTGGCTCCGGCCATCGGCGGGATCAGCACCTCCGGCGTCGGAGGCCTCCTCGGAGGCACCCAGGTCGCTGTGCCGATCACCGTCCCGATCACCATCGGCGGCAACGCCATCGCGGTGATCGGCGAAAGCACGGTCACGGGCCCGGGCACCCGTCCGGGAACGGATCCGGGCACTGACCCGGGAACGGACCCCGGGACTGACCCCGGTACGGATCCCGGAACGGATCCGGGAACGGACCCCGGAACGGACCCGGGAACGGACCCCGGTACGGATCCCGGAACGGATCCGGGAACGGACCCCGGAACGGATCCCGGGACCGACCCCGGAACGGATCCTGGGACCGACCCCGGAACTGTCCCGGGTACGACACCCGCAGCCGGCTCGGCATCCGGCGCAGCGACGGCATCGGCTTCGGCCGCCGCAGGCGGAGCGGAAGGACTCGCCATGACCGGCGGCTCCCCGGCATCCGGTCTGATCGCACTCGCCGCACTCCTGCTACTCCTCGGAGGGGCGGGCCTGCTGCGCCGTCGCATGACGGCGTAGCCCAGGCGCCGGCGGTGCGGTCGTCCTCGGGGAGGAGGCCCCGCACCGCCGGTGCGTCGGCGTGCCAGGCGAGGGTGGTTCATCCATCCGCACCTGCGTGACGTCGACGCGCGGATGCCCCGCGGCCCCACCGTGGGGCATCCGTCGTGCCTTCGGCACCGCAACTTTTGCGGCCGATCCCCACTTCTGCGGCCTCGAGCGAGGATTCTGGCCGCAGAAGTTCGATGTGGCCGCAGAACTGAGGGTGGTGACCCTCAACCGATGTCGTCGACCTCGCCGTACGGGATGATCGCGGCGCGATACTTCTCCACCAGTTCACGCCAGCCGAAACCTTCGGTGTACTCGTGCTCGTAGACGGCCTCGGTGAAGTGCCAGAGCAGGTACGGGTGAGCACCCAGACCGTAGAGAGCGCCGTAATCCCGCGCGACGAAGGCGGCGCGCTCGTCCGGGGTCAGCACGCGGTCGTCGGTCACGGCATCGGTTCCAGCGCCACCGGCGAGCCAGCCGTCGACGAACCCGGCCGTGTCCGCGACATAGGCGTTCACGTTCGCAGTGCTCATCTCGACCGCGCGGATGAACTTGTTCATCATGTAGATGCTCATCGCTCCTCCTTCCAGAGGAAGAACGGACTCGATGCGAACCGCGACGACGTGGCCTCGGCCAGGTCTGCCGGACGGCCCTGCATCGCGGCGAGCGCGGCGATGATGTTCACGTACTGATAGGTCACGTTGCCCGCCGCCATGATGCGGTCGAAGCGGCATCCTTCGATCGCTCCCTCGAGATCTCCCGTGCGCATCCACTCCACCGCCTCGGCATCGAACTCCGGATCCGGCGAGCCGTTGAAGGTGCGCGGTCCTCCCACATCCGTCGCCATGTGCCCGGAGGTGAGCAGGCCCACACGCGCGTCGCTGTCCCACGCCTCGACCGCGGTGCGCAAATGCCGGCCGAGCGCGGCGAACCGTGCGGCTGACGGCAGTGGAGGGATGATCGCGTTCGCGTGGATGGGCACGATCGGCAGATCGAGCTCCGGCCGCACGTACTGCAGCGGGAGCACGAAGCTGTGATCGAGTCGCCATTCGTGAGAGACCGAGAAGTCGATCGTCTCGGGCAGCACCTCTCGCCCGGTGATCTGCGTCGCGAGTGCGGCGTGGCCGGTCAGTTCGGCGTACTCCATGCCGAATGTGCGCACCTCGTTCTCGTAGGTGCCGTGATACGACGCCGCCTTGCCGACGATGAACGCCGGGGAGTTGTCGGAGAAGAACTGCCGCACATGATCGGTGCCGAGCACGATGAGCGCGTCGAGCTCGGCATCCGCCACGGCTTCCCGGATGCGACGGAAGTTCTCCTCGACGGCGATGAGATCGGGCGGATAGGGCTCGCGCATCGCCCGCCACAGCAGCGGGTTGTGCGGCGTCGCCGCGGCCATCACCAGTTCAGCCATGGTTCCTCCTCGAATCGGGTCGATCGCTCACAGCCGGAACAGCTTCCGTGCGTTGTCGAGCAGGATCTTCTGGCGCGACTCCGGCTTGAAACCGAGCTCGTCGAACTCGGTCATCCACCGGTCAGCCGTCATGACGGGCCAGTCAGAGCCGAAGAGCACCCGATCCGAGATCAGCGAGTTCGCGTAGCGGATCACCTCGGGCGGCAGGTACTTCGGCGCCCACCCCGACAGGTCGAGGTACACGTTCGACTTGTGCCACACCATCGCCAGGTTCTCGAGGTGCCAGGGCCACGCGGGGTGCGCGCTGATGATGTTCAGCTCGGGGAACTCGGCGGCCACGTCGTCGATGTACGGCACCGGCTTCGCGTTCTCCAGCCGGTAACCGCCTCCACCGGGGGTGCCTGCGCCCGCGCCCGGGAATCCGGAGTGGAACATGACCACGAGACCGAGCTCGGCGCAGGTCTCCCAGATCGGGAAGAAGCGGCGATCGTTGGCGAGGAACTTCTGGCGCGAGGGATTGAGCTCGCCGACACCCTTGATGCCGTACTCGTCGTGCATGCGGCGAATCTCGGCGATCGCCGCCTCGCCCTTCCACGGATCGATCCCCGCGAACGCGAGGAAGACGTCGGGGTGATCCTGCTGCGCCTTGCCCAGCAGGTCGTTCGGCGCGCCCTTGATGCCGCTCGTCGTCTCCGAGTCGGAGTTGACGATGACGGCCATCATCCTGCGATCGCGGTACTGGTCCGCCTGCTCGGCGAATGACACCACCGGCCGCTCCCGACCGAAGTGTGCCGACATCTGGGTGTGCCGGTTGCCCATCGCCGCGATGAACTCCTCGGTCTGCGGGTGCGTGTGGACGTCGATCGCCACGATGTCGTCGATGCCAGGCATCAGGCCACCCCTTCCTTCTCGTGTGCGGGTGCCTCGGATGCGGATGCTGCGGTCAATGCTTCCGTGTCGGCGCCGAGCCCGGGCGCGTAGCGGAGTGCCGGTCGGCCGCTGCGATGGAACCGGATGCTGGGCACCGGTACGCGCAGTGGCCCCTCCGGCCCCCCGATCTCTTCCACGAGACCCATACTGGCGATCTGCGGGTCGTCGAAGAGGTCGCCCATCGTGTTCAGCGGGCCGTGCGGAATGTCGTGGGCGGCAAGACGCTCGAGCCATTCCTCGCGGGGGCGGGTGGCGGCGATCTCCTTGAGAACCGCATCGAGCTCGTCGTAGTTGCGCACGCGCGCCTCCCGCGTCGAGAAGCGCGCGTCGTCGGCGAGATCGGTGCGCTCGAGCACGTCGAGCAGCCCGGTCCAGAACTTCTCCGGCACGGACATGTGGATCACGAACGCCTTGCCGTCCGACCCGACGCACGCGTAGGCCTGCGCCCGGCGCGGACGCGAGTCGGGCGAGGAGACCTGACCGGTCTCCAGGAAGGCCGAGGCCGACTCGGTGAGGAAGTCGAGCAGGGCTCCGACCATCGTGACCTCGACGTGCTCGCCTTCACCGGTGACGTCGCGTGCGTGGAGTGCCGCGAGCACGGCCTGCACCGCCGACATGCCGGAGAGCAGGTCGGAGAACGCCGGACCCAGGGGGCGGATCGTGGATGCCGGCACCACCTGGCTGTACATGCCCCCGGTCGCCGAGATCACGGTGTCGTAGGCGGGGCGCTTGGCGGCGGGACCGGTGGGCCCGAACCCGGTGATCGAGCACGTGATGACGCGCGGGTTCCGCTCGTGCAGCACGTCAGGACCGAAGCCGAGTCGTGCTGCCACGCCGGGGCGGAAGTTGTCGAGCACGATGTCGGCGTCCTCCACCAGGGCGAAGAGCGCGGCGAGTCCATCGACGCTCTTGAGGTCGAGCACGACGCCGCGCTTCCCCCGGTTGTACGCCGCGAACTGGGGACTCATCGTGGCCCGGCCCTCCCAGCGGCGCATCGGATCTCCCTCGGGCGACTCCACCTTGATGACGTCGGCACCGAGGTCCGCGAGCAGCTTCGCCGCGTAGGGACCGGAGATGTACTGCCCCAGTTCGATCACGCGGATGCCGGCGAGCGCTCCCGCGCCGGGTTGTGCGGAACTCGTCACGTCTGGTCTCCTCTGTCGCGGTGTGCGTCTGCCGGAATGCGCTCATCGGACATCGACGACCACCTTCCCCTCTCCCTTACGGGAGAACTCCTGGTAGGCACGGCCGATGTCGTCGAGCGGATAGCGCGAGCCGACGAGCGACGGCAGCGCTCCGGCGGCGGCCAGGCTCAGCGCCTCGGCGACATCGTCGTACCGGGCGCTGGCCACTCCGAGCAGCTGCTTGCGCCGCAGGTAGAAGTCCCGAGCGTCGATGCGCAGGTCGCTGTCGACGGATGCCGAGCAGAACACCGCCCTGCCACCCCAGCGCAGCGCGGCGATGCCGACCGCCAGCGTGGGCGCGTGGCCGGAGACGTCGATCACGACATCGAACCCGTCGGCCCCGTGCAGCGCGGATGCCAGGACGCCAGCATCCGCCGCGGTGATGATCTGCTCGTCGCGGATGGGCTGCAACGGGCGGCGCGATGCGGCGACGACTCGCGCACCGCGAGCGCTGGCGATGGCGACGGCGGCGCGTCCGAGCGTGCCGCCGGCGCCGGTGATGAGCACGCGTTCATCGGCCGCGAGTGCGACGGTTCGTACGGCGTTGACCACGATCGACGCGCTGTGCACCACGGCCGTGGCGTCAGCGGCATCCAGCCCCCGACGATCGATGGCATTCCGGGTCGGCACGGCGACGAACTCCGCCGCTCCCCCGTCGCGGTGCACCCCGACCACGGTCTGGGCAGGACAGTCGGCCTCGTCGCCCGCCCCGCAACGCGGGCAGCTGCCGCACGCGATGTTGGGCTTCACGACGACCTTCTGACCGACGCGCGACGCGGACACGTCGGATCCGACGGCGACGATCTCGCCTGCCGGGTCCATTCCGAGGATGCGGGGCAGCCTGGCCGACGCGCCCGGGCCGACTCCGGCGATGACGTTCAGGTCGAGCTGATTCACGCCGACGGTCTCGACGCGCACGAGCACCTCGCCCGCCGCGGGAACCGGCGCGGCCGTCTCCTCGACGGTCAACCCGTCGAGGTCGTGTCGGCTCAGCACGGCGGCTCGCATCTTCACCTCTTCATCGCGGGAATGCTCTTTGGGATACTGTATCCAATTTTCCTCGCAGGCGTCTAGACCTCGTTCTCGCACGATATCCGGCAAACCATGGACAGTCGACTCCAAACTGGATACAGTATCCCAAAATCCGCGCGAGATGCCTCCCTCCGCGGGGGGTCGAACGCACCATCCCGAAATGGAGAGTCATGCGCACGACAAGATCCAGACTCGGCCTCGCCGTGGTCGGCGGCGCAGCAGCACTGACGCTGCTCGCCGCCTGCACCTCGCCGGCGTCGTCCCCGGCAGAACCTGTGGAACTCGCAGACGGCGAGCCCGGCGCCGCTGAAGACACCGAACTCACGGTGGCCATCCCCTTCCCCGATGTCACGATGTACTCGATGTTCGTCCTCGCGACCGACCTCGGCTATTACGAGGAGGAGGGCCTGACGGTCGAGGTCATCACCGCCGACAACGTCACGGCCGCTGTCGCCAGCGGCAGCGCCGACATCGGCGTCGAGTCGACCGGAACCGTCATCGACGCCATCCGCGGCGGCGTGGAGATCGACCTGGTCTCCGGGCACTACTGCCGGCAGAACTTCGACTTCGCGGCGCAGGCCGACGTGGAAAGCGTCGAAGACCTCGACGGCACGTCGATCGTGCTTGCAGGAACCCCCGGTGATCCCGCGGAGTATCAGCGCGCCCAGGTGCTGAAGGAGGAGGGCTGGGACGTCTCGACCGTGAACGCCGAGGTCGTCTATCCCGGGCCAGGATCGGAGTCGTGGACAGAGTTCTTCGTCAACGACAAGATCAGCCTGCAGCCGTTCTACGCCGACGATCGTGCAGCGCTCGAGGAACACGGCGCGAACATCGTCGTCGAGACATTGCGCAACTGGGCCAACGACGTGCAGATCGCCGGCACGAAGTGGGCACAGGAGAACCCGAACACCCTCGTCCGGTTCCTGCGCGCGACACTGAAGGCGACCGACTTCATGACCGCACCCGCCCCCGGCGAGTTCCCGGAGAACGCCGAGGAGGTGCTGGACATCTACGAGGCCAACGAATTCGAGGTGGCCGAGCTCCGCGAGTCGGACAGCCCCTGGATCCTCGACGCGCACCTCGCGTGCCCGAACCTGTACTTCGACACCGACGCCTGGGACACGACGATCGAGACGCAGCAGCTCGAAGAGCTGGAGTTCGATGAAGCCCAGCTCGTCTACCTGCTCAAGGC
>JAESFY010000324.1_pt1 | contig 12645 bp, 10 predicted proteins | sample 9266201 | NCBI WGS metagenome assembly JAESFY01 (sample SAMN14515071, study PRJNA621656) | algae metagenome | isolation source: Nodosilinea sp. WJT8-NPBG4 and co-occurring heterotrophs from soil, lower... | place: USA: Pinto Basin, Colorado Desert, California | collected 2006-05-27 | reverse complement strand
TCTCGCCGTGGAAGTGGGCTCCGTGCACGGCATCCGGGGCATACGGCTCGAGGAACGAGGCCGTCCGCGCGGGAGGCACCCCGTCGAGGAAGATCTTGACGAAGTCCGGGCGGTGGTGCGGGGTGCGGAACTGCTCGCCGAGATCGATGAGCGCCGCGCCGATCGGATCGAAGCCGAATATCTCATCGTTGATCAGCAGCGACGAGACGACCCAGGCACTGAGCTCATTCGACCGGTCGAGCGCCGCCAGCGCGGCGAGGATGTCGGTCGACACCCCGGCATCCTGGAACGTCGTGATGCCGAAGGAGTTGAGGATCTCGACGCCGCGGCGCGACGCGGCGATGTGCTGCTCCTCCGTCAGTCCACCGCTGCGGTCGTAGGCCTCCTGCACCGGGATACCCGCTGCCTCGAGCAGCACTCCGGTCGGAGTTCCGTCCTCGGGATCGAGGACAGTGACGCCGCCGGAGGGGATGCTGTCAGCGGTGATGCCCGCGAGCTGCAGCGCCCGGGTGCTCGCCCACCTGTTGTGCCTCGAGTCCTCGACGAGCACGACCGGACGGCCGCCGGCCGCCTCGTCGAGCCGCTGTCTGGTCGCGGTGTTCGCGAGGGTCGGCAGCAGCGTGGTCGACACCGGGCCGCCCACGATCCACGCGTCGGGCGGAAGAGTCGCCGCCCTGTCGCGCACGAGATCGAGGACGTCGTCGAGAGCGAGCGACGGCGGCAGCGAGAGCTCGAACAGGTCGGTGCGGCCGGCCAGCGCATGGTGGTTGTGCACATCCACGAAACCGGGATAGACCGCGGCGTCGCCGACGTCCAGCATCCGCGTGTCGGGCCCGCGGTGTGCCTGCATCTCGACCCTGGTCCCGACGTCGAGGATCCGCCCGTCGCGCACGGCGAAAGCCTCGACGACCGGTGCCCGGCGATCCGCCGTGCGGATCACCGAGCCCGTGACGATCAGCTCGGCCGGTGCCATCTCAGACGGCTCCGAACAGTGCGGGCTCGAGCCCGTCTGCGTGATGCGTGGTCGAGAGCAGGCGGCCGTGAGCGCCGAACGTGAAGTGCGTCGGCACCTCGCCCGACTCGTCGAGTCCGAACAGCACGCCGTGCGAGCGGATCGCGTTCACGTCGCGGTGGTCGGCGATCGTCACCGAGGCGCAGGGGATGACCTTCTCGCGCCAGGCGAAGACGTAGATGCCGGGGCGAACCTCCCACACGCTGTTCTCGTCGGTGTCTGCGAGCCCTCGTTCGGGGCCGGCGAGGCACTGCCACGAGTACCAGCGCTCCGACAGGTAGACGTGCTCGTACGCGTGCTCCTCGCTGTAGACCCACTCGACGCGGCGGCCGATGAGCGTCGTGCTCGGGGCGGGCTCGGTGCCCGTCACGGCGGCGCCTTCGACGATGCTCGGCGCGAAGACGTGCTGCACGCGCGTACGTCCCTGCTCGGGCGCAGGCAGGATCACCGAGATGACGGCGAGGGCGCGCCCGTGGCGGAGGTCGACGACCAGCGACACGGCCTCGTTCGGCAGGTAGCTGTGGTGGAACTGCACGAAGTACAGGTCGTCGTCGACCTCGAAGGCCTCGTAGTCGTCGGTGTCGGATGCCGGCGCCGTCGGATCGTCCGTGCCCGGCCGGTAGTCCCATGTGACCGTCGTGTCGGCGAACCGGTGCGAGATGCGGGTTCCGCGGGCGTCCACGACCGTGATCTCCTGCCCGCTCAGCGCGGTCGTGTGCGGGGCCTTGTTCGCGTCGAACCCGGGGGCGAGGCCCTCGAGCGGAAGCCAGGTGGAGGTGTCGGCGGGGTTCAGAGTCGTCATGTCTCTCCTTGAGTGTGGTGGGGTGGGTGATTTCGGGAGCGTCAGCGATCGCTGAATCGCTCGAGGTCGGATGCGAGGCCCTCATAGACGGCGGGCTTGGACCGTTTGAGATATGCGCCGTAGACGATGCCGCCGATGAGAGCCACCACGAGCAGCAGCGGCATGAGGCGGATGGCGAGCTCTTCGGATCCGGCGACGATGGTGAAGTTCACGATCGCGAGCACAGAGATCGCGGCGATGCCCAGGAACCCGATCCCTGGAGCGATGAACGTGCTCCACCACCGCGGGTCGCGTGCGCGACGGAAGTACACGACGATCGAGATCGCGGCGAGTCCCTGCAGGATCAGCACGCTCAGGGTGCCGAAACCGAGCATGGCCGGCACCAGGGTGAGGATGGGATCCGCGCCCGCGACCGCGAAGATGATCGCCACGATCGCCGCGAACGATGCCTGCACGATCCCGGCGAACTGCGGGGCGCCGTTGCGGCGCGTGCGGGCGAGAGCATGCGGAAGGATCCGCGAGCGCCCGAGCGAGTACAGGTAGCGGGTGGCGGAGTTGTGGAACGCGAGCATCGCCGCGAACAGGCTGACCAGCAGCAGGACCATCATCACGGTGGTCAGCGGACCGCCGAGGTACTGCTGCGACAGGGTGAAGATGAGGTCGCCCGTCGGCAGGTGCTCGACAGCCGTGGCCTGCGCCTGAGCGACACCGGTCGCGCTCACCACCGCCCACGTCGTGACGCCCAGGATCACGCCGATCGCGATGATCGACGTGTACGTGGCGCGGGGGATGGTGCGCAGCGGCTGCTTCGCCTCCTCGCTGAACAGGGCGGTCGCCTCGAAACCGAGGAAGCCCGTCGCGGCCAGGAGCAGGCCGATCGGCAGCGAACCAGAGAACACGGCTTCGGGGCTGAACGCGGCCACGTCGTATCCGGTCTGCACGAGCACCGACACGTCGAAGACCACGAGCATCAGCACCTCGAGCACGAGGCACACGCCGAGGATCTTCGACGAGAAGTCCACGCCGATGCGCGCGAGGACGAAGCATACGACGATCGACAGCAGACCCCAGATCAGCCAGTGCACGTCGAGGCCCGTGAGGTCGCGGATGATGTTCTGCATGAAGAAGCCGCTCGTGCCGATCGTGCCGACCACGAAGAAGTTGTAGCCGATCGTCGCGATGAGACCGGCGACGAGACCGCCCGTGCGACCCAGGCCCTTCACGACGAAGGCGTAGAAGCCGCCGGCGTTCACGAGCTGCTTCGACATCTGCGCGTATCCCACGGCGAACAGCAGCAGGATCGCGGCGACCAGGAAGAACGACATCGGTGTGCCGCCGCCGTTTCCGAGGGCGATCGCCAGGGAGGCGACGACCACGATGCCGGTCAGGGGCGCGACAGCGGCGAGGACGAGGAAGACGATCCCGGCGACGCCCAGCGCGCCGGGTCGAAGAGAGGTGTGGTCCTGCTGCGTCGTGGACGCAGATATCGGGTCTGCCACGTCGGCTCCTTTGCTGGGTGACGGCCGTGTCGAACGGCGTCGAGGATGAGGGGGATCGTCGATAGAGCGAGTCTGCTCGCGCCGCGAGCCCGGCGGTTGACCCTGAGCGAAGGACGATGGTGCCAGCGCGCACAGCCGTCCTGGGCGTGTTCCCGAGCCGGAATCGACAGAGCAGGATGACCGTGATGACACCGCCGTCCTCACAGAGCGCCGCCGGCGCGGCCGCGGAGTCTCGAGGAGAACATGGACCTGCAGCTGAAAGGCACCACCGCGCTGATCACGGGAGCCGCGAGCGGCATCGGGCGGGCGACGGCACTGGCGCTCGCCGCAGAAGGTGTGCATGTGGCGCTGTTCGACCGAGACGCTGCCGCGCTCGCTGAGACGGCACGCGGATGCCGTGATGCGGTGGTCCGGGTGGTGGATGTCACCGACGAGGCACAGGTGGCGGATGCGGTCTCGACGTCCGTCGAAGAGCTCGGCGGGCTGGATGCGGTCGTCTGCTGTGCCGGAATCTCGGGCCCGGTCGGGGCGCCGCTCGAAGAGATCTCCCTGCGCGAGTGGAACGCGGTGTTCGCCGTCAACGTCACGGGAGCGTTCCTGGTTCTGGCGCGGGCCCTTCCGGCGCTGCGCGCATCGGCCGCGGCATCCGTCGTGCTGCTCGCGAGCGACTCGGCGTTCGTCGCTTCGGCCGGAATGGTGCCGTACTGCGCGTCGAAGGCGGCGCTCGTGCAGATGGGGAGGTCGCTGTCGGTGGATCTCGCCGGCACCGGCATCAGAGTGAACACGGTGGCACCGTCGATCGTCGACACGCCTATGAGCCGTGGCGACCTGGGCGCCGATGCGTTCGTCGCCCCGCCGTTCCCTGTGCAGACGCCGGAGGACGTCGCCTCCCACGTGCTGTACCTCGTCTCACCGCGCAGCAGAGGGATCAACGGCACCACGATCCTCAGTGACTTCGGGTACTCGGCCCGTTCAGGATTCCCCGCCTGATGACCTCGGGGCCACCAGATAGCGCGCGAGCGCATGAAGAGCACTCGATCGCATGAAGAACAGGAGCAGACATGGGAATTGCAGTCGGATCGACGGTCACGGGGCGCGTCGTCGTCATCACCGGCGGCGGAACCGGCATCGGTGCGGCGATCGCCGAGCGGTATGCCGCAGAGGGCGCGCACGTCGTGGTCGTAGGGCGTCGGCCCGAGCCGTTGCGCGCAGTGGCGGATGCGGTGGGAGCGCACGCGATCGTCGCCGACGCCGCCGACACGGCATCTGCCCGGGCCGCGGTGGCCGAGGTGCTCGCGACATTCGGGCGGCTCGACGTGCTGGTCGCGAACGCCGGCGGACACGGGTTCTCGCCGGTCGCCGACACCGATGACGACAGCTGGGATGCCGCGATCCGGGCCAACCTCACCACGGCGTTCGTCATGGCGAGGGAGGCGTTGCCTCCGCTGATCGAGGCGAAGGGGCAGATCGTGATCGTGTCGTCTCTGGCCGGTCTCTTCGCCGGACCGTCGGTGGCCGGATACACGGTGGGCAAGCACGCGCTGATCGGTCTGACGAGGACCCTCGCCCGCGACTACGGGCGACAGGGGGTTCGGGTCAACGCGGTGTGCCCCGGGTGGGTGCAGACGCCGATGGCGGACGACGAGATGGATGAGTTCGCCACGCAGGCCGGGCTCGCGTCGCGCGAGGAGGCGTATGCGACGGTGACGGCGGACGTTCCGTTGCGGCGGCCGGCTCGGCCCGCGGAGATCGCGTCTGTGGTGCGGTTTCTGGGGTCGGGGGAGTCGTCGTACGTGACGGGTGCAGTGATCGTGGCAGACGGTGGATCGCATGTCGTGGATGTGCCGACGATCGCGTTCGATCGGGCGGGGATGTAGGGAGCTTCGTTCCGCGGCTCGTTCGCGTCTCTGGTCGGTTGTTCTCGTTTCTGGTTCGGTTGCTCTGGTCTCTGGTTCGGTTGTTCTCGTTTCTGGTTCGGTTGCTCTGGTCTCTGGTCTCTGGTCTCTGGTTCGGTTGCTTGCGGTTCTGGGTTCTGGTCTCCGGTCTCTGGTGTCTGGTCTCTGGTTCGGTTGCTCTCGTTTCTGGTTCCGTTGCTCTCGTTTCTGGTTCCGTTGCTCTCGTCTCTGGTTCGCCGTCTGCCGAGACGGTTCGCGCTGCGACATTCCGGGAGATCGGAATACGTGGCTGATCTGGGGTAAAGATCGTCGGTTTCGGGTCTCGAATGTCGGTGGCCCCGGGTTGACTGATGGGTATGAACAGCACTGCGGAGCTTCTGGATCGGGTCATAGCCGACCTCGACGCAGTGCTGTCCGACGACGGGTTGGCTGGATTGTCGGATGCGCAGCGGATCACGGTGCTGCAGGGCGCGGGGGCGGCGTTCCGACGAGTCGAAGCGGTGATCGTGGAGACCGTCGCGACCGGAGACGCAGCGGACTTTCCGCATTCGGCGGGCTGTCGGGGAATGAACGAGCTGTTGCAGCGGACCGTGCGCGTTGATGTGCGCGGAGCGACCCGGGTCGACAAGGTCGTCGACCTTGTGCGGCGACCGCTGAGCCTGGCGGGGGAGAGGATGCCGGCGCGGTGGTCGGAGATGCGGCTCGTACTGTTGGACGGGGTGGTCGGGGTCGCGGGATTTCTGGCGGCGACGGGGCCGATCGAGAAGGTGTGGGATCGGCTCACCGTAGAGCAGCGCTTGGCGGCGGATGTCGCCTTGGCGGGGTGTGCTCGCGGTCACGGCCTCGACACGAGACCCGATGACGGCCCGGATGCAGACAACGACACCGATGCAGACAATGATGCGGCCGGTCCGTCACCGACGGCGCAGGACCTGAAGAGCCTTGCCGAGGACCTCGCATCGATGTTCGACCCGGACGGTGAAGAACCGAAGGACGAGGATGCGCGTCGTCGGCGGGGGATCACGATCGGCCGGTTGAAGGATGGGATGCACGCGATCCGCGGTTACCTGACCCCGGAGGCCGCTGCCCAGTTGCAGCTCATCATGGATGCGATCCTCAACCCCAAGGGCGACGGCCCTCCCATGCCCGGCGTGTTCTTCGCCCCGAGCGACGGCACCGGTGCCGACGCCGATTCTCCAGACGCCGACTCTTCACACGCACATGCTGGTGCTGGTGCTGATGCTGGTGCTGGTGCTGGTGCTGGTGCTGGTGCTGGTGCTGGTGCTGATGCTGATGCTGATCCGTTCAACTCCGATCCGCGGTGCGTGTTCGACGACCGCACCGCAGCGCAGAAGCGGCATGACGCCCTGGCCGCAGCTCTCGGGATCGCCGCCCGGCACAAGGACATGCCCACTCTCGGCGGCGCGTCACCGGTCCTCGTCGTCACCGTCGACGCGAAAGACCTTGCCGCCCACAACGCAGGCGCCGCCTTCGGAGTCGCTGCGTCCGGAGCGACTGGCAACGGCGGGTGGGCGACGATCCCGGGATCCGGCGCGCACGTGCCCGTGTCCGTTGCGGCGCAGGCCGCGTGCTCGGGAGTGATTCAGCGGGTGCTCATGGATGAGGGTCGGATCATCGGGATCTCGACCACGGATCGGGTGTTCACGGTGCATCAGCGGCGGGCGATCATCGCGCGTGACAAGGAGTGCCTGATCCCGGGGTGTCATGTTCCGGCGTCCTGGTGTGAGATCCACCACGTCACCGAACACTCCCGCGGCGGCCCGACGCATACGGATAACGGTGTTCCGTTGTGCTGGTGGCATCATCGATCGCTGGGCACCTCGGGGTGGGAGATCCGCATGGACGCCGGTCTTCCGCAGGTCCGGGGACCGGCATGGTGGGATCCCGAACAGCGATGGCGCACACCGAAGCTCAGCGCCGCGCGATTGAACCTTCCCGCGCGGCTCGCCCGCACCGGATGACACGGGCGAGGTCTTCCGATGGTCACGAACAATTCGCGCGCACCTCAGCAGCACAGGGAGGGCGCTACGTGGCGAGCCACCGCGTCACCGCGTCACCGCATCCCGCGCCACCGCGCCACCGCGTCACCGCATCGCCGCGCCACCGCGTCACCGAACGGTGAGCTCGAACCCGTCGGCAGTCGGAACCACGGCGACCTGCGTGAGGTCGTCGACGTGGAAGGTCGGCTGATGAGACGTCGCGTGAGGGCCCACGCCGATGACCCGCATCCCTGCGGCGTGAGCTGCCTGGATGCCGGCGCCCGAGTCCTCGAAGACCACGCAGTCGGCAGGGTCGACGCCGAGAAGCTTCGCGCCCAGCAGGAAGCCTTCGGGGTCGGGCTTCGACGCCGAGACGTTCTCCGCCGTCACCGTCAGAGCGGGCACGGTCAGACCTGCCTGTCCCATGCGAGCGTTCATCAGCGTCACGTCAGCCGAGGTGACGATCGCATGGGGATAGGGGAGCAGGGCTGCGAGCAGGGCATCCGCCCCCTCGATCGGGATGACGCCATCGACGTCCTTGCTCTCGTTGGCCAGCATCACGGCGTTCTCGCGGATGTTGATGTCATGGTCGCGCTCCGGCAGCATGATCGCCATGCTCTGGTGTCCCTGGCGGCCGTGCACAACGCTCAGCACAGTCTCCGGAGCGATGCCGTGGGGCTCGGCCCACGCCAGCCACAGGCGCTCCACGACGGCAGTCGAGTCGACGAGAGTGCCGTCCATGTCGAGCAGGACGGCGCGGGCGCTGATGGTCTCGGTCATCCCCTCAGGCTACTGCGACAGCATCCGGAGTCCGAGACGGACGACCATCAGCCACCGAGGTAGGCGCGATGCAACAGCTGCGAATCCTCCTTCAATGCCTCGGCAGTGCCCTGGAACGACACATGGCCGCCGGCGACCACCACGGCCTCCCGTGCGAGCCCGAGGGCGAGCTGGGTGAACTGCTCCACGAGCAGCACCCCGACACCCGATTCGGCGATCGACTTCACGATCGGCATGAGCCGCATGAACACCACCGGCGCGAGCCCGAGCGACATCTCATCGATCAACAGGATCCGCGGCTTCGCGGCGAAGGCCCGCGCGAGCACGACCATCTGCTGCTCGCCACCCGAAAGCAGAGCGGTGGGTGAGTCGATGCGCTTCTCGAGCTCGGGGACCTGCGCGAGCGCGGCATCCAGTTCGGCAGCGGTCCGCGCAGTGAGCGAGATGTTCTCGCGCACGGTCAGCGACGGGAACACCGCCCGCCCCTGCTCGATGTGCACGATGCCACGGCGAGCCCTCGACACCCGTGAAAGCTTGTCGATCGGCTCACCGTCGAGCGTCAGCGACCCTGCGGAGTGCGGGGTCACGCCCGACACGGATTCGATCAGGCTCGTCTTGCCCGCCCCGTTCGGGCCGACCAGGGCCAGCACCTCGCCACCCCGCACCGTCAGCGACACATCCGAGATCACGGGGCCCGCGCCGCGGCTGACCGTCACACCATTCAGCACCAGTTCGCTCACTTCAGCAGCTCCGTCTCTCCCATGTACGCCTTCACGACCTCCGGGTTCGCGAGCACCTCGGCCTGCGGCCCGCTCGCCAGCACCCGGCCGAAGTCGAGCACGGTGAGTGTCGGGCACACCGAGCGCACCAGATCCAGGTCGTGTTCGATGATGATCAGCGCCACGCCATAGCGAGCGGGCAGCTCACGCAGTCGGGCTGCGAGCGCGAGGTGCTCGTCGTGCGACAGGCCCGCCGCTGGCTCGTCGAGGATCAGCAGACGCGGTCGCGAGATCACGTTCGCCGCCACCTCGACCAGCCGTCGGGTGCCGACATCGACGCTCGAGAGACGCGCACCCGCCGGCGGACATCCGAAGAACTCCAGCACGTCGTCGATGTCGGAGGCGGCGAGTCGACGCCGCGCGACGAACCTCACGTACGCGCCGACCGTGAGCGCCGGTGGCACTCGGTCCTGCTGGAAGGTGCGGCGCAGTCCCCGCCGAGCGCGACGCGTCGGCGAGAGACCAGCGAGGTCGCGATCCCCGAGCAGCACCCGACCGCCGTGCTTCGGCAGGAAGCCGCTGATCGCGTCGACGAAGGTCGACTTGCCCGCTCCGTTCGGGCCGATGAGGCCCATGATCGATGCTGCGGGCACCTGGAACGAGACGTCGTCCAGGGCCTTCAGGGCACCGAACTGCACCGTGAGGCCCTCGACCGTGAGCACGGGTGCGCCGTCCAGCGCGCGCTCGTCGACGGTCGCGGTGGTCGTGGTCGTGATGGCCGCGTCTTGCGCACCGGCATCCGGAGGCAGCGCCGTCAGCGTCGCCGACGCCGTCTTGCGATCCGCGCGCTTCCAGATGAGATTGCGGATGCCCTGTCCGAGGTTGGTTCCGCTGGTGAGCGCCTGCACGCCGAGCACGCCGAACACGACGAAGGCCCAGTCCTGCGGCACGCCCCAGCGCTTGAGCAGCTCGGGCACGAGCACCCAGAGGATGCCGCCGAGGATCGCCATGTCTATCAGGTGCGCCCCCGACATGACGGCGAGGACGTAGAGGGCGAGCGACTGCAGCGGGGTGAAGCTCGACGCGAACGGAAGCTGCACCTGACCGGCGAGCAGTCCGCCGGCGATGCCTCCGAGTGCGGCCGAGACGGCGAATGCGGTGAGCTTCGCGCTCTGCACGCTCTGGCCGGCGGCTGCGGTGCCGCGTTCCGAGAAGGCGACGGCCTTCCAGCTCGAGCCCCATCGTCCCCGCTGCAGGAAGAAGACCCCCAGCGCGCAGACGGCGAGCACCACGACCGAGAGGAAGAAGAACTCGCGATCGTTCAAGAACATCGTGGGGCGCTCGACAGCCGTGCCGTCGGCCGACCCGGGGAACTGGATCTGCACGAGGGTCACATCTGCGGCAGCGGCGAAGCCCAGCGTGACGACGGCGAGGTTGACGCCGCGCAGCCGCAGCGCCGGAAGCCCGACGAGGATGCCGACGAGGCCCGCGGCGATGCCGCCGAGCACGAGCCAGACGACGAACCCGCCCGGGGCCTGCATGACGTTCAGCAGCGACACGATCCAGGCGCCCACTGCGGCGAAGGTGAGCTGGCACAGTGCGATCATGCCGGCGGACCCGGTGACGATGCCGAGGCCCAGGATCGCGATCGCCGCGACCACCGCGCTGATGGCGAGGAACACGAAGTACCCAGGAAGGGCCGCGCTCAGGATGGCACCCGCTGCTATCGCGGCGAGGGCGACGAAGACGGGCCAGGACAGACGGAACCAGGGACGGTCAGCGAGCGGCATCCCACACCTCCTTGCGCTGCGTCCACAGGAGCAGGACGACGATGAACAGGAACGGGAGGAAGTTGCGCACTAGCGCGACCTCGTCGATCTGCGCGACGAGACCGCCGAGCACGCCGAGCACGACTCCGCCGACGACGGCGAGGTCGAGTCGGCGGAAGCCGCCGAGCAGCGCGGCGGCTGCAGCGGGGACGATGAGCATCGCGAGGCTGGTCGCGTCGTTCGACTGCGACGGCGCAACGATCATGATCGCGATCGCGCTGATCACGCCGGTGACGAACCACACGGCGATCGACAGCGGACGCGATCGGATGCCGAGGAGTTCGGCGGTCGTCGGCCGCTCCGACAGCGCGCGCAGCTGCGTGCCGACCCTCGTTCGGCGCAGGACGATCCGCACCGCGACCGCCGTGACGATCGCCATGGCGACCGTGGCGACGGTGACCTGACTGATCACGACCCCGCCGAAGGAGAACGCGGGGCCCGCGATGATGGGCGTGAACGGCTGCGGCTTGTTGCCGAACAGGATGAACGACATCGAGATCAGAAGGAGCAGGGGACCGACGGTCATCGCCGATCGGGTGGTGGTGGAGGCTTCGGAGAGCCAGGTCGCGGCGATCCATCCGATCGCGGCGGAGAGGACCCCGCCGACGAGCACACCGAGCACGGAACCGAGCCAGATCGGCAGCCCCAGCTCGTTGACGAACCATACGGCGCTGAAGGCGCCGAACATCCCGGTCGCGGCCTGGGCGAAGTTGACGACCCGGACGAGGCGGGACATCAGGGTCAGGCACACTCCGAGGACCGCGTAGAGACCGCCGGCGGCGAGACCGGCGATGGCGCCTTGCAGCATGAGGCGTCCTTTCTGGTGTGAGGGGGGAGGGGCCTGCCGCCGAGAATGCGCTCGGCGGCAGGCGAGGTGCGGCTACTCGCCGATGCGGAGCCAGTCGTCGGCGACCTTCTCCCAGGCGTTCGTGCCGGACTCGAGGATGATCGGCCATCCCGCCGTGTTCTGCGTGCCGAACGCATAGGGCGTTCCGACCATCGGGTTCTCGATCGGGTCCATCCCGCGCAGGGCCTCGGTGACCGTCTCGCGAGTGATGTCGCCGTCCATACCCTCGAGCACCTCGATGAAGTAGGTCGCCGCGAGGTATCCGCCCTGACTGAACGAGGTGAGGGGGATGTCGTTCGCCTCCATCAGCTCTCGCCAGTCGGAGTTGATCTCGTCGTCGTCCGTGAACGGGTAGAACTCGGCGGGAACGTAGATCCCGGCACCCGCGTCATCGATCGCATCGGCGAAGTTCTCGCTGTAGACACTGGTCAGGTACAGCCAGGTCACGTCGTCCCAGCCCTGCGCGTTCGCAGCTTTGACCTGGCCGATCGCGTCGGGTTCGACGGGGTTGATCGCGAGCGCCTTGCAGCCCTGCTCGCGCGCCTTCACGATGTACGGCGTGTAGTCGGATGCCCCGTACGGCACGGTGTCGTCGACGTACTTCGGCTCCTTGCCGGTGATCTCGGTCCATTCGTCGATCGCGGCCTGGTAGGTCGGGCGCGTGGACCCTGCGATCTCCAGCAGGATGCAGATGTCATCGAGCCCGAGCACCTCCGAGCCGTACTGCAGGGTGAGGGTCATGTCGTTGAACGGGCCGACGTTCGCCGGAGAGATGTTGTCGCTGGCGAAGCAGCCCGTGTCGACCCCGATGCCTGGAAGCGAGAGGATATCCTCCTGCTCGTAGTACTTCGCGTTGATCTCGCATTCGATCAGGCTGGCGGAGCCGACCAGCGCGACGGCACCGTCACTGCCGACGAGCTCACGGGCCGAGGCGGTGGCGGTGGCCGGGTCTCCCTTGTCGTCGAGGGTCTTGTACTCGATGGTGCGTCCGTCCAGGCCGCCGGCCTCGTTGAACGCGTCGAACACGGCGGCCGCCGCGAGAGATGCCTCGGGGAACGTCGCCGGGCCGCTGATCGTGTTCACGGAGCCGACGACGATGGGGTCGCCTTCGCCGCCTCCGCTGCCGTCTCCGCCGGCGCAGCCGGCCAGGGTGAGGGCTGCCACGGCGATGAGCGCCGCAGTGCCGGATACTCGCTTGTTCATGTGATTCCTGCCTCTCGTGTGCTTCGGGTCTGCTGCGGTCAGTCGCGCAGGGCGCGATT
>JAESFY010000323.1_pt1 | contig 12831 bp, 6 predicted proteins | sample 9266201 | NCBI WGS metagenome assembly JAESFY01 (sample SAMN14515071, study PRJNA621656) | algae metagenome | isolation source: Nodosilinea sp. WJT8-NPBG4 and co-occurring heterotrophs from soil, lower... | place: USA: Pinto Basin, Colorado Desert, California | collected 2006-05-27 | reverse complement strand
CGCTGCACACCCGCGACGCAGCGCTGTTCCGCGCCAGCGCCACCGAGTACCGCGGTGTGGCACACGCCAGCGGACTGGCCTTCGGGGCCATCGCCATGCTGAGCGTCGTGCTCGGCTGGCAGACGATGCAGCTCGTGCTGCTCGTCGGCCTGCCTCTCGGTGTTCTCACGCTGCTCGTCACGCGATGGGCGTGGCGGCACTGGCTGACGACGCAGCGTGCGCGAGGTCGTTTCGCCTCGCGCACGCTCGTCGTCGGCAACCGCGACGACGTCGAGTACGTCATCGGCATCCTGCATCCGATCGGCGCCTCCGGGTACCAGGTCGTGGGCGCGACGCTGCTCGACGGCAACGCACGCGACGTCGAGGCTCGCGGAGAGCAGTTCCCGGTGCTCGGCAACGTCAACTCCGTCTCCACGGTGGCTGCCGAGCTGGGCGCAGACACGATCATCGTCGCGAGCCGTCCCGACGGCGAGCCCGATTTCGTGAAGCATCTCAGCTGGCAGCTCGAAGGCACCGCGGCAGAGCTCGTGCTCTCCAGCCGCCTCACCGATGTCGCCGGCCCGCGCATCTCGTTCGCGCCGGTCGAGGGACTTCCGCTGATCCAGGTGCAGATCCCCTCGTACGAGGGCGGTCAGCACGTGCTGAAGCGTGCACTCGACATCGCCGTGGCGTCTCTCGCGCTCATCCCGATCGCACTGATCACGCCGATCCTCGCGCTCCTCGTCAAACTGGACTCGCCCGGACCGCTGTTCTTCTCCCAGGAGCGCGTCGGTCGCGACGGTCGCACCTTCAAGATCATGAAGTTCCGCTCGATGAAGACCGATGCGGAGCAGCAGCTCGCGACGCTCAAGGAGCAGAACCAGGGAGCCGGCCTGCTGTTCAAGATGAAGGACGACCCGCGTGTCACACGAGTCGGCAGGATCCTGCGCAAGCTGTCGCTCGACGAGCTGCCGCAGTTCTGGAACGTCCTCATCGGCGACATGAGCGTGGTGGGCCCGCGTCCGCCGCTGCCCTCCGAGGTCACCGCCTACGACGGCACGGTGTTCCGTCGTCTCTACATCAAGCCAGGCATCACCGGCCTGTGGCAGGTCTCCGGCCGCAGCGACCTCTCGTGGGACGAGAGCGTTCGTCTCGACCTGCGCTACGTCGAGAACTGGTCGGTCATGAACGACCTGCAGATCATGTGGCGCACCGCCAAGGTCATGATCCAGCCCAGCGGGGCATACTAGTCACAGAACACTGTGGTTCGGTCTGCCGGGGAGGCGGATGCAGGGCCGTGATGCAGTGATATGGGTGCGGAAGCATCCGACATGAGGGGGAAATCAACGTGCCATCAACCGTCCGGATACTTGGCACCCATGGCGTCCCGGCCGCGTACGGCGGCTTCGAGACAGCCGCCGAGAATGTGGGCCTGTACCTGCGGGATCAGGGGTGGAACGTCATCGTCTACTGCCAGCTACCTGGCGAGGGGCCGACGGCAGTCGACGAGTGGAACGGCCTGCAGCGCGTTCTCGTGCACGAGCCCCGCGAAGGCTGGAAGGGCACCTCGGCGTTCGATCTGGCGACCGTCCGCCATGCCATGCGCGAGCACGCCGACGGAGACGTCTGGCTGACCTTCGGCTACAACACCGGGGTGTTCGACATCGTCCCGCGGCTTCGCAGGATTCCGAACGTCATCAACATGGATGGCATGGAATGGACCCGCAAGCGCTGGGGCGTCGTCAAGCAGGGGATCCTCCTCGCCAACGAGCGTCTCGCGGGGTGGGTCGGAGACGTGCTCATCGCGGATCACCCGGTGATCGCCACGTACCTCCGGCGGCACTTCGGCAAGCGCAGAGTGCAGACGATCACCTACGGCGCGCATGAGGTGCTCGACGCCTCGACGGAACCCGTCGAGCAGCTCGGCCTCGTTCCCGACCGCTACGCGATGATCGTGTGCCGCCCGATCCCCGAGAACTCCGTGCTCGAGATCGTCCAGGCATGGTCATCTGCTCAGCGCGGCATGCCCCTGGTCGTCGTCGGCCCTTACGGAGATGATGACCCGTACCACGTCGCCGTGCGCTCGGCAGCATCGGACGAGGTGCTGTTCCCCGGATCCATCTTCGAACCGGAGCGCCTGCAGTCCCTCCGCTTCCACTCCGCTCTCTACCTGCACGGTCACACGGTGGGTGGCACCAACCCCTCGCTGGTCGAGGCCATGGCCGCGGGCAACGCCGTGATCGCCCACGATAATCCGTACAACGCCTGGGTCGCAGGGCCCGACAACGCCTACTTCACCGGAGCCGACGATCTCGCCGGGCTGCTCGACGACGTGCTCGACGACGAAAGCAGAAGACGGCGAATGGGGGCTGCCAGCCGCGACCGGTTCCGTGCCGAGTTCACGTGGGCGAAGATCGGCTCCGAATACGAACAGGCTCTTCGCACAGCTCTCGCCCGACGAGGGCACGCACAGCAGCAGACAGGGGTAAACGCATGATCGATGTCGCAGTGGTCGGACTCGGGAAGATGGGGTTGTCTCATCTCTCGATGATCAAGGCCCACCCCGATGTGAATCTCGTGGGGGTGTGCGATGCCACCGGGTACCTTCTCGACATCCTGGCCAAGTACACCGGGGTCAAGACCTACAAGGACCTCGACAGGATGCTCGACGAGGCCCGCCCGCAGGCCATCATCATCGCGACGCCGACGCACCTGCACGCAGGGATGATCCGGAACGCGCTCAGGCGCGGCATCCATGTGTTCTGCGAGAAGCCGCTCGTGATCGACCCGGCCGACAGCGTCGAGCTCACCGCGCTCGCTGAGCAGAAGGGTCTCGTCACCCAGGTCGGTTACCACAACCGATTCGTCGGAGCCTTCCGCGAGGTGAAGCGCCTTCTCGAACTCGACGCGATCGGCACCGTGAACACCGCCCTCGCCGAGGCATACGGTCCTGTGGTGCTGAAGCCCGCCGGTCGCACCTGGCGCAGCGAGCGAGCCACCGGGGGCGGCTGCCTCTACGACTACGCCGCGCATCCACTCAACCTCCTCACGTGGTATCTGGGCACTCCCGAATCGGTCAGCGGAAGCCAGCTGACGAGCATCTTCTCGGCCCAGATCGACGACGCCGTCGCGAGCACGCTGCACTACGCCGACGGCACCGCGCAGATCATCTCGAACTGGTCGGACGAGTCGCAGCGCAAGATGACGACCAAGATCACCCTGTGGGGAACCAACGGGCGCATCTACGCCGACCGCCAGGAGATCCACGTCTACCTGCGCGACACGGCGACGATCCCCGAGGGGTACCGAGTCGGCTGGAACGTCAGATACACGACTGAACTCACCGAGGCGCCCTGGTTCTACCTGCGCGGCGAGGAGTACAGCGCGCAGCTCGACTCGTTCGTGCAGCGCGCCCAGGCCGGTGCATCGGCCGGGACCAACGACTTCGCATCGGCAGCGGTCACCGACCGGGTGATCTCGATGATCAGCGAGGATGCGGTGCGCGAGGACTCGCGACTGACCGCAGAAGCAGCATCCGATCTCGCCGTGCAGACGGCACCGAAGGGGCGCATCGCTGCAGCACTGACCGCCCTGCGTGGAGGGAAATGACCATGACGACATCCACTCGCACCATGGACCGGTTGCTGTTCGGAGACAACCAGTTCTTCGGCGTCAACCACATGTCCGAGGAGAAGGCGCGGGCGCAGCAGATGCGCTTCCAGGACACCGACGCGATCATGAGCGTCCTCGATGCCGCCTACGACGAAGGCGTGCACACGTTCATGTGCACCACCCATGATCGGATCGCAGAGGTGACGGATCATGTCCGCGCCCACCGCGATCGCTACCCCGACATGACGTTCTTCCCGTGCATGCCATACGCGCACAAGTACGCGAACGCTGTGACCGAAGACGGCTTCCTCGGAGCCATCCGCAAGTTCCTCCCGGAGGAGGGCCTGCTCGACAGCATCGCCCGCGGCACCTCCTCGCTCGCGCGCAAGGACATCGAGGGCGTGACGACGCTGCTCATCGACGCCGAGATGAAGATGTTCGAGGGCCTCTCGACACCCGTCATCTGGTTGCAGAACGTCGTGGTCGACCTGCTGTCCGGGCTGGGCTTCACCGACGCCTTCCGCATCTTCGCCGATCATGTGCGCAAGCGCTACAACGCCGAGCCCGGCTTCATCACCATGAATCTGCCTCGCCTGCTCGACGACCTCGACAAGGCGGGCGTCGAGAATCCGATCGTGTGCTCGAACATCAACAAGATCGGCTTCCGCATGTCCGGCGGCGTCGACGCCTACCGTGAGGCCATGGACAAGCGTCCGTTCCGAGCGGTCGCGATGTCGGTGTACGCGAGCGGGGCTATTCCGCCGCGGGAGGCGATCGAATGGGTCACAGCCCTGCCGAACCTCGAGTCGATCGTGTTCGGGGCATCGAGCCGTGCGAACATCGCGTCCACTGTGAGTCTCGTCGACGAATACTGGCCCCAGCGCTGATATGCCCAAGGGTGATGCGAACGTCGTCCTGATCGCCAATCCCGGCGCCGATCTCTACGGGTCGGATCGGATGGTGCTCGAGACCGTCCGTGCGCTCGTCGGCGCAGGGCGACGCGTCGTCGTGACCGTTCCGGCATCCGGACCTCTCGTGCCCCTGCTCGAGGGGGCCGGCGCCGAGGTCGTCCAGTGCGCGACGCCGATCGTCCGTAAGGGGCTGCTGAGCCCGCGGGGTCTGGTCAGCCTGTTCGCCACCGCGATCAGATCCATCGGACCAGGGCTCGGGCTCATCCGGCGGGTGAACCCGGGGGCCGTGATCGTCAACACCATCACTCCCCCACTGTGGATCGCGCTCGGCAGATGGAGTAGGCGGATGACGGTCTGCCATGTGCATGAAGGCGAGGGCTCGGTCGCCGGGGTCGTTCGACGCGCCCTCTACCTGCCGCTCGTGTTCAGTCACCGGGTGATCGCGAACAGCGACTTCACTCGTCGTGTCCTCGCGGAGGCGGCACCCCTGGTTCGGAAGCGGACGGTGGTCGTGCACAACGCAGTCGCCGGGCCGGCAGAGATCGTGCCGCCGCGCACACCGCTGACCGCGCCCACGCGCCTCCTATACGTCGGCCGTCTCTCGCACCGCAAGGGCGTGCACGTCGCCGTCGAAGCGCTCGATCACCTCGTCCGCGACGAGCGGGATGTCCGCCTCGATGTCGTGGGCGCGGTGTTCCCCGGCAACGAGGCCTATCTCGACGACCTGCATGCCCAGGTCGAGCGGCTCGGTCTCGGCGACCGCGTCTCCTTCCTCGGGTTCAAAGCCTCTGTCTGGGATGACCTCGCACAGAACGACATCGCTGTGATCACCTCTCTCGTCGACGAGACGTTCGGGAACACGGCGGTAGAGGCAGCGCTGGGCGCACGGCCGGCAGTGGTGAGCAGAGTCGGCGGGCTCCCCGAAGCGGTCAGCGTGTCGCAGAGCGCGACCCTGGTGGCGCCAGGGGACGCGTTCGAGCTGGCGGCGGCGATCGCGGCGAAGATCGACGACTGGCCGTCCCAGGCGGAACTCGCCCTGGCGGATTCGACGGCTGTCGCTGAGGCGTTCTCCCCCGCCAGATACTCCCGCGGAATCCTCGCTGCGCTGCGTCGCTGAGCCGAAGAGCGCTTCCTCACGGCGTTCCTTGTCCCCTTTCGGCGGACATGATACGATCACGCTCACTGGGGATAGTGTCATTTTGGGGATGACGCACGTCGACTGACTCGTTCTGAACGGGTCTATGTCGGCAACCCTGATTGGGGAATCTGGGGTTTCGACAATCATGATGATTGCGCGTACATGCATGTCCATCGCGGCCATCGCGCTTTGCGCGGGTCTGGTCGCCTGCAGCAGCACCGAGCCGCCGAGCGGATCGGAGCCGGCAGCCACGTCTTCGGCGGCTCCCGCTCCTGACTCGCCAGCGGGATCCGACCCGTCGGGGAGCTCGGGGGCCACGACTCCCGATGAGCCGGTCGTGAAAGTGGAGAGGGCGGGCGACTCTGGCGCGCCGACGGTGAGGGCGGAGCCCGCCGACACCTCGGACACCGTGACATACCCCGACGGGGTGAGCGTCGCCATCGGCGACGTCTCGTTCGCCAAGGAGACCGCGCAGGGGCCCGGAAGCTTTCCCGACCGCGAGTATGCACGGCTGACGATCACGATCGACAACGACTCGCCCGAGGCGATCGACCTCGGCACATCTGTGCTCACGCTGCTCGACGCGGGCGGTGCCACCGCAGTGCGCGTCTATGCCGCCGAGGCGGACGTGACGGATTTCGCCGGCATCGTCGCCCCCGGAGAGAGCGCCACCGCGACCTATGCGTTCGCGATCCCCGAGAAGGCGCGCGATGAGGTCACCGTCGTCGTCGACTTCGACGGCGACCACACTTCCGCCGTCTTCCGCCGAGGGCTCGACTGACATGTCCGCAACGAACTCGGCCGGCACCTCTCGGCTCGACCATTTCTCACGACGAGGAACCTCCATGACCCGCACCGCCCGCGGAACAGACCGTGTCCGCCGCGTGATCGCCGCAGTGGCCACCCTCGCGACAGCCTTGGCCACGATCGCCTTCATCGCACTGCCCGCGCAGTCGGCGAGCGCAGACACCCCCGGCCAGCCCGACACCGTCACCGCGGATGTCCTGCCCACCTGGCAGATCAACGGCGTCGTGTGGAGCCAGGTCGTGGCCGGCAACACCGTATACGTCACCGGCAGCTTCACCAAAGCGCGCCCGCCGGGCGTCGCAGTCGGGGGCCCAGGAGAGATCGACGCGAACAACGTGTTCGCGTTCGACATCACCACCGGCAACCCCGTCCCGAACTTCAGCCATTCGTTCGACGGACAGGGCCTCGTCGCGCGGGCCACCCCTGACGGCAAGACGGTGTACTTCGGCGGAGACTTCACAGCGGTGGACGGCCAGGCGCGCGCGCACGTCGCCGCCTTCGACGTCGCGACCGGTGCGATGCTCGATTGGGCGCCGCGCACAGACGGACAGGTCAGAGGCTTCGCGTTCGCGGGTGACACCGTGTACGTCGGCGGCAACTTCCGCTCCAGCGGAGGCCAACCGCGCAGCGAGCTGGCTGCGTGGAGCAGCACGACGAAGGCCCTCACTCCGTGGGCGCCGTCGGCAGCCGGCGACGGATTCGTCTGGGACATGCTGACGAGTCCTGACTCCTCTCGCGTCATCATCGGCGGCTCCTTCACCACCCTCAACGGCGCGCCCGCGTACGGCATGGCATCGCTCGATGCCGCGACGGGCGCAGCCCTTCCCTGGGCAGCCACCGACCGGATCAAGTCGGCCGGGCTCAACGGCGCGATCTCGAGCCTCAGCACCGATGGCGTGCAGGTCTACGGCACCGGTTATGCCTTCGGCGCCGGAGCCTCGTTCGAGGGCACGTTCGCCGCCGATCCCTACACGGGGTCGATCAACTGGCTCAACGACTGCCTCGGCGACACCTATGCGAGCTTCCCGCAGAGCGGAGTGCTCTACTCCGTCTCGCACAAGCACGACTGCAGCGTGGTCGGAGCGTTCCCCGACACCAACCCGCGTTCACGGTGGATGAAGGCGATCGCGGAGAGCACCACGCCGACCGGCGTCATCACCAAGAAGGATGCGTACGGCTGGGACTTCACCGGCATGCCGTACACCGAGCAGCTCAACTGGTACCCGGACCTCGAGTTCGGAACCTACACCAGTGCCCGACAGGCCGCCTGGTCGGTCACCGGCAACGCGAACTACGTGGTCCTCGGTGGAGAGTTCCCGAAAGTGAACAACGTGGCTCAGCAGGGGCTCGTGCGATTCGGCAAGACCAACGTCTCACCCCACGCCGTCGGCCCCGTCTACAACGCGGGCCTCACGCCCGCCCCCTACTCGAACGAGTCCGGCGTCGTGCGCGTTCCGTTCACCAGTGTCTGGGATCGTGACAACGCCACGATCACGTACGACGTGTTCCGCAGCCCCTCGGTGAAGATCGCCACGATCACGCGTACTGACGGGCGATTCTGGAGCCTTCCGAGCCTGAGCATCACCGACCGCGGTCAGACGCCCGGAGCGCAGGTCCGCTACCAGGTGAGGGCCAAGGATGCCGACGGCAACGTGCAGTGGAGCGCCTGGTCGCCCTATGTGACGGTGTCGGGCACTCCGGCGGCCGCCTACCGCGCCGCGGTGCGCGCGAGCGGTGCGAGCCACTACTGGCGTCTCGACGAGACGGCCGGGACCCGTCTCAACGACGACGCGGGCGACGCGCCGGGTACCGCGACCGGCCTCACGCTCGGCTCGAGCGGAGCCATGCTCAACGACGCGAACGCTTCGATCACGTCGGCGGGCGGGAGCTCGCCGAAGATGACGACCCAGGATGTCACTTCGGCGCATGCCGCAGTGACCGTCGAGGCGTGGGTGAAGACCACCAACACCAGGGGCGGACGCATCGTCGGTTTCGGAGACTCCGCGACGGGGACGTCGACGTCCGGCATCACCGACCGCATCCTCTACCTTGACACGTCTGGACGTGCGAACTTCGCGATCAACGACGGCTCGTACCGGACGGTCTACAGCCGGACAGCCGTGAACGACGGCAACTGGCACCACATCGTCGGCACCGTCGGAGGTGAGGGCATGCAGCTCTTCGTCGACGGCAAGCGGGTGGACCGCGATCAGGCCCGCACCTCCCCGAAGATCTACAACGGCTACTGGCGCATCGGCGCCGATCAGACCAACGGCCTCCTGAACAAGCCGACCAACGCGGGACTCGCGGGCACGATCGACGACGTCGCCGTGTACCCGACCGCGCTGACGCCGTCCGACATCCAGTCGCACTATCTCGCGAGTGGTCGCTCTGCGACGTGGGCCCCGGCTCCGACAGATGTCTACGGTGCGGCGGTCTCGACCGACAAGCCGGACCTGTACTGGCGCCTGAACGAGACCGCACCGGGGACGATCACCGATTCTGCCGCCGGCGGCACGACCGGCAATCTCTCCGGAACGGTCACCCGCGGACAGACGTCCGCGATCGGATCGGGCACGGCGACCGCCTTCAACGGATTGACCGCGCTCGTCGTCGCACAGGAGGCCTGGACGGCACCGACCACCTACAGCGCCGAACTGTGGTTCAGAACGACGACGAACCGGGGCGGCACGCTGATCGGATTCGGCAACACCACCAGCGGTCTCAGCGCTTCGTACGATCGCCACATCATCATGCAGAGCGATGGCAAGGTCCAGTTCGGAAGCGGCCAGCCGCAGACCACCCTCGTGACCCCCACCGCCTACAACGACGGCCAGTGGCACCATGTGGTGGCCACGCAGGGCTCCAGCGGTATGAAGCTGTGGCTCGACACGCAACTGGTCGGCAGCAACTCGATGACAGGCTCCGAGAATTACCGCGGCTACTGGCGCATCGGCGCCGACAGGACGTGGGGCAGCACTGCCAGCAACTACATCGCCGGAACACTCGACGAGGTCGCCGTGTACGCCACCGCTCTTTCCGAGCAGCGCGTGCGCGATCACTTCGCTGCGAGCGGGCGCGCGGTGCCGGGACGCGCTCCTGTCGCTGCGTTCACCTCGGCGGCGAACAAGCTGCGGATCGACGTCGACGCGAGCACCTCGAGCGATGCCGACGGAGGACCCCTCGCCTATGCCTGGGACTTCGGAGACGGCACGACCGCGACCGGCGCGACAGCCTCGCACACCTACGCGGCGGGTGGCACTTACACGATCACGCTCAAGGTCACCGACAGCACCTCCCTGGTCGGCACCCTGACGCGCTCCGCGACGGTCGTGCCGAACCAGACCCCGGTGGCCGCCATCACTGCGACCACCGACCACCTCGATGTCGCGTTCGACGGTTCGGCGTCGTCCGACCCGGACGGAACGATCGCGTCATACGCCTGGGACTTCGGGGACGAAACGACGGGCACGGGAGCGACGGCGACTCACACGTACGCATCTGCGGGTGAATACACGGTGACGATTACGGTGACGGACGACAACGGCACCACCGCGGTCAAGACGCGCACGGTCACGACGACGCTCGCGCCCAACCAGGACCCGACGGCGGCGTTCACGACCGCGACGGATCAGCTCGGGGTGACAGTGGATGCCACGACCTCGAGCGATCTCGACGGAACGATCCAGTCGTACGCATGGGAGTTCGGAGACGGCGCCACGGGCAGCGGGGCGACGGCATCGCACACCTACGCCAGCGTCGGCACCTACACCGTGAAGCTCACGGTGACCGACAACCGCGGTGGCACTGCGACCGCGACCCACGACGTCACGGCATCGCAGAACCAGGCCCCCACTGCGGCATTCTCCGCTTCGACGACGAACCTCACCGTGGCGGTGGACGCCACGGGGTCCACCGATCCGGACGGCACCGTCGCCGAATACGCGTGGAACTTCGGAGACGGAGGCACCGGTTCCGGCGCCACCGGGTCTCACGCCTACGCGGCCGCGGGCACGTACACCGTGGCACTGACGGTGACCGACGATCGAGGGGCCACAGCGACGACGACCAAGACGGTGACGGTCGCCCCGCCGCAGGTGTGGGCCCAGGACGCGTTCACTCGGACCGGCACCAACGGCTGGGGCACCGCCACGACCACCGGCGGCACGTGGACGATGTTCCCGAGCAGCACGACGGCGCTGAGCAAGTTCGCTGTCAACGGCACCGGTGGCACCGTCACGCTGGCAGCAGGGAACAACTACTCGGCATCCCTCGCCGGCTCGACGCCGTCGACGAACACTGAGGAGCGATACACGCTGGCATTCAACCAGCCGTCCACCGGAGGCGGTTTCTACTTCTCCGCTCTCGGCCGACAGATCGACAGCGGCAACGACTACCGCGCGAAGTTCCGCGTGGGATCCAACGGCGTGGTGTCGCTGTGGCTGACGAAGACGATCGCCGGCGCAGAGACGGTCCTGTCTTCGACCACCGTCCCCGGGCTCTCGGTCACTTCAGCCGATCAGTTGAGCGTCAGGTTCCAGGTGACGGGCACCAACCCCACCACTCTCAAGGCGAAGGTGTGGCGCACAGCGGCCACCGAGCCCACAGCGTGGATCCTCACGACGACGGATGCCACGGCATCACTGCAGGCGCCCGGCTACGTCGGTGTGAACAGCTATCTGTCGTCGAGTGCGACGGCCGTGCCCGTCGTCTACACCTACGACGACTTCTGGGCCGGACCCGCGCAGTAGCCAGCGGGCACGGAGTCGACACGACGCGAAGGGCCGAGGTGGCGAACACCTCGGCCCTTCGCATCGTCTGCTCAGAAATGCCGGTCAGGGGAATCGAGCCCCGATCGCGGGCGTGGCAGAACCCAGGATCGTCGCGACCACGCCCGGGAGACTTCGCGCGGACGCGGTCACACCTGCGAGGAGACGGCCGGACGGATCCGTGGCAGCGCGTCCTTCGATCGCCGTCGAATTCGCGTCTTGGCCAGTCGTGGTGCGGTAGGTCTGCCAGTTCGTGAAGACATACGGGTTGACGTTGGCTGTACCACGTGACCAGATGACGAACCAGGTGGGCGCCGCGGCGCTGTTGCGCTGGATGACGTTGCCGTCCGAGCGGATGTTGAGCTGGGCAGGCGTGTACCGGTGCGTATAGTCCTCGACGCAGACCGTGCAGTTCCCCGCGCTCTCACCGATGACGTTGTTGCCCATCGAGATGTCGCGGATCAGCCAGGGCATCGTCGAATCAGGGAAAGGACGTCGGGCGTTGTGTCCGGGCACAGACGAGTCGGTCGAGCTGCGGCTGTCCTGCACGATGTTCACGGCGCGATCGCCGCCGATGATCGTGTTGTTCCACAGATTGACGCCGCCGGTGTTGTTGATCTTGACGCCGTTGCCCACGTTCCGAAGGACGAGGTTGTTGACGAAGTCGATCTTCTGCGACAGTTCGAGGAACGCACCCGCCCCCTTGTTCTCGATGAGATCGGAACTGCCGATGCGAACGTCGTACACCGACTGATCCAGCCACACCCCTGGGCCGTCGTTTCGCAGCAGCGCGGAGTCGGTGACGAGCACACCCCGCGACTTCGCGATCTTCACTCCACCCGACACGGGGGATGTGTTGAAGTGCTCGTTGTTGTTCTCGACAGCGAGGAGGCCGTCTATCACGAGCGCATCGGCGTAGTTGGCGCCGAGTCCCATGAGACCGTTGCGGGCCAGCGTCACGTCGCGCACAGTCGCGTTCGAGGCGCCGATGAAGAGCCCGGTCGAGGCCGTGTCGTAGATCACGACGTTCTCGATGGTCGCCTTAGGCGCTTCGACGGTCACCGCCCCCATCATCCAGACGGACGTCGCGTAGTTGCGAACACCGATTCCCCGAACGACCGCACCCTCGCCGCGCAGCGAGAGAGCTTTGGTCAGGGTGGAAGCCCGAACCGTGCGTCCTGCGGGATCGCTCCCGAGGTACAGGCGGTCGCTGGCGACATCGGTGAAGAAGGTTCCTGCCTTCAGTGCTGCCAGCGACGACACCTCGATCTGCGCGACGCCGTCGATCCAGACCTGTTCCGGATGTGCAGCCATCGGATGCTCCGCGTTCAGCCATCGCCAGCCCGCGGCTGTCCCATCGGCCTCGCCCTTGGTGAAGGACGGAGTCGAGTCGAAGTCGTACTTCCAATCGGCGCTGAACCAGCGCCCACTGGATGCCTGCCAGTTCTTCAGCGTCGACGAGCCATCGAACCAGACCGCTTCGCCAGGATAGGACTGGATCGTGATCTTCTTGCCGGAGGGGATCACGACCGACTCATGGTACGAGCCGGCGCGAAGTACGAGGGTCGCCCCCGAGGCTGCACGATCGACGGCCGACTGCACCGTGGCGAACGGA
>JAESFY010000322.1_pt1 | contig 12872 bp, 11 predicted proteins | sample 9266201 | NCBI WGS metagenome assembly JAESFY01 (sample SAMN14515071, study PRJNA621656) | algae metagenome | isolation source: Nodosilinea sp. WJT8-NPBG4 and co-occurring heterotrophs from soil, lower... | place: USA: Pinto Basin, Colorado Desert, California | collected 2006-05-27 | reverse complement strand
GGACGCGGTACGCAGTCCGCGGATCGACCTGTGGGTCGGCCTCGAGTCGAGCGCGCACGCGACGGCGCTCGGCAAGCAGATCCTCACGGATCTGAGTCACGAGGAGCGCATCGATTATCTCTCGAGGCATCCGCTGGAGGAGCTCACATCCCGCACCATCAGGGACCGGCGCGCGCTGCTCGTGGAGCTCGAGGGTTCCCGGGGCTTTGCCATGGATCGCGAGGAATACGCGATCGGCAATGCGTGCGTCGCCGTTCCGGTGATCGCGCCGAACGTCCGGGCGTCGCTCGCGGTCTCGCTTCCGATGGGCGATCAGCGTCTCGATCACGGCCTCGTCGAGAAGCTCACGATTGTGGCGCGACGGTTGTCGTTGCAGTTGGGTGCGGATGCGCTGAGCGGAAGCGCATCCCGTCTCGCGGCTTCGCACTGAGAGATCGCCGCCTCACCGGGTCGTCGCCTCTTCACTATCTGAACAAGTGCCACTGGTGCTCGGGCACGCGCTTTCCCTAACATGTGAGGTGTAGTCGTCTGTGCATTCGGCGCTACTGGTGGTGGAACGTCCCCAGCGTTCCTCGACCCACTTGGATGACGAGCGCCCCCAGCGTTCCGAGTCCGCGGCCCCGAGGAGTCCCCACTCCTCCGGGGCCGCCATCATCTCCGACGCAGTCTGTGAGCCGCGCAGAGACGGTGCGGATACCATGGCCGAATGACCGATCAGCGGCCCCAGTACGGCGAAATCGCGACCCTCGAAGAACAGCGGAGGGCAGCGGGCCTGCCTCCGCTGGACGAGGTGCCGGCCGCCGGAATCGGCGCGCCCACCGGTCAGCCCGCTCACACCGATGGCGCCCCGACCGGTTCGGCCGCCGCACGTCCGCGTCCGGTCGACCGTTTCGTGACGATCGCTCTGCTCGCCTACGGTCTGGTGAACGTGGTCATGACGGGCCTGTCGTACCTCGACTTCTCCACCGCGATGAATCAGATGATGGACGTGCTCGGCGTGGACGGGGAGTTCACGAACTTCGCCCAGGGCAGGACCTGGGGCACGGTCGCGGCGATCGTGCTCGCCGCAGGCTGGTCGATCACCGCTTTCTTCTCGATCCGTCGCCTGCGCACGGGCAAGCGCTCCTGGTGGGTGCCGCTGGCCGGCGCAGCCGTAACACTCCTTGTGGCGTCTGTCTGCGCCTCGATTCCGCTCATGAACGACCCCGCTTTCATCGATTTCGTCGCCAAGACAGCAGGGCAGTAGGCGGCAGGTCAGGCGTCAGCAGCCGTCACCTCAACATTCGCAGTTGCTTCGAGGGATAGCGTCTGTTCCCTGACCGGTGACGCCCAGATGTCCTCGGATATCTCGATGTGACTCGCCCAGGGCGAGACTCCGATCAGGTTTCTCTCGAACCGCGTCCAGCGCGTACTGAGTCTCTTGTCCTGCGCTTTCCTCCCGCGGCGTCGTTCTGTGCGATCGACACCGGCGCTCCAGTAGTCGTGTGCCCGCAGAACCGCCCAGGGATCCACACGGACCAGATCGCTGTGCCCGAAGCGCCCAGCCGCAACCAGAACGCCGAATCGCTCCGCGCCAGCTGAGGAGGCATGCAGTGCCAGGATCTCGACGCTGATCATCAAGACGCCGAGAACGATGCTGATCAGAAGAAGCCCGACCTCATCGAGCGAGATCGATGCGGCGAACAGCAATGCCGCGGTGACCCCGAAGATGGCGACGAGGACCCAGAGTGACGCTGTGCCACCGATACCGAGTCGACGTTTTGCCTCGTGAGCCTCCACCTGGATGCGCGCTTCCGTGATTCGCGCATCCAGTTGATCGCGCGCATCAGTGTCAGACAGCTCCTTGCGCTGAAGGATGGCTTCTGCGAGACGAGCGCGCCAGTACTTTGCCGATGATGGAGAACCGCGCACCGCTCCCTCGCGTTTCGATAACCAGTCCGGGGCCTTGTTCACTGCCCATACAACTAGTCCCGTCACGACCAGAACGGCCGCGGTCCATTCTCCGGCCAGAGCGGAGATGAGATCTCTGAAAGCGTCCATCTCAGCTCACCCCTCGAGCTGTCATGTTCAATGACGAGCGCTTGCAGAGTCCGAGGTTGTGAGCCATAGCGCGACGATATCGGTGCCCTCTGACATCCGTCGTCACGCAGGGATGCCCCCGACCGATCGGTCGGGGGCATCTTGCTGTCAATACAGACGGATCAGCTCTTCGACTGTCCGTAGGAGCCGAGCTGACGGGTGGACTCGACGACGCGAGCGGCCATGGCCGTCTCGGCGATCTTGCCCCAGGCACGCGGGTCGTACTGCTTCTTGTTGCCGACCTCGCCGTCGACCTTCAGGACGCCGTCGTAGTTCTTGAACATGTAGTCGGCGATCGCACGGGTGTACGCGTACTGCGTGTCAGTGTCGATGTTCATCTTGATGACGCCGTTGGCCACCGCGAGAGCGATCTCGTCGTCCGTCGAGCCCGAACCGCCATGGAAGACGAGGTCGAGCGGCTTCGCGCCGGTGGTGTACTTCGCGGCGACCTGCTGCTGGATCTCGCCGAGGAGCTCGGGGCGCAGCTTCACTCCGCCCGGCTTGTACACGCCGTGGACGTTGCCGAACGTGAGTGCGGCGATGTAGCGACCCTGCTCGCCGAGGCCGAGCGCCTGGACGGCCTGGTCGACATCCGCGAAGGTCGTGTAGAGCGCGTCGTTGGATCCCTCGTGCTCCACGCCGTCTTCCTCTCCGCCGACGACGCCGATCTCGACCTCGAGGATCGCGTTGATTTTCTTCATTCGGGGGAGGAGATCCTTGGCGATCTCGATGTTCTCGGCGAGCGGGACAGCCGAGCCGTCCCACATGTGCGACTGGAAGATCGGGTTGCGTCCCGCCTTGACCTCGTCTTCGGAGGCGGAGATCAGCGGCTCGACGAAGCCTGCCAGGGCGTCCTTCGGGCAGTGATCGGTGTGCAGTGCGACCGTGATCGGGTAGTTCTTGGCGACCTCGGTCGCGAAGCGGGCGAAGGCGAGCGCGCCGGTCGCGCGTGCCTTGACGGTGTGGCCGGCGAAGTAGTCCGCTCCACCGGTCGTGACCTGGATGATTCCGTCGGAACCTGCCTCGGTCAGGCCCTGGAGGACCGAGTTGATCGTCTGCGAGCTGGAGACGTTGAAAGCGGGGTACGCGAAGCCGCCGGCCTTCGCGCGGTCGAGCATTTCGGCGTACTGATCCGGGGTGGCGACGGGCATGAGAACTCCTGCAATTTGGGAAGCCGGGACAGCAGTCACTCTATCGGGGCTGACTGTCGGATGCTGTCGGAGCCGACCTGTCGAGCACCTCGTCCTGCGCCTACGTTAAGAATCGCATTTCCTTCGTCGATGCGCGGTCGAAAACAGGCGTCTCAGACCCCCCGCGTGGTTAGGCTGACCGCATGGTTAGTCTTACAGCGGATCTGAGTCCACTTCGTCCCGATCGAAATCTCGCGATGGAGCTGGTGCGGGCCACTGAGGCGGCTGCGATCCGTGCTGTTCCCTTCATCGGTCGTGGAGCGAAGGAGGCGGCTGACGGCGCAGCCGTCGATGCGATGCGCGCGTTTCTCGGGACCGTGGCGTTCCAGGGCCGTGTCGTGATCGGCGAGGGCGAGAAGGACAACGCGCCGATGCTCTTCAACGGTGAGGAAGTCGGCACCGGCAGTGGACCGGAGTGCGACATCGCAGTCGATCCGATCGACGGCACGTCGCTGACAGCGGCGGGACGCCAGAATGCGCTCTCCGTCATCGCGGTGTCCGACCGAGGGTCGATGCTCGACGCGTCGAGCGTCTTCTACATGGACAAGCTCGTGACGGGTCCGGCCGGAGTCGGGGTGGTCGACATCCGCCTTCCGATCGGTGAGAACATCCGCAAGCTCGCGGGAGCTCTCGGAAAGCCGGTGGACGAGATCGTCGTGTCGGTGCTGAACCGCCCGCGTCATGAGCAGCTGATCCAGGAGATCCGGGATGCCGGCGCCGGCACGCGACTGATGAGCGACGGTGACGTCGCCGGTGGCATCAACGCGGCGCGTCACGCCGCCCGCACCGACATGTGCGTGGGCGTCGGAGGCAGCCCCGAGGGAATCGTGACGGCGTGTGCGATCAAGGCGCTGGGCGGGCACATCCAGGGAAGGCTCTGGCCCCGCGACGATGACGAGCGCCAGCGCGGCATCGATGCCGGCCTCGACATGGACAAGGTCTACGAGGCCGACGACCTCGTGCGCGGAGACAACACGATCTTCGTCGCAACGGGCGTCACGGATGGCCAGCTCGTGGCCGGCGTGCGACGAGAAGGTGGCTACATCTACACCGAGAGCGTCGTGCTGCGCGGGGCATCGGGGACCCTCCGCCGGATCGCCTCGGAGCACCTCGTCTCGAAGTGGCTCTGATCTCTGAGATGTGAGCCGAGTCGGCCATCGTTACCGACCCGGTACCGCCGTGCGAAGCGCCGAGCCGAGGTTTCTCGTGCGCCCGTGTCACAATTGTCACTGGATTTGTCGCCGTCGACGGAGCCGCCAGGCACCGCAGGCACAGGAGGGCAGACCGATGACAACGCAGCACACGAGTGGTTCCAAGGCCGCGCCGACCAAGATCGTGACGACGCCCACCGGTCGAATCATGCGGATCAACGTGGATGAGGCCGGGGTGCCTCTTCCGACTGGGACTCCGGCGCCGGCTGTGGTCAAGACGGCTGTCGCCGACCCCGCTCGCCGAGCTGACGTGCTGTTCCGAAAGCGCCGCGACGAGGGGCACGAACTCAGCTCCTGGTGGATGATCGGCGCTTTCGTCGTGACCAGCGGCCTCGTCATCCTCCTCCTCAGCGGCGTACCCGGAGTCGCCTGACGTCAGTTGCGGGTCTCCTCGGGTTCGATTGCCCGAGAACCCGAACCCGTCTGCGCCGGCACTCCGTTGCTGAGACGAGAGCGAACGTCTCCGACGTCGGCCTGAATCGATGGATCCGTCTCACCGGAGGCGTCAGCATCGGAGTGGCGGATGCCGAGGCTCGAGTCGAGCTCCTTCTCCGCGTCGATCATGAGCTCTGGCGCGGTGAAGCGTCGCGCCTGTGCGGTGACCGCAGCGGGAACAGACTCGAGCGTCGAAGCGCTGATCCCGGGGAACTGCCTGGCTGTCACGAGCACCCGGCTCTCGAGCGAACCGGCGAATCTGTTGTAGCTGTCCACCGTCCGCTCGAGAGCCCGGCGAAGATCATCGGCGTGACCGGCGAGCACGCCGAGTCGGTCGTACAGCTGCGTGCCCAGATTCAAGAGCGCCCGCGCCTCGGTCGACACCTCCTGCTGCGTCCAGCTGTAGGCGACGGTCTTGAGCACCGCCCACAGGTTGACGGGTGAGGCGAGTGCCACCTTCTTGCTGAAGGCGTAGTCCAGCAGTGTGGGGTCTTCGTCGATGGCCGCCGCGAGGAGCGACTCGCTCGGCAGGAAGCAGATGACGAACTCGGGGCTCGCGTCGAGCCCCGACCAGTACGCCTTCTTGGCGAGTGCATCGATGTGGGCGCGGACGGCCTTCACGTGCTTCTGCATGTGCACACGCCGCTGACTCTCGTGGGCGTCTCCGATCGGCAGCGCCGAGGCCTCGAGATAGGCATCGAGCGGAACCTTCGCGTCGACTGCGATCGACGTGCCGCCAGCCAGACGGATGACCATGTCGGGGCGGCCCTGGCCCCGGTCTGAGGAGATCGTCGACTGCAGATCGAAGTCGACGTGACGGATGAGTCCTGCGGCCTCGACGACGCGTCGCAGCTGCGTCTCGCCCCAGACTCCCCGCGTGGCGGTCGACCGCAGCGCTCCGGCGAGGGATTCGGTCGTCGAGCGCAGCGCCTCGTCGGATTCCTGCGCGCGTCTGAGCTGCTCGGCGAGTGATCCGAACTGCGCGTGCCGCTCCTGCTCGATCGCCGAGACCTTCTGCTGCATCTGCTGCAGGCTCTCGCGAACGGGGGCGAGGGCAGTGAGCACCGCATTCCGCTGCTGCACCCGCTGCGCCTCGGCGCGCTGCTCGAGTCGCGCGTGCTCGACGGCATCCCGATACAGGTCGTACTGTCGGTCGCGATCGTCTCGGGCGGCACCGAGCTCTGCCTCGACGCGAGCGAGATCCGCCGCCCCGCGGGAGCCGCGGAGGAGCCATCCCACGGCGGCGCCGGCCACGAGCGCGGCCAGGAGGAGAACGAGCGTGAGAGCATCCATGTGCTCCATGATGCGCTCGGCCACGGACATTCGTCCGGTGCGACTCAGGCGACCGCACGCTCCGGAGTGGCGACGACCGGATCGGTCACACGCAGCTTGAGCACGTCGGCCAGGGAGAAGACGTCGGAAGCGCCGTTCCGGCGGGCGGCATCGATGATGATGTGCGCGCAGGCGAGCGCGTCAGCGAGCGCGTCGTGGTGCGAGAAGCCGGTGAAGCCGGCAGCCTCGGCGGCCTTCGGGAGCCGGTACGACTCGAGGTCGTAGGTCTTGCGTGCCACCTGCAGGCTGCACAGCGAGCGATACGGCGGGCAGTCGCCGCCGGTGGCCTCCGACGCGCGCCGAAGCACGTTGAGGTCGAAGCCCGCGTTGTGCGCCACGAGCACGTCGGCGCCGGCGAAGGCGCACAGGCGGTCGAACTGGTCAGCCCAGGTGGCTGCGTCCAGCACATCATGCGCACGGATGCCGTGGATCTTCGTGTTCCACTCCTGGAACTCGTCGTGACCTGCGGGCGGACGGATCAGCCATCCGGCCGTCGCGACGATCCGGCCGTCGCGCACACGCACGAGGCCGACGGAGCAGGCGGAGGCGGGGCTGGAATTCGCCGTCTCGAAGTCGATAGCGGTGAAATCCAGTGGCACATGTCCACTCTCTCCCGGCATCCGAGACGCCCCAGGATGACTCGCCGTAGGCTGGCGACATGAGTACCGACCGAGCGACATCCTTCGGCGCCGCAGCCGCGAACTACGAGGCAGGAAGACCCGACTATCCGTTCGACGCAGTGACGTGGATGCTCGAGCCGATGCCGCACGGCTCTCGTCGCATCGCCGACGTCGGTGCGGGAACCGGCAAGCTCACGCGTGTCCTCGCTCAGGCACCGGATGCCGAGGTCGTGGCCATCGACCCGGACGCCACCATGCTCGCCACCCTGCGCCTGAGCGTTCCCGGTGTTCCCACCTTCCAGGGAACCGCCGAGCGGATGCCGCTGCCAGACGCCAGTGTCGACGCCGTCGTGCTCGGTCAGGCGTGGCATTGGGTGGATCCGTCCGCCGCGTCTGCAGAGCTGGGACGAGTCGTCCGCACCGGGGGAGTGCTGGGCCTGATCTGGAACATCCGCGATGAGCGCGCGGAATGGGTGCGGCGTCTGACCGACATCATGCACAGCAGCCCGGCCGAGAACATGGTCAATGGACCCGGCTCCGATGGTCCGCGCATCGAGGCGCCCTTCACGAAGGTCGAGAAGCAGCGGTGGGAGTGGACGCGCCCGATGGGCCGGACCCAGCTGCACCAGATGGCGCTCTCGCGCAGCTACCTCATCACCGCCCCCGCCGACGAGAGCGCAGAGATCACGAGGCAGATGGACGACCTGTTCGACGAGCTCGGGCTCGACGGCCAGACGACTATCGATCTCCCCTACGTGACGCACGCGTTCCGCGCCTTGCGCGCCTGACCGGCATCCGGCAGGGCCTGCGCATCTGCGCCAGGTAGACTCGACGCCCGTGGCTCTCACTATCGGAATCGTCGGCCTGCCCAACGTCGGCAAGTCCACCCTCTTCAACGCTCTCACCAAGAACGATGTGCTCGCAGCGAACTATCCGTTCGCGACGATCGAGCCGAACATCGGGGTGGTGAACCTTCCAGATCCGCGTCTCGACAAGCTCGCCGAGATCTTCGGAAGCGAGCGCATCCTGCCTGCGGCGGTGTCGTTCGTCGACATCGCGGGCATCGTGCGCGGCGCGAGCGAGGGCGAGGGGCTGGGCAACAAGTTCCTCGCGAACATCCGCGAGGCCGATGCGATCGCTCAGGTCGTCCGTGGTTTCGCAGATGACGATGTCGTGCACGTCGACGGCGCGGTGAACCCGGCATCCGACATGGAGACCATCAACGCCGAGCTCATGCTCGCCGACCTCGAGACCGTCGACAAGGCGATCACGCGGTACGAGAAGGAGGTGCGCGGCAAGAAGATCGAGCCCGTCGTCCTCGAGACCGCCAACGCCGCGAAGGATGCTCTCGAGCGCGGGGTGCTGCTGTCCGTCGCCGGCATCGACCTGACGCCGATCCGCGAGCTCGGACTGCTCACGGCCAAGCCCGTCATCTTCGTCTTCAACGTCGACGAGGGCGTGCTGACGAACGATGCCCGCAAGGCGGAGCTCGCAGCGTTGGTCGCCCCCGCCAAGGCGATCTTCCTCGACGCCAAGATCGAGTCCGAGCTGATCGACCTCGACCCCGAGGATGCCGCGGAGCTGCTCGCGTCGACCGGCCAGGACGAGTCCGGTCTCGACCAGCTCGCCCGCATCGGCTTCGACACCCTCGGTCTCCAGACCTACCTCACGGCCGGGCCCAAAGAGGCCCGCGCGTGGACGATCCCCAAGGGATCCAAGGCGCCGCAGGCCGCCGGGGTCATCCACACCGACTTCGAGAAGGGCTTCATCAAGGCGGAGATCGTGTCGTTCGACGACCTCGTCGAGACCGGCTCTGTCGTCGAAGCCCGCTCCAAGGGCAAGGCTCGCCTCGAAGGCAAGGACTACGTCATGCAGGACGGCGACGTGGTGGAGTTCCGCTTCAACAACTAGGCGTGTGGGGCCACCGGTGATATCGCAAACCTGGCACGAACGGGAACGCGGGATGCTGCAAGTCGCGAGCCGAAGCTTGAGATGGAGCGTATGAAACTGCGGCGACGTTTGAGAGAGGCGATCTCCCGAGCCGATAAACTTGACGCCGCCATCACGGCCGCCAGTCCGCGACTCGCGGCTGTCGAAGCAGAAGTCAAGGACTTGAGGAATTCGCGTTCGTCGAACAGCTCATTCTGGCTGTCGGTGACTAGCGTCGGTTTGTCAACAGTGCTTGTGGCCGTCCAGTGCGTGTTGCTCTTCCGCCAGACAGAAATCATGGGTTCGCAAGAGCGTCTGACGGTTCTGCAACAACAGCAGGGTACCGATTCGTACGATTTCTCGGCTGCAGGAGCCATCACGGTCCGACGACCAGATGCTCAGACCGTGGTCTTGGAGAACCGGTCGCCGAATGGAGTATTCGATAGCTTTGTTCAACTTCAGGGAGTGGGCGGATTCAACGGTGCTCCGGTCGATGGCGCAGCGTTCAGCCATGTGCTTCAGCGGATCGACATCCTTGCTAGTTGCGAACGAGTGACCCTTCGCATGCCTTCCGTGTTCCGCAACAATGAGTTTGGGGAGTCTCTGTATCTGAATGGAGTGCGTACCACATCGGAGAGCGAGCTCACGGAGTTTTCTTCGGGATCGGCAACCCTCGTTTTCGAGGGGGCTGAGCATTGGTGGGCCGTCGGCGAGCATGGTGGCATCTTTCGTTTGGATGCTGTTGTACCTCGAGAGAGTTCCGTCCCGTCGGATGAGCTACTGCTGCTGTTGGATAGCTCGCTGCCCGAAGATAGCGTCCTGGGCGACACCGTGTTGGAGGGCGTCGATCTTGAGGGTCTTACCGCTATTTCGGCTCCACGCGGTCGAGATTCGGACCTCGTCAGATACGACGACTTCCAGTACGAGATCGCGCGATCAGAGCGGGAACCTACGGTACAGCGTGAAAGCATCTCAGGCTGCTCATACTTGTGAATCTGCGCAAGTTGGTGACGTGCACGAGCCTCGCGTCACAAACTGAACTGCGTGGGGTGAAAGGTGGGCCACGGCCTCGCCGTGGTTATTGCCCAGACGTCTTGAGCAGCGGCGCCTGGGCGCTCGCAGCGGGGCTTCGCGGATCCGGCTCGATGAAGCCAAGCTGATCGCTCACTCAAGGATCTTTCAATTCTCTTCGGGCGCGATCACGACGCACTTCGGCTCGATGGCTTGTCGTACGGACTCGAGATCTCCGACACCCGCCAGAGGCGTCGCGCCCGAATGCTGAGCGGACATCTGATCGTTACGATAATCGTGATCCACGAAATGTCAGGTAACCGCCGGGCGCTTGAGTCTGGCTGCCCAGCTGCATCCAACGGCCAACTAGCACGGGTCCAGAATCAAACAGCAACGAGGAGTTCATTGCATGGCAAGCGACGGCGCAGTTGGATCGGAATCGGACTTGACCCTTGCAGCGCAACGAACCCGGTGGCACGGTCAGGTGTCCGCAGTTCCCAACCTGCAGTGTGCAAAGGACGAAATCACCGCGCTCACGCATCACCTCGTTGCCGGCATCAACGCAGGGCAAGCCGCTGACCTTGATCTTCGCCCCCTAACGATAGCGGGCGAAGCGCGGCGCCCGTGGCGTGACTATGTTCCGCCGCTGAGGGTGATGGGTCTCGTCGTCAACAACCGTGGCGTCCTGTCACTCACCGAAGATGGCGACCGATTCCTTCGTAGCAACGATCCGTTGCTGCTCGCGGGACTGCTAGCGGACCGCGTTCGGTTGTTCGCCGAAGTGCTTGAGTTGCTCGTCCGTGAACCGTTGACGGTTCAGGAGGTCAATGACCGTCTGGTCTCGACCTACAACCTTCCTTGGAAGACCGAGAACAACACCCGGGTCAGAATGACCTGGCTTGAAGTCCTTGGCCTGACTGAATGGCTCGGCGAGCGTAAGCAAGGTGCGACCGCGCAAGGACGCGAAGTCATCGCTACGTGGACTACAGTCTCGCCTGAAGCTCTCGAGATCACGGACGCCGGCCAGCTCGATGCTCTCCCTGATGCTCCCTCTGAGATCGAAAGCCTGCTTGCCGACCTTCGCGCTAATCCTGCTGGTCACCTGGAACGCAGTACGTACAACATCTGGGTTCCCAGCCCGAGCAGCGATCCGAACAAGATCGAAAACATGCGCATTGCGATCGCCGCGGCTGCTACACCGATCGGCAAGAACGAGCTTCTGGGGTTCATCGCTGATCGTTTTGGGTTGAAGCGGAGCAGCGTCGAATCCATGCTGCCTTTCATGCGAGCAGGAGGGTTTCTCCAAGAAGTCCAGCGCGGTGTGTTCGTGGCGACGAGCGCTGCGAAAGCGTGGATCGAGAGTGGTAGCGAGTTCAACTTTGTCCGGCTTCTTCACGCAAACATGCGCTTCGTTGGAGAGCTCGTTCTGTTTGCGGTCGAGAATACGCCCCGCAACAACATCTATTCGGAGGCCGTCCGCTACGGGTTGAACAAAGAGAAGGCCCGTTGGCTAATGAACTTCATGCTCGATGCGGGCCTGATGATTGAGACCTCATTCACGTCCGTCCAGGCGTCCGCCACAGGGCTGCGTCTCGCGGCGGAACTTCCCCTTGCACCTGATCCAGGCAGTGCAGAGGAGGGGGCTGCAGTCCGCGACGCCGGCCCGCTCGTCATCCAACTCGCGGAACGTTCGGGAGAGTCCAGTGGTGCGGCCCGCATCGCAGAGACGCTTCGTTCGACGGCAACTGACCCCGGCGCGGAGGGCAAAGCGCCCGGCGTGGGCTTCGAGGAGGCAATTCGAGATGCCTTCACCGAGATGGGATTCATTGCTCGTCGTATCAGTGGTTCCGGCGACACGGACGTGCTCGTGCAGTGGACAGCGAGTGACGGAGAACCTCGTACCGCAGTCGTTGACGGAAAGTCGACGTCTTCAGGGCGAGTAGTTCACACCAACGTGAGTGACGTCGCTCTGGATACGCACAAGGAGAAGAACTCTGCAGACTACGTCGCAATCGTGGGCCCCGCGTTCGGCGGTGACACCATTCAAACCATGGCCCAAAAACGTGGGTGGGCGCTGGTGACCGCGGAGGAGCTTGCCCGGGTGGTCATCGCCTCGGAGGACTTGGGCCTTGCCCCAGCAGAAGTCGGGTTGCTGTTCGACCCAGCGGAGGGTAAGTCGGCTCTGACCGATCTTATAGCGACGAAAGAGCGCGATCTCGACATCGTTTCCCTGGTGATCTCACGACTACGTAAGGAGTCTGAGGGTGATGAACCGCTTTCGCCCCGTGACATATCCCTGATTGAGCGGGCCTCAGATATCAATCCAACGGTCGGAGAAGTCAGGGAAACGTTCGAGCTATTTGAGCGATTGAGCTTCGGGATCGTGCGGAGCGTCGAGGCGTCGACAGATGCGAGGTTTGCGACCTATGAGATCGGGGACGCACGGCCGGCAGCGAGGCAGCTCCGCGCCTTGGCTGACGCGATCGAGGCGGGGCTACAAGATGCCCCGTAGCGAACACCCTCTGTCATATCGCTCGCCTGCCGATGGAGGGCCGTGTGCTGTTGTCTGCGGGTTTGCGATCGACAAAGTCACCCCGTACCTCGACGCCCGTGCGCTCCATCGATGACGCGGCAACTCGTCGGCGAAACGACCTAGAACTCGTGCCCGGTGTCCGCAGAGTGACGTCTCTATGTAAATCACCGAAGACTGTCTTGTGCTGGAACGTCGTGGAGTTCCGCTCAATAAATGAGCAACTGGTCGAAGTGAGCTAGCGTCTTTGAGCCCAACGCGCAGGGGCTCACGCAGCTACGCCGCGGCGGTGAAACCGTGCTTTGGTGGTCCGGCGACTCAGACAGCATCCAAGCCGGGTTCGTGCTGGAGGCGGACCTGATCGGCCACGGACGACCTGTCGGGCGTCAGAGAGTAACCGAGCCGGGTGTCTCCTCTAGATCGCGGCGGGGAAACTCGCCCGAATCTTGCCTGGTCTCAGGAATGGCCCCCACACCGAAGCCGATGAGTGCTCCGACCGATCCAGAGACAAGAGCCCACGCGGCGCACCACAGCA
>JAESFY010000321.1_pt1 | contig 12873 bp, 12 predicted proteins | sample 9266201 | NCBI WGS metagenome assembly JAESFY01 (sample SAMN14515071, study PRJNA621656) | algae metagenome | isolation source: Nodosilinea sp. WJT8-NPBG4 and co-occurring heterotrophs from soil, lower... | place: USA: Pinto Basin, Colorado Desert, California | collected 2006-05-27 | reverse complement strand
AACTACCTGTACTCCGACATCGTGGCGCGTTTCTGGCGCCACCGCGGGCACAACGTGCTCAACCCGATCGGCTGGGACTCGTTCGGGCTGCCCGCCGAGAACGCGGCCATCCGCCAGGGTGCAGACCCGCGCGAGTGGACGTACGCGAACATCGCTCAGCAGAAGGCCGCTTTCCAGTCGTACGGCGTCTCGTTCGACTGGTCACGGGTGCTGCACACGTCCGACCCCGAGTACTACCGCTGGAACCAGTGGCTGTTCCTGAAGCTGCACGAACGCGGGCTGGCCTACCGCAAGAAGAGCGCGGTGAACTGGTGCCCGAACGACCAGACGGTGCTGGCGAACGAGCAGGTCGTCGACGGCCGGTGCGAGCGCTGCGGCTACGAGGTCGTGAAGAAGAAGCTGACGCAGTGGTACTTCAAGATCACGGACTACGCCGACCGGCTGCTCGACGACCTGAACCAGCTCGAGGGCTTCTGGCCGCACAAGGTGCTGCAGATGCAGCGCAACTGGATCGGCCGCTCCGTCGGCGCCGACGTCGACTTCGTGATCGAGGGCCGCGATGAGCCGGTCACCGTCTTCTCGACGCGCCCCGACACCCTGCACGGCGCGACGTTCTTCGTCGTCGCACCCGACTCCGATCTCTCTTCCGAACTGGTTGCGGATGCTCCCGCCGAGGTGCAGGACCGGTTCCGGACGTACCTCGAGCAGGTCCAGAAGGAGACCGACATCGATCGGCAGTCCACGGACCGCCCGAAGACCGGTGTGTTCCTGGAGCGCTACGCGATCAACCCCGTCAACGGCGTGAAGCTGCCCGTCTGGGCTGCCGACTACGTCCTCGCCGACTACGGACACGGCGCGGTCATGGCGGTTCCTGCGCACGACCAGCGCGACCTGGACTTCGCCCGGGCGTTCGATCTGCCGGTGAAGGTCGTCGTCGACACCACGGCTCCCATCACGGGAGCGATGCGGGTCATCGAGGTCGACGACGAGGGTGTGCCCATCGACCCGGACGCGGCGCTCGACGAGCAGAACCCGGCATCCACCGGCATCGCGCTGACCGGCGAAGGCCGCATGATCAACTCCGGTCCGCTGAACGGGCTCTCCAAGCGCAACGCGATCGCCCGCGCGATCGAGCAGCTGGAGTCCACGGGCACCGGTCGCGCGGCGAAGAACTATCGCCTGCGCGACTGGCTGATCTCCCGCCAGCGGTTCTGGGGCACTCCGATCCCGATGCTGCACGCCGAGGACGGCCGGATCATCCCGGTGCCCGAGGACCAGCTGCCCGTGAAGCTGCCCAGCGTCGAGGGACTGGATCTGAAGCCGAAGGGCTCGTCGCCGCTGGGCGCCGCCGAGAGCTGGGTGCAGACGGTCGATCCCGCCTCGGGCGACCCGGTGCTCCGCGATCCCGACACGATGGACACGTTCGTCGACAGCTCGTGGTACTTCCTGCGGTTCCTCTCGCCGAACAGCGACACGGTCGCCTTCGACCCTGCGCAGGCGGCGCGCTGGGCTCCGGTCGACTCGTACATCGGCGGCGTGGAGCACGCGATCCTGCACCTGCTGTATGCGCGCTTCATCACGAAGGTGCTGTTCGACATGGGGCTGATCGACTTCACCGAGCCGTTCTCGAACCTGATCAACCAGGGCATGGTGCTGCTCGACGGCGCGAAGATGTCGAAGAGCAAGGGCAACCTCGTGCTGTTCGAGGAGGAGCTCGACGCCTACGGCGCCGACGCCCTGCGCGTCGGACTCGCGTTCGCTGGCCCGGTCGAGGACGACAAGGACTGGGCCGACGTGTCCACGACGGGTGCCCAGAAGTTCCTGGCGCGCGCCCTGCGCATCGCCGGCGAGGTCGACAGCCCGGTCGACGTGGTGTTCGCCACGGGTGACGCGGCGCTGCGACGCGCCACGCACAAGCTGCTGTCCGAGGCTCCCGCGCTCGTCGAGCAGACGAAGTTCAACGTGCTCGTCGCCCGCCTGATGGAGCTCGTCAACATCACGCGCAAGACGATCGACGGCGCGGCCGGTGCCACCGACCCCGCTGTGCGCGAGGCTGCCGAGACCATTGCCGTGATGCTCGACCTCATCGCCCCGCACACCGCGGAGGAGATGTGGGAGATGCTCGGTCACGAGCCGTCCGTCGGTCTGGTGACCTGGCGTTCGGCTGATCCGGCACTGCTCGTCGAGGACAAGGTCACGGCCGTCGTGCAGGTGGGCGGCAAGGTCCGCGCGCAGCTCGAGGTGTCGGCGCGGATCGGCGAGGCAGAGCTGGAGGCGATGGCGCGCGCGCACGAGCACGTGATCCGGTCGATCGGTGACCGCGAGATCGTGAAGGTCATCGTGCGTGCCCCGAAGATCGTGAGCTTCGTCGTCAAGGGCTGAGCGCGCGACTCCTGCACCGGGACCGATCCTCAGGGGTTGTCCCCGGTGCGTGGCTTCTGTATCTCAGGCGGGTTGCGCTCGCGCCTAACGTGGCGTGATGCCCACGGAACCGAACCCGCCTGCGCCGCCTCCGCCGCGCCGTCGGCTAAGGCTGAGCATCGGTGCCGGAGTCGTGCTGGCGCTCGTCGTGCTGTCGGCCGCGGTCGGGCTCGGTCTCATGCGGGGTCAGGCAGAGCCGTCGCAGTCGGTGCCGCTGGCGGACGCGGGCGAGACTTCGGGCCCGACCGGTGAGCTCTACGTGCATGTGCTGGGCGCGGTGGAACGACCGGGGCTGTACGTGCTCGATCTGGATGCCCGCCTCGTCGACGCCGTCGCAGCGGCAGGCGGGACGACGGCGGATGCCGACCTGACGGCCGTCAATCTCGCTCGCGTCCTCGCAGACGGCGAGCAGATCGTGGTGCCGATGCTCGGGGCGACGCCTGACGCGCCGGGAGCCGTGGCGCCCGGCGACGATCGCATCGATCTCAACGCAGCCGACCAGGCGGCCCTGGAGACTCTCCCGCGCATCGGACCCGCGCTGGCCGAGAGGATCATCGCCTGGCGGGAGGAGAACGGACGCTTCCAGTCCGTCGACGACCTGCTCGCGGTGCCGGGGATCGGCGAGAAGCTGCTCGAGGGGATCCGCGATGGGGTCCGCGTGTGAGGTTGCGTGATCTGGGTACGGTGTTGATATGACGTTGCGATCTCTCTCGTCGGCCGACCGGCCGCTGCTCCGGGAAGCAACGCTCGCCAATATGAACTGGAACGGATCTCGATTCACCTTCGGCGACATCGACGCGGCCCACGAGCTCTCGCATTACTTCACGAGCTTCCCCTCGGGGCGGGATTTCGGACTCGCCCACCAGGACGGCGATGTCGTCAAAGCCGTGGCCTGGCTGGTGTTCCTCCCCGCCGATGACCCGGGATACGGGTTCGTCGATGCGGACACGCCTGAACTGAGCATCACGACCTTCGCGGATCATCGAGGTCGGGGCATCGGGCGTCACCTGCTCTCGGAACTGATCAGCCAGGCTCGAGGCCGTGGTGTTGGAGGCATCAGCCTCAGCGTCGAGGACGGCAACGGTGCACGGCGCCTCTACGAGCGCGCCGGCTTCGAAGTCGTCGGACGCAACGGAGGCTCGGACACGATGCTCCTCGCGCTGACCTGACACTCTCCGGTCTGTGTGTTGCCCTCTGCACGGGGCGCAATGGATCGACGTCTACCGCAGGCGCCGGGTTCGCGGCGATCTGAAGAAGCCGTCCCGGGGTCTGGACGGCTCTTTCAGATTCGAGGTCAGGGTAAGCGCGCGAGCGGACAAGCCATCACAAGGAACCCCCGCGTGTCCGCGTGGCGACTTTGACGATCAGGAGGCCCGCGGCACTCGTCGGTCGCTTCGACTGCTCAGCTCCTCCTCGGAGACGAGGGTGAGCATGGGCTGACCCGGCACGCACAGCATGGTGACCACAAAAGTGGTGGGTTCGTCCGCGAGGTTGTTCGCATCCTGGTAGTGGATCACGTCCCCGCCGGGCTCCCAGAAGGTCTCGCCAGCCCTCACGACGCGCGGGGCCTCTCCCTCGAGCTCGAAGAGAAGCTCGCCTCCGAGCACATAGCCGAATGCGGGGCCGGAGTGACGGTGCGGCCGCGTTCCTGGGCTGGCGGGCGGCAGCGAGACGTGGATCGTCATCACGTCGCGCGCTCCTTCGATCGCAGCCAGATCGACAGATGACAGAAGCTGGACGTCGGGGCGCTGAGCGGGTTCGAGGTTGTCGTAGATGGAGTTGTGGTCATGCATGTTGGGTACTCCTGATTCCTTCGCTCTGTGTCGGGAGGGTGAAGTCACCCTTCAACGAGAAGGACCGTCGACCTGCTTCATTCGTGACGGCTCGAACCGTGTCACATCTGGGGCGTCGAAGTTGTCTTATTGGTGACGGCTTAGAGAATCGAGTACCTCATGCTGAGGAGTAAGGCTGGGAAGCGCCGCGCTTCCGTGACGGAACGGCTCTCGATTGCCCTGAGCGAGAGCCGCGTCGGTACCCGGCTTCGCATGCTCCGAGCCGATATGCGTGCGCGGGTTGTCCCGTTGCATTGGTCGAACCTGTTCGGGGTTGCTTCTGCAGCCTGTCTTGCCGTGCTTTTCGTCACCGGCGTCTTCCTGATGTTCGTCTACGTCCCCTCGAGCGCCCAGGTGAAGTACGAAGGTCTCTACCCGCCTCTGGTGGGCATAGAGATGTCGAGGGCATACGCCTCGACGCTTGCGATCTCTTTCGACATCCCCGGCGGCCTCCTGATGCGCCAAGCGCATCACTGGGCGGGCCTTCTCCTGCCCGCCACGATCATTCTGCAGATCCTGGTGAGCTTCTTCACAGGAGCGTTCCGCCGCCCGCGGCGGGGGAGTTGGGTGCTGCTTTTTCTTGTCTTCGTCATGGCCCTCGCCGCGGGTTGGAGCGGTTATGCGCTTCCCGATGACCTACTCTCCGGCACTGGCCTGCGGATCGTCGAGGGAATCGTGCTCGCCATTCCGTTCGTGGGCACTGCCATCTCGGCTCTCCTCTTCGGAGGAGAATTCCCCGGCCGAATCATCGAGAACCTCTACCCGCTCCACGTCCTCATCTTTCCCGGCGCGCTCGTGGTGTTCCTGATCCTTCGCGTCCGCGCGGGGTACCGGCAAGAGGCCCCACAGTTCGCGGGGCCGGGCCGCACCGAGCAGAACGTCGTCGGAATCCCGCTGTTTCCCCAGATGGCGGCGCGTGCCGGTGGGCTGTTCTTCATCGTCGGTGGACTGCTCGTCGCGATCGCCTCGACCGTGACCATCGCGCCAGTCTGGGTGTACGGGCCGTCGTCGCCGGGCGACGCTTCGGCCGGCAGCCAGCCGGACTGGTACACCGGCTTCCTCGACGGTGCACTGCGACTGGTCCCGCCGGGTTGGGAGGCGGAATGGCTCGGCCGCACCTGGACCTTTGCGATCCTCGTTCCCCTTGCGGTTGTGAGTCTGTTCCTTCTGCTGGTCGTCGCTTACCCGTTCCTTGAGGGATGGATCACAGGCGATCGACGCGAGCACCACCTACTTGACCGTCCGCGGAACGCTCCTGGCCGCACCGGCATCGGCGTTGCGGCCATCGTGTTCTACGGAGCGCTCTGGGGCGCCGCAAGCGCAGACATCATCGCCACACACTTCGCGATCAGCCTGGAGTCCACCATCCATGTGTTCCAGGCAGCTCTTATTCTGGGGCCGGTGATCGCCTTCGTTCTGACGCGGCGCATTGCCATCGGTCTGCAGCGCAAAGACCGAGAACTCCTCCTCCACGGGTATGAGACAGGGAGGATCGTGCGGCTGCCCGGTGGCGAGTACGTGGAAGTGCACTCGGCCTTGACGCCCCATGAGCGGTGGCGACTGATCAACGAAGACGATGTGGTGTTGCCCCACGCGACGGTCCAGCAAGACGGACGCCGATCGATGCTCGAGCGGGCGCGTGCGGCGCTCTCGCACCTCTTCTACGAACAGCGGTTAGAGCCCCATGGGCGCTCGGAGGACGAGCGACTCAGTCTGGACACGTCGTCACGAGCCGGCCACGCGTCCGGAACCGATGCGTCGTCAGCGCTCTGAAGAAGAAGATGGAGAAAGAAGCGACATGAAGAAGATTCTGATCATCGGTGGCGGCTACTCGGGTTTCTACACAGCCTGGGGACTCGAGAAGCGCCTTCGTCCGGGGGAAGCGCAGGTTACCGTCGTCGAACCGCGACCCTTCATGACCTATCAGCCGTTCCTGCCCGAGGCAGCGGCGGGGTCGGTCGAGCCACGCCACGTCGCGGTGTCGATACGGCGCAACCTCACGCGCACCAACGTGATCACGGGCCACGTCGTGCAGGTACGCCACGCCGACAGGGTCGCCGTCATTCGGCCGATCGACGGCCCGGACTGGGAGTTCACCTACGACATGGTGGTTGTCACCGCTGGTGCCGTCACTCGGACGTTCCCCATCCCCGGGATTCGGGACGAGGCGATCGGGCTGAAATCCGCCGAGGAGGCGATCGCGATCCGAGAAGCACTGCTCGGCGCGTTCGAGCGTGCGTCGTCCATGGCGCCAGGGCCTGCGCGCCGGCGCGTCCTCTCCGTCACTGTCGTCGGCGGTGGCTTCTCCGGGGTCGAGGTGTTCGGTGAACTGCTCTCACTGGCGACATCGCTGCTCCGCAAGTACCCGATGCTCTCTCGGGACGACCTGGACTTCCATCTCGTGGAGGCAGCGAACCGCATCCTTCCCGAGGTGAGCGATGCCCCGGGGGCGTGGGTGGTGCGCGAGCTTGAGCGTCGCGGCGCGCATGTGCATCTGAGCACGCAACTGCGGTCGGCGGAGGGTCGCCATATCGTCTTGTCGACCGGCGAAGAGTTTGACACCTCGCTCCTCATCTGGACCGCGGGAAACGCCTCGAACCCGATGACTGCCCGGCACACCGATTTGCCCATCGACGAACGTGGGTTGCTGACCGTGCAAGCGGATCTCCGCGTCTACGACACAATGACGGGCCGCATCGTCGATGATGCGTGGGGTGCAGGAGACAATGCCGCAGTGCCTGACCTGACGCAGAAGACAGCAGGCGCTCGCACGGTGCCGAACGCACAGCACGCGGTGCGGCAGGGGCGTCGTCTCGCGAAGAACCTGGTCCGCACGCTTCGCGGCAAGCGCGCCGTCGACTATTCGCATCACGGGCTCGGTGTCGTTGCGACGCTGGGACTCGGGCGAGGAATCTTCCAATGGCACGGGATCGTCGTGGAAGGCTTCGTCGCCTGGGTGATGCATCGCGGCTATCACGTCCTCGCAGTACCCACATGGGACCGCAAGTCACGGGTGCTGCTGGGCTGGATCCCCGGCGTGCTCTTCGGCCGGGACATCGTCTCGCTCCCAGATCTGCGGGAGCCTCGCGAGCTCTTCGTGACCGGCGGCGAACTCCCGCTCACCCGCGAGTCCAAGAGCTCTGACGCCGACCGTCAGTAGTCGGCGTGCTTCTCTTTCTCGATGTCGAGCTCGGTCGCAGTCGCCGCCCACGCGGTCAATGCATTGTCGAGTTGCCGCCGGAGCCAGTCGGCGCTGAGCCCGTCGGCCGGGAGGTTCTCGAACTGTGACCGCCGGTCATCGACAATGCCGGTCAAGTCGTCGGGCGTGGGACCAGTCGTTTGTTCCATGATGTGTTCCTTCCGAAGTGCCTAGTGAGGGTGCAGGGCCGTCGGTGGCCCTGCATGCGCTTCCGTCCTGAGAGCACCGAGGTGGCGCCCCTCAAGGTTTGACCGGCGGCCGGGTGCTGTTGTGACGCCAGATCACCGATTCCAGTGGCGGAGCTTGTCTGGGTTGCACACAACCCACACGCTGGACAGGAGTCGGGAACGCATCTCTGCGGTCACTGCTCCGACGACCTGCTTGTCGCGGATGAGCGTGAACCCGGGGACACTGTTGATCGAGGCCATCGCGGCAGACGTGTCTGACGTCATCAGACTCAGTAGCTCAGTCGACGCCGCTTCCTGTCCTTCGATGGGCTCGGATGCGTTCGGGATGTGTCCGCCGCTGTCGATGATCAAGACGACCTCGGGGTGAAGCAGCTCCCTCAGGGCATCCTCGTCGTTCGAGATCAGTGCGACAGCGAGTTCTTTCATCGTGGCTCCGTCGGCGGCACCACGACGCCTCCGGCGCAACCACGCCGGGTAGTGCTTGCGGGTCATGCGCTGACCGCGGTGACATGTCCGAGCTTCTGCGGGCTCATCACCCAGAGAAGTTGGAGGATGCCTTCGTTCGATGTTGTCACTGTCACCATGGTGGTTACCGTCCCGTCCTCTGTGAGGGTTGCGGCCGGTTGGCCGTTGACGTGAACCCAGTCGATTGCCTTGTCTGTCCAGAAGTGGTGCGCGAACGCCGCCACGAATTTCGCCACGCGGCCACGTCCGATCACCGGAATGCGTGCCGCGAGTTTCACGCCGTTCCCGTCGGTGTAACTCACGACGTCAGTCGCGAAGAGCTTTTCGAGCTCTTTGGCATCACCCTTCTGCGCCGCGGTGAGGAAAGCTTCCAGGAGGCGTCTCTGCGCACTCGGGTCGACGGTGGCGACACGTGCCGAAGAGATGTGTGCTCGTGCCCGGCTGACGAGCTGTCGCGCGCTGACCACGCTGCTGGAGATCACCTCGGCGATGCGGGGGTAGGGATAATCGAACGCTTCGCGCAGGATGTACGCCGCCCGCTCGGTCGGGGTCAGCTTCTCAAGGGTCAACAGGATCGCGAATTGCAGCGCCTCGGCACGTTCGGCACCCAGGGCGGGGTCATCGTCGGTGTTGACCGGCTCCGGAAGCCACGGTCCGATGTAGGTCTCGCGTCGCGTGTGCGACGACTGCAGAACGTTGATCGAGAGCCTGGTGGCGATGGTCGTCAAGAATGCGACGGGCTCCTGGATCTGTGTCCGGTCCGTGTTCTGCCAGCGGATCCACGTTTCCTGGACGATGTCTTCTGCGTCCGCCACGCTGCTCAACATGCGGTACGCGATGCCGAACAGGCGCCGACGATGCGCGTCGAAGACCTGGACGGCAGCGGCGAGGTCACCGCTGCTGCTGGGGTGATCAGGATTTGTCGCTGTAACGTCTTCCATTCCCACCTCAACGAACTCCGGCAAGCTTGCGGCGACCTTCTTCATGCACCCACGAATCCAGTGTGGTGGGTGCGAGACGCATGGGCGAGCGCGGGAGGAGAAGATCTCCCGAGATGTTGAATCCCACGGGGATGGTCTCGTCGTCTGCGATGACGTACCGCGGGTCGTGGTCGACTCTCAGGACACGATGGACGAACTCCGGCAGCGGCATCGTCTCGGGACCGGCGAGGTCCAGGGCGCCTCGGAGAGCTTCTCCCATCGCCAGATCTACAAGAGCTTCAGCGACGTCTGAGGCTGCCACCGGCTGCACGGGCTTCGTCGGCAGATGGACGGTGTCCTGCTTCGTGTTCCATTCGGCGATTAGGCGGGCGAAGTCGAAGAACTGGGTCGACCTCAGGATCGAGTAGTCGATCGAGCCCGACTGCACTGCACGCTCCTGAATGCCTTTAGCCGCGAAGTAACCGTCCTCGCCAGCGTGATCCGCGCCCACGATTGACAGAACCACGTGGTGCTTCACACCGGCGCGCGCCTCAGCGTCCAGCAGCCTTTGCGTGGTCATCTCGAAGAAGTCCCGCGCCGCAGGTCCGGACAGATCCGGAGCGTTGGTCACATCGATCACCGCATCGGCGTACTCGAGGGCGGCGTCAAGACCGCGACCCGTCGTGGCATCCACGCCACTCGTGGGCGAAGCCACCACGACGGCTTGAGCTTTTCGTTCCAGCTTTTCGACGACCTTCCGGCCGACCTGGCCGGTTCCGCCCAACACAACGATTCGCATTTCGCCCGCTCCGTTCTGGACCCACGCCGATCACGTAGATAGCCCTACATAAGCTCTGACCGGACAGCGCCTCGATCTGTGACAGCGTGTCCGAGAATTCTTCTTCAGCCGCGCTCCGACGATCTTCGTCACTCGCGGCGCATCAAGATCCGGCGGAGCTCTCCCGAATCCGCCTGCGCTCGTATGACAGCGTGGCCACGAGCAGCAGGACCCCAGCCACCACACCCACAACCTGGGAAGGGAGCGGCTCCAAACTCAGCCCGATGATCAGCACGAGGGCTACAAGCGCACCCCCGAGGACGGCATTCACTGCGCCGATCATGCTCGCCATGGTGAAGAGGAACGACGACTTCGCGTAGCGAACACCCAGCTCGCCGGTGCGTGGGTTGTCGAGCTCGATCAGATCGGGCCCGGACGGATGTAGTCCGACGAAGTACTCACGAATGCGCGCCATGCGGCGACGCACCGTGATGTTCTCCACGCTGTTGTCGACCAACCTCACAACCGTGAACCATCCGAGCATGAAGATCGTCGGAAAAAGGGCGAAGGTCAAGGTCGCCAGCAACGAGGGCGAGCCGCCGGCGAAGCCGATCGCCACGAGCCCGCTCGACAGCGTCGACAGGTAGATCGTGCTGCGGGTCCCCGCCTCGCTGATGGTTGAACTGGCGATCGCCTGCAGGACGAAGAGCTCAGTGCCCACCGCGTTGTTGAGCGGACCGGAATCTGGGGGCGTATCTGCCATCATCGGCTCCCGACGGTCTCTGTGCTCGCGCGGAATCCGAGCAGTTCGTCAGCGCTGGCAGGGCGATTGCCGGCGATAAGCGTCTCGATGTCCGAGATGCGGTTCGGCGTGTTCACCGTCATCCCCGCCTGAACGATTCCTGACTTCGTCCAGAAGGCGACGAATGCGCAGGATTCCACGTCGCCGCTGATGTGCAGCTCGTCGTAGTCATCGGCACCGCCGATGAACCCGGTGTACTCCATGCTGATATCGAACTGGTCGCTATAGAAATACGGCAACCGCGCATACTCAGCGTCCGCCCCGAGCATTGCCTTCCCGGCGTGGGGGCCTGTTCGTAGTGCATTGGCCCAGTGCTCCACGCGGAGCGGTCGGCCGTAACGGGAGGAGGGGACGCTGGCGATGTCGCCGGCGGCGTAGACGTGCGGCGCTGACGTGGCCAAGTTGCCGTTGACGGCTACTCCACCGCCCGATGCCCGTTCACGGAGGGCGATGCCCGCTGCGCTGGCAAGACCCACATTCGGCACGGCGCCGACGGCGACAAGTACGACGTCCGCGGGTATCTGCTCCCCTGTGGAAAGCGTGACGGCCGTCACGCGCCCAACCGCACCATCGATCGCTGCGACGTTCACCTGGCGGCGGAAACGCACGCCGTGATCGGCGTGGGTCTCTGCGTAGAACGCCCCCATCTTCTGACCGAGGACCTTTGCGAGAGGCTGAGCGCCATGTCCGAGGATCGTCACCTCCAGCCCGAGCACCCGAGCCGAGGCAGCGACTTCCAGGCCGATCCACCCATCGCCGATGACGACGAGGCGGCCCGCGCCCGCGTCGCGCGCATTGATCAACTCGGCGCGTAGAAGGTCCGAACTCTCGAGCGTCCTCAGGGACAGAACACCGAGAAGGTTCTCACCGGGGAGACCGAGCGATCGCGGGGACGAACCCGTCGCGAGAAGCAACTCGCTGTATGACTGCTCGGATCCATCAGACAGGGTCAACTGGCGGTCGGCGATGTTCAGATCCACGACGGTGGTAGCACCGAGAACGGAGATCTCGTTGTCGGCGTACCATTCCGGCGCGAGGGTGAACACGCTGGTGCGGTCGGTTTCGCGACGCAAGTAGTCCTTCGACAGGGGAGGGCGCTCGTACGGGTGGTGAGGCTCGCTGCTGATCACCGTCACGTCGCCTTCATGTCCGCTGCGGCGGATCGCCTTGACAGCTCCGATGGTGGCGAGGCCGCCACCCACGATGACGATCGGTTCAGTCATGACGCACTCCGATTCTCGGGTGCGACGTCGTGGTGGTGCCCGGCGCTTGTTCAGTGGTGTTCGACATGGTTCACCTTCCGAGGTTGAGGTACGGCGGAGTGCAGCGCCGTTGACAGCAAAGACCGGACTGGCGCCCCGGTTGTGACGAGCGGTGCTGATGCGGTGCCTCCGACACTCGCTGCCGCGCGCCACTGTCACAGAATCGTCCGTCCTCTGGTCAGAGGTGTGGGCGTCTCGGCAGGGGTGGGCGTGTTCGCCGCCGGCCACCGAGCCTTAGAGCAGGGAGCAATGCATGTATGAACTTGTAAAAGACCAGGTGGTGCTCGTCACCGGTGCATCCTCAGGTATCGGGCGGGCAACCGCTCGCGTGCTGTCCGCAGCAGGCGCGAGGGTCGTCGTTGCCGGACGGCGAACCGAGCAACTGGCTGAGCTCATCAAGGAGTCGCCGACCGAGATGTTGGCGGTGGAGCTCGATGTCACGCGGCTGGAGTCTGTCGAGGAAGCGGTCGCGTCCGCGGTCGGCCACTTCGGCCGCCTCGATGCACTCGTGAACAACGCGGGCCTCATGCTCGCGGGGATGATCCTTGACGGGGACCCTCAGCAATGGGTGCGGATGGTGGAAACGAATCTCCTCGGATCCATGTATGCCGTCCACGCGGCTCTGCCGCACCTGATCGCCAGTGGGGGAGCGGTGATCCAGGTCTCCTCGACGTCCGGCCGAATCGCATCCGCCGGCAGTGGCGCGTATGCGGCGACGAAGTTCGGGATCTCGGCATTCGCAGAGTCCTTGCGACAAGAGGTGACGGAGCGCGGCGTGCGGGTCGTTGTTGTCGAGCCTGGTTTCGTCGATACAGAGCTGACCAGTCACATCACCGATCCGACGATGCGGGCGGCCGCACAGAGCATCGGGCAGTCGATGCGTACGCTCCAGCCGGAGAACATCGCCGAGGTGATCGCGTTCGCTCTCAGCCAGCCCGATCATGTTGCCGTGAACGAGATCCTGGTTCGCCCCACCGACCAGGTGCGCTGAGCACAGTCCCGCCTT
>JAESFY010000320.1_pt1 | contig 12921 bp, 13 predicted proteins | sample 9266201 | NCBI WGS metagenome assembly JAESFY01 (sample SAMN14515071, study PRJNA621656) | algae metagenome | isolation source: Nodosilinea sp. WJT8-NPBG4 and co-occurring heterotrophs from soil, lower... | place: USA: Pinto Basin, Colorado Desert, California | collected 2006-05-27 | reverse complement strand
AAGGGGTCTCGAGTCAGCCCGGCAGGCCGAGGGCGTGCAGCACCCCGTCGACCTGCGCATCGATCTCGGGCGGAGTCGGGGGGCCGGCGAGGCCGAGCAGTCGGCGTCGGTGGAGTTCGCCGAGGAGCGTGGTGAAGAGGATCTCCGCGGTCACCGTGGTGCGCGTCGGCAGGTGCGAGGCGAGGAAGCTCTGGGCGCGGCCAGGCCCCTCGTCATAGAACTCCACGGCCAGAGACGGATGCCGAGCAGCGGCGGTGATGATCGCGCGGTGGATGCCGATCGCCTCGTCTCCGAGCAGATGCGCGAGGATCGCCCGGGATGCCGATCGAAGGTCGTCCCCCACGTCCCCGGCCTCGCCGAGATAGGCGTGCTGTCGGAGGATCGCCGCGCGCACGAGACCGGCGCGGTCGCCGAAGACTCCGTACAGTGTGCGCTTCGCGACATGCGCATCGGCGGCGACGCGATCGAAGGTCAGCGCCTCGAAGCCCTCCTCGCTGAGGAGAGCAACCACGATGTCGACCACTCGCTCGTCGCGGGCGGTCGCCTCCTCGGCGGAAGGCCGCCCTCGTTTTCCCGTCATAGGATGACTCTAGCAATAATGCTACGACATCGTTTCATTAAAGGAGTTGCTGTGTCAGATCTGATCCACCACATCGCCATCCAGGACGACTGGGAGATGAGCCGAGCGTTCGGCGAGTACGTCGTCGCGACCAGGGGTGTCCATCTCGACGACGAGGGATTCATCCACGCCACGACCGTAGACCGCATCGATGCGGTCGTCGCCGCCCGTTTCGGCGACCTCACCCTTCCGCTCCTCGACATCGCGATCAGCCCCGAAGGATTGGCCGCCGAGGGCATCGCGGTCGAATGGGTCGACGGCCACCCCCGCATCCTCGGAGCCCTCCCGATGACGAGTGAGGTGGTGGCCTCGGAGACGCCGATCGCGCGCTGACGCCTCCGGCGACGCTTGATCGCCGCGAGAAGGAGAACGGAGGCACCCCATCCGGACGCCGGGGCGGACTCCCCGAACCGCACCCCAGCGCTAGTCGATCTGGCCGATGGGCTCGCGCTTCTCCGCCTGGAACTGGTCCTCGGCGCGGCCCCGTGCCCAGTAGGCCGAGATCGACAGTGATTCTCTCGGCACGTCGCGCTGCTTCAACAGAGCCCGAACCGCCTTGATGGTTCCCCGCTCGCCGTGCGCGAAGACTCCGGGGTGACCCGCACCCCAGGGCAGCTCGGCGAGAACGGCCAGCAGTTCGTCATCCGTGTCGGTCCATCGAACCGTCACGCCGGTCGGTGCCTCGGGCAGGAGGCGATCGGTGGGGTCGGCGACCGTGAGGATGACGTGCCCGACGGCATCCGCGTCCATCGCCTCGACGGCCGATGAGATCGCGGGGAGGGCGGTGTGGTCGCCGATGAGCAGATGCCACGGCGTTTCAGGCGCTGGCAGGTACCCGCCGCCGGCGCCGCTGACGACGAGCGTGTCGCCGACCTGTGCCGACCGGGCCCACGGACCCGCGACGCCCTCGTCGCCGTGCACGACGAAGTCGATCACGAGGCGCTGCCGCTCGGTATCCGCCCCACGCACCGTGTAAGTGCGCCGGGTAGGCAGCTTCTCGGGGCTCTCCTCGCGCAGCTGCGCGAGATCATAAGGAGGAGTGAGTCCGTGGCGCGGGTCTGCGAACAGGATCTTCACGTACTTGTCGACGAAGACGTTGTCGTTGAAGGCCTCGTACCCGTCGCCTCCGGCCGTGATGCGCACGAGGTCAGGACTGACCTGCTCGACCTGCTGCACGCTGAGCACGGCTTGGCTGGGGGTTCGACGAGGCTGCTCCGGCATTGCGTCTCCTGACGGTGAGGAACGAAGTCCCCTCCAGTCTGCCCGGCCCAGCTCAGCGCGAGGGCCGCTCAGCCTGCGCAGAGGTCGGTGTCCGCGCTGCGGTTCACCGCGTCGACCGGCCGCGGCGGCACCGGCGTCTCGCGGGGCTGCGAGATGAGCACTTCGTAGTCCGCTCCGAGAAGCAGCTGCACTCCGTCGACGTCGCCGACCTGAACGGTCACCGCGAGACCGAGTTCGGCGGCCAGCGCCTGAGCCGTCTGCTGGGCGTCGGGGGTGTCGGCGGCGGTGATCGTCGTCAGTTCGACCGGGTCGGCGTTGGCGATGCTCGCGACGGTGTATCCGTAGCCGGTCGCATCCTCCGAGACACGGGATGCCAGGCCGCTGACACCCGCACCGTTGAGGATCTGCACGGGGGCGGTGCGCACGGTGGCTGCGGGCTGCACCTCGTCGGTGGTCAGCACGATCGGCACGTCGTCGATCAGGGCACGGAAGATGACGTCGGCATCCGCGGTGGGGACGACGCGGTTCGGATCCTCCGGAGCCTCGGTCGTCGGCATCGTGACGAACGTGACGCTGCTCAGCGGCACATTCGCGACTCGCGCGGCGAGGCCGGCCAGGTCGGTCAGGGCACCGAGCCCCGGGTCGACGGTCATCGACGAGGTGACGGCATCGAGGAACGCATAGAGACGGTCGGGGCGCACCAGCACGTCGGACTTCGTGGCCTTCTGCACGATCGCCGAGAGCACCATCTGCTGGTGCCCGAGGCGAGCGATGTCGCTCTCTTCGGCGAGCGCGTGCCGGGTGCGGGCGAGGGCGAGCGCCTGGTCACCGTTGATCGACTGAGCGCCGGCCGGCAGGTCGAGCCGCGCGTGCCCGTCCTGCAGCGGTTCGGGCAGGCACACGTCGATGCCGCCCATCGCGTCGACCATGCCGATGAAACCCTCGAAGTCCATCTGCACGAAGTGATCGATCGTCATTCCCGTGAGCTGCTCGACCGCCGCGACAGAGCAGGCCGGTCCATATTGCAGCGCCGAGTTCAGCATCCCCCAGCCGCCGCCGTACGACCCGCGTCCGTTGTCGTCGCACGCGGGCAGGTCGCCGAGAGTGTCGCGCGGAAGCTGCACGGCGTCGATCCGGGTGTTGTCGCTCGAGATATGGGCGATGACCATCGCGTCGCTGCGCTCAGTGCCGTCGTCTTCGCCGAAGCCGTCCGATTCGAGCGCCCTCGAGTCGGATCCGAGCAGCAGGATGTTGAGATCCCCTGTCGCGAGCTCGGGCTCGGTCTCTCCGTTGTCGGAGCGGATCGGCGCGGTGGTGACGTTTCCCTGCAGCTGCGCGTAGGCGATCGCGCCGACGGCGACCAGCGCCACGACGACGGCGACGCTGATCCAGCCGATCACCCGACCACGTCGCCGGCGGGGTCGGGTCACGGGGCCGGACTCGGGCGACACGTCGTTCTGGTCGTCGCTGCGGGAGGATGCTGGCGGTCTCACGTGTTCACACCATCACGACTCGGCCGCCACCACCAACACGTGGGAACGGCGAGTCCTGCGAGGGTGCTGTGAGCTCGAAACTCACGCGGTGACGTAACCGCGCGAGGAGTCGTCGTGGATGAGGCGGTAGTCCGGACTCGCTCCACGGTGGTCGGCCAAGCTCCACACCCGCGCCGATCTCTTCTGGTCGACCGACGAAGCGCCGTACTCGAGCACGAGTGCGGTCGGCATCCGCCCGTCGCGGTACTCCCCCACGAAGTAGCGCGGGCTGCCGAGACCGCCCGAGTCCACCCGTCCGACGAAGTGGCCGGACCCGGTCACGCGAGGCGGGGTAGCGAGCAGGTCGGCGGTGGTGATGCGCTGCACAGCCTCATGCTGTGCGAAGGCCGACAGGGAGAGAGGCATGATCGACACGATTCCCATTCAGATCACGCTCGCCGTCGCGTCGCGGTGCGACGATCGTCCGCGCAGGTCCTCAGCCCATGCTCTGGTGTCGGCCAGCTCGTGCTCGTCGAGGTACGCACGGACGACATCGTGCACGAGGCGGATCTGCGCTTCGGCGCCCATCGCCGCCTGCATCATGTCGAGCTCCGGCGCGGGTGCGCCGTCGATCCGCTCGAGTGCCTCACGGATGATCCGCTCGCGGCCTGCGCGCCCCATGGATTGCTCCATCGAGAGCGTCCTGCGTGGGTACTCTGGGGCGTGTTCGTGACTCATGCGAGCCTCCTCAGTCAGGGATGGTGGTGTCTCACGGACAGTGGTGCCGGGGCTGCAACCCCGGCACCACGTTGTTCCTCCACCGTACCTTATTTTGAGTTATTCAAAATAAGGTACGAACTCGACGGGTTAGTCGTAGGCGGTGAGTAGCCTTCATCCATGAGCTTCCACATCGAGCACACACTCGACGGCCGCCACACACGCACCGGCACCTACGACTCTCTCGGCGAGGCGGTGATCGCGGCGCTGGGCGTGAAGCGCGCGCCCGTTCTCGTCGTCGACGAGTCGGCCGACGGAGATGCAGATGCTGTCGCCGTCGTCTTGAAGAAGGGTGAGGTCCTCACCGCGGCCGCCGAGCCCGAGTGGTGGGGTCGATTGAAGAAGGCATCGCAGCAGAAGCTCCTCGCCGGCGGGCGGCTCGACGCCGCGGTCGTGTCGGATCTCACCGACGCCGGTGGGGCCGTGGCCGCGACAGCATGGGAGAGCGGCCCTGTCGAAGAGTGGGAGCTGACCCCGGCATCCGACCACGACTGGGTTCGCTTCGAGGCAGCACGGCGGCAGGTGCGCGGCTGATGCCTGATGACCGGCCTGTCGCGAGCGCCGCAGCGGAGTAGCGAAGCGGGCTGACCCGCTGTGATGCTCTTCTCAGGCATGCAGAAGGCCCGGCTTCACAAGTGAAACCGGGCCTTCATCGCAAACAGTGTCAGGTGATTCTCGTAACTGCACCCGCTGTGCGCGAGGGGGGACTTGAACCCCCACGTCCATAAGGACACTGGCACCTGAAGCCAGCGCGTCTACCATTCCGCCACTCGCGCGAGTATGTCGGGCTCCGAAGAACTCAACTTCCCAAAGATATCACGCGTTTCGCCTCGCGATGAAACCGAGGCCGCGGCGCCCTCAGCGCCCTCGGGAGGACTTCTGCCCTCAGGAGGAGGATCTCCTCGATTTCCTCCTCCCCAGACGCAGATCTCCTCCCCGAACGGCGCGCCCAAGACCGCCGCGAGACACCGCGTCAACACCGCCTCTCCCCCGCCCACTCCCCCGGATTCTCGGCTCTTTCCCGCCTCACGAGGGCGTTCACCCAGCACACCTGGCTACGATGTCCGTACCGGTCGGTATGCCAGAGGAGCCCAGTGGGACTACTTGACAGCTTTGAGAAGGGTCTCGAGCGCGCTGTGAACAGCGCCTTCGCGAAGACCTTCCGCAGCGGCATCCAGCCCGTGGAGATCGCTTCGGCCCTTCGGCGCGAAGCGGACACCAAAGCGGCTGTGGTGAGCAGGGACCGCATCATCGCGCCCAATAACTTCGTCGTGCGCCTCAGCACAGACGACGCCGAGCGGATGCAGGGGCTCGGCGGAGCCCTCACCGACGAGCTGCATGCACTTCTCACGAAGCACGCGAAGTCGCAGGGCTACAGCTTCTCGGGTCCGCTCTCGATCTCGCTCGAGGGCGACGACAAGATCGCCACCGGCACGATCAATGTCAGCTCTGGCACGGTCGAAGGCCGCGTGAACTGGCAGGCCGTGATCGACGTCGATGGGCGCCGCCATTCCCTCACCCGCGCCCGCACAGTCATCGGCCGCGGAACGGATGCCGACATCACGATCGCCGACGCCGGATCCAGCCGCAAGCACGTCGAGGTCCTCTGGGACGGCGAGCGCGCCATGATGCGCGATCTCGGCTCGACCAACGGCACCAAGGTCGACGGTCAGAAAGTGCGCGAAGCGGCGCTGCCCTCCGAGACCACCCTGACCATCGGACGCACCGATCTGGTGTTCCGCATCGTTCCCGTCGCCACACCGTCACGCCCGCCGCGGCCGCGCGACGACGACGCGACCCGCGCGTTCGGAGCCATCTCGTGAGCACTCCCAGCGAGCTCGTCCTGCTCCTGCTGCGCGTCGGCTTCCTGCTGATCCTGTGGTTCTTCGTGTTCGGGGTCGTCTACTCGCTGCGTGCCGACCTGTTCGGCATGAAGGTGCGCAAGCTCCCCGCCGAGGCCGCTGCGGCGATGCCCGCGCCGACGCAGGCACCCGCCTCAGCCCCCGCGTCGCGCCCCGCGTCTGCAAAGCCCAGCACGGGCCCCGCTACTGTCGCGACGGCCAAGCGCCTGGTGATCACCTCCGGCCCGAAGGCGGGGCTCGAACTCCCGCTCGGCACCGAGACGCTGACCATCGGCCGCTCGAGTGAATCGGCGCTCGTGATCCGCGACGACTACACCTCCAGTCATCACGCACGCCTGCTGCTCCGAGGCGACAGCTGGGCCATTCAGGATCTCGACTCGACCAACGGCACGTACGTCGCCGGCCAGCGGGTGACCGGCGGTCCGGTCGGTCTCGCCCTCGGCACCCCGATCAAGGTGGGCGCCACGACCTTCGAGCTGCGAGCCTGACCCCGGCATGGTCTTCGAAGGCTCGAGCGCCGCGATCTCCCACACCGGGAAGGTCCGCTCCAACAACCAGGACTCCGGATACTCCGGGGCGAACCTGTTCGTCGTCGCCGACGGCATGGGCGGCCACGCGGGCGGCGACGTCGCCTCGAGCATCGCGATCCACCGCCTCGAACCCCTCGATCAGCCGTACACGTCAGTCGAAGACGCGCAGGCCTCCCTTCAGGCCGCCGCGACCACCGCGGCAGGCGACCTGATCCGCGCCGCGAAGGACCGCCCCGAGCTCGCCGGTCTCGGCACCACGCTCAGCGCGATCATCATGGTCGACGACTACGCGGTCATCGGCCACATCGGCGACTCCCGCATCTACCTCTACCGCGACGACGCGGTGACGCAGATCACCGCCGACCACACCTTCGTGCAGCGACTCGTCGACTCCGGGCGCATCACGCCCGAAGAGGCGCGCTACCACCCGCGTCGCTCGGTGCTCATGCGCGTGCTCAGCGACATGGACGCCGATCCAGAGCTCGACATGTTCGTCATGCACACCCAGCCGGGTGACCGCTGGCTGCTCTGCTCCGACGGCCTGTCGGGAGTCGTCGACGAGGCGCACATCCTCAAGGCCATGCGCATGGGCATGGCCCCAGGACGCACGGCCGACAACCTGCTGAAGCAGGCGCTCGACGGCGGCGCCCCCGACAACGTCACCATCGTCCTCGTCGAGGTCGGCGGTCAGCACGCCATGCACTCCGGCACCGCGACGATCGTCGGGTCGGCATCGAACCCCTCCAACGTCACCGTGCCTCCGGTGCGCGCACCTCGCGGCAACTGGCTGCACCCGGTGCGTCAGGCCGCGAACGAGCCGAGCCACTTCGAGCCTGCCCCCGAGTACCTCGAGGAACTCATCGAAGAGGACCGGCGGCGCGCCAAGCGCCGTCGTCTCGGATGGATCGCCGGGATGCTGGTGGTCGTCGCGATGCTCGTGTTCGCCGCCTTCGCGGCCTACAGCTGGACGCAGACCCGCTACTTCGTCGGTGCCGATGACGACAGCGTCGTGATCTACCAGGGCGTGCAGCAGAACATCGGCCCGATCACACTGTCGACTCCGCTGCGGGACACCGACATCCTGCTCGCGAACCTGCCGCCGTACCAGCGCGATTCCGTCGAGCGCACGATCACCGCTCGATCCTTCTCCGACGCAGAGGCGATCGTCACGCGGCTCCAGGCCGGAGCAGACCGCGTGATCGGCGAGACTCCCCTGCCCACTCCCATGCCCACCGAGACGCCGGCGGAGGATGCGGGATGAGCACCGACGTCACGGCCGACACGAGCGTCATCAAGGCCCTCAAGAAGATGCGGATGCCGCAGACGCAGCGCAACCGCGAGTTCTGGCTGCTGCTGTTCGCCGTCGCGATCAGCGGCGCCTCTCTCACCCTCGTGCAGCTCGGCGCCCTCGGCCTGATCGACCCGATGATCCTCGCGATCGGCGGCGGCCTCGCCGTGCTCGCGTTCGCGGTGCACTTCGTGCTGCGCGCCGTGGCGTCCGATGCCGACCCGTTCGTGCTGCCGATCGCGACCCTGCTCACGGGTCTCGGCATCGCGATGATCTACCGCATCGACATCGCCAAGTCGCTGACCGGCTGGAACGCCTACTCGACGAAGCAGCTCGCCTGGACCGCGATCTCCCTCGCCGGTGCGATCACGTGCGTGATCCTCCTGCGCAACTACCGCGTCCTGTTCCGGTACACGTACATCTTCGGCCTCTCCGGCATCCTGCTGCTGCTGCTCCCTTTCGTACCCGGTCTGCGGATCCCCGACGCCAACGCTCAGGTGTGGGTGTCGCTCGGCGGCATGTTCGCCTTCCAGCCCGGCGAGCTCGCAAAGATCTGCCTCGCGATCTTCTTCGCCGGATACCTGGTGCGCACCCGTGAGAGTCTGACCTCGGTCGGCACCAAGTTCCTCGGCATCATGTGGCCGCGCATGCGCGAGCTCGGCCCGGTGCTGGTGGTGTGGGCGATCTCGCTCGGCATCATCGTGATCCAGCGTGACCTCGGCACCGGAACCCTGATCTTCGGGATGTTCGTCGCGATGCTCTACGTCGCCACGGGCAAGACCAGCTGGGTGCTCATCGGCCTCGCCCTGGTAGCAGCGGGCGTCGCCGTCGCGACGCAGATCCTCAGTTACGTGCAGGGGCGCTTCGTCAACTGGCTGTTCCTGTTCGACCCCGAGAAGGTCGACCCCGACGGAGCCGGCTTCCAGCCCATGCAGGGCCTGTTCGGTCTGGCGCACGGCGGCCTGCTCGGCACCGGCTGGGGCCGGGGGCGCCCCGACGTGACGCCGCTCGCGCACAGCGATTACATCATCACCAGCCTCGGCGAGGAGATCGGTCTGATCGGGCTGTTCGCCATCCTCTGCCTCTACATGGTGTTCGTGAGCCGTGGCGTGCGCATCGGCCTGGCCGGTCAGGACGACTTCGGCAAACTGCTCGCGATCGGCCTGTCGTTCACCATCGCACTGCAGGTGTTCATCATGGTCGGTGGTGTGACGAGGGTCATCCCGCTCACCGGCCTCACCACGCCGTTCCTCGCCGCAGGTGGCTCGTCGCTCGTGGCCAACTGGCTCATCGTCGCCATCCTGCTGCGAATCTCCGACGGCGTCCGCAGCCAACCTCGGGCGGTGATCGGCTGATATGACCAAAGAACTCCGACGTCTCAGCATCGTGATGCTGTTCATGTTCCTGTCGCTGTTCGCGGCGACCAGCTGGATCCAGGTCGTCGAGGCCGATTCCCTCGCGCAGGACCCGAACAACAGACGCACGCTGCTCGACAGCTACGAGATCCAGCGCGGATCGATCATCGTCGACGACGTCGCTATCGCCTCCTCCACTCCCTCGGACGACCGGTATCAGTTCCAGCGCGTCTACACGGATGCCGCGATGTGGGCCCCCGTCACCGGGTACTTCAACCCCGCTCTGCAGTCGGCGACCGGTATAGAGCAGGCCATGAACGCCGACCTGTCCGGCACCGGCTCGAGCGCATTCTTCGCCGAGATCGAGCGGATCCTCTCGGGTCAGCCGCAGAGCGGGTTCGGCGTGGAGCTGACTCTCGACACAGCGGCGCAGCGAGCGGCTTACGAGGCTCTGCAAGGACTCAACGGCGCTGTGGTCGCGATCGAACCGAAGACCGGGCGGATCCTCGCCATGGTGTCGACCCCGGGCTTCGACACCAATCTGCTCGCGACCCACGACGCGGATGCCGCCAACGCGACCTACGACCAGCTCGAGGAAGACCCGACGAAACCGCTCTCGAACCGGGCGATCGCCGGCGACCTCAACCCCCCTGGCTCGACGTTCAAGCTCGTCGTGGCGGCGGCGGCCTATGCGAGCGGCGACTACACGCCGGACTCGACGCTGCCGAACCCCGCTCGCTACCAGCTGCCGCAGTCGAGCAACACGGTCGCGAACGCCTGGGGCGGAACGTGCGGTCCGGGCGACACCGTGACGATCGCCGAGGCGATCCGGCTGAGCTGCAACATCCCGATGGCCGAACTCGCCGTGCAGCTGGGCGACGACAAGATCCGCGAGATGGCGGAGAAGTTCGGGTGGAACCAGAGCTTCTCCACCCCGCTCGAGTCGACCCCCTCGAGCTACCCGAGTGGGCTCAACGACCCGCAGACCGCACTCAGCGGATTCGGGCAGGGACAGGTCACTGCGACCCCGCTGCAGATCGCGATGGTGGCGGCCGGAATCGCGAACGACGGCGTCGTCATGAACCCCCGTCTGGTCGACACGGTGATCGGCAACGACCTCTCGGTCATCCGTTCCTACGACGACACCCGGTTCGGCCAGGCCACCGACGAGACGATCGCCGATCAGATCACGGCGTCCATGGTGGCGAGCGTCTCAAACGGCGCTGCGCAGGGTGCAAGAATAGACGGGGTCGATGTAGCGGGGAAGACCGGCACGACCGAGAACGATAACAAGCCGTACACGTTGTGGTTCACCGGTTTCGCGCCGGCGAACGACCCCGAGGTGGCAGTAGCGGTCCTCGTCGAAGACGGCGGTGGACAAGGGCAGTCAGGATCCGGCGACACCATCGCCGCTCCGATTGCAAAGAAGGTCATAGAGGCGGTGCTGGGCAGATGAGACCGACGCAGGGTGTGTCGTTCGGTGGTCGCTACGAGCTGCAGTCGCGTATTGCGATCGGCGGCATGGGCGAGGTGTGGGAGGCGACGGATCACGTCATCGGTCGCACCGTGGCCATCAAGATCCTCAAGGACGAGTACATGGGGGACCCCGGGTTCCTCGAGCGGTTCCGCGCTGAGGCGCGCCATGCCGCACTCGTCAACCACGAGGGCATCGCGAGCGTCTTCGACTACGGCGAGGAGAACGGCAGCGCCTACCTCGTCATGGAGCTCGTCCCCGGCGAGGCGCTTTCGACCGTGCTCGAGCGCGACGGAGCGCTGAGCGCCGACAAGACCCTCGACATCGTCGCCCAGACGGCATCCGCTCTGCAGGCGGCCCACGCGGCCGGTCTCGTGCACCGCGACATCAAGCCGGGAAACCTGCTGATCACCCCCGATGGCCGCGTCAAGATCACCGACTTCGGCATCGCCCGCATCGCCGACCAGGTGCCGCTGACGGCCACCGGTCAGGTCATGGGCACCGTGCAGTACCTCTCGCCCGAGCAGGCATCCGGACACCCGGCATCGCCGGCCACCGACACCTATTCGCTCGGCATCGTCGCGTACGAGTGCCTCGCCGGCAAGCGCCCCTTCACGGGTGAGTCGCAGGTGGCGATCGCGATGGCGCAGATCAACGAGCAGCCCCCGCCGCTGCCGCCGACCGTGCCGATCCCGGTGCAGAACCTCGTCATGGCGATGATCGCCAAGAAGCCGGCCGACCGGCCCTCGTCGTCCGCGACGGTGGCACGCGCCGCCCAGGCGCTCCGCCGAGGAGACCTGAACTCCGCAGCCATCGCCGTGCCGGCGATCGCGACCGGCGGCGTGGCATCCGACGACGCCACCCGTCTGCTCACCGCGTCGGGCGACGACGGCACGACTCGCATTCTCCCCACCACGGCTCAGCTGCCCACCGGCGATCAGGCCGAGGAGGAAGTCGAGAAGAAGAAGAAGAAGCGCAGCCCCTGGACGTGGCCGCTCATCGCTCTGATCGCGCTGCTGGTGATCGTGCTCGGCGGAACCGTCTTCGCACTGATGAACCAGGGAGACCCGGAGCCCGAGCCGACCCAGTCGGAGACGGCCGTGCAGACACCCAAGCCGACGCCGACCGAGACCGAGACGCCCGAGCCGGAGCTGATCGACGTCGATGCTCTCGGCCTCGTCGGCATGCAGTGCGAGGCCGCGCAGGCCGCGGCTGTCAACGCGGGACTGCAGGCCGAGTGCACAGTGGGCAACACCGTCGCCCCGAACGCGGATCAGGTCGGAACGGTCGAATCGGTCCAGCCCGGTGGAAACGTGCCCGAGGGCACGGTCATCACGCTGACGACCTTCAAGGAGCAGGTGAAGGTGGGCAAGCCCTCGGGCACCCCGACCATCGCCGGCACCGCCACCGAAGGCGTTCCTGTGACCCTCAACTGGCCGAGCTTCGAGTGCCCCTCCGGCACCCCGGCGCGATCCGCCTTCGAGGTCACGCTCACCAACGCGACGTTCTCGGGCGGCAACTCCGGCGAGTCCATCCGCAGCTTCGGGCCCAGCGTCCTCTCGACGCAGATCATCCCCGGCACGGCCGGACAGACGATCACCGCCACATTCCGCGTCTTCTGCGGAAGCGACATGCCGTCCGAGCAGTCGGACGCCATGCCGGGCGTCGCCATCCTGCCGGCCGCACCGGATCCCGGTGAGGGCGACACAGACGGCGGCGACTCAGGCGAATAAACCGCTCTCGCCATAGGCTGAGAGCATCCACAAGGTCGTATCAGGGGGTCAGTACGTGTCGACAGAGCCACGCGTTCTCGCGGGTCGCTATCGCGTCGACGAGCTCATCGGGCACGGCGGCATGGCGAAGGTGTACCGCGGGTACGACCTGACGCTCGGTCGTGCCGTGGCGATCAAGATCCTCGATCCCGAGCTCGCTCGGGACAACGCGTTCCGCACGCGCTTCCGACTCGAGGCGCAGTCGGCGTCACGCATGTCGCACCCTTCGATCGTCCGCGTCTATGACGCAGGCGACCCCTCGACCACCGACATCGGCACCGATGAGCCTCCGTACATCATCATGGAGCTGATCAGCGGAACCCTGCTGAAGGACATCATCGCGAAGGGGCCGGTGCCTGTCGAAGAGGCCGTGCGCTATGTCGACGGCATCCTCGAGGCGTTGGACTACTCGCACCGCGCGGGCGTCGTGCACCGCGACATCAAGCCGGGCAACGTCATGGTGACCGAAAAGGGTCAGGTCAAGGTCATGGACTTCGGCATCGCCCGAGCCGTGTCCGACTCCTCCTCCACGGTGGCCGAGACCACGCAGA
>JAESFY010000319.1_pt1 | contig 12928 bp, 11 predicted proteins | sample 9266201 | NCBI WGS metagenome assembly JAESFY01 (sample SAMN14515071, study PRJNA621656) | algae metagenome | isolation source: Nodosilinea sp. WJT8-NPBG4 and co-occurring heterotrophs from soil, lower... | place: USA: Pinto Basin, Colorado Desert, California | collected 2006-05-27 | reverse complement strand
GGCCACCCAGTACGGAAAGGCCCGCCGCAGCATTCGGGGTGTGGATATCCCCACCCCTCCGAACGCAGTGCCGTCTATGGTGGTCCCTCACCCGGGATGTGATCGAGCCCACCAGAAACGATCGTTTACGGTGCGATCGGGTTCACCCTGAACGTCCTGAGTTGACCCCAAAGCCACGGCGCCGTCGTGATAACAAGGAGTCCGAACACCACCTGCAAAACGAGACCGAACGGGGACAGGCCTCCGTGCACTACGAACACGGCGGTGTTGACTCCGACGTCGCAGACGACGATCACCACAGCAAGCACAACACCTGCCCGCGACCGCCGCCAGAGAAGCGCGACGACCAACGCATCGAGCACGGTGAGCGACACCCAGAACACACGAACGGGTGGTGGGAAACCCGCGCAAACGTCGAGCCCCCCTAGCGCGAGATCGACTGTGTGTGTCGCCGTTCCCACCAGGAAACCTGCCGACCACAGCGCCAGGACGAGAGCTACCCCGCGCAGCCGTGATACTCCCATCCACCGAAACTATCTCTTCGCAGACCAAGCCGGTTCTACTTTGCAGACACGGGCACCCTTGCGATGCCGCTCGACCACTGGTCAAACGCCGCAAACCAACTCAGCCTCATCTCACTTCAACGTCTGGCCCATTGGCCACGATAAGACCACTTATCCGGACTATCGGCGCGAACCCCCTTTTACCGCGAGAGACGGCCGAAAACGGCAATCCGGGCATGTTGGACACGTTCGAGACGATCCCGGATCGTCCACACGACAGGAAGCTGACGTTGACGACGTCACGGCGATCCGAGGAGCGAAGCACGCCGTCTACCCAGACCGATGGCGACCGTCGACAACGTGGGCGTGCTTCTACGGAACGAAGTTAGTCGTCGGCGTGTCCACGTGCGGAGTTCAGGTCGCGGCAAGTCAGATTGTCGTGACTGCGAGCCGCGGACTCCGCGCTATTCCGTTTTGCATCTGCCGGACGAACACCACTTCGAAGTTACCGGCGCACACTTCACTGACAGGGCCCTCGGTCGACACAAGCCCGTGCGCTCACGGGCCCGGGCTCGATTTGTTGTCATCCCTCGCATTGAAGAGACGATCGAGGAGGGGGCCTGTTCCGCGAAGTGACAGAATTACGACTATCGGGACCGTGATGGGCAATACGCGTTGCTGGATCTCCTGGCTACCTTCCTGCCCGGTTCAGATGCTAGTCATGAAGCAGGTTCGCCTCTACCGAGTGCTACTACTCGAGCTGGCGATGAGTCAGTTGGGCGCGCGTCGCACGTCTTCGACCCTTCGGTTGAGGCTGGCGCGAAGCCCGTTCCGTACCTCAGGCATGTTACGGCGCCGCGTGCCGGCTCTTCGCGACGCGGGAACTAGCGCTTACGAATGGGTCGACGCTCCCAAACACTGCCCGATGCCCAACGTTTGCGTTACCGACTGCCGCTGATGCGGAGATAACGAAGTTCCAGCCTCCGCAGCGTTTCCAAGGGAGTCGGAGCCTTGGTCCTGGAGGTGACGGCGGGATCTGAACCCGGATGGCAAGCATGTGCCGAAGGCAACCCATCGCGTCCGGACCGCTCCTCGCCAAAATATGCACCAGAAGTGCACCACGTCCCACCTCACACCCGAAGAAACCCCCGATTTCTCGGGGGTTCCCATGGCGGTGACGGTGGGATTTGAACCCACGGTAGGGGGTTACCCTACACAACTTTTCGAGAGTTGCACCTTCGGCCGCTCGGACACGTCACCGCAGAACAGCTTACGACACAAGTGACATGGGGGCGAATCCAGGATCTCGGATGCGGTCGGCGCTTCGTTCCTCGAGCAGTAATGTGTGGCACAGCACACTGCACTCGACCTACAGTGGGAGGATGCCCGACGTCATCGATGACATCATCCTCGTGAACGCGCGCCGCCTCGCAGTGCGGGTGAGCATGCCGGCCGCGATCGCCGCGATCTCGACCGCACTGCGCGCAGGTTTCAACCCGGAGGACGACCTCGCACGGAGCATCGTGGATGTCCCCGGCGGACAGCTGCTGCTGATGCCGTCCGCGATCGACGGCGCGGTGGGTCAGAAGCTCGCCAGCGTCGCACCCGCCAACCCCGCCCGCGGCCTCGAGCGCATCCAGGCCGTGTATCTGCTGCTCGACGGCGACACGCTCGCCCCGACCGCCATCATCGACGGCACGGCGCTCACCAGTCTCCGCACCCCTGCCGTCTCCGCCGCCACCGCCGAACTCCTCAGCGACCCCGCGGCATCCGATCTCGTGGTCTTCGGCACCGGACCGCAGGCGATCCGCCATGTCGAGGCGCTCGCCGCGGTCCGCCCCCTGCGCTCCGTGCGGCTGATCGGCAGGGATCCGGCCCGCGCCCGCGACGCCGTCGACGCAGCACGGCTCTTCGTCCCCGACGCCGAGGTCTCGATCGGCACTGCAGATGACGTGCGCTCCGCCGACCTGATCGTGTGCGCGACGACGGCAACCGCTCCCCTCTTCCCCGCCGACCTCGTGCGCGACGATGCCACCGTGATCGCGATCGGTTCGCATGAGCCGCATCGCGCCGAAGTCGATCCCGCGCTGTTCGGGCGTGCGCAGGTCGTCGTCGAGAGCAGACGCGTCGCGCAGACCGAGGCCGGAGACGTGATCGGCGCGATCTCCACCGGCGACCTCGACCCGGCGGATCTGGTCACGATGCACGAACTGTTCACCGGGGCGGTCTCCCCCGCGACCGACCGCCCTCGAATCGTGAAGACCTGCGGCATGGGCTGGCAGGACCTCGTCGTCGCAAGACTCGCCCTGTGAACACGAAGGAGCACACCATGCGCTGGCGCACCGACGACTGGCACACCGCCGGCGAACCGTTCCGCGTCGTGGAGCACGTGCCGACGCACGGCGCGACCGTCGCAGAGCGGCGCGTCGAGGCGATCACCGGGCACGCGGATGCCGTGCGGCGCTTCCTGTGCCTCGAGCCTCGCGGCCACGACGACATGTACGGCGGTTTCATCACCCCGCCCGACGACGACGGCGCGGACCTCGGCGTGCTGTTCTGGCATAAGGACGGCTTCTCGACGGCGTGCGGGCACGGCACGATCGCGCTCGGAGCATGGGCCGTGCGCACCGGGCTGGTGGCATCCGCCCGTGACGGCGAAACCGTCGTCACGATCGACGTGCCCAGCGGACGCGTCCAGGCACGCGTGCACCGGCGAGCAGGACGCATCGAGCGCATCGACTTCCGCAACGTCGAATCGACGGTACTCGCGCGGCGCATCCCACTGCGCACCTCCCGAGGCGACGTCGAGGTCGACCTGGTCTTCGGCGGCGCCGTGTACGCCACGCTCGCCGCCGGCTCCGTCGGCCTCCAGGTGACCCCGACCGACACCGGCGCCCTCATCGCGATCGGACGCGAGATCAAGTGGGCGCTGAACGAGCATCCGGCGGCGCAGCTCGCCGACGAGCGGCTTTCCGGCGTCTACGGCACGATCCTGTTCGACGACCTCGGCCGCACGTCCGATGGCCCGTGGCAGCGCAACGTCACGATCTTCGCCGACGGCGAGCTCGACCGGAGCCCCTGCGGCTCCGGCACCGCCGCGCGAGTGGCCCTGCTCGCGGCGACCGGCGAACTCGCCGAGGGCGAAGTGCTGACCCACGACTCGATCATCGGCACCCGCTTCCACGCGAGGATCGCCGAGCGGACGGCAGCAGGTGTGATCCCCGAAGTCACCGGGATCGCGTACCGCGTGGGGTCGTCATCGTTCGAGCTCGACGACGACGACCCGCTGCCCGAGGGCTTCAGCCTGCGCTGAGCGATCGGGCCGCACGCATCAGCCGGCGAAGGCGCCCCACCTCGTGGAACCACCCGCGGCGCTGCGGCGCTGCGGAACGTTCCACGGGTTGTCGTCGCGCAGTGGCGCCGGCAACAGCTCCTGCGGCGCCCCCTGGTAGGAGACGCCTCGCAGGAACCGCGTGATGGCGGCCGTGCCGACGCTGGTGCCGTCGGTCGTGGTCGCCGGGTACGGTCCGCCGTGCTGCATCGCCGGAGTCACCGAGACCCCGGTCGGCCAGCCGCCGAACAGCACGCGGCCGCTGGTCTCGGCGAGCGCGTCGACGAGCTCCTGCAACGATCCGTCGGCCAGCTCCTCGTCCCGCGCGTGCAGCGTCGAGGTGAGGTTTCCGGTAAAGAGCTCCTCGTGCAGCGCGGGCAGGGCCGCCCGATCCGCATACCGGACGATGACCGACAGCGGCCCGAACGACTCCTCCAGCAGCGCATCCCGATCGGCCAGCAGCGTGTCGACGTCGACGGTCACGACGGTGGGGGTGGCGAACGTCTGTCCCTCGTCGTCGGTCCGCACCTCGCCCTCGTTGAGCACGGTCACCCCGGGAGCGCCGAGCACGTCGTGGCGTCGCTGCGTGAACGCCTTCCCGATGCCGGGGTTCAGCAGACGGTGCTCGGCGACAGCGGCAGCCGCTCCCGCCACCGCGGCGAGCTCGGCATCCTCCGGCACGAAGAGGAAGCCCGGCTTCGTGCACAGCTGTCCGGCGGAACCGGCGACCGAGGTCACGAAACCGCTGAGCAGCGCGTCATCCGCATAGGTCGCGTACACCGGGTTCACGCTGCCGAGCTCGCCGAAGAACGGAATCGGCACCTCGCGCGATGCTGCGATATCGGCGAGCAGTCGCCCGACATGCGTCGATCCGGTGAACGCGCCGGCGCGGATGCGCGGATCCTTCAGCAGCTCGACGCCGTTCCCCTGCCCCTCGATGAGCTGGAAGACGCCGTCAGGCATCCCCGCATCCCGCAGCGCTGTCGTGACGACATCCGCCGTGCGACGCGACAGCTCCGGATGCCCCGAGTGCGCCTTGACCACCAGCGGACACCCGGCGGCGAGCGCGGCGGCGGAATCGCCACCGGCGACCGAGAACGCGAACGGGAAGTTGGATGCCGCGAAGTTCAGCACCGGTCCGACGGGCTCGAGCATCCGGCGCAGGTCCGGGCGCGGGCCGATCACGTACTCGGGGTCGGCCTCATCGATGCGCGCATCGAGATAGGCGCCGTCGACGATGGTGTCGGCGAACAGCCGCAGCTGCCATGAGGTGCGGCGCAGTTCAGCGGTCAGCCTGGCTTCGGTGAGCCCCGTCTCCCGCACCGCGATCGCGATCAGCTCATCGGCTGCAGCGTCGAGGGCGTCGGCTACCGCGACGAGCGCAGCACCGCGCGCATGCGGGCTGGTGCGGGCGAAAGCACGCGACGCGCCCGCCGCAGCGTCGGCCACGTCGGCGATCGGACGGACAGCGGTCGGCGTCGTGGCTTCAGTCATGATTCCTCCATTAGAAGATGAACCCCTCGGGGAACGGATCGTTCTCATCGAGCAGATACTGGCCGAACCCGGTGATCCAGGCGCGACCCGTGATGGTGGGGATGACCGCGGGGCGATCACCCACGGCGGTCTCGGCGATCAGGCGACCGGTGAACTCGGTGCCGATGAACGACTCGTTCACGAACGGCGCGCCGAGCGCCAGCTCGCCGCGCGCGTGCAGCTCGGCCATGCGCGCACTGGTGCCGGTGCCGCACGGAGACCGGTCGAACCAGCCGGGGTGGATCGCCATCGCATGACGCGATCGCACGGCATCCGATCCCGCCGCGATGAACTCGACGTGATGCACGTGGTCGGCGCCGGAGAGGGTCGGATGCCGTGGCGGCGCCTGCGTGTTGATCGCATCCATGATCGCAAGGCCCGCTCCGATGATGTCGTCCTGGCGGGCACGGTCGAACGGCAGCCGCACCTGATCGAGCTCGACCAGCGCGTAGTAGTTGCCGCCGAACGCGACGGAGTACTCGATCTCGCCGAAGCCGGGGACCTCGATCCTCGCGTCGAGGCGGTCGACGAAGCTCGGCACGTTCTCGATCGTCACGTCCACCGCGCGACCGTCCTGCACGGTCACCCGCGCGATCACGAGTCCTGCCGGCACGTCGAGCCTGATCTCGGTCACCGGCTCGGTGACCTCGACCATGCCGGTCTCGACCAGCACCGTGGCGACACCGATGGTGCCGTGCCCGCACATCGGCAGGAACCCGGATGCCTCGATGAAGACCACACCCCAGTCGGCATCGTCACGAGCCGGCGGCTGCAGCAGCGCGCCGGACATCGCCGCGTGGCCGCGCGGCTCGTTCATCAGGAAGCCGCGGAGCCCGTCGAGGTGCTCCATCGCGTACAGGCGACGATCGTTCATGGTGGCGCCGGGGATCCGTGCCACGCCACCGGTGACGACGCGTGTCGGCATCCCCTCGGTGTGCGAGTCGACCGCGTGGATCAGCCGGCGCCCACGCATCAGGCGACAGCCGCCGTGCGCGCTGCCAGTGCGGCGAGCGCCCGCTCGGTGTCTGCGGTGACCTGCGCGCGCTGCTCATCGCTGAGCGGCCCGCGCGGCGGCCGGGTCGGCCCGCCGTAGGAGTTGCCGCAGATGTCCATCGAGAGCTTGATCGCCTGCACGAACTCGGTGCGCGAATCCCAGCGGAACACCGCGACCAGCTGCTCGTACAGCGCCTTGGCCTCGTGCCAGTCTCCGTTCCTGCACAGGTTGTACAGCTCGACCGCCTCCCTCGGGAAGGCGTTCGGGTACCCGGCGAACCAGCCGACAGCGCCGTTGACCATGAGCTCGAACAGCACGTCGTCAGCACCGGCGATGACGTCGATGTCGCACAGTTCCTTGATCTCGTAGACCCGGCGGACGTCACCGGAGAACTCCTTGATCGCGACGACCTCGGGGATCTCGGCGAGCTTGGCGACGAGTGACGGGACCAGATCGACCTTCGTGTCGAACGGGTTGTTGTACGCCATGATCGGCAAGCCCGCCTTGGCGACCTCCTCGAAGTGCGCGATGACCTCGCGCTCGTTGGCGCGGTAGACCGTCGGCGGCAGCAGCAGCACTCCGTCGGCGCCGTCTTCGCGTGCGAGCTCGGCCCAGTGGCGGGCCTGATGGCTGCCGACGCCGTGGGCGCCGGCGACGACGATGCCGCGACCGTCGACGGCCTCGACCGCGACCTGGATCACCCGACGGCGCTCCGCGTCGGTGAGCGAGGAGTACTCGCCCAGCGATCCGTTCGGGCCGACGCCGTGGCATCCGTTCGACATCAGGAAGTCGACGTGCTCGGCGAATCGGTCGTAGTCGACGGCGAGGCCGGCTGGCGCCGACGCGTCTTCCTTGAATGCGAGCGTCGTCGCGACGACGACGCCACCCAGATCCATCGTTCCGGCCATCATGATTCCATTCTCTCGTAGCTGTTCAGGGGGTTCGGTTGCGTGTCACACATACGTCGGATCCGTCTCGGCGGTGGGCTGCGCCACGTCGCGCATCGACCGTCGACTCGCGGGGTATGGGGCTCACAGCGTCTCCTTCGACGTGGGTAATGTGTAACATATTACTTACGTCGCGCGGCGCACGCAAGCGAAGTCTCGACTCACCTCAGCTCTCGGCGCGGCCCGCGAGTTCACCGAGCCGGACCGGTGCGAGGAACGGCCTGCGGTCGAAGCCCGACGGCATCCCGCCCGCCTGCGCGACGACCTCCTCGACCGCGTGCCCGCATGTGCGCCCCTGGCACGGACCGAGACCCGCACGGGTGGCGAGCTTCATGGCGCGCGTCGGCAGATCGGCGGCCTGCACGATCGTTCGCTTCGCGACGGCCTCGCACCGGCACACGACGGTGTCGTCGTCGAGCCACGCCGTCCACCCGGGACGGATGCCGTGCGCCCGTTCGAGCCGTGCCGCGAACGCACGCATCCGACGCCGCACGGCGACCGCTCCCCGCACACGCCTGTCGTCGATCGAGCCACCAGCCGCGACGAACCCTGCGATCGCACCTTCGGCGAGCGCAGCATCCGCTCCCCCGATCCCGGTCACCTCGCCGGCAGCGAACACCTGGGGCACGCTCGTGCGTTGCTCGTCATCGACCACGACGAACCGCGATCCGCGTCCGCCCTCGATCGCGCATCCCAGCGAGAGCGCTGCCTCCAGCCGCGGTGTGAACCCGTGTCCGAGCGCGACCGCGTCGCAGGCGATCTCGCGCTCGGTCCCGGGGAGCGGGCTCCACCGGGCGTCGAGCGATGCGACCACGACGGCCTCGACCCTGCTGTCGCCGAGGATCCGCACGACACCGCTGCCTGCACGGTAGGGGATGCGGTGCCGCGCCAACGCGCCGATGTACTCGACGAGTTCGCCTGCCTTCCCCGCCAGTTCCCATGGTCTCGGCATCCATCCAGCCGCGAGCGCCGTCAGGCGCGATGCCTCGTGCACGCCGAGCACCTCGGAGCCGGTGAGGGCGAGCGACTGCGCGACCGGAAGCAGGAACGGGCCGGCGCCGCTCACGACGGTGCGGTGACCGACCGTGACGCCGTCGCGCTTCGCGAGCGCCTGCGCAGCACCCGCCGTCGTGACCCCTGGCAGCGTCCACCCCGGCACCGGCAGAGCGAGATCGTGCGCACCAGTCGCCACGACGACGGCATCCGCGTCGACCACCAGCGGACGACGATCGTGGCCGTCGGCGGTCCCGGCGAATGCCCGGAGGGTGACGGATGCCGCGACATCGGCCGACCACACGCTCGCACCCGAGTGCACCGTCGCGCGCCCGAGCGCTTCGCGGAGCCGTGCGAACCTGGCACCGCCGTGCGTCAGACGCGGATCGGTGAGCGCATCGTGGTGCCGCCAGAACTGGCCGCCGAGGGCCGTCGCCTCGTCGAGCACCGTGACCTCTGCACCGGCGGCGAGCGCTGCCTGCGCCGCAGCGAGGCCCGCCGGGCCCGCCCCGAGCACCGCGACCCTGGTCACGCGCGCACCTCGCGCTCGACGACATCCCCGTCGACCGCGGTGCGCTGGCAGGCACGCACCCCCGGCAGTCCGTTCACGGTGACGACGCAGTCGTGGCACACGCCGATCCCGCAGAACACGCCACGATCACCCGTCTGGGCGGTGCGCCACGCGATGCGCCCGGCCCCGATCAGCACGCCGGCGATCGTCTGGCCCTCACGCCCGGCGAAGCGTTCATCGTCGACGGTGATGCTGATCATGAGACCTCCTGCAGGCTCGCGCGACCCGGCAGGAACGGCGTGGGGTCGAGATGGGTCGGCGCTCCGAGCACCGCATGGGCGACGAGGGCGGCCGTCGCCGGCGCCAGTCCGATGCCGGCGCCCTCGTGGCCCGTCGCGTGGAACAGCCCGTCGACGACCGGGTCGGCGCCGATCACAGGCAGATGATCGGGTGCGTACGGGCGAAACCCGAAGTAGCTGCGCAGCAACGTGCTTTCGGCGAGGAACGGGAACAGCCTGATCGCCTTCGACGCGATCTCGACGGAGGGCCCGATACCCGGATGCTCGTCGAAGCCGACACGCTCGCGGCTCGAGCCGATCAGCACAGTGCCACCCGGGGTGGATTCCACCACGGTCGAGGTCTGCAGTGCAGCATCGCCAGACCCCACCGCTCCCACGTAGTCGCTGTCGTAGACCTTGTGGAAGACGCGCTGCGGCATCGGTGCGGTGACCAGGATCACGCCTCGTCGCGGCCGGATGTCGAGCCGCGCACCGAGCCGGGACGCGACCTCACCCGCCCATGGCCCGGCGCAGTTCACCACCGCATCCGCCTCGACGATGCCGGCATCCGTCTCGACGCCGCGCAGCCGCCCGTGCTGCATCACGCCGCCGATGACCTCGGCGATCCGCAGCCGTGCGCCACGTCGGACGGCCGCCGCCAGCAGTGCCTGGGTGGTGGTCGAGGGCTGCAGCTGCGCGTCATCCGGGTAGTGCATCGCGAGTGCGACGTCGGGGGCGAGGTGCGGCTCGGCGGCTCGCAGCGCCGCGGCATCCAGTGCCACTGCCTGCACGCCGATGCGGCGCTGGGCAGCCGCGAAATGCTCCAGCGCGCGCTCGCCACCGGGGAACGCGACGACGATGCCGCCCTTCGCCTCGAACTCGGTCGCAGCCTGCCCCGCCGGACGGTCTGCGTCCAACCTCTCGGCCAGGCCGCGCCAGATGCGGTTCGACGCGATCGCGAGATCGGCCTCTGGCCCCGGCTCCTTGTCGCTGACGAGCAGGTTGCCCTCGCAGCGGCTCGACGTCTCGGCCGCGACGCCGGTGCGATCGATCACGATCACGTCGGCCCCGCGCTCGGCGAGGTCGAACGCGCATGCGGCTCCGACCATGCCGGCGCCGATCACCAGGACGCGCACGACTCAGCCTCCGAGGTACGCATCGATCACTCTGGCGTCCTTCGCGAGCTCGGCGGCCGGCCCGGACAGCGTGGCCACGCCGGTCTCGATGACGTAGGCGCGGTCGGCGATCTTCAGGGCGGCGCGGGCGTTCTGTTCGACGAGCAGCACCGTGGTCCCCTGGGCGTTGACCGCCTGGATGGTCTCCATCACCTGTTTCACCACGAGTGGAGCGAGCCCCATCGACGGTTCGTCCAGCAGAAGCAGCTTCGGTCCTCCCACGATCGCCCGGCCGATGGCGACCATCTGCTGCTCGCCACCCGAAAGCGTACCGCCCTGCTGGCGACGCCGTTCGGCGAGTCTGGGCATGAGGGAGTAAACCTGTTCGACGCGCTTCGCCACGAGCTTCTGATCGCGAACCGTGTATCCGCCGAGCAGCAGGTTCTCGTGCACCGTCATGGTCGAGAAGATCCGGCGTCCCTCCGGCACGTGGATGAGACCGGCCGAGACGATGTCCCACGGCTTCGCGACGGCGAGATCGAGATCGCCCCAGCGGAGCGATCCGGACTTCGGGCGCACGAGTCCCGACAGCATGTTCATGGTCGTGGACTTGCCGGCGCCGTTGTTGCCGAGCAGGCACACGATCTCGCCTTCCGCGACCTCGAAGCTGAGCTCTCGCAGGGCGTGCACGCGGCCGTAGTAGACGTCGGCGGCCTCGATCGACAGCGTCTTCATCGCCCCTCCTCCTTGCGCAGGTCGGCGAGCAGCGAGAGATCGACCGTGCCGGTCGGCAGCTTCGTCTCGTCGAGCGGCTCATCGACCCCCTCCTCGTCGACACCGAGGTACGCCTCGATCACGACCGGATTCGACTTGATCTCCTGCGGGGTGCCGACGGCGATCTCCTTGCCGTAGTTGAGCACGACGATGCGCTCGGCGAGCTCCATGATCAGCCCCATGTCGTGCTCGATCAGGACCACGGCGACACCCAAGTCGCGGATTCGGCGGATGAGCTGCATCAGCGCCCGCTTCTCGTTGAAGTTCAGGCCTGCGGCCGGTTCGTCCAGCAGCAGCAGCCGCGGCGCGGTCGCCAATGCCCTGGCGATCTCGACCCGGCGCTGCTCGCCGTACGGCAGTTGGGTGACGTACAGGTTCTCGTCTCCCGTGTACCCGACGAAGTCCAGCCATCCTCTGGCCTGCTCCGTGCACGCCTGCTCGGCGCGGCGATACCCCGGCGTGTGCAGCAGCGTCGCCCAGACGCCCTCGCGGAGTGTCGCGTGCATGGCTGTCTTGACGTTGTCGATCACGCTGAGCTCGCGGAACAGCCGGAGGTTCTGGAAGGTGCGGGCCATCCCCCACTTCGTCACGCGCGACGGCAGCACCCGATACAGGCCGAAGCTCTGCAGCAGGTCGACCAGCTTCAGGGAACGCACGATCGCCGGCGGCTCTCGCACGATGTCGTTGCCGTCGAAGACCACTGAGCCGGAGGTGGGCAGGTAGAACGCCGAGATGCAGTTGAACGCACTGGTCTTGCCTGCGCCGTTCGGTCCGATCACCGCGAGGATCTCGCCGGCATCGACCGAGAAGCTCAGACCGTCCACCGCCTTCACCCCGCCGAACTGCAGGCGCAGGTCCTTCACCTCGAGCAGCGCGCTCATCGCTTCTCCTCCGGGTCGTCGCCCGCGGCGGGGTCGAGATTCTCGTCGGCGGCCGGCACCGTCGCGAACCCCGCTGTCGCCGGCGGCACAGGGCGTCGGCGTTTGAGCCAGGGCAGCACCGCCGTGGCCGGCCACAGTCCGGACGGCCGGAACAGCATCACCACGATCAGCAGCACTCCGAAGATGAGGAAGCGCCACTCGGAGAACTCGCGCAGCAGTTCGGGCGCCAGCGACACGAACAGCGCCCCGATGATCACGCCGGGAGTCGATCCCATCCCACCGAGCACGACCGCCATCAGGATCAGCGCCGAGTACAGGAACTGGAAGCTGTTCGGGCTGATCGCCGAGAGATGCGTAGCCATGAGCTGACCGGCGATGCCTGCCCACACGGCGCCGATGATGTACGCGGTGATCTTGGCGACGTAGGTGTTGATGCCCATCGCCTCGGCGGCATCCTCGTCGTCGCGCACCGCCTTCCACGCACGCCCGAGGCGACCTCTGGCCAGGCGGCCGGCGCCGATCACGCCGACGATCACGACGATCAGTGCGACGAAGTAGTAGAAGACGACGCGCTGGGGGAAGTCGATGCCGAACAGCGTGAAGCCGTCGGCGAAGCTCCAGTCGCCGAACGACCAGGTCGGGATGCCGTGGATACCCGAGGGGCCGCCGGTGATCTCGAGATTGTTCGCGGTGATACGGATGATCTCGCCGAAGCCCAGGGTGACGATCGCGAGATAGTCGCTACGCAGCCTGAGGGTGGGGGCGCCGACGAGGATGCCGGCGAGGATGCAGGCGAGGATCGTGGCGGGGAGCGCCGCCCACATCGGCCAGCCGAGCTCGGTGGTGAGGATGCCGGAGATGTAGGCGCCGACCGCGAAGAAGGCGATGTACCCCAGATCGAGGAGCCCCGCATAGCCGACGACGACGTTGAGCCCCATGCAGAGCATCACGTAGATCAGCGCGCTCGTCGCGATCGACATCGTGTAGCGCGAGGCGTCGAGGAACGGCAGCACGAGCAGCAGGAGCACGCACAGCCCGCCCAGCGCTCGGAGGAATCCCTGCTGGGAC
>JAESFY010000318.1_pt1 | contig 12985 bp, 16 predicted proteins | sample 9266201 | NCBI WGS metagenome assembly JAESFY01 (sample SAMN14515071, study PRJNA621656) | algae metagenome | isolation source: Nodosilinea sp. WJT8-NPBG4 and co-occurring heterotrophs from soil, lower... | place: USA: Pinto Basin, Colorado Desert, California | collected 2006-05-27 | reverse complement strand
CGGCGAACTCCCACGTGTCGGTGGACACGCGAGGGGTCGGCCCGGCGGAGAGGACCGGGAAGTCCTCGGTGAGGTACTGCCCAGGGGGGAGGCGGTCATCCGATTCGCGTCGCCGTGAGCCGAAGCCGCGGGAGATCACACCCATGATCGTCTTCTTTCGTTCGGTCTGAGCGGGGCCGCGAATCGCTCGTGAGGCGCCTGCATGTGGGACCGATTCTAGGGTGCCGGCGGAACGACGCGCCCTACCTAGTTTTTTACTCGTAAACGTACGGTTCATGCTAGCTTCGCTCGTAAAACAGTTGATCAACCCCCGGAGTCACATTGCTGAGTAGTTTTGCTGTTTCTGCTGATTCCACTCAGCTTCACGACACCCCCGCCTCGCCGGAGAAGCTGGCGCGCGACAACATGCCGCTGGCGACCTTCCTGGCCGTGGAGAAGGCGAGGTCGGCGACGCATGTCGACCTCGACGATCTGCTCTCCGCTGCACGCCTGGGCCTCGCCCGCGCGGCGATGTCGTATGACCCGGCGCGCGGCATTCCGTTCGGCGCCTTCGCGAGCAGTCAGATCAACTGGGCGATGCTGTCGGAGATGCGGCGAGCAGACCCCGCCGGCGAGCGCGGTCGCGACAAGATAGAACGCGTGCGGGTCGCCGCCGAGACCGTTCTCGCTCGCACCGGCCGCGTGGCGAGCACGGCCGAGATCGCACGCGAGTCCGGGCTCGCCGTCGACGTCGTGGCGGAGATGATGAAGCTCGACGAGATGGTCCGGACGGCGATCAGCTTCGAGGAGCACTTCGACGTCGAGACCGGGCGTCAGGCGGTCGACCTCACCGACAGCGTCATCCTGCCCGAGCACGCGGTCGAGCAGTCCGAGACACGGGCGATGGTGAACCGCGTCATCGACGCGCTGCCGGCTGCGATGCAGCAGGTCGTCCGGGGGATCTACCTCGAGGACCGCATGGTGAAGGACATCGCCGAAGAACTCGCGGTCAGCCACGCCTATGTGTCGAAGCTCCGCTCGCGCGGTCTCGCGCTGATGCGCGAGGCCATGGAGGCGTGGGAGAGCGGCACGTCGGGTGACCGATCGACCAAGGCGCGGGCGGAGTTCTTCGAGACCCTGTTCGGCCCGGTTCGCACTGAGACTCGTGACCGTTCGAGCGAGCTTCTCGCCGCCGTGTGAGACGTCGATCCGAATCTTCCCCGCTGCTGGTTACGCCGGCGTCGCATGTCGCGAATGTCGGTTGTGCAGGCCCACGGATGGGCCCGCGTCCAGCCCCATAACCACGGAGGAATTCTCATGGGTCTTCAGATCGCAACCAACGTCGGTGCACTCAACGCGTACCGCAACCTCTCTGTCAACCAGAACGACGTCTCGAAGTCGCTCGAGAAGCTCTCGAGCGGTCTGCGCATCAACCGCGCAGCCGATGACGCCGCCGGCCTCGCCATCTCCGAGGGCCTGCGTTCGCAGGTCAACGGCCTGAACGTCGCAGCCCGCAACGCTCAGGACGGCATCTCGGTCATCCAGACCGCAGAAGGCGCGCTCACCGAAGTGCACTCGATCCTGCAGCGCGTTCGTGACCTCGCTGTGCAGGCGGGTTCCGACTCGAACAACGTCGATTCGCGCGACGCCATCAAGACCGAGATCAACTCGCTCGGCGAGGAGCTCACCCGCGTCGCCGCCAGCACCAACTTCAACGGGATCAAGCTGCTCGACAGCGCGAGCACGCTGACGTTCCAGGTCGGAGCAGGCTCGGACGCCGCAGAGGACCAGATCGCGGTCACGCTGACCGACTTCTCGGGCCTCGGCGCGACCATCGGTGCGCTGACGGTCGACTCCGCTGCGAACGCGCTCACCACGATCGCCGCGGTCGACGCGCAGATCACCAACGTCTCGACGGCTCGTGCCGGCCTCGGTGCGGTGCAGAACCGCTTCGAGTCGACGATCAACTCGCTGCAGGTCTCGGCCGAGAACCTGGCCGCAGCGAAGAGCCGCATCGCGGACACCGACATGGCAGCCGAGATGGTCAAGTACACCGCCTCGAACATCCTGCAGCAGGCCGGTACCGCCATGCTCGCTCAGGCGAACCAGTCGGGCCAGGGCGTCCTGCAGCTTCTCCGTTGAGTCGCTGCGCCTGAGGCGCATCAGGCGCCCGGGCGGAGTCACCTCCGCTCGGGCGCCTTCCTGTAGGACACCCCCGACCACACCGCACGGAAGACGACCGGGATGAAACTCGACGGACTCGTATCAGGGCTCAAGACACAAGAGCTCATCAAAGCGCTCATGGACGTCTCGGCGATTCCGAAGACGCTCATCACAAACAAGATCGCGGACCGCAACTCGATCATCACGAACCTCCAGTCGCTGAACACCACGCTGCAGGAGCTCGTCGCCAAGGCCAAGACCGCCGCCGCGCCCTCCTCGCTGGCCTCATTCACCGCATCCTCCTCATCCGAGACCGTCACCGTCACCGCGGGCGCGAAAGCGTCGGCGTTCTCGACCGACATCGTCGTCGATGCCGTCGCCACGCCGCATTCCATCGTGACGGCATCCGCGGGGTCCACGGAGTGGGGTGGAGCGTTCACTCTCGTCGGCTCAGACGGCGAATCGATCGAGGTGACCCCGCTCGGCACCGGTCCGCAGGATCTCGCCAAAGCCATCAACGCCTCGAAGGCCGGTGTGAGCGCGACGGTGGTGCCCGCCGGGACGGATGCCGACGGCAAGCCGCTCTCGCGCATCCAGCTGACGTCGATCGAGACCGGCGCGGCCGGCGAGTTCACCGTGCACAGGGGCACTGCCGCGGATGTCGCAGCGGGAACGTCGACGGATCTCGGCGCCGAGCCGGGCGCCGCCGTCATCACGCAGGGGGCGGACGCCCGAATCCGCCTGTTCGCCGGAACCTCAGCCGAGCAGACGCTGAACAGCGCCAGCAACACGATCAGCGTGGGGGAGGGCATCGAGGTCACGGTCACGAAGCCCAGTGCTGACCCTGTGACGGTGACCGTGGCCAGGGACGCGAAGAAGCAGACCACGACCGCCGAGACGTTCGTCAAGGAGATCGCCGCGCTGCTGACGCGTATCGACAACGGATCGAAGGCGACGGTCGGCGGAGTCGGAGAGTCCACCACTCTCGGCGTGTTCACCGGAGACAGCACTGTGCGCAATCTCCGCGGCGCTCTCGCCAACGCGATGCAGCATCCGGTCGACGGAGTATCGCCGTCGACGATCGGGATCTCGATCAGCGACAAGGGAGTGCTCTCCTTCGACGCGGAGAAGTTCGGGAAGGCTCTCGCCGAGGATCCGGAGAAGACCCAGGAGCTCTTCTCGTCGATCGCCGGTCGCGTCGAAGGCGTCACGGACCAGTACTCCGACAAGTACGACGGATTGCTCACCCAGCGCATCACCGGTCAGGAGACCGAGGTCAAGACGCTCAAGACCCAGGTCGAGCGATGGGACGTCCGGCTGGAGCAGAGGCAGGCGACGCTCGAGCGCACGTATGCGCAGCTCGAGGTCCAGCTCTCGAAGCTGCAGTCGCAGTCGTCGTGGCTCACCTCTCAGCTCGCAGGCCTCAACAGCACGACGACGTCGTGACCTGAGCACGCCACCACCATCGCATCGGAGACCAGAACCATGCCCATCACCTCTCTCGACCGCGCCAAGCAGCAGTACCTCGAGCAGCAGGTCGCCTCGGCCACGCCAGAACGCCTTCTCGTGCTGCTCTACGACCGCCTGCTGGTCGACATCGAGCGCGCAGACGCCTCGCAGGAGTCCGGGGACTGGACGTCGGCGGGAAACCACCTCGTGCACGCGCAGCAGATCGTCGCCGAGCTGAACGGCTCTCTCACCGATGAGTGGGACGGCTCCGCAGAGCTGCATGGCGTGTACACCTATCTCACCGGTCGCCTGATCACCGCGAACATCGCTCGCGATCGGGTCGCCACCGCAGAGTGCCGCGATCTCGTCGTTCCGCTGCGCGAGGCCTGGCATGCCGCTGCCGCGGCGATCACGTCGAGCACGCAGACGCCCATCACGGCACTGGCCTGAGCGCGCGTGCCTGACAACCTCTCGGCGTGGCTGACGGTGCTCGACCAGTTCGAGCGGGCTCTCGACGCCGCCGACGAGCAGCTCGACGAGCAGTCCTTCGAAGCGCCGCCCGGACCCGTGCCGGAGGAACTGCGCGAGCGAGCCGAAGCTGTGCTCGCGCGCCAGCAGCTCATGATCGGCGGACTGGTCACCTCCCGTGCCCACGTCGCGCGCGAGATCGCCGCCCTTCGGCGGGTGCCGACCTCGAAGAGCGACGCGCCCGCATATCTCGACGTCGAGGGTTGAGCCTCACGGTTACGTGAGCGGTCAGGTGTCGCGATAGTCGACACAGAGCACGGATCGCTCGACGATTGGCCAGGGATCGGCCTCTCCACCAACGTCCGGAGTGCCCCCGTGCTCGAATCCGTCACCTCCTCTGCGCTGATCAGCGCCCTCGACGGGCTGGCCCTGCGCCAACGCTCGATCGCCGAGAACATCGCCAACGTCAACACGCCCGGCTACCAGGCCCAGCGCGTCCGGTTCGAGGACGAGCTGCGCTCCGCCGTCGAAGGCGGTTCCGGCACGGTCGGCGCGACGGTGGAGCGATCGCTCGAGCCGACAAGGCTGAACGGCAACAACGTCAACCTCGACACCGAGACCCTGTCGAACATCGACACGGTGCTGCGGTTCCAGTTCGCGAGTCAGGCGATCGGCGGCCAGGCGGCGTCGATCACCAAGGCGATCGGGCAGGCCTCCGCATGACGTTCGACGCGATCGGCATCGCCGGCACCGGCCTGACCGCGCACCGCAAGTGGCTCGACGCGCTCAGCGACAACATCGCGAACGTGAACACGGCGACCCCTGCGGGTCAGGAGGCCTTCCAAGAGAAGTTCGTCGCCGTGCAGGCCGGCACGGAGAGCCCTGGCGTGTACGTCGCCGGTGTCGTCGAATCCGAGGCCGAGGCCAAGCTCGTGTACGACCCCGAGCACCCCTACGCGAATGAGGACGGCTACGTGCAGTACCCGAACGTCGAGCTCGGCGACCAGATGAGCATGCTGATCCTCGCGCAGCGCGGATACGAGGCGAACGCCGCCGTCGTAGATCGTGCCAAGACCACCTACGAGGCCGCACTGCAGATCGGCCGCAACTGATGTCCGGCGTCGAGGCCATCGGCGCCGCAGGCGTCACACCGCTCTCTGCGCTCAGCTTCGAGACGGGTTCGGAGGCAGTCGGCGTCCCGGCATCGGGGAACGCGTTCGCCACGTCACTCTCGGGTGCCGTGGAGAACCTCCAGCAGCTGCAGTCGACCTCGAACGAACTCGCGGTGCAGGCCGTCACGGGCGACCTGCAGGACATCCATCAGGCGATGATCGCCTCGACACGCGCCTCCGTGACCCTCGACCTGGTGGTCGCGGTGCGTGACCGCAGCGTCTCGGCATTCAACGAGATCATGAGGATGCAGGCCTGACGATGCCCAAGATGCTCACGACCTATTACGACCGCGCGAAGCTGGTCGTCTCAGGATTCACGCTCGCACAGCGCACGATCGCCATCATCGGCGTCGCACTGCTCGTGATGGGGGCAATCGCGCTCGGCGCGTGGCTCACCAAGCCGCAGATGAGTCCGCTGTTCACCGGCCTGAGCGCCGGCGATGCCTCGGCCGTGGTCGAGCAGCTGAAGTCGGCTGGCGTGGGCTACGAGCTCGCCGAGGGCGGCGCGACCATCCTCGTGCCCGACGACCAGGTCTACCCGCAGCGCCTGGCAGCGGCATCGGCCGGGCTTCCCAGCGACGCCAGCGAGGGATACACCCTGCTCGACGAGATGGGTGTGACGGCGAGCGAGTTCCAGCAGTCGGTCACCTACAAGCGTGCCATCGAGGGCGAACTGGCCGGCACGATCGGTGCGATGGAAGGTATCTCCACGGCGTCGGTGCAGCTGGCGATACCCGAGGAGAGCGTCTTCGTCTCGGAGCGGCAGAGCCCGACCGCATCGGTGTTCGTGAAGACACGCAACGGCTCGACCCTCAGCGACGAGAAGATCGAGGCCATCGTGCACCTCACCAGCGCCGCCGTGCCGGGGATGACCCCCGAAGACGTCGCTGTGACGGATCAGGACGGCCGAGTGCTCTCGGCCGTCGGAACCGGCCTCACCGGCAACTCGTCGAAGCAGGCGACGGAGCACGAGGCGAAGGTCGCCGCATCGGTCAGCAAGATGCTCGAGACCATCGTCGGGCCGGGAAACGCCACCGTGACGGTGTCGGCCGATGTCGCGAACTCCACTTCCGAGCGAATGGACGAGACGTACTCCGCCCCCGAGGGCGAGCTGAGTGCGTCGGAGCAGACCAAGACGGAGACCTACAACGGCGGTCAGGCCGGCGGCACCGGCGTGCTCGGTCCCGACAACATCGCCGTCCCGAACAACGCGGACGGCTCGGGTGCCTACGAGTTCGAGGAGACCTCTCGCGACAACGCCGTGAACAAGTCGACGGAGAAGACCATCACTCCTGCCGGCGAGGTGACGAGGCAGACGGTCAGCATTGCGCTGAACAGAGGAACCGTCACGGGTGTGACGGCGAACCAGATCGAATCGCTCGTGGCATCGGCAGCCGGCATCGATGTCGAACGCGGCGACGAGATCGCCGTCGAGTTCGTCGAGTTCAACCAGGCGGGAGCGACGGCGGCGCAGACCGCACTCCAGGCGGCAGAGGCCGAGCGTGAGGCGCAGCTGCAGCAGGAGCTGCTGCGATCCGCGATCATCGGCGGATCGATCCTGCTGGCCGTGATCATCCTGATCGTCTTCCTCGTCGTGCGCCGCAAGATGAAGCGCCGAGTGCTCTACACCGAAGACGGCCCTATCGAGTACTTCGCCACGGTCACCGAGAGCGAGGAGCAGAAGCTCCGCTCGCTCAGGGGTCTGAAGGAAGCCGAGGCGATCGTCGCACCGGCACCCACCACACTGCTGCCTTCGGCGTCGATAGACCCCGATGACGAGCCCGAGCCCGACAAGGTGCTCGTCGAGCGCAGGCGCCGTGAGATCGATGATCTGGCGAAGCGCGAACCAGACACGATCGCCAGTGCACTGGCCGACCTGATGGACGAGGCGACCGTATGAGCGCACTGACCGAGTTGCTGGATGCGCAGGACGACACGGTCGAGGTTTCGACAGCCGTGGCGCCTGCAGCGGTTCCCATGCCGGAGATGAGCGGTCTTCGCAAGGCCGCGATCGTGCTGATGAACATGGACCGCGCGGCCAGCGCCGAGGTGCTGCGTCACCTCGGCGAGGAGCGCTCCGAGATGCTCGCCGCCGAGCTCACGCAGCTCGGGGGAGTGGACGTGGCCTCGACCGCTCGTGCTCTCGCGGAGTTCCGGCGCATCGCGACCGGCGGCTCGGTGCCGTCGCGCGGCGGACAGGAACTCGCCACCGGACTGCTCGAGACGGCATTCGGGCGCGAGAAGGCCGTCGGGATGGTCGGCCGGGTGATGTCGCAGGGCGCGGTGTCCTTCGACTTCCTCAACGCGGCCGACCCGGCGCAGCTCGCCACGATCCTCGAGGGCGAGCTTCCGACGACGGTCGCCGTGGTGCTGGCGAACCTGCGAGCCGATCGCGCGGCGGCCGTGCTCGCCGCACTGCAGGACCCGCTGCGCACCGATGTCGCCCAGGCGATCGCGACGATGGGCACAGCCACCCAGGAGGCGATCTCGATAGTCGCCGACTCATTGCGTTCGCGTACCGGCGTCTTCGCGATGCGCGACAACCACGAGTCGATCGGCGGCGTGCAGCCTCTCGTCGAGATCATCAACAGGTCGGACACCGCCCTCGAGAAGTCGCTGCTCGCGAGCCTCGAGGGGCGCGACCTGGCGCTGGCCGAGGACATCCGCAGCCGCATGGTCACATTCGCCGACATCGCTCGTCTCGAGGACCGCGACGCCCAGCGGGTGCTGCGCGGGATCGACCTTCGCATGCTCGCGCTCGCGCTGAAGGGCGCCGACGAGCAGATCACCGACAAGGTGAAGAGCAACATGACCGAGCGCAACCAGGAGAACCTCGCAGAGGAGACCCGGGTGCTCGGCCCCGTGCGGATGCGCCAGGTCGACGAAGCTCGCGCCGAGGTGGTGCGTATCATCCGCGACCTCGAGGCCGCGGAGGAGATCACGATCTCTCGCGATGACGAGGATGAGCTCATCGAGTGATCCCTCTCACGGCAGGTGATTCGGCGGCCGAGGTTACGGCTGCAGACGAGCGTCGCGATAGTGGGCGAGGAGCACGGATCGCTCGACCTACGGGCCACGGACAGGCCTCGCCCTTCGATTCCGAGGTGTCCGCCGTGCTCGACTCCGCCTTCACGCCGCTGGTCGTGCCGCGCGTCGGCGAGACTCCCATCGACCTCCGCGGCGAGACCGACCGCGCGCGCACCCGGGGCTACGCCGACGGCTTCGCCGAAGGTCGCAGACTCGCACTCGACGAGGGCGAGGCGCAGCGTGCAGCGCAGCAGCGGCGGATGCAGGAACTCCAGGAGCTGTATCTGCACGAGCGAGGCTCTGGTCTGCGCGCGCTGGAGGCCGCGCAGGCGGCGCTCGACCAGCGCATCGACGAGCTGAGCATGCTCGCCGTCGACCGAATCGAAGAACTCGCCGTCGTGCTCGCCACGGCGATCCTCGGAGCAGAGCTGTCGGATCCTGCGCGATCTGCGGCTCACGCGCTTCGGCGAGCCCTGGCTGAGATGCCGTCGAACAGGTGGACTCGCGTCGCCTTCAGCGTGCAGGACGCCGGTGTCCTGCAGGAGGAGGCGTTGACGATCGACGCGCTCCGCGGCATCCAGATCTCGGCCTCTCATGCTGTGGACAACGGCGGCGCCATCGTCGAGATCGAGAACGGGGCGGTCGACACGCGCATCGCCGCTGCCCTCGCCCGCGCGGCCGCAGCACTCGACGGCGACGACCAGGATGCCGAGGTGATCGTGTGAGCACCTCGACGCGGTCGTGGCAGCGGGCCCTCGCCGCCGCGCGACCCGAGCGTTCTGGCACGGTGAAGGCGGTGCGCGGGCTCGGGGTAGAGGTGCTCGGCATCGACGGCGCGGTCGGCGACCGCATCCGCATCGAGGCGGCGGACGGCCGCCCGGTCGATGCCGAGATCGTGGCCGTCGATGGGGCCTCGGCCCGGTGCATGCCCCTCGGCAGGCTCGACGGGATCACCGCTCGTGCCCGGGTACGGCATGGGGGAGCACCGCTGCAGGTGCCGACGGGACGAGCGCTGCTCGGACGTGTGCTCGACGGACTCGGTCGACCGATCGACGGGAAGGGACCGCTCGACAGGAGCGCCGCCCTCGTGCCGCTCGACCACGATGCCCCGAGTGTGATGGACCGCCAGCGCATCGACGCACAGCTCGGACTCGGCGTTCGCGTGCTCGACACGATGACACCGGTGGGGTCGGGGCAGCGGTTGGGCCTGTTCGCCGGGTCGGGTGTGGGCAAGTCGTCGCTGATGTCGATGATCGCACGCGGATCCACCGCCGATGTGAACGTCATCGCCCTCGTCGGCGAGCGCGGTCGCGAGGTGCGGGAGTTCCTCGAGGACGACCTGGGGCCCGAGGGTCTGGCGCGATCGGTGGTGGTCGTCGCGACCTCGGACCAGCCGGCGATGGCACGGCTGCGCTCGGCGTTCGTCGCCACGCGGATCGCCGAGGGCTTCCGCGACGACGGACTCGACGTCGTGCTGATGATGGACTCGTTGACGCGCGTCGCAATGGCACAGCGCGAGATCGGGTTGAGTGCCGGCGAGCCGCCCGCCACTCGGGGATATCCGCCATCGACCTTCTCGGTGCTGGCCCGGCTGCTCGAGCGAGCTGGAACAGGACCCGTCGGATCGATCACCGGTCTCTACACGGTGCTCGTCGACGGCGACGACCACAACGAGCCGATCGCGGATGCCGCCAGGGGGATCCTCGACGGTCACGTGGTGCTCGACAGGGCGCTCGCGATCCGCGGGCACTTTCCCGCGGTCGACGTCCTCGGGTCCGTGTCTCGGGTCGTCTCGAAGATCACCACACCAGAGCAGCGTCAGAACGCGGTGACGCTGCGCAGCGTGCTGGCGGCTCGGCGCACTGCGAACGACCTGATCGAGATCGGCGCCTACCGACAGGGAGCCAACACGATGGTCGACGCCGCTCTCGCTCACGAGGGCGCGATCTCTCGTTTCCTCACCCAGCGGATGGACGATCTCGCGGCGTCCGACGATTCCTGGCAGCAGCTCGCCGCCCTCACCCACGACTTCGGAGGACTCACCCCATGACCTTCCCACTGGCTGGTCTACTGCGTGTGCGCGGCGCCCAGGAGCGTGTCGCCGCGGAGCATCTCTCGCGTGCGAGTGCAGAACGGGCGCAGGCCGAGACCGCCGAGCAGAGCGCGATCACGAGCCTCGCCGACATCAGCGCGCAGATCGATGATCCTCGGACGCTGATGGCCATGGCCGCAGCCCGCGCCGCAGGGCGCAGCACGCTCAGCGATCTGCATGCACTGGCGGAAATGAGGCGCAGTGCGGAGTCCGAGGCCAGGTCCGCGCACGTCGAAGCGCGACGCGATCTGAAGGGGCTCGAGCGGCTGGAGAGCACGCACCGCGTCGAGACGGCCAAGGCAGAGCTCGCCGCCGAGCAGAGCGCGCTCGATGAGATCGCGGTCGTGCGCACCTCGCGACGCGAGGGGAGTGCCGCGTGACCGGGCTTGCGGCGGTGATCGCCCGCGTCGACGCGATCGAGACCCAGATCGTGTCGCTGGATCCGGCGGGGCGTGCGGCCGCGACCGCCGCGGCCGAAGCGACCGCCGAGACGTCGGCGGCCAGCTCGACGACGTTCGCCGGAGTGCTCGAGGCGGCGAAGGCTGCCTCGACCACCGAGAGCAGCTCCACGACCCCCGAGACCGCCGAGCCGACAGCGGCCGCCGGCACCGAAGCGTCCGGCGGAGAGAACGCGCAGGTCCTCGCGGCACTCCAGACCCTGTTCTCGGCGAACGCCTCGGGTGCAGGCGGATCGACTCCGTCTGTGCAGAAGATCATGGAGATGCTCGGATGAGCGCGGTGGGACTGCTCGCGACCATGTCAGGCGCCGGCACCGGCGAGGCGGACACCGGGGGACGGGCGTCGGCCGACTCCGGTTCGCTGTTCGGCGATGCCCTCACCGCGGCAGGTCGGATGCTCGACGGCGCGACGGACTCGGGTACGGCCATGCTCGCCACGGCCCGGCAGAGCGGGCCGACGGCGGAGGCTTCAGCGGCACCCGACCGAACGATCGACCCGCAGGCGGCGATCGCGGCCATGACGCACCTCGTTGCCTGGTCGGCTCCGGTGAGCGCGACGACCCCGCAGGCCACGACCCCGCAGATGACGACGTCCGAGACGACCCTTCTAGGTGAGATGGTCCCGGACGCGACGGTGGAGACCATACCGGGCGCGGCCGGGGCGGCAGCGACTTCGGTCGATCCGGCGAGCGTAGCCGTCGAGACGGATGCAGCGGCCACGGTTCCTTCTGGCACCGTGCCGGCGACGCAGACGACTACTGCTTCCGCGACCGCGCCGACTCCTGCGTCGGCTCCCGCCGCGGCGAGCGCGGCAGTCGTCGCCGGCCGTGGCGAACTTCGAACGGTGCAGGGCGGGTCACTCGGCGACGTCCGAGAGGTCGGTGTCGACACGGCGGCCACTCCGCAGGAGGCCGCCGGCGGCGGTGCCGATCCGTCGCTGTCCGACCCGGTTGCGGCCGTGCTCCGGCCCGAGCCGCTCCCACGGCAGTCCCCGCCTGCGATCCCGTCCATGGTCGGCGCCCCAGCGCCCGGGGTCGGCGGCACTCTGGAGCAGCAGGTGGCGAGCGCTGCGGGGGACCAGGCAGAGGGGGCGCAGCCCGTGCCAGGGACGACTTCGCCCGCGACGGCCTCCCTCGCGCCGGTCGCGCCATCCGTCGCGACGGCCACCCCTGTACCCTCGCCCGATGCCGCCACCACTGCGAATCGTGCGGTGGCGGCTCAGGTCGCACCAGTGGTCGTGAGCATCGCCCAGCGTCCGATGGGCACGCACCAGCTCACTATGACGGTGAACCCCGACAGTCTCGGCCCCGTCACGGTGCGCGCGCACATCTCCGCATCCGGAGACGTGCAGGTCGAACTCAGCGGTGCGACCGACGCCGGGCGAGACGCGCTGCGCACCATGCTCGTCGAGCTGCGCCGTGACCTCGCCGCGGTGATGCCGCACGCCTCGCTGAGCGTCAACCACGGCACCTCCGCGGATGCCTCCGGCGACCGTGGCCAGCAGGCCGCGGGCGATGGATCGGCCGGGCAAGGGGCAGGCGATCGCGATGCGAACCGCGGGCGCCCCGACCACCGCCGCGGTGTCGAGCAGGCTCCCGATCTTCCCCGCACCATCCAGACAACGCCCTTTGCCAACTCCGGCGCGGGGCTTGACATCTTCGCCTGAGAGGACGACCGAATGACTGTCGACGCCGTGAGCGCCCCGAGCTCGATCCACACGGGAGGCACCACCGACCCCGCAGCTCGCAAGCAGGTGCTCGACGGAGAGGTGTTCCTCAAGCTCCTGGTCACCCAGCTGACGCACCAGGATCCGTCGAGCCCGATGGACACGAACGAGATGATCTCGCAGACCACCCAGCTCGCCATGATGGAGCAGCTGACGGCACTCGCCGACAGCGGGGCCGAGGCCTTCGCCCTGAACATGCGTCAGGCGGCGAGCGCCCTCATCGGCCAGGAGGCGAGCTACAAGGACGCCGACGGCAAGACCGTCTCGGGCATCGTGACCAAGGTCTCGTTCGACGGACCGATCCCGCAGGTGACGATCGGCGACAAGACCGTCGCGCTCGACGTCATCACGGGTGTCACCACGGCACAGACCACCCCCGCACCGACCGCCCCCGCACCGACCACCCCCGCTGCGCCCACCCCCGCCGCAGTCTGATCTCCGTCTCACCCAG
>JAESFY010000317.1_pt1 | contig 13004 bp, 14 predicted proteins | sample 9266201 | NCBI WGS metagenome assembly JAESFY01 (sample SAMN14515071, study PRJNA621656) | algae metagenome | isolation source: Nodosilinea sp. WJT8-NPBG4 and co-occurring heterotrophs from soil, lower... | place: USA: Pinto Basin, Colorado Desert, California | collected 2006-05-27 | reverse complement strand
CTCAGCGTCGGCGCGCAGGCTCTCGCCGCCGTCCCGGTCGTCTGGGCGGGGATGATGCTGATCGTCGTATTCTCGGTCTGGCTCGGCTGGCTCCCTCCACAGGGCTTCCCCCGCACCGGGTGGAGCACCCCGTGGAAGGCGATCGAGTCGCTTCTGCTTCCCGCTCTGACCATCGGCATCGTCGAGGGCGCGATGCTCATGCGATTCGTACGCAGCGCGACCCTCCAGGCGGCCGGCCAGGACTTCGTCCGCACGGCTGCGGCCAAGGGCCTCACGCGCACCCGGGCACTCATCTCGCACGGCATCCCTGCGGTCGGTCTCTCGATCATCACCGTGCTCGGCCTTCAGATCGCGGGAATCATCGTCGGATCCGTCGTCATCGAGCAGCTGTTCACGCTTCCCGGGATCGGACGGATGCTGGTGGCCGACGTCGGCACGCGCGACCTCATCAAGGTGCAGAGCGAACTCCTGGTCCTCACCGGATTCGTGCTCGTGGTGGGGTTCCTCGTCGACCTGATCCATCGCGCGATCGATCCTCGACAGAGGGAGGCGTGATGCCCGGTTGGCTTCCGAGACTGTGGCGCACCGCCACCGGGCGATTCGGCGTGATCGTGGTCGCCGTCGTCGCGCTGACCGCACTCGTCTCACTGTTCTGGACGCCGTTCGATCCGCAGGAGTCCGTTATAGGCGACCGCTGGTCGATCCCGAGCTGGCCGCACCTGCTGGGCACCGACGACACGGGCCGCGACATCCTCAGCCTGCTGATGGCGGGTTCTCGGACGACGGTGTTCGTCAGCATCGGCGCAGGCATCATCGCGACTCTCGTCGGCATCGCGCTCGCCGCGCTCGGCGCACTCACCGCCCGCTGGCTGCGTGAGACGGTGGCCGTGCTCGTCGACATCCTGATCGCCTTCCCGGTGCTGCTGATCGCCATGATGATCTCGTCGGTCTGGGGCGGCTCGCTGTGGGTGGTGATCTGGTCCGTCGGCATCGGCTTCGGCGTCAACATCGCCCGCGTCACCAGGCCCGAGCTGCGCCGGGTGCAGCAGAGCGACTTCGTCCTCGCTGCGCGGGCATCCGGCCTCACCGCCGGACAGAGCCTCGCGCGCCACCTGCTTCCGAACGTCGCCCCGGTGTTCATCGTGCAGCTGTCCTGGTCGATGGCGGTGGCCGTGCTCGCCGAGGCCGGCCTGTCGTACCTGGGCTTCGGCGCCTCGGTCGTCGAGCCGAGCTGGGGGCTGCTCCTCGCCGACCTCCAGCGCTACATCGGCGTGCATCCGCTCTCGGTCATCTGGCCCGGTCTGGCGATCACGATCACCGTGCTGGCGCTCAACCTCCTCGGCGACGGCCTGCGCGAGGCCACCGATCCCACGCTGCGCCACCGAGCGGCCGAGATCCACACACCGGCGGTGATCGCATGAGCCTCGAGGTGAGCGACCTCGTCGTCCGCATCGACGGACGCCCCGTCGTCGACGGCATCTCGTTCGAGGTGCCGGACGGATCCCGTCTCGGCCTGATCGGCGAATCCGGCTCCGGCAAGTCGCTGACCGCCCTCGCGGTGCTCGGTCTGCTTCCCGAAGGGGCGGTCGCGAGCGGCAGCATCCGCTGGAACGGCACCGAGCTGATCGGAATGCCGGATCACGAGCTCGCGAGACTCCGCGGCGATGAGATCGGGATCGTGTTCCAGGAGCCCCGCACCGCACTGAACCCGATCCGCACGGTGGGCAGGCAGATCGCCGAGTCGATCCGCATCCATGAGGGCATCGGTCGACGAGAGGCCCGCCAGCGCGCGGTCCAGGAGGCCGCGCGCGTGCGACTGCCCGACCCCGCATCGATCGTCGATCGCTATCCGCATCAGCTGTCCGGCGGTCAGCGACAGCGGGTGGCGATTGCCATGGCTCTGGCGTGCCGACCGCGCCTGCTCATCGCCGATGAGCCGACGACCGCTCTCGACGTCACGATCCAGGCCGAGATCCTCGCGCTGCTGCTGAACCTCGTGGAGGAACAGGGCATGTCCCTCGTGTTCATCACGCATGATCTCGCGGTGCTCGCGCAGGTCGCGACCCAGGGCGTCGTCCTCGAAGACGGACACGTGGTCGAGACCGCCCCGGTGAGCACCCTGCTCACCGCTCCGGCGTCCCCGATCACCCAGGGATTGCTCCGCGATGCGACGGCGACGCTCTGGCGGCCAGAGGGAGGCGCACGATGAGCCTGATCGAAGCACGGTCGCTGCGGCGCGACTTCGTGATCCCCAAGCACTCGACGTTCGAACGCACGCGCACGCAGACCGCGCTCGCCCCCACCGACCTCGACATCGTCGAAGGTTCCTCCGTCGGCGTCATCGGAGAATCGGGATCGGGCAAGTCCACCCTCGTCAGGTTGCTTCTCGGCCTCGACCGACCGACGGCCGGCACCGTCACTCTCGACGGCAGGGCCGTGCATGCCTCGGCATCCGCGCGCTCCCTCCACTGGCTGCGCCGTCAGACCGGCCTGGTGTTCCAAGACCCCTATGCGTCGCTCGACCCGCGCATGACGGCAGCGCAGATCATCCGCGAACCGCTGTGGGCTCTCGACATCGAGGGCGACCATCGTGCCAGGGTGCGCGAAGTGCTGGCTCAGGTGGGCCTCGAGCCCGAGATGGCCGACCGCTACCCGCACGAGTTCTCCGGCGGCCAGCGGCAGCGCATCGCGCTCGCGAGGGCCATCGTGCACCGTCCGCGCATCCTGTTCGGCGACGAGCCGCTCTCGGCGCTGGACGTGACGGTGCGGGCTCAGATCCTCGAACTCCTGATCGAGCTGCGGCGCACCGCCGACCTCACGCTCGTCCTGGTGTCTCACGACATCGGGGTGGTGCAGAACCTGTGCGACACCGTGGTCGTGATGAAGGACGGGAGCATCGTCGAGCGAGGGGCCACCGCAGACGTGCTGCTGCACCCGACGCACGACTACACGAAGACGCTTCTGGCGGCGATCCCGGTGATCCCCGCTCCCTCGGAGTGAACGCGGCCGTCAGCGTCCCGAATTCGTACTGAAGAACTTCCGCCGACGGCTGGGGCGCAGGGCGCGTCTCATGTAGACGGTGCCGAGGTCGCGGCCGAACTTGTGCCCGACGCGGCCCATGCGCCCGGCTTCGACGAATCCGAGCTTGGCGTGCAGACGAATCGACGCATCTGCTTTGGTGTCGCTGATCACGGCCACCATCTCACGGATGCCGAGCTGCTCGCATGCGTCGATGAGCGCCTGCAGCAGTGCGGCTCCGAGGCCCTTGCCGCCGGCGCCGGGTCCGAGGTAGATCGAGTCCTCGACCGTGTACCGATAGGCGTTCTTTCCTGCCCACGGCTGCGCCAGTGCATACCCGATCACGACGCCTGCCGGTGAGACCGCCACCAGGAAGGGCAGGCCGAGCCTGCTCAGCAGCGCGAACTTCTCCCGCCAGTAGGGGATGCTGCTCCGCCGCTCGTCGAGCGTGACCACCGAGTTGCTGACGAAGTGGTTGTAGATCTCGCGCACGTACGGAAGGTCGCCCGACCGCGCGGGTCGGATCGAGTACGAGAACACGTCGGGTTCCGGCTGCGGGCGCAGATGGCGCGGCAGCACACGGCGGCGATCACCGGGCTCGAACTGCATGCGATCAGCTTAGAGGCGGGTCACCGGCGACGCGCCAGTCGACCGGGCTCGCTCCGAGTCCTTCGAGCATCTCGTTCGCTCGCGAGAACGGGCGGGAGCCGAAGAACCCCCGACGGGCGGACAGCGGCGACGGATGCGCTGACACGATCACCGGAGTGTCACCGAGGAGCGGCTGAAGATTCGCGGCGTCTTTTCCCCACAGGATCGCGACGAGCGGGCGGTCGCGGGCGACGAGGGCGCGGATCGCGAGTTCGGTGACCTGCTCCCACCCCCATCGACGGTGGGACCCCGCCTCACCCGGGCGCACCGTCAGCACGCGGTTCAGCAGCAGCACTCCCTGATCGCTCCACGCAGTCAGGTCCCCGTGCGGCGCGGGAGGGATGCCGAGATCGCTCTCGAGCTCCGCGTAGATGTTGCCGAGGCTGCGCGGCAGCGGGCGAACGTCTCGGTCGACCGCGAAGGAGAGACCGATGGGATGCCCGGGAGTCGGATAGGGATCCTGACCGGTGATGAGCACCTTGACCTCGGACATCGGGCGTTCGAACGCGCGGAGCACATGGTCCCCCGCAGGAAGGTAGCCCCGCCCTGCGGCCTGCTCCTCACGCAGTCGCTCGCCGAGGGCGGTGATCGCCTGCTGAGCCGGAGACAGTGCGTCGGCCCACTCGGGGTCGATCAGACCGTCGTCGGCGAGCTCGGCGAGAGTTCGCGCAGCCATGGATCAGTCGGTCGGTCGCACGCGCAGCGGACCTCGAGCGAGCAGATGATTCGCCGACTGCGCGACGGGTCGCATCGTGATGAGGTCGAGGTTCACGTGAGCCGGGGCATCCAGCGCGTAGGCGATCACGTCGGCGACGTCCTCGGCCTGCAGCGGCGCCTCGACGCCCGAGTACACGGCCTCCGCGGCGACCGCGTCTCCTCCCAGACGGTTGAGGGTGAACTCCTCGGTGTGCACCATGCCGGGAGCGATCTCGGAGACCCGGATGGGCTCGCCGTTCAGCTCGAGGCGGAGAGCGTGCACCAGCATCGCCTGAGCGGCCTTGGCGGCGTTGTAGCCGCCGCCGCCCGAGTAGGCCACCTGTGCAGCCGTCGACGTCACGAACACCGTGTCGGCGTGTCCGTCTGCCGCGGCGGCCCGTCGCAGCAGGGGCAGCAGCCCCGCGACCAGACGCTGACTCGAGAGCACGTTCGCGTCGTACATCCACTGCCAGTCGTCGATCGACGCGTTCTCGACGCGGTCCGTCCCTCGCGCTCCGCCGGCGACCTGCACGAGAGCGTGCACAGGGCCCGTTGCCTCGAGTTCCGTGACCAGCGCTGCGACGGCATCCGGGTCTGTCAGATCGCATGCGATCGTGGAGGCACCCGTCTCCGCCGAGAGCGCCGCCAGCCGGGATGCACGTCGGGCGACTCCCACGACTCCCCAGCCTCGCGCCCGCAGAGCGCGCACCGTCGCCTTTCCGATACCCGAACTCGCACCCGTCACCACTGCACGCCTGTTCACCATTCCTCCACCGTACGATGTTCCGGCCCCGAACGCCGGTGCGCATCGTCGGGTCGCATCATCGTGCCCCTTCGAGGGCTGACGCCCGCGACCGCACCTCCCCCGCCAGAACCAGAGCGACCCCGGCTCCGCACAGGACGAATCCCGCGACGGTGATGATCGTCAGCGGTTCGCCCAGCAGCACGCTGCCGGCCAGCGAGGTCGTCGGAGCTATCAGGAAGAGGAGGGCCTGCAGCGCGGTGATCCCGACCCGCTTGAGCAGCCACCAGTAGAGCCCGTAGGCGGCGAGGGTGGGGAATACCGCGGTCAGCACCACGGCGAGCCAGAACGACCCCGAGGCGGGCGGGATCAGCGTCCCCGTCGCCGCCGCGATCATCAGGAGCAGCACGGCCGTCACCGTCACATGCACCGTCAGGGTGACGAGCACACCGCTCTGCACCGACGTCTTCCGCTGCAGCAAGGTGCCGACGATCAGGCAGACCATCGCCACGACCGGGAGCACGTAGGCGACCGGAGGCGCCCCCGCGGCGTCGAACTGCGATCGGACGACCAGCAGCACCCCGAGCGCGCCCACGCCGAGGCCGACCCATTGCACGCCTCGAACGCGCAGGCCGAGGACCGGACCGACGAGCACCGCCACGACGAGCGGCTGAACCGCGTCGATCAGGGCGACGGTTCCCGTCGCGATGCCGGCTGCGACCGCTCCGTAGACCGCGAGGCAGTAGCCGAACTGAGCGAAGAGACCGATCGTGGCCTGGCTGCGCAGATCGCGCCTGCCCATGCCCTCGGCCGCTCCGGTGAGCCCCACGAGGGCGAGCAGCACCACAGCCAACGGCACGAACCTCCACACGAGGAGAGTCAGAGGCGAGACCTCGACTGTGGCGAACGCAGGAATGATGAATCCGGAACTCCACGTCACGATGAACGCCGCCGAGGCCACGACCGTCACCGTCAGATGAAGTACACCGATCTGTTTACTCATGACTCGACTATACAGACTGGTATAGTCGACTGCATGACGCAGTCCGTTCCCGAGCTCGCCCCGCTCACCCCCGGAGGGCGGCGTGTTCTCGACGCCGCGTCGCGGCTGTTCTACGAACGCGGGATCCACGCTGTCGGCGTCGACACGATCGCGGAGGCGGCCGGCGTCACGAAGAAGACGCTCTACGACCGCTTCGGCTCGAAGGAGGCGCTCGTCGTCTCCTATCTCCAGCACCGAGACGCTCGGTGGCGCGAGCATGTCTCCACCCACCTCGCCCGCGTGCCCGACCCCGGCGCCGACCGCGTACTCGCTGTCTTCGATGCTGCGATCTCGTGGTCCGACGAGAACAGCCCGAAGGGATGCAGCGCGATCAATGCCCGCGCCGAGATCGGCGAGGGCAACGCCGACCACCCGGTGTTCCCCGAGGTGTCGCGTCAGAAGGCCTGGCTGCTGGATCTGTTCCAGGACCTCTGCGCCGAGGCGCACATCCCCGATCCCCGCGCGATGGCACAGGCGATGATGCTGCTGTACGAGGGCGCCATCGTGACGGTCGGGATGACGACGTTCGCCGAGCCGTTCGTGATCGCACGCACGTGGGCGTCGAGACTGCTGGGACAGGCCTGATCCCCGACTCGTCACCCTGCGGACTCGGTCGGAGTTCATTACGTCACATTTCCCACCCGCTGTTGACAGCCTCCGATATTCCGTACTGTCGCATCAACGACATCAGTCGAATCGACCTTCCAACAGTTCCAGGGGGAACACATGTCCGCACCCGAGACCTGGCGTTTCGAGACCAAGCAGATCCACTCGGGCGCTGCTCCCGACCCGGTCACCAAGGCCCGCGCCACCCCGATCTACCAGACCACGTCCTACGTGTTCGACAGCGCGGATCATGCGGCGAACCTGTTCGCCCTGGCCGAGTTCGGCAACATCTACACCCGCATCCAGAACCCGACCCAGGATGTCCTGGAGCAGCGCCTCGCAGCGCTCGAGGGGGGCACCGGCGCCCTCGTCCTCTCCAGCGGCCAGGCGGCGTCGACGTTCGCGGTGCTGAACATCGCACAGGCCGGCGACCACATCGTGTCGTCCAGCTCGATCTACGGCGGCACGTACAACCTGTTCAAGTACACGCTCGCGAAGCTGGGCATCGAGGTCACGTTCGTCGAGAACCAGGACGACCCCGAAGAGTGGCGTCGCGCGCTCCGACCTAACACCAAGCTCTTCTTCGCGGAGACCATCGGCAACCCGCAGATCAACATCCTCGACATCCGCACCGTCGCAGACATCGCCCACGAGGGCGGCGTGCCGCTGATCGTGGACAACACGATCGCGACCCCGTACCTGATCCGTCCGTTCGAGCACGGCGCCGACATCGTCGTGCACTCGGTCACGAAGTTCCTCGGCGGCCACGGCACCACCATCGGCGGCGCAATCATCGACGGCGGCACCTTCGAGTGGTCGAAGAACGTCGAGCGCTTCCCTGGTCTCACCGAGCCCGACCCCTCGTACCACGGCGCCAGCTACACAGCTGCGGTCGGCGACCCGCTCGCCTACATCATCAAGGCACGCGTGCAGCTGCTGCGCGACCTCGGATCGGCCATCGCGCCGCAGAGCGCCTGGAACCTCATCCAGGGCATCGAGACCCTCTCGCTGCGCATCGAGCGCCACGTGCAGAATGCGCAGGAGATCGCGGAGTGGCTCGACAGCCGCGACGATGTCGCGTCGGTCAACTACTCGGGCCTGCCCTCCTCCCCGTGGTACGCCAAGGCGAACGAGTACGCTCCCAAGGGCGTCGGCGCCGTGCTGTCGTTCGAGCTCAAGGGCGGCGTCCAGGCCGGTCGCGAGTTCGTGAACAGCCTGTCGCTGTTCAGCCACCTCGCGAACATCGGCGACGTGCGCTCGCTCGTGATCCACCCGGCGTCGACCACGCACGCGCAGCTCACGCCCGAGCAGCAGCTCACCGCCGGCGTCACCCCCGGTCTCGTGCGCCTGTCGGTCGGCATCGAGAACATCGACGACCTCAAGGCGGACCTCGACGAGGCACTCGGCGCGGCTCGCCGCGTGTCGGAGGCCGCTCGCGCCTGATCGCTGCAGCAGACAGACCAAGTGCCCCGGGCTTCAGCTCGGGGCACTTGCTCGTCTCGGGGCACGTACGGCCGGTGCCCGGACAGCGCAGTGCGCGGCACACGCGGCGGCGTAACGTGCGTCCGACGGGTCGCCCGCCAAGCGAGAATGGGAGCATGGACTGGCAGACGACCTCTGAAGACACGGTGCCCTCGGCGCCCGTGACGGAGGCCGACGTGCGTCTGCTTCGCGCGCGACCGCCCGCGACCGGCGCCTGGCGCGACGGCGACCCGGCAGGCGGACGCAGCTTCGCCTCCTTCGGCGCCTTCCCGACCGAGAGCGGCGCCGAACTCCCCGGCATCCGTCTGGCCTTCGAGACGTGGGGCGAGCTGAACGAAGCCCGCGACAACGCGATCCTCGTGCTGCACGCGCTCACCGGCGACAGCCACGTGCGGGGCGGCGCCGGTGCGGGGCACCCGACCGCAGGGTGGTGGGAGGACGTCACCGGGCCGGGGGCACCGCTCGACACGGACCGCTGGTTCGTCATCGCGCCGAACATGCTCGGCGGATGCCAGGGCTCCACGGGCCCGGCCAGCATCGCCCCCTCCGGATACGAGTGGGCATCCCGCTTCCCCTATCTGACCATCCGCGACCAGGTCGCCGCGCAGGTCCGCCTCGCCGATTCCCTGGGGATCGACACCTGGGCCGCCGTGATCGGCGGGTCGATGGGCGGGATGCACGCCCTCGAATGGGCGGTCACGCACCCCGATCGCGTCGCCCGGCTCGCCGTGCTGTCGTCGCCGCCGGTCACGACAGCCGATCAGATCGCTCTGAACACGGTGCAGCTCGAGACCATCCGCATGGACCCGCGGTTCCAGGGCGGGGAGTACTACGACCTGGCCGACGGCGACGGCCCGCATCGCGGCCTGGCCCTCGCCCGGCGCATGGCCCTGCTGAACTACCGCAGCCCGATCGAGCTCAACCAGCGATTCCAGCGCTCGTGGCAGTCCGGAGTATCGCCTCTCGGCCACGGCGGGCGCTTCGCCGTCGAGTCATACCTCGACTTCCACGGCAACAAGTTCACCCGCCGTTTCGACGCGAACAGCTACATCACCCTCGTCGAGGCCATGAACTCGCACGACGTCGGCCGTGACCGCGGAGGCGTCGAAGAAGCGCTGCGCGCCGTGACCGCGACGACGCTCGTCCTGGGGATCGACAGCGACCGGCTCTTCCCGGTCGACGGCCAGCACCGCATCGCCCGCAGCATCCCGAACACGCTCGACGGGACCGATGCGGTGGTGCTGACCAGCGACTTCGGACACGACGGCTTCCTCATCGAGACCGAGGCGGTCGGCAGCAACCTGCGCCGACTGCTCGCGAGCTAGATCTCGTCGATCCTCCAGGGCAGCGAACCGGTGCGCAGCCGCACGCCGTCCCACTCGAACTCGACGCCCTGAGCCGACTCGACCACACGGGTCGAGAAGTGCTGCGCCACCCCGGCTGAAGCGAGGGCGGCCTCAGTCGACTCGAAACGGCTGAGCTGGTGCAGTGTGACCCAGGTCGGAGGGAAGAGCGTCCACTCCCCTCTCGCGTGCCTCGCCAGGGCTTCGGCGGGGCTCATCCACACCGCGTCGACGACCTCGTCGACCGAGAACCGCAGTTCGCCGTCGGGCGCCGAGGCGAGGAAGAACCACGTCCGGATGCGAATGGGCGCCTCGATCGGCGGCTGCCAGCGCGACAGCAGCACCGGATCGCTGATGATCAGGCCGACCTCCTCCGCCGTTTCACGAACCGCCGCTCGACGCGCATCGTCGCTCTCCTCGGCCCCCTCTCGACGGTCGGACGGCTCGACCTTGCCGCCGGGGAACACCCAGGCCCCCGCGAACGAGCCGCGGTCCGGCCGACGCATCAGAAGCACGGCGAAGCCGTCCGGGATCGGACGCAGCAGCACGGCGGTCCCGGCGACGGGCAGATCGTCGAGGTCGGTCACAGCCCCACTCTAGGAGGCGGAGTACCGCTCACGCCGCAGCGAGCACCGGTCTGCGCGCCTCTGAGCGATAGGAGAGCAGTGCGATCACGAGGCCGGCGACCGCGAGCGCGGCCCCGGTCCATGACGGCGCGACGAAACCCCATCCGGCGGCGATCACCATGCCGCCGAGGAAGGCGCCGAGGCTGTTGCCGATGTTGAGTGCGGAGTGGTTCATCGCTGCGGCGATCGACTGGTTGTCTCCGGCGACATCCATCAGCCGGGTCTGGATCGTCGGGCTCAGCACCGAAGACACGAAGCCGACGACGAAGACGAGCAGCGCGAGGGTGATGATCCAGAACGCGAGAACCGCGAGGAGGGCGAACACCACGGCCATCGCCGCGAGTCCGAAGAGCAGCGTGCGCCGCAGGTCGATGTCGGCGAGATGGCCGCCGACGAGGTTGCCCGCTGTCATCCCCAGCCCCATCAGCACCAGGACGATCGGCACCGCCCACTCAGGGGCGCCAGCCACTTCGGTCACCAGCGGCGCGATGTAACTGTAGACGGCGAAGAAACCGCCGAAGCCGATCGCGCCGACACCGAGGGTGAACCAGACCTGAGGAATGCGGAAGACGCCGAGCTCCTCGCGCATGGTCCGCCCGGGCGAGCCGGGGTGCTTCGGCACGAGGAAGACGATGCATACGGTCGCCAGGGCGAAGACGAGGGTCACGACCGCGAAGGCTGCCCGCCATCCCCAGAGCTGACCGAGGAAGGTTCCCAGCGGCACTCCGACCACGTTCGCCACAGTCAACCCGGTGAGGATGAAGGCGACGCCCTTGGCGCGGTTGCCGGGGCCCATGACGTCTGCCGCGACCAGGGCGCCGATGCCGAAGTAGGCGCCGTGCGGCAGCCCGGCGAGGAACCGCGAGGCGCCCACGAGTTCGAAGGTCGGCAGGAACACCGTGAGCGCGTTGAACACGGTCAACGCCAGCGCCAGCCCGATCATGACCCGGTGCCGGGGGTAGCGGGCGACGAAGCCGGCGATCGTCGGTGCGCCGACCACCACGCCGAGCGCGTAGAGCGAGATCAGCCACCCTGCCTGGCTCAGGGCGTCTTCCGGGCTGCTGGCCCACAGCGTGGGCAGCAGCTCGTCGGCGATGTTGGGCAGCAGGCCCATGACGACGAACTCGGTCATGCCGATGCCGAAACTGCCGATGGCGAGGGAGAGGAGCGCCCACTTCGCCGCACCCCTCGATTCATTCGAGGGATTCACCCGTCGATTCTACGGGGTGGCGAAGGCACCCGGCGTCGTGCCGAGCACCCGTCGGAAGTGGCGCGTGAGGTGAGCCTGATCGAAGAACCCCGCGTGCGCCGCGGCCGACGCGGGCGAGGCGCCGTCGACGAGCATCCGGCGTGCCAGATCGATCCGCCGACTGAGGACGTACTGATGGGGAGCAAGCCCGTACGTCTGCGTGAACCCCCTCGCGAGATGGCTGGGATGCACCCCGAACTCCGATGCCACGTCGGCTATCGTGAACGACTCCGAGAACCTCTCGTCGAGAAGCGCGTGCACCCGACGGGCGAGCGGGGCGTCATCGAGGCGGCTCGCCGCAGATCCGAGATGGGCGAGGATCAGCTGCTGCATCGCGAGCGTCCAGTGCTCGGCCGCGAGCAGGTCACCCGGCTCGGCGAGCGCGGCATGAATCCGTCGCGCCGCACTCAGCGCAGCCGGGCTGGTCAGCGTCGGCCGCGAGACCGACAGACCCGAGGCCTGCCCAGGGAGCCAGGCACTGTCGAGATACACCACGCGCTTGCGATAGATCCGGCCGTCGACCGTCGACCGGCCGTTGTGCGAGATTCCGGGCGGCAGCACTGTCACTGCCCCGGGCGCAGCGATGTGCGCGGATCGCCCCAGATCATACGAGACGGCGCCCGCGTCCACGAGCATCACCGTCCACCCGTCATGCGCGTGCGGCGGATACGCGTGGTCGAACGCCGCGTGGTAGACCTCGCGCACCGACGGCACCGCAGGGTGCCACGCTCGCAGGAGTTCCGGCATGCAAGAAACGTACAAGACGATCCTGTGCGTGTGGGCGATCGTGGACTCATGACCACTGCCTCACTGCCGACTGCTCCCCCGCCCGCCACCTCACCTCGATTCGACACGAAGGTCGTCGTCCTCCTGAGCGAGGGACTCGCCGCATGGCAGGAGTTAAACGTCACGTCCTTCCTGATGTCAGGCATCACCGTGAGCGCGCCGGGGCTCACGGGCGAGCCTTACAGCGACGGCGATGAGAACGTCTACCTCCCCATGCTCCGTCAGCCGGTGCTGGTGATGACGGCGGATGCCGCGCTGCTTCGCGCAGCGCGAGCCAAGGCCACTGCACGTTCCGACGTGGCGATCGCCGTGTACACGCGGGAGCTGTTCGCGACAGGGCATGACGATGCCAATCGCGCGGCCGTCGCCTCCGTCGCAGCCGTCGACCTCGATCTCGTCGGAGTCGCACTCCGCGGTCCTCGCAATGCGATCGACCGCATGGTCAAGGGAGCGCGCCTTCACGACTGACGCGGGGTCGTGAGTCCTACTCGGACTCCTCGATCGCCGCCTCGAGCCGCTCGATCTTCGCGTCGAGCTCGCCCGTGTAGCCCGGGCGGATGTCGGCCTTGAGCACGAGCGACACCCGCGAGCCGAAGGGCATCACGGCTTCGGTGGCGCGCTTGACGACATCCATCACCGAGTCCCAGTCCGGACCCTCGATCTCGGTGAACATGCTGGTCGTGCGATGCGGCAGGCCCGACTCGCGCACGACCCTGACGGCGGCGGCGACCGCATCGTGGACAGACGCGTCGGAGCGCTCGACTCC
>JAESFY010000316.1_pt1 | contig 13134 bp, 12 predicted proteins | sample 9266201 | NCBI WGS metagenome assembly JAESFY01 (sample SAMN14515071, study PRJNA621656) | algae metagenome | isolation source: Nodosilinea sp. WJT8-NPBG4 and co-occurring heterotrophs from soil, lower... | place: USA: Pinto Basin, Colorado Desert, California | collected 2006-05-27 | reverse complement strand
GCTTCGGCGACGATGAGCGGAGCATCCGTCGGGATGTTCTTGAAGACCTCGAGACCCATGCGCTGGCTCGAGATGAACCCGTGGCCCGTCTCGGGGTCGACGTCGTTGGCACGGATGACCGTCCAGCCGAGCTCTTCGAACACGCCGGTGACGCCGGCTTCGAGCTCGACCTGCACGGGCCAGCCGCCGGTGTTGGCCGCTTCGCGCAGGTCTCCGGAGGAGATCAGATACGCGGTCTTGGGCGCGGATGCCGGTCGGGATGCCGTCGTCGGCAGGGTGTAGGTCATGACTCGCGTCCTCCTTGATCGCACGTGTTCTGCAACAGTACGCGAAATCGATTTCACGACGCAAGGGACCATCGCTACTGCACCGCCGCCGCCGGGCGTCGACTTGTGCACATTTCGACCTCGCGACGCGCTTCTGGCGTTCGCAATAGCCGCGCTGATCGGCAGGAGCGATCCGTCAGACCCTGACCGCGCTGGCCGATTGAATCTCGTTGCGCAGCACCACCGTGCGCGACGGCTGGTCGTCGCCGCCGATGCGCTCCAGCAGCATCCGCGCCGCCGTCACTCCCATGTGGCGTGCGGGCAGTCGCACGACCGTCACAGCTGTGGGCGAGAGCGTGGTGAAGGGCAGCGAACCGATCACGGCGACACCGACCTGCGGCGGAGTCAGGCCGTGCTCCGTCAGCACCTGGATCGCCCCGACACCGATGAGGTTGTTGCCCGCCACCACCGCTTCAGGCGGCTCGGGGAGTGCGAGCAGCTGCTCCATCGCCTCTCGCCCGCCGTCGACGCGGAACGTGGTGAACCGCTCGAGGTCGTCGAGGTGGAGATCCGGATGCGCCGCGCTCAGCGCCTCGCGCCAGCCCGCTGCGCGCTCGGCCGCAGTGTCGATGTGCTCGGGCCCGCCGATGTAGGCGATCCGCCGGTATCCGGCGTCGATGAGGTCTTTCGCGGCCGAGGTGCCCGCCGCCCGGTTCGCCATGACGACGCCGTCGATGTCGTAGGTCGTGCTGCGGTCGACGGCGACAACGGGCCGACCCGTCGCGAGGATGCTGTCGAGGTCGGAGTGCTCGTCGGCGGTCGCGATGATCACGCCGGACATGTGCTCCGAGATCGCGATCTGCAGGTAGCTCGCCTCCTTCTCCAGCTGAGAGTCGGAGTTGCAGAGCACGACCGAGTAGCCGGCCTCGGACGCGACATCCTCGACCCCGCGGGCCATCTCGGTGAAGTAGGGGTTCTCGATGTCGGGGATCACGAGGCCGATGACCTCGGAACTCTGCCGCCGCAGGTTGCGAGCGGTGCGGTTGGGCGTGAAGCGCAGCTGCTCGGCGGCTCTGCGCACCGCCGCGACCTTCTCTTCCGAGACGCTGGTGCCGTTGAACACGCGGGAGACGGTGGCCGGCGAGACCTGCGCCAGTCGCGCGACGTCGTAGATCGTGGACATCGGCACACTGTAACCGATTTCAGTCGTGTCGGTGAGCTCGCGCGGCGGCGTGCAGGGCCCGCAGGTCAGTCGGCGAGCAGTCGATCCCGCACCTGCCGGCGCAGCACCTTTCCGATGAGCGAGCGCGGCAGCTCGTCGACGACGGTGAAGCGCTTGGGCACCTTGTAGGGCGTGAGCCGCGTGCGGCAGAAATCACGCAGTGCACCGGCATCGAGCACAGCGCCCTCTCGGAGCACGATCGCGGCGGCGATCTCCTCTCCCCCGCTCGACCGCGGGAGGCCGACGACCGCAGCCGAGACCACGTCGGGGTGGGCCTCGAGGGCATCCTCCACCTCACTGGGCGACACGTTGAAGCCGCCGGTGATGATGAGCTCCTTGAGTCGGTCGACGATCGTGACGAACCCGTCAGCCGACACCTCTGCGATGTCGCCGGTGCGCAGCCATCCGTCTGCGAGCAGCACGTCGGCGGTGTCACCGGGGCGACGCCAGTACCCCTGGAAGACCTGCGGGCCGCGGATGAGCAGCTCGCCGCGTTCGCCGACAGGCAGGTCGACGTCGGTGTCCGATGGGTCGACGACGCGGATCTCGGTGCTCGGGAACGGCACTCCGACCGTGCCGGGGCGTCTGCTTCCGCCCATCGGGTTGCCGAGCGCGACGGGCGAGCTCTCGGTCATGCCGTAGCCCTCGACGAGCAGGCCGCCGGTCGCCTCCTCCCACCGCTGCACGGTCGCGACAGGGAGGCTCATCGCACCGGAGATGGCGAATCGGACCGTCGAGAGATCGATCGTCCCGCGCGACGCCGCACGAGCGAGCTGGTCGTAGATGGGCGGGACCGCGGGCAGGAACGTCGGCGGACTGGTGCGAGCCGCCTTCGTGACGAGGCCGAGGTCGAAGGTCGGGAACAGCACGAGCTTCGCGCCGATGCTCATGGCGAAGGTGAGGCACAGCGTCATGCCGTAGGCGTGGAACAGCGGCAGCACGCCATAGAACGTCTCGTCACCGTCGACGAGACCCGGCACCCACGCCCGGCCCTGCATCGCGTTGGCTCGCAGGTTCGCGTGCGTGAGGATCGCGCCCTTCGGTGTGCCCGTGGTTCCGCTCGTGTACTGCAGCAGCGCCGTGTCGTTCAGCGCCGGGCCCTCGACCTTGCGCGACAGCGCACGATGGTCGACCAGCTTCTTCCACGGAACAGCTCTACGCGCCTTGGGGGTGGCTGTCAGCTTCGCCCTCGATGCCCGCGCCTTCGGAACGGGCAGCCGCAGAAGCAGCCGCTGAGACGCGGGCATCGCCTCGGTGAGGTCGACGCTCACGATGTGCTCGACCCGCAGATCGGAGGGGAACTCGGCGATCGTGTCGACGGTCTTGTCCCAGACGATCGCGACCTTGGCTCCGTGGTCCTCGAACTGATGCCGCAGCTCCCTGGCCGTGTAGAGCGGGTTGTGCTCGACGACGATCGCTCCGAGGCGCAGCGCGGCATAGAACGCCACGACGTGCTGAGGGCAGTTCGGCAGCACGAGCGCGACCCGGTCGCCCTTGTGCACGCCCAGCCGCCGCAGCCCCTCGGCAGCGCGCCGGATCTGGTCGCCGAGCTCGCGGTAGGTCGTGACGGCACCGAAGAACTCGAGCGCAGGGCGACGGCCGAACGTCGCGATGCTCGCAGTGATCATCTCGGGCAGCGTCTGCGTCGGCACCTCGATCTCGGCGGGCACGCCCTCTGCATAGGAGTCGAGCCATGGCCGGGATTCGTATGGAGAGACGGGCATGAGTCCATCCTGCCCCGATCGGCTGTGAGAACGACCCCGTCGCAGGCGCCCGTCTACCGGTGCGCCGCCACGACCCGCGCGACGGCCTCGCGTTCGGCATCCGACGGTTCAGCGATCGCCATGCGGCAGTGCGTGTCCACGACGTCGAGCACGCGGTAGGCCTCTTTCATGCGCGCCATGTCTCCGCCGATCAGCGATACGACGTCGTCGACGGCGGCCTGGGCTGCGGCGATCGCATCCGCGTCACCCGACCGGCCGGCGTCGGCGAGGGCGCGGAAAGGCTTGGGGGTGACCGAGGAGACGCCTGAGACGACGCCCTGGGCGCCCGACCGGACGGCCTCGATCAGGTCGCGATCGGCGCCGGTGTAGAGGTCGAAGTCGGCCGGCACCGCGGCCCGGTAGGCCGCGATCTCGTCGAGAGACAGCTCGCTGACCTTCGCCCCGACGACGTTCGGCAGCGCCGCCAGGCGTGTCAGCAGCTCGACGGACACGGGATTGCCGCTGCGCGCCGGGTAGATATAGACGTAGAGGCGGCCGTCGTCGACCGCTGCCGACAGCGCCTCGAAGTACTCGAAGATCGACTGGTCTGTGGCCTTCAGGTAGTACGGGGTGAGGGCGGCGAACTCGGTCGCGCCGAGGCCCTTCGCGATCTCGACGAGCCGCAGCGCCTCGAAGGTGCTCGGCTGCCCCACGTGCACGACGACGCGCATGCGGTCCTTCAGCTCGGCCAGCGCGGCCTCGACGATCGCGGCGAACTCGGTCGCGTCGATGGCGGGGAACTCCCCCGTGGTGCCGAGGATGAACGCCCCCTCGTTGCCCGATTCGGCGACGAAGCGGAAGATCGCTCGCGATCCCTCGAGGTCGAGTGCACCGTCGCTGTGGAAGGCGGTCGGCACAGCAGTGAGGATGTCGTAGCGGGTCACTTCTCGTTCTCCTTGGAGTTCTTCCGGGTCTTTCGCGGGCGCCGCGCAGGGGCGTCGACATTGCGGACGGTCGACGTGAGCAGGTCGGGGTCGGCAGCGAGTTCGCCGTGCGCCCTCTCGATCTGCTCGCGGCTCTCGGCCTGGAGGATCGAGTCCTCGAGCGAGGCGCGCTCGCCACGGGGCGTGCGGGCGGCGCGGATCGCCGGCATGACGATCGACAGCACGGCGAGCGCGAGCAGTACGATCGCGATCGGGCTCACCACCTCGAAGAACGGACGCGTCGGCAGGATCGCCAGGGTGCGAGCCAGGTTCTCCTCGGCGAGTGGTCCGAGAAGCAGGCCGAGCACGATCGGGCCGGCAGGCACCTGCATCCGCTTGAGCAGGACTCCGATCACGCCGAAGACGAGCATCGTGACGACCGTCGAGAGACTGTTCGAGGTGGCATACGTGCCGATGATGCAGAAGATCAGGATGCCGCTCCACAGGTACGGCTGCGGCACATCGAGCAGCTTCACCATGCCCTTCATGCGCACGAGGCTCAGCGCCAGCGACAGCAGGGTCGCGACCAGCATGATGCCGACGATCGAGACGACCAGGTCAGGGCGGTTGGTGAACAGCGTGGGCCCCGGCGTGATGCCCCAGATGATCATCGAGCCGATCATCACCGCCATCACGGAGTCGCCGGGGATGCCGAGTGCCATCGTGGTCGTGAGCGAGCCGCCGAGGGTCGCGCTGGAGGCCGTGTCGGAGGCGGCGACGCCTTCGATCGAACCCTTGCCGAACATCTCGGGATGCTTCGACGCCTTGCGGGCTCGTTCCCATCCGATCAGCCCGGCGATGTCGCCGCCGGCCGCCGGGATGAGCCCGACGCCGAGACCGACCGCGCCGCCGACCGCGGTCGCACGGCCGCTCTGCTTCAGCTCCGAGCGGTTGGGCCACCAGCGGCCGAGGCTCGAGATGGGGCGCACGTTGCTCTTGCGATACGTCAGGAGCTGGTCGAACAGCTCGGCGATGCCGAAGAGTCCGATGATCACGGCGATGAAGTTCACGCCCTCGACCAGTTCGAGCACTCCGAACGTGAAGCGCTGATCGGCCGTCGCGGCGTAGGTGCCGACGGTGCCGAGCATGAGCCCGAAGAGGCCGGCGAGGATGCCCTTGAGCATCGACTTCGACGAGATGCCGATCATGATCGAGATGCCGAACACGACCAGCGCGAAGAGCTCGGGCGACTTGAAGTAGTCACGGGCGAAGCTGGCGATCGGCACCGCGGCGACAGCGAAGAGCACGAGCGACGCGAGGATGCCCACGGCTGACACGATCGCCGAGATGGTGAGGGCGAGACCCGCGCGCCCCTGCTTCGCCATCGGATAGCCGTCGAGAGTTGTCGCGATGGACGCCGGAGTGCCGGGGGTGTTGATGAGGATCGACGGCACCCGGTCGCCGAAGTTCGCGGCCACGTAGATCGTCAGCAGCACGGCGAGACCCTGGACGGGTTCGAGCGTGAGTGTGAATCCAGCGGCGAGCGCGACAGCCATGGTCGCGGTGATGCCGGGGAAGGCACCCACCATGAAGCCGAGCAGGAGCCCGACGAGCATGTAGAGCAGGATCGAGATGTCGAGGAGCGAGTTCAGCCCCTCCATGAGCGCGTTCACAGGGGAATCCTCAGGAGCATGCCGAACACGACGTAGACGAACGCGGTGACGGAGGCGGAGTAGATGATCAGGCTCAGCCAGCGGCGGTGGCCGTAGAGGAGCATGAGAGCGGCCATCAGCACGGCGGCGGCGACCGGGAAGACCTCGATGCGATACCCGAAGAGGATCACTGAACCCAGCGACCACACCGCGATGAACGCCCCGGTGATCGCGAGCGTCGCGATGACGCGGACCACGCCACCCGGCTGGATGCGGTCGAGATCCTCGCGTCCGGGAGCCGGGCGGGCGACCGCGAGCGCCAGGATCGCGAGCGAGATGACGACGGCGGTGACCGCGATGACCATGGGCCAGAAGCGTGCGTCGATCTGGCCGGGCAGCGCCTCCCGCCGCAGCGGGATCTGCGTGGTGAGGAAGAGATAGCCCGCGCTGAAGGCCAGGGCGACGGCCCCGAAGATGATCTCCAGCGGTCGAGAGGGGGGTGCGCCCTGGTGAGCGTCCTGCTCGACCGAAGGCGTGACGTCGGCGTGGGACATGGTGCTCCTTCCCTGGTCTGTGATGCGGCGTCCGACTGCGGAGCCGGCGACTGGGCCGACCCCGCAGTCCGGGCCGATCAGCCCAGGAGTTCCTTGAACAGGTCGAACTGCTCATCGACGAAGGTCGTCCATTCGGCGGAGTCGCGGTAGACCACGAGGTTGCCGGCGTCCTTCTGGAACTGCTGGTAGGTGTCGGATTCGACGGCCTCCTTGACGGCGGCCTCGAGCTCGCTCTTCACGTCATCCGGCAGGCCCTTCGGGGCGTAGATGCCGCCCCATCCGCCGAAGACCACGTCCTCGCCGATCGCCTCGTCAGCCGTCGGCACGTCCTCGGCGTCGGGGTGACGCTCGTCGTTCAGGACCGCGAGGATGCGCACGGCCTCGCCCTGGGCGAGAGCTTCGCCGAGGCCTGAGACGGCGGCGACGGTCTCGCCGGATGCGGCAGCCGCGACGGCCGTGGCTCCGCCGTCGTACGGCACCGGAGTGAAGGTGGCACCGGTCGCTTCACCGAGGCCGATCGTCGCCGCCTCCCAGATCGAACCGGCTCCGGAGTTGGCGACGGTCACCGCGCCGGACTCCGCCTGGGCGACCAGATCTTCCAGCGTCTCGATCCCACTGCCGGCACCGACGGTGACGACGCCGGGAGCGAGCATGATCTGCCCCAGAAGGTCGAAGTCCTCGGGCAGCACGTTCGCGCTCTGCGTGGTGTTGAGCATCGCGATCTCGACCGGGGCGAAACCGATGACATAGCCGTCGGGGTCCTGCGCTCCGACGTACTCCATCGCGAGGGCGCCTGCGGCACCGGGCATGTTCTCGGGAATCACGCTGACGCCGAGGATGCCCTCGAGCTCGGTCGCGAGGGCGCGCGACGACAGGTCGGATCCACCTCCGGGGTTGGCCTGGATGATCAGGCGGATGTCCTTGTCCGGAAAGGTCGACGCCGCATCCTCCCCCTCTTCGACCTTCGTGCAGGCCGACAGGACGAGAGCGGTGGCGGCGACGGCCGCGAGGGCGGCGGCCGCCCGGGTGATGCGCTTGCGGGGCATCTTTGCTCCTCTACGTGGGTCGACCTTGTTGTCGACCCCCCGACCGTAGCAGTGTTGACTGTTAACAGTCAACACTCGTAACGGGAACGAATGCAGCCTGGTCTGACCGCCCCGCGCTGGGCGCCGAGGTCAGGCCGGTCGGTCGGCCAGCTCGCTGAGCATCCGATCGCGCGCGCCGTCGAGGTGGGCTGTCAGCACCTCGGCAGCCGCCTCCGGCGTTCCGGATCGCATGACCTCCATGAGCTTCAGGTGGTCGGCGGAGGACTCGTGGAGGTCTTCGTCATGATTGATGGTCACCTCGAGAAGCGACGCGAAGGTCGGCAGGTACTGACTCCACGCACCCTCGAGGCGCGGATGGTCGGCGAGGACGTAGATCTCGGAGTGGAACTCGAGGTCGGCGGCGACGAACGCCGCATGGTCACCCCTGTCGGCCGCCTGGCCCATGCGGTCGACGGCTGCCGCCATCGCAGCCCACCGCGCATCGTCGTCGACTCTCATGGCCCGCGAGAGCGCGAGCTGCTCGAGAGCGCCGCGCAGACTGTAGAGCTGATCGACGTCGTCCTGCGAGAGCCCCGTGATGTACACGCCGCGCGGGCGCTGCACCTCGACGAGCTTCTCGAAGCTGAGCTGGGTGAGTGCGTCGCGGATCGGACCCCTGCTCACCGAGAACTCCTCGGCCAGCGCCTCCTCGGTGATGCGCGCGCCGGGCGAGAGCTCGCCTCGAACGATGCGCTGACGCAGGACCTGCGCCACCTGTGCGCCGAGGGACTCTCCGCGCTTGACGGTCTGTGTCACGGTGACCTCCTGTTAACTGTTGACAGGATACACACCAGTAAGGGAGCGCCCCGCGGGGCTCTCCCTCGTTCCCTCAGCTGAGCCAGGCGGGAACCCGGCCGCGCAGGAAAGCGCCGTCGAGCGAGAAGCGCCCAGCGCCGGTGAGAGCGAGCGCCAGCGCGGCCGCACCGAGCACGGCGACGAACTCGTATCCGCCCTCGCCGACCCAGAGTCCCGCAGCGAGGTGCACGAGGAGGAGCGCCACGACCATGTCGATCGCGAGCAGGATGCCGGCCAGGCGGGTGAAGAGGCCGAGCACCAGCAGGATGCCGCCGATCAGCTCGACGAAAGCGACGAAGGGCGCGGCGATCTCAGGCATGGGCACTCCCATGCCCGCGAAGCTGCCGATGGTGCCGGGGATCGTGTATTCGAAGATCTTCTGCGCTCCGTGAGCGGCGAAGACGGCGCCGACCACGACGCGCAGGACGAGAAGTCCCAGCGAGGCGGCGGCAGAGGGGGCGGTGGTGTTCGTCATGAGGAGGTCTTCCTTCGTGGCAGGACACCGCGCGCCAGGCGCGGAGCAGGGGCGATCCCTGCCTCCACGCTATTCAGGCGACTTTTCCGTCTCCTGTGCGCAGGTCGCCGCAGCCCCTCTCACGGCCGCCTTCCGTAGACTCGCCGGATGGGAGATGCGCCGTCTGGACGACGATGCGCTGAGCCGGAAAGGGGCACGAGGCGAGAGTGAGGGCACGATCGGCGTTCGGCGTGCTGCGCCTGGCCACCGCCGCAGTGTGCACCGTCGCGCTCGTGCACCGACTGTTCTGGGGTCTGAGCTCCCGGTCGATCGCGGGTGAGAACTTCTTCGCCTATCTGACGGTCCAGTCCAACTGCGCGCTCGTGGTGGTGCTGCTGATCGGCGCGGTGCTCGCCTTCATCCGCGCGACGGACCCTCGCTGGTTCACGGTCGCTCTGGCGCTCGTGCTCACCTGGACCATCACGGCGGGGCTCGCCTTCGCGCTGATCGTGTGGCAGGCGGGGCTCCGCGGCATCCGCGTCGACGTGCCATGGTCCGATCAGGTGCTGCACTTCTGGCTTCCGGCGTGCACCGCCGTCGCCTGGGTGCTCACGCCGGGGCACCGCGGCGTGCCCTGGTGGGTGGTGCCCACGGCACTCACCTTCCCTCTCGCCTGGGGCGGTGTCACGATGTGGCGCGGGCCGTCGGTGGGGTGGTATCCGTACTACTTCCTCGACCCGCGACAGGTGTCAGGGCCTCCCGAGTTCCTCATCACCAGTGGGGTGGCGCTCGCGATCTTCGCACTCGTCGCGACGTTGATCGTGCTCGCCAGCCGGATGCGACGACGCGGCCAGGAGCGCCCGGCGGTCTGACCCCGGCTCAGGCGGGGCCGGGACGGATGCGGGTCAGGCAGAGGCGGTGAGGATGCGGGTCAGGCGGGGGCGGTGAGGAATGGGGCGAGCGAGGCGATCGCCGCCTCGAGTGCCTTCTGCTCGCTCAGCTCGGCGAACGTCGCTGCCGCTTCTCCGCCGACGATGCCCACCACGACGTTCTCGCCGGTGGCCGGTGCGAGATTGATCCAGGTGCGGATCAGCGCATCGCCCCCGACGACGTGCCAGATCGTCGCGTCGGACTCTGCTGTCGCAGCACCGTCCGCGGCATCGCCTTCGCCCTCGGGCGCCGACGCGATCAGCGGATCGTCGAAGCGCAGCCAGACGGTCTCGATGCGTCCCATCCCGAGCTCGGCTATGGCACCGCGATGGCCGAAGGGCAGCGCGGGAGAGAACTCCAGGCCCTCCCCCTTGAGCACGCCGAGCGGCACCGTGAGCAGCACCCGGTCGAAAGACAGCGATTCGCCCGAGGCGATGCCGAGGCTGACGCCCGCGTCGTCGTAGGCGACGCGGCTGACGGGCGACGAAAGGCTCAGCTTCGCGCCCTCGAGAAGCTCGTCGATGGCCGGGGTCAGGTCGCCGAGAGGTGCCACCATATCGTCGGCGGGGAGCCGCGGGGGGAACCATGTCGACTCGTCGGAGGCGTCAGCCCCTGATGCGGCCGCGATCGAGGCGAGGAGAGCCGCGAGCCCCGGCTCCTCAGGATCAGCGCCCGCCGCCGTCAGCGCCTCCTCGAGCGAGGAGTCGGTTAGCCCCTGCTGGGCGGTGGCGATCGCCGCCTGCACCGGTTCGATCGGCGCCGGCTCGACGTCGCCGTCGGTCGATCGCCACAGCGCACCGGCGATCGGAGCCGTGCGGATGTCGAGGGTGTTGAGGGTGTCAAGCAGAACGTCGTCGGAGGAACCGAGCAGCCACCCGCCGAGCTGAGCGGGGAAGGGCCAGGCCTTATCGTCGACGACCGAGTGGATGCGTCCGCCGACACGGTCGCGCGCCTCGAACACCGTGACCTGCAGCCCCTCGGCGACGAGACGGGCGGCGGCGGCGGCACCGGCGAGGCCTGCACCGACGATCGCCACGCGCTCACCGCTGTCGGCCGCGCGGAGGAGCTCGTCGGCGGCTCGATCGCCGGATCGGAGCGCGGCGGCGATCGTGCCGGGCGCCTCGACATCCGTCGCCTCACCGGAGATGAAGAGCCGGTCTTCGATCGGCTCGGCCAGCGCCTCACGAGCACTCGCCTGCGTGCCGACCGGAGTGAAGCTCGCAGCGCCGAGCGCGAACGGGTCGGTCGTCCACGCGCTGCGGGCGAACGCGGCAGGAGCGATCGCACCGGCGGTCGGCTGCGGAGTGGGCGAGCGGTCGGGCGTGGGCGACGGCGCCGGCTCGGGCGTGCAGGAGGCCAGCAGGACTCCCAGTACGCCGGCTCCGGCGCCGATCAGCAGTGTGCGACGCGTCATCCTCATCGTGTCGCAACGATACCGCGCGCGGATCGATGACGCGTGCGGCGTGCGGGCCACGGGGGCGGCCGTCGACGCCGCCTGAGACGAGCCGGGTCTCAGTCCCGGCCGCTGCCCGGGTGCCAGAGCACGACTTCGGCCGAGCGGCGGATGCGGCGACCGCTGGGCATCGGGATGACGCCGGCGGATCCTGCGGCGAACACACGCATGCCGGGGCGGTTGTCGCGTTCGGTGCGCAGCGCGGCGTCGAGTTCGGCGACGCGGCGACGCAGCAGCCGGTTCTCGTCTTCGAGGTCGAGCAGACGCGCGATCGCAGGAAGGCTGACGCCTTCGGACGACAGTTGGGCGACCTCTCGGAGCTGTTCGATGTTGCGGGTCGAGTAGCGGCGAGAGCCGCCCGAGGTGCGCCCGGGCACCACGAGCCCGATGCGGTCGTACTGCCGCAGCGTCTGCGGGTGCAGACCCGAGAGCTGGGCGGCGACGGCGATCGCGAACACCGGGGTGTCGGCGTCCATGCGCTGGTCAGCCATGTTCCTTCACCTCTCCCTCGGTGTTCGCGCTCGTCATCATTCTGTGCTGCGGGTTCTCTAGCGCCGGGCCTTGGCCATGAGGTCGGCTCGCGGATTCTCAGAGGGCTCGAGCGACTGGAACTTCTCCAGCGCCTCCCGAGCGGCCTCGTCGAGGTGCGAAGGCACCGCGATCTGGAGCTCAGCGAGCAGATCGCCCGTGCCCTTCGAGGTGGTGACTCCGCGGCCCTTGACGCGCAGGACGCGTCCGGACGGCGTGCCAGGCGCGACACGGAGCTTGACCGTGTCGCCGCTGAGCGTCGGGACCTCGATGGTCGCGCCGAGTGCGGCCTCGGTGAAGGTCACCGGCACGACCACCCGCAGGTTGAGTCCCTCCCGCGTGAACACGGGGTGCGGTCGCACCGCGATCTGCACCACCACGTCACCGTTCTCGCCGCCGTCGGGCGAGGGCCGGCCGCGTCCGCGGAGCCTGATCTTCTGGCCATCGGCGACGCCGGCGGGGATCTTCACCTTGAAGGGCTTGCCGTCGTCGCCCTGCAGGCTGATGGTCTCACCCTGCACGGCGGTGGCGAAGTCCAGCGTGGTGCGCGCCGTGACGTCGGCCCCCTTCTGAGGACCGCCGAATCCGCGATATCCCCCGGAGGTCTGCCCGAACCGGCCTGAGCCGAACGGGCCGCCCTGGCCCTGGTTGAACATCGCGAAGATGTCCTCGAAGTCGGCGGACTGCTGCTGCCCGCGCCCCTGCTGCCCGAACCGGCTGAAGACGTCTTCGAAGCCGCCCGCGCTCGAACCGCCCGCCGTGAAGCGTGCGCCCGAGCCCATGGCGCGGATCTCGTCGTACTCCTTGCGCTGTTCGGCATCCGAGAGCACCGAGTATGCCTCGCTGACCTCTTTGAACTTCGCCTCTGCCTTCTCATCACCCTGATTGGAGTCGGGGTGATACTTGCGAGCGAGCTTGCGGTACGTCTTCTTGAGATCAGCGTCGCTGACATCCTTCGAGACCCCGAGGGTCTTGTAGAAGTCCTTGTCGAACCAGTCCTGGCTAGCCATCGATCACCTACTCCGCAGGTACGGCGACGACGACCTTCGCGGGGCGCAGTTCGACATCACCGAGGCGGTAACCCACCTCGACGACCTCGAGCACCGTGGTCTTGTCGACGCCCGGGGTGGGCTGCTGGAAGATCGCCTCGTGGCGCTGCGGGTCGAATTCCTCACCCTTCTCGCCGTACGAGACGACACCGAGACGCTCGACGATCACCCGCACCTTGCCGGCGATCACGGCGAAGGGCGTGCCCTCCACGAGGTCGCCGTGCTGCGCTGCGCGATCGAGATCGTCGAGCACGGGGATGAGGCCCTTGGCGGCCTCGCCCTTCGCGCGCTCGATCTCGACCTGACGCTGCTCTTCGGTGCGGCGGCGGTAGTTGGCGTACTCGGCCTGGAGTCGCTTGAGGTCGTTCAGCAGTGCGTTCTCCGCGTCGGCGATCGCAGCATCCCCCGCAGCGGCCTCAGCCGTCTGATCGGCGTTCAGGATGTCGTCGATCGTGAAGTCCGCGTCGTCAGAGCCCTCCGCAGCCCGGGCCTCATCGGAGTCCGGGTTGTGCGGCGCGGG
>JAESFY010000315.1_pt1 | contig 13192 bp, 12 predicted proteins | sample 9266201 | NCBI WGS metagenome assembly JAESFY01 (sample SAMN14515071, study PRJNA621656) | algae metagenome | isolation source: Nodosilinea sp. WJT8-NPBG4 and co-occurring heterotrophs from soil, lower... | place: USA: Pinto Basin, Colorado Desert, California | collected 2006-05-27 | reverse complement strand
GCCCGAGGACGGCGCGTACGTCTGCCTCGGCACCTCGTCCTGGATCTCGTTCGCCGCCGATACGCCGCTACACGACCCCGCGATGCGCACCTTCACGTTCGACAACGTCGTGCCGGGATCGTTCGTGCCCACTGCGACCATGCAGGCCGGTGGGGCCTCCGTACAGTGGATCGCCGAGGCGCTCTCCCCCGACCCCGCCCATCCCGAAACCGGCCGCCTCGTCGCCGAGGCCTCCGCCGACGTCGACACCGACGACCTCTACTTCCTGCCGTACCTGCTCGGCGAGCGCTCACCCATCTGGGACCCCGACGCCCGCGGTGCCTTCGTGGGCCTCGCCCGCCATCACACGCGCGCGCACCTCGTCCGCTCGGTGCTCGAGGGCACCGCGTACAACCTGCTCACCTGCATTCAGGCGTTCCGTGCGTCGGGCGCCGTGATCGACCGCATCGACGCGGTCGGCGGTGGCGCGCAGAGCGACGTCTACCTGTCGGTCCTCGCCGACGTGTGGGGCGTGCCGGTCAGGCGCCGCACGATCGTCGAAGAGGCGAACAGCCTGGGCGCCGCGGTCACGGGCGCCGTCGGCCTCGGCCTCGCCGACTTCTCGGCCGCACGCTCGCTCAGCGAGGTGACGGCCGAGTTCACTCCGGACGCCGCGCGTCACGCCGTCTACGCCGAGCGGCACGCCCGCTTCACCGAGGCTTACACGGCGCTCGCGCCCTGGTTCGCCGGACGGCCGAGTGGACCGCCGAGCGGACGGCCGAGCTGATGGCCGTCATCCTCGTCACGAGCCGCTCCTTCTCGGACGGCGACCTCGACCTCGTCGGACGGGCCGCGCAGGCCGGGCATCGCATCCTCCGCGGGCCCGCCCACCACAGCCTCGACGAACTCCGTGTTCTGCTTCACGGCGCCGATGCCTGGATCGCCGGCACGGGCCCGGTCACCGACGAGCACCTCGCCGCCGCCCCGAAGCTGAAGGTCATCGCCCGCTACGGCGTCGGCACGGAGTCGGTGGATCTGGAAGCGGCTCGTCGCCGCGGCATCCCGGTCACGAACACTCCGGGCGCCAATGCGGATGCCGTCGCCGACCACGCAGTCGGCCTGATGCTCGCGGCGCTCCGCTTCGTCCCCGACGGCGACCGCCGTGTCCGCGACGGCGATTGGGGCGTGCGCCGCGGACGCGAACTGGGGGCGGCCGTCGTCGGCATCGTCGGGTTCGGCCGGATCGGCCAGGGCGTCGCGCGGCGCCTCAGCGGATTCGGCCCGCGCATCGTTGCCGCAGATCCCTTCCTCTCCGCCGAGGTGATCAGGGCGCACGGCGCCGAGCCCGTCGAGATCGACGAGCTGTTCCGCATCGCCGACGTCATCACGCTGCACGCGCCGGGCGGCCAGCTGCTCGTCGATGCCGCACGACTTGCGCGCATGCGCCGCGGCACGGCGCTCGTCAACACCGCCCGCGGCGACCTCGTCGACGAATCAGCGATCGCGGATGCCCTGCACAACGGCATCCTCGCCACCTACGCCGCCGACACACTCGACGGCGACACGGCCGCGCAGAGCAGTCCGCTGCTCGCACCCGCTCTCGCCGATCGCGTGATCGTCACCCCGCACCTCGGCGCGCAGACGACGCAGGCCGTCGACAACATGGGCTCCCTCTCGCTCGACGATGTGATCGCCGTACTCAAGGGCGCCGAGCCCGTGCATCCCGTAGCCGCCGACCCGGCATCCGCCCGTCAGGAGACCCGATGAACACCTCTTCCCACGACTACATGGGCTTCGTCGGCGTCACGACCTCCTCGTCGTCGATCATGAAGGTGTTCCCGCTGTGGGCCGACATCCTCGGACTGCCGACGCGCACCCTGATCGGACATGACCTGCCGATGGATGCCGACCAGGCGCAGTACCGCGCGATGGTCGAGCAGATCCGCGACGACCCGCACCACCGCGGCGCACTCGTGACCACGCACAAGATGAATGTGTACGCGGCGGCATCCGATCTCTTCGATGAGCTCGACCCGTTCGCGGTCTCGTGCGCCGAGATCTCGAGCATCTCGAAGCGCGGCCCGCTGCTGTCGGGGCGCGCGAAGGATCCGCTCACGGTCGACCTCGCGCTGAACGACTTCCTCCCGGTGGACCACTTCGCCCGCACCGGCGCCGCGGTCGTCATCCTCGGAGCCGGCGGCTCGGGGACGGCGCTCAGCTGGGCCCTCGCGGAACGCGGAGATGCTCCCAGCCGCGTGACGGTGACCGCCCGCACCCAGGACAAGCTCGATCATCTACGCGAGGTGCACCGCCAGCACGGCACGCGGGACGGACTCCTCGAGTACGTCGTCACCGAGACGCCGGAGGAGGCGGATGCCGTGGTCGCCGCGGCCCCGGCAGGGTCGGTCATCGCGAACGCCACCGGACTCGGCAAGGATCGGCCCGGCTCGCCGCTGAGCGATGCGGTCGTGTACCCCGAGGGCGCGTTCGCGTGGGAGTTCAACTACCGCGGCTCGCTCGAGTTCCTGCACCAGGCGCGCGCACAGGAGCAGGTTCGCGGGTTGCGGGTGGTCGACGGCTGGCGCTACTTCATCCACGGATGGTCCCAGGTGGTCGCCGACGTGTTCGAGCTCGACCTCACCCCCGAGGTCGTCGAACGGCTCGCCGATGCGGCGGGGTCGGTGCGCTGATGACCAAGGTCCGCACGGTGCTCGGCGACGTCGAGCCGGCGACGCTCGGCCGCGTGGACTATCACGAGCACCTGTTCCAGGTCTCGCCGCTGCTCCCCGGCGACGAGCTGGACGACGAAGACGCTTCGGGCGAAGAGGCGGCTTCGTTGAAGGCCAGCGGCTTCGAGGCGATGGTCGACGCGACGCCGTTCGGACTCGCCCGCGACCCCGCAGCCCTCGCCCGGATCAGCAGCGTCACCCGCCTGCACATCGTCGCGAGCACCGGACGGCATCGCGAGGCGCACTACGGCCCCGACCACCCGATGCAGGTCTGGGATGCCGACCGCCTCGCCGCGCTGTTCATCGCCGACATCACACGCGGAATGCCGGCGTTCGACGCCGGAGTGTTCGAGAGGCCCGAGGTGCCGGTCGCCACGGCCCCCGACGGCACCGCCGTGCGAGCGGGACTGCTGAAGGCCGGCGTCGACTACTGGCGCATCAGCCCCTTCGAACGCACCACCCTCCTCGCCGTCGCCACCGCCCACCGCGCGACCCGAGCGCCCGTGATGGTGCACCTCGAGTTCTGCACTGCCGCGCACGAAGTGCTCGACCTGCTCGCCGCTGAGGGGGTGCCGTCCGATCGGGTCGTCCTCGCGCACGCCGATCGTGATCCGGATGCCGGGCTGCACGTCTCTCTCGCCGAACGCGGTGCCTTTCTCGGCTACGACGGCTTCGCCCGGCCCCGTACACGCTCGGATGCCGAGCTGCTCGCACTGACCGTCGAGGTCGTCGAGCGCGGCGCGGGCGACCGCGTGGTGCTCGGCGGCGATGTGGCCCGCCGCACGCGCTACATCGCCTACGGCGGCATGCCGGGCCTCGCCTACCTCGGCGAGCGCTACGTCCCTCGGCTGCGAGCTGCCGTCGGAGGCGACGCCGTCGATCGGATGCTGATCGCCAACCCCGCACGCCTGCTCACGCTGTCAGCCTGAGCAGCGGCATCCGCCGACGTAGAGTGGGCCCATGACCGAGCCGACCATCCTGCATGCCACGTTCACTGCGCAGCCCGGTCAGGCCGATCGTATCGCCGCGCTGCTGCGCGACTTCGCCGAGATCGTACGCGCCGAGGAGGGCAACCTCGTCTTCGACCCGAGTCGCCTCGCCGACGACCCCGACCGCTTCTTCGTGTACGAGGTCTACCGCGATGACGAGGCGTTCCAGGCGCACCTCGCGTCTCCCGCGGGCGTGCCGTTCAACGCCGAGCTGCAGACCCTGATCGTGGAGCCGTCGTCTCAGCTCACCTTCCTCCGCCGCGTCTGACGTCGGCTCCGGAGGAGATGTCCCCCACCGCCGACGACCCGTCCGGCGGAAGAACGCTCGCTCGTGTCGGGCCCCACACGAGCAGGGCGAGTGCAGCCAGGGCGATGGTGACCGCCAGCTGGACGACGACGATCGCCTCATCCTCGGACGGGAAGAAGGCCCCGACGGCGTTCCCGGCGAAGTGGATCAAGATCGCCGCCCAGACCTGACCACCCAATCGTTCGGTGACGAACAAGTAAACGAGCGACAGAGGGATGCAGGTGATCATGAACAACAACCCGCTGAACGTGAACAGCCCGGTCTCGTACTGACCGGTGCCGGGCAGGAAGTACAGCGGTACGTGCCACAGCGCCCAGGCCGTGCCGAGCGCCACCGCCGTGCGCACGGGCGTCCATCGCAACCGCAGTCGTGGCTGCACGAATCGCCGCCATCCGAACTCCTCAGCGATCGGTCCGGCGATGAGGAACAGGACGACGAACAGGAGCCCGCCGCCGAACCCCGCCAGCACTTCAGGAGCAGTGGCGATCCCGGCGGAGATGCTGCCCGGGTCGATCAGCAGGTGGGCGATCACGGTGGGCAGGATGCCGAGGACGACAGCGGCGGGGACCCACAGCCAGGGTGCGGCGACGCGCATCCGGGCGACTCTCCGTCGGCGGCGGGACCAGACGAGGAAGACAACCAGCGCAGCCAGCGAAGGACCGGACGTTCCGACCCCGAACATCCACAGACCAGGACCGCTGCGCACGTCCCACCCGGTGAGCAGCAGGATCAGGAACGGCACACCGGTGAGGGCGATCGTGGCGATGCCGAACAGTGCGAGATCGGCGCGGAGGGGGCGGGACAACGTCTGCGACTTCATGTCGGCAACGGTCCCAGCGTCCGTCCAGAGCGGTCAATGCTACCGAGGTGCCGTCTTCGGGCACGGACTCATACCCCGGGGGTACGGAAGAAGCCCCCCACCCGAAGGTGAGGGGCTTCCGTGGATCTCCGCGGGTCACTCGTAGAGGACGGCGGCGATCTCCTCGTCCTCGATGTTGTCCTTGTCGTACCAGTAGGAACCGGTGTCGTAGAACTCGTCGACCTCGTCGCCGTTGGCCGCGTCGTACGCCGCCTGGACGACCTGCTCGCCGATGCCGATCGGATCCTGCGTGATGGCGCCGGCCATGGTGCCGTCCTTGATCGCGTTGATCTGCGCGGCTCCCGAGTCGAAGCCGACGATCGTGAGCTTGCCCTTCTCGAGACCCAACTCGTTCACCGCGTTGACCACGCCGATGGCGGAGCCCTCGTTGGTGCCGTAGATGCCCTTGAGGTCGGGGTGCGCCGCGATCAGCGTCTTCGCGATGTCGGCCGACTTCAGGTGGTCGCCGTCGCCGTACTGGATGTCGACGATCTCGATGTCGGGGAAGTCGGCTTCCATCTTCTCGACGAAGCCGTCACGACGCTCGACACCGGTCGAGTTGATCTGGGAGTGGCCGACGATCGCGACCTCGCCCTCTCCGCCGATCAGCTCGGCCATGTGCTCTGCAGCGAGCGCGCCCGCGACCTTGCTGTCGGTCGCCGACAGGCTCAGTCCGACATCGCCGTTGCAGGGAGCGTCGAAGTAGACGACCGGGATGTCCTTCGACTTCGCCTGCTCGAGCGGGGCGACGCACGCCTCGGGGTCGAGGGCGGCGTAGGCGATGGCATCCGGGTTCTTGTCGATGGCGGCGGTCAGCATCTCGAGCTGTCCGGCGATCTCGGTCTCGGCGGCCGGACCCTCGAACGTGATCTTGACGCCGAGCTCTTCAGCCTTCTGCTCGGCACCCTTCTTCACTGCCTGCCAGAACTGGTGCTGGAAGCCCTTGGACACGAGGGCGATGTACATCTCGCCGTCACCGCTGCCGGTGTCGCCGCCGCTGCCTTCTTCGATCACGTCGCCGCCGCCGGCACAGCCGGCGAATACCAGCGCGGATGCCGCCACGAGTGCCGCGAATGCGGTCTTCTTTCCGAATTTCATGGAAACTCCATTGTTCTCTGTGATGGTTCTCTGTGACTGCCGGCCGGGGCCGACGGTGGACTGCGTGGTGCTATTCAGTTGAGTCGGGTGGAGCGGGATCAGGTCCGCTGGCGGTTGCGCAGCGAGTCGAGGAACACGGCCAGCAGCACGACGACACCGACGACGATGTTCTGCCACTCGGGCTGGATCGACATGATGCGCAGGCCGTTGACGAGCACGCTCATGATCAGTGCGCCGATGACGGTGCCGAGGATGGATCCGCGACCGCCGAGCAGCGAGGTGCCGCCGATGATGACCGCGGCGATCGCCTGCAGCTCGTACCCCATGCCGATCTGCGGCTGGGCGGAGTCGAGGCGGGCGGCGATCACGATGCCGGCGATACCGGTGAAGGCTCCGGCGAACATGTAGATGAGGATCGTCCAGCGGCGCGTGTTGACACCGGACAGGCGCGTGGCCTCTTCGTTCGAGCCGATCGCGAACGTGTACCGGCCGAGGAGCGTCTTCGACAGCACGAGCCAGGCGATGATCGCGACGACCGCGGTGATCAGCACGGCGTTCGGGATGCCGGGGATGATCACGCCGAGGGCGATCTTCTTGAAGTCGGGAGCCGAGGTGGAGAAGTAGATCGGCGAGACGTTCGAGATGACCAGGGCGAGGCCGCCGGCGATCATCATCATCGCGAGGGTGGCGATGAACGGGGGAAGCCGCAGGAACGTGATGTTCACGCCGTTCACGAGCCCCATCAGCACACCGGTCAGCACGCCGCCGATGACGCCGACCCAGACCGGCAGGCCCATGTTCGTCACGAAGACACCTGTCATCACGGCGCAGAGCGCCATGCCGGTGCCGATCGACAGGTCGATGCCGCCGGTGATGATGACGAACGTCGTTCCGAGGGCGAGGATGCCGATGACCGCGGTCGACAGCAGCACCGTGGCGATGTTGCTGAAGGTGAAGAAGTTCGGGCTGGCGATCGTGAAGAAGATCACCAGGACGATCAGGGTGCCGAAGGCCAGCGACTGCTGGAGCTGGCGCTTCAGGAACGCTCCGACGTCGCGCTTGTCGGTGTTCTCGTCGACCGCTGTCTGGATGATCGTCGTCGTCGACGATCCGGGCTGCGTGGGGGTGCTCATCAGTCTTCCTCCCCGTGGGCTGCGAGTTGCATGATCTTCTCCTGGCTTGCTTCCTCGTTGCGGAGCGTTCCGGTGATGCGACCGTTCGCGAAGACCGCGATGCGGTTCGCGACACGGAGGATCTCGGGGAGCTCCGATGAGATGACGATGATGGACTTGCCCGCCTCGGCGAGCTGCTGCATGAGGCGGTAGATCTCTTCCTTCGCGCCGACATCGATCCCTCGGGTCGGCTCGTCGAAGATGAGGATGTCGCAGTCGCGCATCAGCCAGCGGGAGATGACGACCTTCTGCTGGTTCCCTCCGGAGAGGAGCTTGACGACCTGGTTCACCGAGGGCGTCTTGACCCGCAGCTGCTGCACGTACTCCTTGGTGCGGTTCTTCGCCTTGGCGTCGCCCATCCAGCCGATGCCGTTGGCGTATGAGCCGAGCGAGGCGAGGACCGTGTTGAACGTGACGTCCTGCTCGAGCATGAGCCCGAGGAGCTTGCGGTCCTCCGAGAGGTAGCCGACGCCGTGCTTCACGGCATCCGCGGGCTGCGCGATGCGCACGGGACGACCCGCGACAGAGATGGTGCCGCCGTCGCGGTGGTCGGCGCCGATCACGGCGCGCGCGGTCTCGGTGCGTCCGGCGCCCATGAGTCCGGCGAAGCCGAGGATCTCACCCTTGTGCAGCTGGAATGAGACATCCTTGAGCAGGTTCCTCGTCGACAGCCCCTGCACGTCGAGCACGATCGGGTCGTTGATGTGCTCGCGGGCCTGCGGCCGGGTTCCCTCGTCGATCACGCGGCCGACCATCATCTCGATGATCTTCGGGATGGTCACGTCGGCGCGATCGAGTGATCCGATGTATGTACCGTCGCGGAGAACCGTGACGCGATCGGCCAGACGGCGGAGCTCGTCCATGCGATGCGAGATGTAGACGATTCCGGTGCCGCTCGCCCTGAGCTGCTCGATCAGCACGAACAGGGTCTCGACCTCGGTGTCGGTGAGAGCCGAAGTCGGCTCGTCCATGATGAGCACCTTGGCGTTGAAGGACAGCGCCTTGGCGATCTCGACCATCTGCTGCTCGGCCACCGTCAGCTCGCCCACGAGCTGTCGCGGCTCGAGGTGGATGTTGAGCCGCTGCAGCAGTTCGGCCGTCTGGGTGTTGAGCTTGCGCTCGGAGAGGAACGGGCCGGAAGTCGGCTCACGGCCTACGAAGATGTTCTGTGCGACGGTCAGGTCCGGCATCAGGTTGAGCTCCTGATGGATGATCGTGATGCCGAGTTCCTGCGCCTGCAGCGGGCTGGTGAGCTCCACCTCGCGACCCTCGAACGTGATGGTGCCCTCGTCCTTGGTGTAGATGCCGGAGAGGATCTTCATCAGCGTCGACTTGCCGGCACCGTTCTCGCCGACCAGCACCAGCACCTCGCCGGCACGCACCTCCAGGTGCACGTCTTTCAGCGCCTGCACACCGGGGAATCCCTTGCTGATCCCCTCCACCCTGAGAATGGGTTCACTCATGTGCTCACCTGCTTCCTTGAAGGTCGTGTTGCGATCCGGATGCTGCGGGCCGCAGTAAACATCGGATCAATTCTGCGGCTTGCGTCACGTTCGCGCAAGTTGTATCTGAATGTATCTAGGCGATCCCGGATTGGGAAGACCCTGTAATAACATCTTGACTTTCGGAATTCGCGCGCTCGCGCGAGGCTCAGTGCAGCCGGATCGACTCCACCGCGACGAGCTTGTCGCGGATGTAGGCGTTGGCGTGCGCGCCGAGCTCGTCGTTATCGGTCCAGAGATTGCGCCAGATGCCCAGCATCCGACTGAGATCCGGAGCGACCACAGCCGACGAGAACGACTCGAACACGATCGGCCCGTCGTACCCGATGCGGCCGAGGGCCTTGAAGAAGTTGTCGAAGTCGACGGTGCCCGTGCCGAGGTAGCCGCGGTGGCTCTCGCCGATGTGCACGTAGCGCAGGGCGGGTGCGGCGTCGAGGACGGGGGCGAACATATCCGACTCCTCGATGTTCATGTGGTACGTGTCGAGGTGGATGCCGAGGTTCGGCCGGTCGACCTCTGCGAGGTAGGCGAGCGCCTGCCTCGCCGTGTTCAGCACGTTCGTCTCGTAGCGGTTCACGACCTCGAGCGAGACCGACACCCCACGCTCGGCGGCATGATCGGCGACGCGGGCGATGGCGGCACGACTGCTCGCGAGACCCTCCGGCGTCACGGGCTCCATGTACTTCTTCATCGCGCTGTAGATCACGCCGCAGAAGTGCCGTCCGCCGAGTTCGGCGAGCACGTCGACGGCGCGGATCAGCAGCGCTTCGCCGGCGGCGACGATCGCCGGGTCGGAGCTGGTCACGTCGGTCGACTCCGACAGTCCGAGAGAGGCGCTCACGGCGAGATCGTGCTCCGCCAGGGCATCCTCCGCGGCTGCGACATCGAACGAGAACGGATCCATCAGTGGGAACTCGATGAGGTCGAATCCCGCCTCCTTGGTCTTCTCCACAGCGAGGCGGATGCCGTCGGCATCGAAGTTCCCGGTCCAGACGAGCCCGTGGCAGCCGATGTTCATGAGGCCTCTCGCAGGCGGGTGTCCGGCACCGTCGCCTCGCCTTTTGGCACGTGCCAAGTCAGCGTTCGAGTCACGTTACGGGGGTGCGTCCCGCTCTGTCAAGAACTTTCTTGGCACGTGCCAATTCCTCCGCTATCCTGAGGCTCGCCGCGTGCTCAACGAGTGAGACGTGGCATCGAGACCGAGGAGTTCCATGCCCGCGAGCGTCAAGGACGTCGCCGCCCTGGCCGGGGTCTCCTCCTCCACCGTCTCGAACTACCTCAACCATCCGCACGTGCTGGGAGCCTCCAGCCGAGAGCGCGTGCGGGAAGCGATCGAGCAGCTCGGCTTCGTGCCCAACGAGTCGGCGCGGCAGCTGCGCGCGGGGTCCAGCAAGGCACTGGCGCTGATCCTGCTCGACGCCTGGCTGCCGTACTTCAACGAGCTGTCCCGCGGCGTGGAAGACGTGACGCGCGAAGGCGGCTGGTCCCTCTTCTTCAGCAACAGCAATCGCGACGCCGCACAGGAGCGGCGCAACATCGACATGTTCGAGGCGCACCGGGTGCAGGGCATCGTGATCTACCCGCTCGGGGACGTGGTGCCGCGTCTCGAGAGCCTGGCCGAGCGCGGCATCCGATCGGTCGTCGTGGGACCGATCCGCGAATCGCCCAGCGTCGCGTCGATCCTGTTCGACGATCGCGGCGGAGGCCGGCTCGCCGGTGAACACCTGCTGTCGCTCGGCCGCAGGCGGATCCTGTTCCTCGGCAACCCGACCGTGAGCCAGTCGAACGACCGGCTGGCAGGTCTGCAGGATGCTCTCGCCGGAAGTCCCGCGACGCTCACGGTGGTCGAAGTGCCGCACCTCGCGACCGAGGAGGGCCTGCGCGCCGCCGAGCGGATCATCGCCCAGCCCGCCGCCGAGCGCCCGGACGCGGTGTTCGCCGCGAACGACATGGTGGCTCTCGGAGTGCTCACGCAGCTCATGCGTCACGGCATCCGCGTGCCGGAGGAGATCGCGCTCGTCGGATTCGACGACGTCGACCAGGCGCACCAGAGCGTGGTGCCGTTGACCAGCGTGCGCCAGCCCGGCTATGAGATCGGTCGGGCGGCCGGCGCCGCACTGCTGCAGCAGCTCGCCGATCCCACGGCTCCCCCGCCCGCGACGACGCCGTTCCCGGCCGAACTCATCGTGCGCGAGTCGACGATCGGTCGCTGAGCACGCTCGGTCTCGGGGTCTCGGCGTGAACAACTCCTCTGGAAACTTCCGCCCGCCGGGTCTCGCTCTGAATCCGACGCGGAAGTCCGGGTTCCGCCGCAGACGCGACGCGCGATTGAGAGGAGTTGTTCACCGGAACTCACGCAGACGCGTGCCCGACGACGCCCTTCCGAAGCAGCGCGTTGCCGTATTTCCGCGTCTCGCCCGTGCGCACCATGAGGTACGCCTCCTTCGCGACCTCGTAGTACGCGAACCGCTCGACGAACCGCGTGGTGTCGATGCTCGTGCCCGCGGCATCCATCAACTCCTGCTGCACGTCGAGCACGTCACCGTCGGCCGAGGTCATCAGGTCGATGCCCGGCGCGTCATCCAGCGGCAGCACCGAGCGGATCGCGGCGACGACCTCCGGTGTCGTCGTGCTGGGCAGGTCGATCACGCGCGCGCCGAGCCCCCAGGCGGGGAAGTGCGCGTCAGCGATCACGACCGCGTCGGAGTGCCCCATCCGGTCGAGGTGCAGCAGCAGCTCGCCGGTGAGCAGCGGGTGGATTCCTTCGAGCATGAATGCTCCTTCGGGTCTTCGGGAAGGACGAACGCTCAGGCGGGGATGAGGCCTTCCGCGGCCAGATTCTCCCAGAGCTCTTCGGGGATCGCCAGCGCCGCGTACTCGGCGTTCTGACGCAGCTGCTCCGGACGGCTCCCACCGACCACGACCGAGCGCACGCCCGACGCCTGCAGCGGGAACTGGATAGCGGCGGCCGGCAGCGGCACCCCGTGGTCGGCGCAGACCGCGGCGATCCGCAGCAGTCGCTCCCACAGGTCGTCGGGCAGCTGGCCGTACTCGTACCGTCCATCCCGGCGGGGCTCGTTGGACGCGAGCAGTCCGGAGTTGAAGACGGATGCCGCGACGATCCCGGTTCCGCGCTCCTGGCAAGCCGGCAGCACGTCGACCGCAGCGGGCTGCTCGAGCAGCGTGTAGCGGCCTGCGACCATGATCAAGTCGAGGTCGGCGCCGCGCACGGCAGCGGCGAGAGCATCCGACGTCATCGATCCGATGCCGATCGCGGCGACCTCGCCGTCGGCGCGCAGCTGCTCCATGGCCGGGAACGCCTCGGCGAGCGCGAGGTCCAGGTCGTGCCGCTCGGGGTCGTGCAGGTACAGCAGGTCGATGCGCTCGATCCCCAGGCGCTCGCGCGACTCCTCGATGCTTCGACGGATGCCGTCCGCCGAGAAATCCCACACCCGCTGGAGGTCGTCCGGCACATGAAAGTCGTGCGCCGTATCGAGGCCGCCGTCGTGGTCCGGGTTCGGCCGCAACAGGCGTCCGGCCTTGGTGGAGAGCACGTACTCGTCGCGGGGCTTCGTCTGCAGGAATGCGCCGAGCCGGCGCTCCGAGAGCCCGAGTCCGTAGTGCGGAGCGGTGTCGTAGTAGCGGATGCCGCTCTCCCACGCCGCATCCAGCACGGCCCATGCCTCGTCGTCACTCAGCGGCCGGAACAGGTTGCCGACATTCGCCGCACCGTAGCCGAGGGGCGGGACGGTCAGCCGTTCAGACGGCGACATGCGCACCCGTCCAAGTGTAAGTGGCGATGCTGTCGGCCTTCATCTCCATGCCGGCCCCGGGGTCCGTGGGCGCCATGTACGAGCCGCCCTGGATGTCGGTCGGCACGACGAAGTGCTCGTGCAGGTGATCGACGAACTCGATTATGCGGCCCTCGCGGGTGCCGGTGACCGCGACGAAGTCGAACATCGAGAGGTGCTGCACGGCTTCGCAGAGTCCGACACCGCCGGCGTGCGGGCACACCGGTACGCCGAACTTGGCGGCCAGCAGCAGGTTCGCGATGTTCTCGTTCACGCCCGCGACGCGCACGGCGTCGATCTGCATGACCGAGATCGCCTCGGCCTGCAGCAGCTGTTTGAAGATGACGCGGTTCTGCGCGTGCTCGCCGGTGGCGACGCGGATGGGCGCGACGCCTCGGGCGATCTCGGCATGACCGAGCACGTCGTCAGGGCTGGTCGGCTCCTCGATCCAGGCGGGATTGAATTCGGCGAGCGCGTTCACCCACTCGATCGCCTCGGAGACCTCCCAGCGCTGGTTCGCGTCGATCGCGATCGGGAAGTCGGGGCCGCACACCTCGCGCGCCTTGCGGAAGCGGCGGATGTCGTCGTCGAGGTCGGCGCCCACCTTGAGCTTGATCTGGGTGAAGCCGTCGGCCATGGCCTCGCGAGCGAGCCGCTCGAGCTTCTCGTCGGAGTAGCCGAGCCAACCGGGGCTCGTCGTGTAGCCGGGGTAGCCGGTGGCGAGCAACTCCTGCTCGCGCTCGCGGCGACCGGGCTCGGCGGCGCG
>JAESFY010000314.1_pt1 | contig 13374 bp, 10 predicted proteins | sample 9266201 | NCBI WGS metagenome assembly JAESFY01 (sample SAMN14515071, study PRJNA621656) | algae metagenome | isolation source: Nodosilinea sp. WJT8-NPBG4 and co-occurring heterotrophs from soil, lower... | place: USA: Pinto Basin, Colorado Desert, California | collected 2006-05-27 | reverse complement strand
GCGCCCCACTCGATGACCTCGAGTCGTGCCTCGGCCGCGATCTCGACGACCTGTTCGACGCCCAGCGACCGGAAGGTCACCGAGCAGAGGCCTGGCCGGATCTTCGTCATGACGTCATCCTCTCAATCGTATGCGGCGGTGTCTCGGGGGTTGCGTCCGGCGGCTCGCCTCCAGACGCGATGGTCCTGCCGCCGAGGGCCTCGTGCCGTCCCGGCTGCAGGACCCAGACCCGGATGCAGGACCCAGACCCGGATGCAGGACCAAGACCCGGATGCAGGACCAAGGCACGGCCGCAGGACCCAGACCCAGACCCGGCTGCAGGACCCAGACCCGGACGCAGGACCAAGGCACGGCCGCGGGACCAAGGAACGGCCACAGGACCGAAGCGCGGATGCAGGACCAGAAGCCGTGTCCTGACCAGCATCCGCGCTTCAGCTCCGCGATCGGAAGGGATACCCCGACGGCCGGTCAGCGCAGGTGCGGCGAGACCGCGGCGCCGAAGGTCTCGGCCGTGCGCCGCACGACGTTCTCGGGCGCATCCGCCCAGATGTCGGCATTGAAGATCTCGACCTCGATGTCGCGGTCGTATCCAGTCTCGATCACGGCGCGGGTGAGCGAGCCGAAGTCGATCACGCCGTCGCCCGTGTAGTGCCGCGACAGCAGCACGTCGGCGGCGAGCGGGGTCTTCCAGTCGCACACCTGATAAGTCGCGATGCGGCCCTCTCGACCGGCGCGCGCGATCTGCTCGAGCACCTGCGGGTCCCACCAGATGTGGAACGTGTCGACCGCTGCGCCCACCACGTCGGCGTCGAAGTCGGCGGCGATGTCGAGCGCCTGGCCGAGAGTCGAGACGACCGCGCGGTCGGACGCATACATCGGATGCAGCGGCTCGATCGCCAGCGTCACGCCCGCCGCCTTCGCGTCGGCCGCGAGCACGCCTATCGCATCGCGCACACGCTCGCGCGCGCCGATCAGATCCCGGGAGCCGTCAGGGATGCCGCCGGCGACGAGCACGAGCACGGCCGTCGATCCGTCTGCACCCGCGGCGGCGAGCGTCGCGGTCTCCTCGATCGCGCGGCGGTTGTCGTCGAGCGCGGCGACGCGCTCCGGCCCCTCGGGCAGGGTGAAGAACCCGCCACGGCAGTGCGTCGTGAAGCGCAGCCCCGAATCGGCGAGCATCCGTGCGGCGACGTCGAGTCCGACCTCATTGACCGGCTCGCGCCACAGCCCGATCGCCTGGATGCCGGCATCCGCCGTCACCCGCAGCGCAGTCGCCAGGTCGGCGTGCTTGATCGTGGCCTGATTGATCGACAGACGAGGATCGACGGTCACAGTGTCACGCTCCCCGTGTCGACGCCGTTCAGGCGCAGCATCCCGTGCCAGCGCTCTCGTGCGAGCTCGGGGTTCTCGAGTGCGAGCGACGCGTTCGCCAGCTCGACGATGCGACTCAGGTGCACGAGGCTGCGCGCCGAGTGCAGGCCGCCCACCATCTGGAATGCAGGCTGATGCCCGTTGAGCCAGGCCAGGAAGGCGACACCGGTCTTGTAGTAGAACGTCGGGGCCGCGAAAACCTGGCGGCTGAGCTCTTCCGTCGGGCCGAGGATCTCGAGGTAGCGCGCAGGGTCTCCCGCGTCGAGCGCCTGGATCGCCGCCGACGCCACGGGGGTGATCGCCGCGAACGCGCCGAGCAGTGCGTCGGAATGGCCGTCGCCCTGCCCCACGGTGTCGCCGCCGATGAGACCGACGTAGTTGAAGTCGTCGCCGGTGAACATGCGCACGTTCTCGGGCAGGCGCTCGCGCACCGAGATCTCGGACTCGGCATTCAGCAGGCTCATCTTGACGCCCGCGACCTTGTCGGGGTTCTCGGCGATCACGTCGAGCAGCACCGCGGATGCCGTCTGCCAGTCATCCGCCCCGAAGTAGCCCGCGAGCTCGGGGTCGAAAGCCGTGCCGAGCCAGTGCAGCACGACCGGCACCGTGGCCGAGGAGAGCACCTCGCGGTAGACGCGACGGTAATCGTCGGCATCCGTAGCGACCCTCGCGAGGTGGCGCGAGGCCATGAGCACAGGCCCGGCGCCCTGCTCCTCGGTGAAGTGCAACTGCTCCTTGTAGGCGCCGATGACCTCATCGAGCGAGATGTGCGACTCGGCGACGTGGTCGGTGTTGACGCCCACCACGACAGAGCCGCCCTCCTCGCGGGCGACCTCGGCGCTGCGGGCGATGAGCTCACGCGTCGCCGCGGCGTCGAGGCCCATGTTGCGCTGCGCGGTGTCCATGGCGTCGGCGACGCCGAGACCCCACGAGTAGACGTTGCGGCGGAACGCGAGCGTCGAGTCCCAGTCGATGTCGGCCGGCTGGCCAGGAGTGTTGTCGGCGTGCACCTTGGGCACGACGTGGGCCGCGGCGTAGGCGACGCGGCTCTGCAGCGCGGAGGTCGGGCGGGCGTACCCGCCGCCCTCGCGCAGCTCGGCATCCGTCACCGCGCCTGCGGCGTCGAGAAGTCGGAGAGTGCTCATGCTCAGCCCAGGGTCAACGGCGAGAGCGCGACCTTGCGGCCCTCGGCGCTGGAGGTCAGGCCGGCCTCGGCGAACTGCACGCCGCGGGCGCCGGAGAGCAGGTCGAACGGATACTTCGTTCCCTCGACGAACGAGACCAGGTACTCCTCCCACTGCTGGCGGAAGCCGTTAAGGAAGACGTCGTTCGTGGGCACCTTCTGCCAGTCGGCGTCGTAGTCGTGGGTGTCTTCGAGGTCGGGATTCCACACCGGCTTGGGCGTGGCGTTGCGCGGCTGGATCTTCGCGCCGAACAGGCCGACCACCGCGGACCCGTGCGTGCCGTCGACCTGGAACTCGACGAGCTCGTCACGGTTCACACGCACAGTCCAGCTGGAGTTGATCTCGGCGATGATGCCGCCCTCGATCTCGAAGATGCCGTACGCGGCGTCCTCGGCGGTGGCGGTGTAGTGCTCGCCGTTCTCATCCCAGCGGTCGGCGATGTGCACGGCGGCCTGCGCGTAGACGCTCTTGACTTCGCCGAACAGGTTCTCGAGCACGTAGTTCCAGTGCGGGAACATGTCGACGATGATGCCGCCGCCGTCTTCGGTGCGGTAGTTCCAGCTCGGGCGCTGCGCGGGCTGCCAGTCGCCTTCGAAGACCCAGTAGCCGAACTCGCCCCGCACCGACAGGATGCGGCCGAAGAAGCCCGAGTCGATAAGGCGCTTGAGCTTCTGCAGACCGGGCAGGTAGAGCTTGTCGTGCACGACGCCGGTCTTGACGCCTGCCTCGTCGGCGAGACGGGCGAGCTCGAGGGCCTCGTCGAGCGACTCGGCAGTGGGCTTCTCGGTGTAGATCGCCTTGCCGGCCGCGATCGCCTTGCGGATCGCAGAAGCGCGAGCCTTGGTCACGAGGAAGTCGGCGTAGATCTCCCACTTCGGGTCGGCGAGGGCCGCGTCGAGATCGGTCGTGTAGTCCTCGATGCCGTGCTTGGCGGCGAGCTCGGCGAGCTTGGCCTCGTTGCGGCCGACGAGAAGGGGCTTCACCGTGACGCGGGACCCGTCGGGCAGCTCGATGCCGCCCTCTTCGCGGATCGCGAGGATCGACCGCACGAGGTGCTGCCGGTAGCCCATGCGCCCGGAGACGCCGTTCATGATGATCCCGATCTCGCGGGTCGTCGCCTGTGACATTGCTGATCCGTTCTGTTTATCTCTCAAGTCCCGCACCTTCTGCGGGTAAGCGCTTTCCGACAGCATGCCATGCCACGGGTCGGTACGCAAGGACAGTTGGAAACCGCTCTCCGTGTACTCCGGTGGGAGAGTTTCGCCGGATCGCCCAGTGCGGGGTCAAAACGGCATCCCATTCGGCCTGTTCCGGTGTCTTTTTGGCCCCGCACCGCGCGCCCGGGTTCTGTAGGCCCGGCGTCCCGCTCCCCGCGTCCGGAGTCTGTGTGCCCCGCACGCGGACTTGTTCGTGCGGGGTCAAAAAGGCATCCCATTCGGCCTGTTCCGGTGTCTTTTTGGCCCCGCACCGCGCGCCCGGTGTCTTTTTGGCCCCGCACCGCGCGCCCGGTGTCTTTTCGACCCCGCACGCGGGCTCGTACGGAACGCGCGGTCGCCCAGCCGAAGCACGTCGTGGTCGACCGACGCGAGCCGCGAGGACTCCCACAGAACGATGGCCCCGCTCATGCGCTCAGCTCCATGTCGAGTCGCGTGATCACCTGTGTCGGCACGCCGCCGCGCAGCAGTGCCTCGACGTCGTCGAGTGCCGAATCGGCGAGCCGCCGAGCCTCCGTGCCCATGGAACCGGCGATGTGCGGGGTGAGCGCCACGTTCGGCAGCTTGCGCAGCGCCGCGTCGATCGGCAGCGGATCGGGCTCGGTGACATCGAGCACGGCATCCAGTCGCCCCGACTCGCACTCAGCGAGCAGCGCCTCGTGATCGAGGATCCACCCGCGCGCCGTGTTGATCACGGTGGCGCCGTCGCGGAGTGCCGCCAACTCGACCGCACCGATCATGTGCCTGGTCTCGGGCAGCGCGGGTGCGTGCAGCGACAGCACGTCGACCTGACCGAGCATGTCGTCGAGAGGCAGCAGCTCGGCTCCCGCCTCAGCCACGGCCTCCGGCGAGACGAAGGGGTCGGCGACGAGGATCCGGATGTCGTCGAGCTGGCCCAGCATCCGCACCACCCGGCGCCCGATCCGCGAGAAGCCGACCACGCCGACCACGCGACCGACACTGCCGTACCGCGTCGAGCCGACCAGGTCGCGCCACTCGAACACCGTCGACGGCGTGCGCATGTGCACGAAGGCGCGCTTGAAAGCGAGGATGATCGTCGCGAACGTGTACTCGGCGACGGGCACGGCGTTGGCGTCGGCGGCCGAGGTCACCACGATGTCGCGCTGCCACAGATCGTCGGAGACCAGCTGCTGCACGCTGCCGGCCGCATGCACCACGGCGCGGAGCCGCGGCATTCGGTCGAGCAGTTCGGCGTCGAGACGCGGGGCGCCCCACGACGTGAGCAGGATCTCGGTGTCGGCGATGTCGCCGTCATCGATCGCGAGTCGTGACGACGGCGCCAGTGCTCGAAGACGCTCCAGACGCGCCTCGTCGAAGAGCAGATCGAAGACCTCGGGGCTCATCGCCGTGCGGACGGTCACGCGCGCACCCCCTCGTGGTCGAGCACGGATTCGAGGTCGAGCACCGGGCGGAGCGTGTACCGGCTGTTCGCCCACACCACGTACAGGGCGGGAGTACACGTCAGACCGATCGCGATCGCGGGCATCGTGGCGAAGAGTCCGAACTGCACGCCGAGCACCGCGAGCGACAGCACTGTGAGGTACCACCGCCGCACACACAGGTAGAGCGCGGCCTTGACGACGTCCCTCATCCTCGCTCCCGGCTCCTCGGCCAGGGCGACGAGGGCAACGAGAGAGGTCGACACGGCGATCACGGTGAGCAGCGCGAGCACCGGCACGATCATGACGGAGGCGGGTGACGCGGCGACCGCGCGCACGTCGACGAGCAGCACGACGACGGATGCCGTCGCCACCGCGCCGATCAGCAGGCCCTTGCGAGCCGTCGCCTTCCAGCCGCGGAAGAAGGACCGCACCACCTGCGGCTCACCGCGGCCGTGCTCGCGGAATGCGGTGAACGCGCCGGTCAGCGCCGGTGCCACCAGCGGAGCCGCGAGTGCGAGCAGCGGCCACGACAACGCGGGGTCGGTGGTGATCAGCAGCACCGCCAAAGGCGACGCGGTGACGAGCACGAGGAAGTTCGTCATCAGGCCCAGGTAGACGACCCCGAGGATCGTGGCCCAGGCGTCGTGCGAGATGCGCTTCATCACTCAGCCCTTCAGTCCGCTGGTGGCGATGCCCTCGACGAAGTACTTCTGCCCGAGCAGGAAGATGATCGCGATGGGGAGCACCGAGATCGTGAGCCCGGCGAAGAGCAGCGCGTAGTTCGTGTCGAAGAGGTTCGAGACGAAGCTCTTGAGACCGAGCTGGATCGTCCACAGGTCGGGGTTGCGCAGGTAGATGAGCGGACCCAGGTAGTCGTTCCAGGTGCTCACGAACGTGAGCAGGGTGAGGCTGGCGATCGCGGGGATCGACAGCGGCAGCATGATGCGCCGCCAGATGGCGTACTCGCTGAGACCGTCGAGACGTGCGGCCTCGCTGAGTTCCTCGGGGATCGTCTCGTAGTACTGCTTCATGAGGAACACCCCGAATGCTCCGAACGCCTGGAGCAGGATGATCGACCACAACGTGTTCGACACCTTCAGATTCGACAGCAGGATGAACTGCGGGATCATGTACGACTGCCACGGCACCGCGATGGTGCCGACGTAGACGAGGAACAGGATGTCGCGGCCCGCGAACCGCATGCGCGCGAAGCCGTAGGCGGCGAACGACCCCGTGAGCACCTGCAGGAACGTCACGCTGACGGCCAGGAACAGGGTGTTGCGGATCCAGACGAGCATGTTCGACTTCGTCCAGATGTCGATGTAGTTCTGCCACACGAACGTCTCGGGCACCCAGACGACAGGCACGGAGAAGACCTCGTTGGCGTTCTTCAGCGAGCTCATGACCATCCAGAAGAACGGGGCGAGCAGGCCGATCGCGGCGACGACCAGGGCGATGTATCCGAGGGTGCGGCCGATCGTGCGCCGGGAGCCCACCCGACCTGCCGGGGCCGGGGCCGGGGCGCTGAGCTTGCGCAGCGTTCCGCCGGTGACGAGAACCTGGGTTTCGGTCATCATGCGCTCCGCTTCTTGTTCCAGAGGAACTGGGCGATGGTCACGAGGATGCAGAGGAAGAACAGCGCGACCGCTGCGGCCGACGCGTACCCGAACTGCGACTCCTCGAAGCCCTTCTTGTAGATGAACTGCGACAGCACGAGGGTCGACTGCCCAGGGCCGCCGTCTGTCATGACGAGGATCAGGTCGAAGATCTTGAACGAGTTGATGGTGAGCATCACCGTGACGAAGAACATGGTGGGCCGCAGTGAGGGAAGCGTGATGTTGACGAAGCGCTGCCACACGTTGGCGCCGTCGACGCGCGCCGCTTCGTGCAGCTCCCGCGGCACTGTCTGGAGCCCTGCGAGGAAGAGGATCATGTAGTAGCCCATGTCGCGCCAGGTGCTGACGATCACCACGGCGGGCATCGCCCACTCCGACGAGGTCAGCCACCCTGGCGGCTCGGAGATGCCGATGGCCCGGAGCACCTCGTTGATTGGCCCGTAGTCAGGGCTCAAGAGAAGGTTCCACACCACCGCGATCGCGACGATCGAAGTGATGTAGGGGAAGAACGCGGCGGTGCGGAAGAACGCGACACCGCGGAGCTTGTTGTTGAGCAGCAGCGCGAGACCGAGCGACACGAGGATCGTCAGCGGGATGTGCATCACCGAGTAGTAGATGGTGTTCCAGAACGCGATGTGGAAGCTGCCGTCCCCGAGCAGGCGCTGGAAGTTCTCGAACCCCACCCAGTCGGCCTTGCCGAAGACGTTCCAGTTCGTGAACGCCATGTAGAAGAGGATCAGCACCGGCAGCAGGGTCAGGAACCCGAATCCGATGAAGTTCGGCAGGATGAAGCTCCAGCCGATCAGGGCGTTGCGGCGACGCAGCGCCGAACGGCGGCGGGTCGGCTTCGGCTGCTGCGGCGGAGCCGCAGCACGGCGCGGGGCCTCGGTGGTGGTCATGTCTCTGGTCTCCTGGATGCTGCGCGAGGTCGATGTCTCGGGGGCCGGCCGGCGGCCGGCCCCCGACAGGATCAGCCGACCTCGTTCTTCACGCGGTCCTCTGCCGTCTTGATGGCGTCGTCGACCGACACCGAGCCCGACATGACCGCCGTGTGCAGATCAGCGAGAATGCCCTGGATCGTGGCGGTCTTGTTGGAGGTGGGGTTCTCGGGCAGAACCTCATGCGTCGACCAGGCGAACTTCGACAGGTCATCGGTCGGCGCTCCCTCGACCCCGAAGTAGGAGTCGACGACGGCGTCGTTCGTGAGCGCCGGGGTGATCCCGATCTCGGCGAGCGCCTGCGCGGCCTCCTCGGATGCGGCGAACTCGAGGAACTGCTTGGCGGCGTCGACCTTCGCGGAGTCGATGTTCGCGTTGATGCCGAAGCCCGTCGGGTCACCGAACGTCACCGGGGTGTTGTCGGTGCCGGTGGTCTTCTCGTCGAGCTGCGGCGCCGGGGCGATGCCCCACTCGAAGTCGTTCGCCTCGCCCGAGGCCTGCTGCGCGATGAGAGTCGCTGTGTACCACGTGCCCATCAGCATCATCGCGGCCTTCTGCGTGCCGAACTCGCCCTGGTAGGTGAGCTGGTTGGCGGTCGAGGTGTTGAAGTCGACCTGGCTGCCTGCGTCCTGCAGGGCCAGCGTGCTGTCGTAGTAGTCCTTCATGTCGCCGAAGTCGCCGTCGAGCACGCTCGTGCCGGTCTGTGCGTTGGCGAAGCCCTGCACGGTCGACTGCCAGCGGTGCAGATACGTGCCCTTGGAGGCGTCGGTGGTCAGCGCCTCCGCCGCGTCTGCGTAGTCGTCCCACGTCCACGAGCCGTCGGGCTGGTCCACTCCTGCCGCGTCGAAGAGAGCCTTGTTGTAGAAGAGCACCCAGGAGTCCTGGCGGTACGGCACCGCGTAGGCGGCGCCATCGACCTCGTACGAGTCCGTTCCGCTGATGCCGTCGGGCAGCGCCACGTCGGAGACGTCGAGCAGCTGGCCGCCCTCCTGGAAGGTCGTGACGTATTTGACCTCCTTCTGCGTGATGATGTCGGGGCCGGATCCGGCGGCGAGGTCGGCGGTGACGAGCGTGTTGTACTCGGTCGGGTCATACTCCTTGAGCTCGATCGTGACGTTCGGGTGCTCCTCGGTGAAGGCGTCGGCCAGCGTCTGGAACTCGGGAGTCGTGTCGATGCTCCAGCCCGAGAGGGTGAGTGTGATGGGGGCGTCGGGGTCGGCGGTCTCGCCGGCATCGGAGCCGCCGGAGCAGCCTGCCAGGGCGAGGGCCGTGACAGCGGCGATGCTGCCGGCGGCGAGGATCTTGCGGTTCATGGGGATACTGCTCCTTTGCAATTACGGGTGCCCAGGGCGGGTCGGGTGCGTGGCTCAGGCGAGCCGGTGTTCGGTGGTGGTGGAATCGGGCCAGACGACGGCGACGTCGTCGTCGTCGATGCGGACGGACGGAGCGGATGCCGCGGCGCGGTCGGACAGATGCACCGCGGTGGCGATCCACCCGCCGGTCGACACCGGATACGTGATGACGGGCACCGAGGCGAAGGCGCCGAGCGGGCTCGCGTCGCGCCGGTTCTCGACCGAGGGGACTCCCCCTGGCGTGAGGGCGATGATGGTGCTGTGCCGACCGCGGGCAGAGGACGCGGCCATACTCCGCGAGACCGTGTCGTCGACGGCATCCGCGGCGAGCGCCCAGCCGCCGATGCGCAGCGCGGTGGGCGCGGCATCCGTCTCGACCCCGTCGATGCGCACGAGGCGCACCTCCCACCCCCCGCGCACGATCGACCACGTGGTCACGGTGCCGGCGATCTCGACGTCGCCGGTGATGCCGGAGCCGTGCCTGGTCTGGGTCGCGGCCGGAGTGATCCAGTGCGCGGTCGCCTCCGATCCCGCGATCGCGGCGGCGCCCTCATGGCGGATGCCGCGCACGCGCATGCCGGCACGGTGCGTCGCCCGCCCGTCAGCGTGCAGCAGGGCGACGGACTGCTCGAGCGGCTCGGCCCAGGCGTCGCCGTTCAGCAGCGGGCTCGCGGCGGTGGAGTATCCGAGGCGCGCGTAGAGCGGGGAATCTCCGACGAGATCGCCCGGTCGCGCGTGGTCGGCACCGTGGTTGATCACCCGGACGATGCCGTCGTCGACGGTCGTCGAGATGATCCACGCAGGGGCCTGCGCGACGCGGAGGACGTCTGCGGTCTCGGCCGGCAGCAGCTCGGACGGCGCCGACCAGACGGGGTGATCGGCCGGCAGGGCGATGCCGAGCAGGCCTTTCGCGGCCCAGTAGGGCGAGCCCGTTCCCGAGTAGTTCTGGGCGAGCCGTCGCCACTCCTCGTGCCATCCGAGATCGAGGAGCCCTTGGTCGTTCGGGGCGCCGTTCTCGGCGAAATGGCGCACGATCGACGAGGCGGCACGGCGCAGCTGCGCGGCCGGCACCGACTGGACCTCGGCGATCACGCCTGCCCAGTAGGGCGCGGCCGCTGCGAAGCGGTAGACGAGGCTGCGGCCCTGGATCAGCGGTGAGCCGTCGGCACCGACGAGCGCGATCGCATCTGGCAGGAAAGCGTCGAGGCGGGCGATGTCGCCCTCCGTCCGACCGCCGGCGAGATCTGCTGCTCCCTGCATCCGCGACCACAGCACCGGGTAGAGGTGCAGCGCCCATCCGACGTAGTGGTCGAACGACCGGTCGTCTCCATCGGAGATCCATCCGCCCTCACGGACGAAGGAGTCGTGCAGCGCCAGGTCCTGATCGACGTCGGCCTGCGACCACGGGCCGCCCACCGAGCGCAGGAAGGTCTGCACGACGACGCGGAACCACAGCCAGTTGTTGCGGGGGTATGTCTCGTCACCCACGACCGGTGACAGGTAGTCGATCATGTTCTGCTGAGTGCGTGCGTCGAGGCGATCCCAGATCCAGGGGCGCGTCATGTCGAGGATCAGGGCTATGGACGCCGCCTCGACCTTGGCCTGGGCATGCTCGTCGAGTCGCACCCACCGGTCGGGGCTCGCCGGATCGACGCCGGCCGCGATACCGCGCGAGTAGAAGTCGATGAGGTCGTCGACTCCGTCGCCGCGTGCACCGGCGATGCGGAAGCCGGCCAGCAGGAAGGTGCGGACGAACCCCTCGAGGCCATCGACATCGATGCCGTAACCGCCTGATGCGCCCGGCAGCGTGATGCGGGCACCGTTCTGGGACGCCCAGGGGCGCACGGCAGCGAGCAGCCGGTCTGCGTACGCGATCAGATCGTCGCGAGACCATTCCGTATTGGGAGACCCATGGGCGTCACTGGGGCTCACATCGGTCGTTGCACGGGTGCGCTCGTACGCCACGGGTTCTCCTTTGAAGACTGCTCGAGGTGGATCCCGAGCGGATGTCGTTCGTTCGCGATCGTTGGGAGATTATCACCGCATTTCGATCAATACAAGACTCAGATACGGCTAGATCGATCATTTTCGATCAGTTATGCTGAATCCGTGAACACACTTCCCGCGCCGACCGCCGACGACCGCGCTGTCTGGTCGCGCATCGACGCGGACGATCTGCTCGCCCGTGCGGATGCCGATCTCGGCATGCCCTGGCCGCAGCCTCTCGCCAGCCAGGCCGCGCGAGTACACCGAGACGGCGACCGCGTCGCCTGGGAAGCACCGGCCTTCGCCAGACAGCATCGCCTCAGCCGCGCCGTAGTCGCTGCGGCGGTCACGCTCGATGATCGGTGGATCGACGAAGTGGTCGACGGAGTGCAGCTGCTGTGCGAGCAGAGCTCATGGTGCTGGCCGGCCCACGACGACACATTCGACAGGCATGGCAGCGTGCTCGCGACCGTCACCGACCCCTTCGTCGACCTCGGCGCGGGGGAGATCGTCGCTCAGCTCGCCTGGATAGACCACGTGCTCGGCACCCAGCTCGACGTCCGCGCTCCCGGCATCCGCGCCCGCATCCGGCATGAAGCCCTGGTGCGCGTCTTCCGTCCGTTCGCCGAACGCCGCGACTGGCACTGGCTGGGCCTCGACGGAGACGTGCACAACTGGAATCCGTGGATCCACTCCGCAGTCCTCACCGCGGCAGTGCAGCTGCACGACGACCCCGACCACCTGATCGACCTGGTCGTCGAAGGCCTCGACCGCTATCTGACCTCGCTGCCTGCCGACGGCGCGATCGATGAGGGCTACTCCTACTGGTGGAACGGCGCCTGCCGAGCGCTCGAAGCCCTCGACCTGCTCGAGCACGCCACCGGGCGGTCACGGCCCGACTTCCCCGGGCTGCGCGAGACGGTCGCTTTTCCGCACCGCTGCCACCTCGGCGGAGAGTGGTACGCCAACCTCGCAGACGGGCAGGCCCGACCACCGGGACATCACCCCTGGCACGCCCTGCACCGCGCGGCACGGCGGATGGGAGATGCGGATGCCGCGGCCCACGCCGCCGCTCACCGCGACGCGGCGCCCTCCGAGACCGCCGGGCTCGGACGCCTCATCCGCGAGCTGACGGATGCCGAGTGGCTCGCCGTCGAACGCGCCGACTCTCCGCTCCCCCGCGACGTGTGGCTGCCGTCGACCCAGGTGCTCCTCGCCCGAGAGCACGCCGGAACAGCCGAGGGTCTCGGCCTCGTGGTCAAGGGCGGCCACAACGCGGAGCATCACAACCACAACGACGTCGGCTCGTTCATCGTCACATCCGACGGGGTGCCCGTCGTCGTCGATCCGGGGCGCCCGACGTACACGAAGGCCACATTCGGCCCGGACCGCTACTCGATCTGGACCATGCAGAGCTCGTGGCACAACACCCCCACGATCGCCGGGATCGATCAGTCGCCGGGCCGGGAGTTCGCCGCATCCGACGTCGAGGTCTCGGTGGCCGACGCGGTCTCGTCGCTGTCGCTCGACGCGGGAACCGCCTACGAGATCGATGGGCTCTCCTGGCGCCGCACCGCCGCTCTCGACCGCACTGAGGGAGTCGTCCGGGTGACGGATGAGTGGCGCGGCGCCCCGTCATCGTACGAGCCCACCCGCCTCAACCTCGTCGTCGCCGGTGCCGTGACACCACTCGTCGACGGCATCCGAGTGGCGCCGCTCGAGGGGGCGACGCCCGTCGTGATCCGCTGGCCCACCGGCATCCGCCCGGTCCTGACCGTGCGCCTTCTCGACGACCCGATGATGACCGACGTGTGGGGCGAACGACTCACCCGTGTCGAACTGGACGTGAGCGCACGTGATCGCGTGTGGATCACGGTAGAAAGAGACGACGCCACCCCGGGGACGGGTGACAGCGAGGACGACCGATGACCGATCAGCAGCATGCTCCGCTCGCGCCCGCGCGTCACGCGCACATCCTCGCCGCCCTCGAACGCGACGGGATCGTGCGGGTGTCGCGCCTGACCGAAGAGCTCGGAGTCGCACCGGTGACACTGCGGCGGGATCTGCAGCAGCTCGAAGAGGAAGGACGCCTCGAGCGTGTGCATGGCGGAGCGGTGTCCGCGCAGGCTCCGACGACGGAAGACCCTGCCCCGCCGCAGACCGGTGGCGCGATCGGCGTGCTGGTGCCGTCGCTCGCGTACTACTGGCCGGGCGTCGTGAGGGGCATGGAGGCCGAGGCGCGCAAGCAGGGGCTGCGCCTGGTGCTGCGTGGCGCCTCCTACGAGCTGCAGGACGAGCGGCCGGTGCTGG
>JAESFY010000313.1_pt1 | contig 13383 bp, 16 predicted proteins | sample 9266201 | NCBI WGS metagenome assembly JAESFY01 (sample SAMN14515071, study PRJNA621656) | algae metagenome | isolation source: Nodosilinea sp. WJT8-NPBG4 and co-occurring heterotrophs from soil, lower... | place: USA: Pinto Basin, Colorado Desert, California | collected 2006-05-27 | reverse complement strand
GCCACTCGTCGAGCCGCTATCGGTCGATGAGGCCTTCCTCGACGTGCGCGGTGTCAGGCGGCTCTGGGGTAGCCCTGCGCAGATCGCACACCTCGTTCGCGAGCGAGTCAAAGACGAAGTGGGCATCACGTGCAGCGTCGGCGTCGCCGCCACGAAGCATGTGGCGAAGATGGCATCCACGATCTCGAAGCCCGATGGGATGCTCGTCGTCGCGGCATCCGACACTCAGGACTTCCTCGACCCGCGTCCGGTGCGCGCGATGTGGGGGGTCGGGCCGAAAGCGGCCGAGGCGCTGGAAGGACGCGGAATCCGCACGGTGCGCGACATCCGCACCTCGTCTCAGGCGATGCTCGACCGCGCCGTCGGGCCGGCTCTGAGCGCGCGACTCGCCGAGCTCGCACGTGGGGAGGACCCCCGTACAGTCGAGACGGAGCGCGTCGAGAAGAGCGTCGGACACGAGGAGACCTTCGACACCGACATCTCGGACCGGTCCTTCCTGAGAGCAGAGCTCCTGCGCCTCGCCGACCGCGTCGCAGCGCGCCTGCGGAAGGCCGAATGGGAGACGTCGACTGTCGCCATCAAGATCAGGTTCGACGATTTCCGCACTATAAGCCGTTCGCAGACGCTCTCGGAGCCCACTGCCGTGGGCCAGCGCATCGGCGAGGCCGCCCAGGCGCTCTTCGATCAGATCGAACGACGGGATCCCGTGCGTCTGGTCGGGGTGCGTGCTGAGAAGCTGCGGCCGGCCGGGGGCGGCGGCTTCGGCCTCTGGGATGACGACGAGGACTGGCGGCGTGTCGAGGGCGCGGTCGACGATGCCGTCGCACGTTTCGGTACCGCCACGATCAGCCGCGCGAGACACATCGGGCGTGGCGACGGGCGTGGCGCCGCGCAGCACCCGAAGGCGCGCGGGCTGGATTGACCCTTCTCGCGAGCTGTTCCTGGGCTAGCGTGGAGCCATGCCCAACATTGCACTGGAACTCGGAAAGCAGGTCGCCTCGTTCGGCGTGAAGAGCGCGTATGGCGAGCCGCAGGATGTCGACGGCGTGAGCATCACCCCCGTGGCGTTCACCTACTCCGGCTTCGGCGGAGGAAGCGGTGACGGCGCCGAGGGCGGAGGAGGCGGCGGCGTGTCGATTCCCGTCGGGGTCTACGTGCGTCGCGAGGAGGGTCTTCGGTTCGAGCCGAACATCGTGACGCTGCTGGTCGTCGCTGTGCCGTTCGTCTGGGTGACCGGACGCGCGTTCTCTCGCATCATCCGTGCCCTCAAGAAGTGATGACCCGGTCGCTGTCGCCCTCGAGCGCGCAGCGACTCTGATCGTCGATGACATTCACATGCTGGCGGCGGCGAATCCGGTCGTCCTGATCGACGGTCGCAGCGGTGCGGGAAAGACGACTCTCGCGCGCATGCTCGTCGAGCGCTGGCCGATCGCAGGACGAGTGCAGGTCGTCGCGCTCGACTCGATCTATCCGGGCTGGGACGGACTCAGAAACGGCGTCGAGCGTGCGCTGGAAGGCATCCTGCGTCCGCACGGTCGAGGATATCTGGGCGAGTGGCGACGATGGGACTGGGAGAGCGGCACCGAGGCTGAGACGCACGCCGTGGACCCAGCGCTCGGGGTGCTCGTCGAAGGGAGCGGCATTCTGACGCCGGCCACCGCTGCGATCGCCGACGTGCGCGTGTGGGTGGAGTCCGCGGAGACCGGCCGCAAGGCGCGAGCGCTCGCGCGCGATGGCGACACCTACCGTCCGCACTGGGAACGGTGGGCGCAGCAGGAGAGCAATCACATCACGCGCGATGATCCCCGTGCGCTTGCGACAAGGATCGTTGAGGTGCCGTAGCACTCACAGGAGCTCATCGGCCGCGTTGATCGTGAGTTCGAGACGGTACCCCAGCCAGTCGTAGACGCCGTACCGCGGGTCTTCGGGGTCATGATCATCGTCCCTCTCGATGCCGAGGCGCTGCGCGATCACGAGGCGCAACGCTGTCAGCGTTCGCGTCCACGCGTCGACAGCGGACACGGGGATCTCGAAGTCGTGCTCTGCGAAGGCTTCGCCCTGCGACATCTCGTCGATGTCACCGCGCATGCCGGCGAGTGCGGTGCGGACGATATCCGCGTCCAACGCGCGTCGGTCAAGCAGGTCGTCCCGGGTCGCCTCACGGAAGGCTCGAGAGGAGTCCTCGTCTTCGGGGTAGGGATCGGGAACCAGGCGGCCGATCGCGGGATCCTCGACGTCTCGGTTCGCGCCCACGAGTTCGCGGAAGTCGTCGACCAGCTGCGCGAGCTGCGCACCCTCGACCCGAGCCATACGGATCCGCACCGTCCGCTCGATCATCTCGTCGCCTTTCGGACGGTCGCCCACAGGCCGTAGTCGTGCATCGCCTGCGCGTGCACCTCCATGGTCTCGCGCGGTCCTGTGGCGACGATGGCCTGACCGTCGTGGTGGACCTGGCGCATGAGCACCGTCGCGCGCTCCAGTGAGTAGCCGAAGTAGATGCGGAAGACTCGCACGACGTAGCTCATCAGATTGACCGGGTCGTTCCACACGACGACCTCCCAGGGCTCGAGCGGGGCTGCCGACAGATCGACATGCTCATCGATGTCGGGCGTGGCAAGAGGACTCATGCCCACCCCAGCGCGTGGAGCTGCTCGTCGTCGATGCCGTAGAAGTGCGCGATCTCGTGCACCAGGGTCGTGTGGATCTCGTCGCGCAGGTCGTCGTCGGTCTCGCACGCGGCCAGATGCGGCTCACGGTACACGACGATCCGGTCGGGGAGCTCACCGGAGCCGTACTGCGTGCGTTCGGTCAGAGCCAGGCCGTCATAGAGCCCGAGCAGGTCGAGGCTTCCGTCTTCGGGGCGATCCTCGACGACGAACACCACGTTCTCCAGCCCGTCGACCATCTCGTCGGGCAGACGATCGAGCTCGTCGATGACGAGTTCTTCGAAGTTCGCAGCGTCCATTTCCATCAGGTCCAGCCTATTGCCGGGTGGGGGAGCGATGCGTCAGTGCAGGAAGGCAAGGAGACCGGCGACGGCGATGAAGAGGACTCCGAAGACGCTGTTGAGAGTCCGCTGTCCTCTCGCCGATCGGGTGAGCCGGCGGAATGGCCGGGCTGCGGTGGCGAAGAACCCCCACATCACCACGATGTCGACGATGATGACCGTGACGATCAGGGTGAGGTATTGGGGGAGCTGCGGTTGGTCGAGGCGGATGAACTGGGGAATGAACGCGAGGAAGAACACGATCGCCTTCGGGTTGAGGAGGTTCACCCAGAACCCTCGCCTGATCATCGACCAGTGGCCCTCATAGATGTCGACGGTCGTCCCCTCGTCAGCGGCAGGGAGTTTCGGTCTCGTGAGGATCAGACGGATCCCGAGGTAGACCAGGTATGCCGCGCCGGCGTACCTGATCACGTTGAACAGCACCTCGGACTGCGACACGACGAGTCCGAGGCCCGCCGCTACGATCACGACGTGCACGACGAGAGCGAGCTGCTGCCCGAGGATTCCCCAGATCGAACGGCGCCAGCCCTGGCTCAGTGCATTCGACATCGTGTTGATGGCGCCGGCTCCCGGCGTGAAGCTGATCACCACGCAGGCGGTCAGAAGCGAGAACCACACGGCGAGCGACACCCCGCAATCCTATGGGTGGCTCACCTCTCTCGATCACGGTCGTTCGGGCCTGGCGCTCCGAGCGTCGAGAAACAGAGAAGGTCCGAGCCTCTCGACTCGGACCTTCTCTGGGTGGGGTGAGTAACGGGACTCGAACCCGCGACATCCGGCACCACAAGCCAGCGCTCTACCAGCTGAGCTATACCCACCATGTGCCAATCGTGATTGGCAACCAGACGAGTCTATTACATGTTCGGAGTGAACTCTGACACGGTGCGTGCGGCGATGTCGCGCGCATCGTCGCTCGACGGTCCGGGCTCATCGACGAAGACGGCCTCGCGGTAGTACCGCAGCTCGCGGATGGACTCGAGGATGTCTGCGAGGGCGCGGTGTCCCCCGTCCTTGGCCGGCGCCTGGAAGAACACCCGGGGGTACCACCGCCGCGAGAGTTCTTTGATGCTGGAGACGTCGACGTTGCGATAGTGGAGCCACTGGTCGACCTGACTCATGTACTTGGCCAGGAACATCCGGTCCGTGCCGATGGTGTTGCCGGCGAGCGGAGCCTTGCGTTCGAGCGGAGCGAATCGCTTGATGTAGGCGAGCGTCTGTGCTTCGGCCTCGGCCAGCGAGACGCCCAGGGGGATCTCGGTGATCAACCCTGACGTCTCGTGCATCTTCGTCACGAATTCGTTCATGTTCTCGAGCGCCGCGTCACTCGGTCGGATCACGATCTGGAAGCCGGGGTCGACCGGACGGAGTTCGAAGTCGGTGACGACGACGGCGATCTCGACGAGCTCGTCGACGGCGAGATCGAGACCGGTCATCTCGCAGTCGATCCATACGAGGCGGTCGTTCTCTGAGGCAGATACCATCTCGCCATCCTATCGACGGCTCGGACATCGGAGTCGGGAGCGGTACGGTAGATCTGTGCGCCTCCGTAGCTCAGGGGATAGAGCAGGAGCCTTCTAATCTCTTGGTCGCAGGTTCGAATCCTGCCGGGGGCACCATCACCTCGGCCGGGCAGCGCACTCATCCGCTGCGCAGCGCCGCGACCGCGTCATCCGGGCTCCAGAAGTCCCCGACCAGTCGGAACGACCCCGTGGCGAGATGCAGGCGTTCCGCCCGGTAGCGCACCCCGAGCGGATCGGGGATGAGGCGCAGATGCCCGATGACACGCGTCTTCGCGTCCTGGACCCGCCAGAGGCGGGCGGAGGCGCGGACGAGGTGCTCCTTCTCGGACGACAACCGCGGGGCCGCGTAAGGGACCTCGGGAATGGACGTGATCAGGGTTGCGGACATCGAATCTCCTTTCGTGATTCGAACGTATGACCGACCACCGACATTGCGGTCGCGCGGGAGCCGACGCGAGCGACGCAGCTCTTCTGCACATTCCGACCCCGACCCGGGTTGTTCAAGAGCCTCGCGTTCGAGGCGTCATCGAGGTGCTGAACGGGAGCACTCTATAGCGATCCGGACGCACGCTCCGGGCACAGAGGAGAGAACATGTACGACACAGTCACCATCGTCGGCAATGTCGCCACCGACCCCACTCAGGGGCGCACGACCAGCGGCATTCCCGTGACGAACTTCCGCCTCGCGAGCACGCATCGGCGGTTCGACGATGCCACGCAGACGTGGGTCGACGTGGTCACGAACTGGTACTCGGTCGCCGCTTTCCGTCAACTGGGCGAACATGCGAAAGCTTCGCTGCGGTCTGGCGACAGCGTCATCGTGACAGGGAGGATGAAGATCCGCGCCTGGGAGAACAACGGCAAGCAGGGCACGAGCGTCGACATCGACGCCGATGCGATCGGCCACGACCTGAGGTGGGGCACGACGGCCTATCGACGAAGTGCGCGATCGGCCGTCGAGGCCGCGCCCAGAAGCGGCGTGACCGCTGATCCGCACATCGGTGCCGAAGGTTCTTCACGATCAGCCGGTGACGTGTCGGACATCGACACGTCATGGGCTGCGACGGATGGCGAGCCACCGAACCCCGAAGGCGGCCTGTTGGGTTCCACGACCGCAGGGGCGGGCGTCCTCTGAGGCCAGGTGGCCGATCGACGCCAGCGCACATCGCGCTCGTGGCTGCGTCCAGGTGTGTGCGGGGGAGGAGGCCCGTAGACTCAGTTCGTGCTTCGACGACCGGACTCCTCCGCATCGCGTTCGGCTATGGTGGTCGGCGTCGCCGCGACGTTGCTGCTGCTGACCGCATGCGGTCCGACCGCAACCCCCACACCTCGGCCGACGGATGCCGGTGCGAGCCCGAGCCCATCGGCATCGCCTTCTGGGCCGGTGTACGTGGCGGACGGTACTGCGGGTGACAACCTGCCGCTCTTCGCGGCGGTGACCGCCGATGTGTGGGCCTCTGACCAGAGGGCCTCGGGCCGCGCATACATCGACGCGTTGACGGCCGCGGGGTTCGACAGGGCCGCCATGCAGGTGACCGCCGACGTCACGACTGTCGGGAACCCGGTCGAGAGCCTTCAGTTCGCTGTGCGATGGGGCGACGCGGAGTGCCTCATCGGTCAGGTGGGCCCATCGACGGGTGAACCCGTGACCGTAGTCATGCCGCAACTCGCGGAGGGACGTTGTCTCGTCGGCGCGACGCGGGCGATCGACTGGTGACGCTCCGTCGGTGACTCTGCCGGATTCCCGGCGTCCGTCGCGGTTCCCGGCCGAGTCTTCAGAGGTGACCCCGGCGTCGGTGGCGACCTCCGCGATCGCCGGTAGGCTGGAGTGTCGATCTTCGACGCCAACAGAAGGAGCGGTTTTCGGTGGCTGAGTACATCTACTCGATGGTTCGTGCGCGCAAGGCGGTGGGCGACAAGCTCATCCTCGATGACGTCACGATGGCGTTCCTCCCCGGTGCCAAGATCGGCATGGTGGGTCCGAACGGCGCCGGTAAGTCGACGATCCTCAAGATCATGGCCGGCATGGACACCCCTTCGAACGGTGAGGCGAAGCTGTCTCCCGGATTCTCCGTCGGGATCCTGATGCAGGAGCCGGAGCTCGATGAGACCAAGACGGTGATCGAGAACATCCAGGACGGCATTGCCATCAAGGCGAAGGTCGACCGCTTCAACGAGATCTCGATGCTGATGGCGGATCCGGACGCGGACTTCGACTCACTCCTCGCCGAGATGGGCACCCTGCAGGAGGAGATCGACGCCGCGGACGGCTGGGATCTCGACTCGCAGCTCGAGCAGGCCATGGACGCGCTCCGCACACCCCCGGGCGATGCGGCGATCGCTCCGCTCTCCGGTGGTGAGAAGCGACGTGTGGCGCTCGCGAAGCTGCTCCTGCAGAAGCCCGATCTCCTGCTGCTCGATGAGCCCACCAACCACCTGGATGCCGAGAGCGTGCTCTGGCTCGAGCAGCACCTCCAGGCCTACAAGGGTGCCGTCATCGCCATCACCCACGACCGGTACTTCCTCGACCACGTCGCCGAGTGGATCGCGGAGGTCGACCGTGGTCGCCTCATCGGCTACGAGGGCAACTACTCGACCTACCTGGAGAAGAAGGGCGAACGCCTGGAGATCCAGGGCAAGAAGGACGCCAAGCTCGCCAAGCGCCTCAAGGAGGAGCTCGACTGGGTGCGGTCGAGCGCCAAGGGCCGCCAGACCAAGTCGAAGGCTCGTCTCGCCCGCTACGAGGAGATGGCGACCGAGGCCGAGCGGACCAGGAAGCTGGACTTCGAGGAGATCCAGATTCCGGCGGGACCGCGACTCGGCAGCATCGTCATCGACGCGAAGAACCTGAAGAAGGGTTTCGACGGGCGTTCGCTCATCGACGGCCTCAGCTTCAACCTTCCGCCGAACGGCATCGTCGGCGTGATCGGCCCGAACGGTGTGGGTAAGACCACGCTCTTCAAGACGATCGTCGGACTCGAGCCGCTCGACGGTGGCGACCTCAAGATCGGCGAGACGGTCAAGATCAGCTACGTCGACCAGTCGCGCTCGAACATCGACCCCGACAAGACGCTGTGGGAGGTCGTCTCCGACGGACTCGACTTCATCACGGTGGGCAAGATCGAGATTCCGTCTCGGGCGTATGTGTCGAAGTTCGGATTCAAGGGGCCCGACCAGCAGAAGAAGGCCGGCGTCCTCTCCGGTGGTGAGCGCAACCGTCTGAACCTGGCACTGACGCTCAAGGAGGGCGGCAACCTGCTGCTGCTCGACGAGCCGACCAACGACCTGGACGTCGAGACTCTGAGCTCGCTCGAGAACGCTCTGCTCGAATTCCCCGGCTGTGCCGTCGTCATCACACACGACCGGTGGTTCCTCGACCGCATCGCCACGCACATCCTCGCGTATGAGGGCACCGACGAGAAGCCCGACCAGTGGTACTGGTTCGAGGGTAACTTCGAGGCGTACGAGGAGAACAAGATCCAGCGCCTCGGCGCAGATGCCGCGAAGCCGCACCGGTCCACGCACCGTAAGCTCACGCGCGACTGAGCTACCGATGGTCGACCTGACACCGGGCACCCGCCTGCACATCCCGATCCACCTCCGCTGGGGGGATCTGGATGCGTTCAATCACGTCAACAACACCTCGATGCTGAAGCTCCTCGAGGAGGCGCGCGTGCGCGCGTTCTGGCGTGCGGGTCCCGGTGAGCAGGCGCCGTCGACCGCTGTGCTCGACTCGGGCATCGACGAAGGCACGCTGACGCTCATCGCGCGGCAGGAGATCGAGTACCTCGCTCCGGTTCCGTACCAGCGACGACCACTCGAAGTGCAGATGTGGTTCGGCAAGCTCGGCGGCTCCAGCGTCGAGGTCTGCTACGAGGTGCACAACGACCCCGCAGCCGAGCCCCGCACGATCTATGCGCGGTCGACTGCGATCATCGTGCTCGTCGACGCGAAGACGGGGCGGCCCACGCGGCTCACGCCGGAGATGCGTGACGCGTGGGAGCCGTACGTCGGCCCCTCCATCGAGTACGCCCACCGTTGAGCCGAAGGGCGCGACGTCAGGCCTGCGTCGGCACTCGGACCATGATCTCCTGCGCAACGGAGGCGACCAGATCGCCCGCCTGCGTGTAGATGCGTCCCTGGGCGAGACCGCGGCCTCCGCGCGCGTTGGGCGATTCCTGCAGGTAGAGCAGCCACTCGTCGACGCGCGCAGGCCGGTGCCACCACATCGCATGGTCGAGACTCGCCACCTTCAACCCCGGAAGCCCCCAGTACACGCCGTGGGCGCGAAGGATCGACTCCTGGATCGTCATATCGCTCAGATACGCGAGGGCCGCCCGGTGAATGCGCTGGTCGTCGGGAAGAGGCGCCTTCATGCGCATCCACACGCCCTGCTGAGGTACGCGGGAATCTTCGCTGGGCAGAAACATCGGTGAGTCGATGTGGCGCACGTCAGCGGCGCGATCGCTGAGCATCCTGAGCACGCCGGACGGCAGCCCGTCGACCCGTTCCTCGTCAGGCAGCAGAGAGTCCGGACCAGGAATGTCCTCGGGCATGGGAGCTGCGTGCTCGATGCCCGGATCGTCGTCCTGGAAGGACGCGATCATCGAGAAGATCGGCACACCGTTCTGATAGGCCTGCGACCGACGCGTGGAGAAGGACCGGCCGTCGTGGATGCGGTCGACCGCGATGGTGATCCCTTGGCTTGCGTCTCCAGGGCGCAGAAAGTACCCGTGCATGGAATGCACTGCGCGATCCTCCGGGAGCGTCCTCTCCGCGGCGAGGAGGCTCTGCGCGAGCACCTGCCCGCCGTAGATCCGTCCAGAGGGCATCGGATGCGATGACCCGGTGAAGATGTCCTCCGTCGTGCGGGCCTGAGTCGAATCGAGGTCCAGCACGTCCAGGAGTTGTTCGACGGTGCGAATCGCGTGGGCGTCGGCGGTCATGTCTTCCTTCCCGCGACTGCGGATGCCGCTGGCGTTGCTAGTTTAGAGGGTGTGTCCCACCAGCTTCTTCTTGCCGACGCCGAGACCGCGAAGGACGTCCTGACGTTCCTCGGACGAGCGAGCCGCATCTCCGATGAAGGCGTTCGGCTGCAGGCGGCGCGCGGGGTCCTCGCCCTCACAGGAGCCGCTCTATCGCCCCACGGACTGTTCGATCAGACCCCGACGGTGCTGGCGATGCGCGTCGTGCAGGCCGACCCCGAGCTCGAGTGCGATGTCGTCGTCTCATCGCTCACGGCGACCGACGACGAGCGCGCGCTGACGCTGCCCGAAACGGGGCTCTCGCCTGCGTGGGCCGGAGTCGCTCCACCGCGCGGCCAATGGCAGGCAACCTCGACGCTGGCAGCATCCGTCATCGCTCAGCGAGCGCAATGGGGGATCAGCGCCGTTGCACGCGGCGCGACGCCCGGGTCAGGAGAAGAGGCCGTCAGAGCGCTCCGCGCAGCGATCTGGGGCGAGCCCGATGAGGATCTCGGTGGGCTGCCGCGCGGAGTCGCCTTCGCGGCCGACGCGTTCGGCTTCATCTCCGGCGAGGAAGACGTTCCGGTCATGCAGTCGGGGCGGTGGACTCGGCTCGCCTTCCGGCGTGGTCACGTCCTCGCTAGAGGTCCCGTCGCCATCGGGCTCACAGCGGTCAGAGGTACGGGCTCAGCCGAGTAGAGGCGACCGCGGCTTCACCGGGCCGCGGCGCGCCCGGCCTGGCGGCCTGAGAAGAGGCACCCTCCGAGGAACGTGCCCTCCAGCGCCCGGTAGCCGTGCATTCCACCACCGCCGAAGCCGCTCGCCTCACCTGCGGCATACAGACCGGGAATCGGTTCACCGTCAGGTCCGAGAGCGCGGCCGTCGAGATCGGTGTTGATCCCGCCGAGTGACTTCCTGGTGAGAACGTGCAGCTTGACGGCGACGAGAGGGCCGGCCGCCGGATCCTGAAGACGATGCGGAGCTGCAGTGCGGATCAGCTTGTCGCCGCGATAACCGCGCATCGACCGCAGCATGCCGATCTGGGCATCCTTCGTGAACTCGTTCTCCATCTCGAGGTCACGAGCCACGACCTCCCGTCGCACGTGATCGATGTCGAGCGTTTCCCCGCCTGGGTGCCGTTGCATCTGCTCGAGCAGCGATTCGAGGTCGTTCTCGACGATGAAGTCCTCTCCCTCGTCGAGGAACGCCTGCACCGGACCCGTCGGCCCTTTGGCGAGTCGGGACTTCACGAGGAGTCCGACGTCCTTGCCCGTGAGATCGGGATTCTGCTCGCTTCCCGAGAGGGCGAACTCCTTCTCGACGATCTGGCGAGAGGTGACGAACCACGAGTGGTCATAGCCGGTGCCGCGGAGGTGGGCGAGCGTGCCCAGCGTGTCGAAACCCGGGAAGAGCGGCACCGGCAGTCTCTTGCCTGTCGCGTCCAGCCAGAGCGAGGACGGGCCGGGGAGGATGCGGATGCCGTGCGAAGGCCACACCGGATCCCAGTTCGTGATGCCCTCGACGTAGTGCCACATGCGGTCGCCGTTGATGAGACGCGCACCGGCCGACTCCGAGACGGCGTGCATCGATCCGTCCACGTACGCGGGCACTCCCGTGAGCATGTGCTCAGGAGGGACGCCGAGGCTCGCAGGCCAGGCGGCGCGCACGAGGTCGTGATTTCCTCCGATGCCGCCCGAGGAGACGATCGTCGCCCCTGCGCTGATCTCGAAGTCGCCGATCGCGTGCCGCGACGATTCGACGCCGCGAGCGGCAGCGCTCGACTCCAGGACCATCCCGCGTGCGCCGGTGACGGCTCCGTCGGTGGTGATGAGCGCGGTCACTCTATGGCGGGGGAGGATCGTGATCCGGCCTTCGCGTTCGCCCTGCTCGACTGCGGCGGCGAACGGCGCTACGACACCAGGCCCGGTGCCCCAGGTGATGTGGAATCGAGGGACAGAGTTGCCGGGGCCGAGGGCACCGTAGCCTCCTCGTTCGGCCCAGCCGACGACGGGGAAGAAGCCGACGCCGCGTTCCCGGAGCCACGCCCGCTTCTCTCCGGCGGCGAACTGCAGATACGCCTCGGCCCAGCGTCGCGGCCAGTGATCTTCAGGGCGGTCGAACGAAGCCGTCCCGAACCAGTCCTGCGTGGCGAGGGCGAGCGAATCCCGAATGCCCATGCGCCTCTGCTCGGGCGAATCGATGAAGAACAGTCCGCCGAACGACCACCACGCCTGCCCGCCGAGGTTGGTGCGCGGCTCCTGGTCGACCAGGATCACACGACGGCCGGCGTCCAGCGCCTCACCTGCTGCGACGAGACCGGCGAGCCCCCATCCGATGACCAGTACGTCTGCAGACAGGGGCGTGTTCGTCATGTGCTCTCCGTTGGTTCCTGACGTGATCGCGTTTCGAGTGTGGGGCGCCCGGCCGAGGGTGTGCCGATGCCGGACGGCTCGAATGTGTTCACCATGGCATACGCGGCGCGTTCGAGGTAGTCCCACAGCGTCGATTCGTGGAGGGGTGACAACTGCGCCTCGTCCAGAGCCGTTCGCATGTGTCGGAGCCACCTGTCGCGAGCGTCAGGGTCGACGTGGAACGGCATATGGCGCATCCGCAACCGTGGATGCCCGCGCGTCTCTCCATAGGTCGTGGGACCACCCCAGTACTGCTCGAGGAACATCAGCAGTCGCTCCTCTGCGGGGCCGAGATCCTCCTCGGGGTACATCGGCTTCAGGACCGGGTCGAGTGCGACCTCGCGGTAGAAGACCGAGACGATCTTCGCGAAGGTGTCGCGGCCGCCGACCTCGTCGTAGAACGTCACTTCTGGGAGCTCCCGTCGTCGTTCGTCTTCTTGCGCCGCCAGATTCCACGATCCGGGATGACGGGAACGCCGGTGACGGCGTTGGGGCGGGTCTTGGGAGGGTTGGCGCCGCGCACGCGGCGGGCACCCTCGAGCCCGGTGGGGACGACCGTCGTCATGCTCGGGAGCACGACATCGTTCTCGAGCATGGCCGATCGCAGACGCTTGCGGAGCTCCTGGGCGACGTCGTCCTTGGCGTTGGCGCGAGCCTTGATGACGAGTCGGACGACGAGAGCATCTCCGTCGATCGACTCGAGACCCCACAGCTCCGGCTTCTCGATGATGCGGGTTCGCCACTTCGGGTCCTTCGAGAGTGCGAGCGCGGTGTCGAGCATCGTCTGCTCGACCTTCTCGAGGTCGGAGTCGACCGGCACTCCGAGATCGATGATCGCCCTGGCCCAGCCCTGCGACATGTTGCCGATGCGGAGCACCTCGCCGTTGCGGACGTACCAGAGCGTGCCGTTCACATCGCGCACCTGCGTGATCCGCACACTGACGTACTCGACGACGCCCGAGGCGAGACCGAGATCGACGACGTCGCCGATGCCGATCTGATCTTCGGCCACGATGAACATGCCGTTGAGCACGTCCTTGACGATGTTCTGCGCCCCGAAACCGAGACCTGCGCCGACAGCGGCAGTGAGCAGCGTGAGCGACCCGAGCAGGCTGTTGTCGAGCGCGTTGACCACGAGGACGAGGGCTATGACCACCAGCATCACGTTGACGATGTTCTGCAGGATCGTGCCGAGCGTGCGCGTGCGCTGGACGAGACGCATGTCAGCGAGGGGCGAGCGCTCCAGTGCCTGGGTGTCGTCGACTGCCGCCTTGTTCTTGGCGCTGTCGACGATGCGATGCACCACCCGACGGATCACTACGCGCAGCACGAGGGCGATGATCACGCACGACGCGATGATGATGGCGACCTGGATCGCCTTGCCGCCGACGATGGTGAGTACGCCGAGGATGTCGGCCCACCACTTCGGCAGCTCTGTCACGACAGGGGGAGGGGTGGTCTCAATTGGCACGATCATCCCC
>JAESFY010000312.1_pt1 | contig 13427 bp, 11 predicted proteins | sample 9266201 | NCBI WGS metagenome assembly JAESFY01 (sample SAMN14515071, study PRJNA621656) | algae metagenome | isolation source: Nodosilinea sp. WJT8-NPBG4 and co-occurring heterotrophs from soil, lower... | place: USA: Pinto Basin, Colorado Desert, California | collected 2006-05-27 | reverse complement strand
TTTGGCGTCTCGGTAGCGTCGCTCTAGCTCATCTACTGCTAGATAATCTACAACTTGTACTTGCTTGGGCATTGCACAGTCCTGATTGCAATCCCTCTAATTATGCTCCTCCAAGCGGACTTGATATAATTGTCCAGCACCGGGTTGAAGAGTTTTGGGACGTTTCACGAAAGAGCTGCCGAGAGATTGTGATGCTGCTCCGTGGGTTCGGTCTCCTACTGGCGGCGGGGTAGTTTAATCTCGCCAGTTACAGTTCGCCCACGACTCATGTGCCGGCAACAACTCCCCCCAAACGCGGGTTGATTAGCAGTAGGTCTTCGAGTTTGCATAGATTCGCCAGTGTGCAATACCTGTGATCGGATTGTTGCCTGGTAAGAGCGATCGCAGCGGTGCGACATCGACAATCTGACTAATGGCTAGGTATAACTTTGGCCAGTTCGCTTACGGCAATGGTGATCAGTCAGCTGCTGCAACGGGGCATTGACCTAGCTCGCAATCGCCTCCATACCTAGCAGATGTCTTAACCCGATTACAAATAAGCTTTGGAGCCGTCTCAGATCGTCTAGGGGCGGGTCGAAGATGCGGTTATGGCCAACGACAGGTCACATTGAGAAAACTCTCTGACTGCGATTTACATTATCCAGGTATATGCCAGAGAGCGCCAGATAAAAAGAAAACTTATGATTTGGATTTGAGATTGCGTTTCAAATCCATGTCCATATCGCGCAAAAATCTGTGACTTCGTTATAGACTTAAGCACATAGAGATTTAGTTATCGATAGATTCAAGTCTATCTAGGGTGCTGCGAGACAGCAACACCTTCCGGTCCCATTCAGAGAGTGGCAATCTCTGAACACCCTGTCGGCAGGTTCTCGCGTAACACCCGTGCTGTAGGGGTGCAACGATTCACCCTTACTTGTTAAAGCTCACTGATCACAATAATTACCCCTCGTTGAGGAGGTGGAAGGAGGTTTTAGTGGAGTTCTTGTCCCTTTTCTTTACGGACTTCGTGGCGCAGTTGCAGTCCCCGACGCTCGGCTTTCTGATTGGCGGTATCGTCATTGCCGCCCTCGGTAGCGAACTGCAAATTCCAGATGCGATCTATAAGTTCATCGTTTTCATGCTGCTCATCAAAGTCGGCCTGACCGGCGGCATGGCCATTCGCAATGCCAACCTGACGGAGATGCTGTTGCCCGCGCTGTTCGCCGTGGTGACGGGGGTCCTGATCGTGCTCATCGGGCGCTACACGTTTGCCAAGCTGCCGGGCATCAAAGTTGTGGATGCCGTTGCAACCGGGGGCTTGTTCGGTGCCGTGAGTGGTTCTACTATGGTCGCCGGCATCACGGTACTGGAAGGGCAAGGCATTGAATACGAGGCCTGGGCTGGCGCCCTCTATCCCTTTATGGACATTCCAGCGCTCGTGACGGCGATCGTCATAGCTAGCATCTATACCAACAAGCAGAAGCGCGGCAAGTATCTCAAAAATGAGAAGTATCTCAAAAATGAGGAGTACATCGGCAAGCAGACGGTTGCTGCAAGCGGGGCTCCCGTCAATCAGCCTATTCCCGCAGTTGCCGCAGGTGGATACCCCGTCGACCAGCGCAGCACTACAAGTGAATATCCCGGCGAGTCGGGCGGTAGAGCAGGCGGATATTCCAGTGGATCGGCCAGCACCCCAAGCAATCGAGTCAAGATCTGGCCCATCGTGAAGGAAAGCATCCAGGGATCTGCCCTATCGGCACTGCTGCTCGGTCTCGCTTTAGGCATCCTAACCCGGCCGGAAAGTGTCTACGAGAGCTTCTACGATCCCCTCTTCCGCGGCCTACTTTCGATTCTGATGCTGATCATGGGTATGGAGGCCTGGGCAAGACTCAACGAGCTGCGCCAGGTGGCCCAATGGTATGCCCTATATGCCTTTGTGGCACCCTTTGTGCATGGGTTTATCGCCTTTGGTCTCGGCATGATTGCCCACTATGCAACGGGATTCAGCGCTGGCGGCGTCGCGCTCCTAGCCGTCATTGCTGCCTCCAGTTCAGACATCTCAGGGCCGCCGACGTTACGAGCTGGTATCCCGTCGGCCAATCCCTCCGCCTACATTGGCGCGTCCACAGCCATCGGCACGCCGGTTGCGATCGCATTGTGCATACCCCTCTTCGTCGGGCTCGCCCAGGCAATGATAGGTGGCTAATCCCAAATGGCTCCGGTCTGCCGGTGATCCTCTGGCCCGGTGCCTCAGTGGTTCAATGAATACATTTGCAAGGAGATAACCTACATGGCCAAGTCAGCTAAAAAGCTCGTTCTCATCACAGAGAAATTGTTGCTGAAAAAGGTCGCCCAGATCATCGACGAGGCTGGAGCGACCGGTTATACGGTGTTGGAGACCGGCGGTAAAGGCAGTCGCAACGTGCGTTCGTCGGGACAACCCAGCGTTTCTGACACCGAGTCGAATATAAAGTTCGAGGTGCTTACTGAAAATCGGGATATGGCCGAGAAGATTGCGGATCGGGTCGCAGTGCAATTTTTCAACGATTATGCGGGCATTGCCTATATCTGCGACGCGGAGGTCCTGTACGGGCACAGTTTCTGTGGGCCAGATGGCTGTTGAATCGAGATGACACAACCCAAAAAGCCGGGGGCATGACCCCGGCTTTTTAGTGGCTGTATTTCCTGCCTACGGGACGTTAAATCCCCCTGCCTACCTGACACTGAGAAGTTTTTCAGCAAGCCTTGCATTATCCCAATCGCTGTACCAGATGCAGCGGTTCTGGTTCCCCAGCGCTCATCAGTTTTAGAGCACTTCTGGGCAGTACCCGCAGTACTTCCTCTACGGTTGTTACTCCGGCCATGACTTTTTCAATGGCCGATGTTCGAAATGATATGGAATCGCTCTTGCTGAGGTGGCGGCGCAGTTGAGTCATGGTGCCATCGTAGATCAACTCGCGAATGCGATCGTCCACCTCCAGCATTTCGACCACCGCCTCTCGGCCCCAATATCCGGATTGGAAGCAAACCGGGCATCCCCGCCCTCGTCGCCAGTTGCCCTTTTTGATTTGAGCAGCATCTAGTTGCAGTATGGCCAGTAGTTCCGGGTTGGGCTGGGTGGGTTCAGCACAGTGGGGGCAGATGCGCCGCACTAGGCGTTGAGCGACTACCCCTAAAAGGGCATCGCTGATCAATCCTGGATCTGGCCCAATATCTTTAATCCGAGGAATCGCTCCAGCCGCATCGTTGGTGTGCAGGGTGGTGAACACCAGGTGGCCGGTGAGGGCAGCCCGAATAGCGGTTTCTGCTGTTTCATGGTCCCGCACTTCCCCCACCATAATGATGTCTGGGTCCTGTCGCAGGATTGGATCGCAGCCCCGCCGCGAAGGACATGCCCGCCGCTTCGTTTACTTGGGTCTGGGTAATGCGGGGCAGCACGTATTCTACCGGGTCTTCCACTGTAACCACGTTGACATGCTCGGTGGCAATGGCCTGCAGACTGGTATAGAGGGTACTGGTTTTACCGGAGCCAGTAGGTCCGGTGAAGACAACGATGCCCTGGGGCTGTTCTAGCCAGGTTTTGTAAATCTTCAGCGCTTTGGGCGAAAACCCTAGCTTATCAATGGTGGTGAAAGGGTTTTCGCGGGGCAGCAGACGCACTACGGCTTTTTCACCACAGACGCAGGGTAAGGTGCTGACTCGCATATCCATACTCTGGTCGGCTTCGTTGTCGACCTGGTATTTTTCGCCAATGCGGCCATCCTGGGGACGGCGGCTGTCGGCAATGTCCATATTGGCCATCACCTTCAAGGCCATGACCACCCGGCGGCTGATTTCCACCGGCAGCAAGGTAATATTGCGCAGTACACCATCAATCCGGTACCGCACCCGCAGCCCTTCTAGGGTCGGCTCCAGGTGAATGTCGCTGGCCTGGTGCTGCAGGGCGCTAGAAATGATGGCCTTGATCCGCTCAATTTGCCCTTCTGCCTTGGACAGAAATAGCTCAGTGGTTTCGCCAATATCATCGGTAGATTGCTTGCCGGTGATTGGGTCCAGCAGACGGTTAGAGGTAATGCGGGTCAGGTCAGGGGTGCGAGTATGGTACCAAGCCCGATAGCTCTTGGCTGAAATCGGTAGGACTTTAACGGTTGTCAGGGTGCGATCGCTAATCGTCTCTAATGCCTCGGCGGAAACGTCAACCGGGCTTCCCAGGTAGAAGCAGCTTTGCCAGAGTAGCAGCGGCACTACAGGGGGCAATTTTTGACCCTGACAATACTGAAAGAAGCGACTACAAACCTCTTCATCTAGCAGGTTTAGATTTAGGACGCCCTCGTCATCACGCACCAGGCTGAGAGCTTCTTCACAGGAAATTTTTCCCTGTTTGAGTTGTTTCCAGGCAGAAACTGGCCAAGGTACGGTTTGCATAGGATCTGGTTCCTGAATATAAGCGTGATGAAAAACTGACTCAGCCCTACCAACGGCCAGAACAGAAACAGTTTCTTATCCTTGTTTTTAGTGACGGCTGGAGAGATGACCAAAAGGTAAAGAAACCAGCCAGCCCGGGTAGAAACCAAAAGCTGGCTGGCAGAGGTTACGTCAGAACTGGGGCGATTGACTCAACACCAGTTATGCAGTTGCACCATTTAAGGCGATCGAGCGATTATCCGTCCGCCAGATGCAGTAGGTAACGCCTTCTCCCTGGGAGTTAAGGTACATATATTTGCCATCTTGAGAGAAACAGGCACCGGCAAACTCGGCGGTGCTGCCGGGAATGATATTGCGACAGAACTCAAACAAACCACCGCTAGCATCTACGCCAACCACCCGCTGGCTGAAGTTGGGAGCGCCCGGTTGGCCACCGCTGCCATCTTCACAGAGGTAGAGGGTACCATCTCGAGCAACAACGATGTTGTCGGGGCCATCTAGGAGGTTTTCATCCGTTGACTCAACCACCAGGGTGACTGTTTCAGTGGTGGGGTCATAAGCCCATACCTGCCCTTCGCCCTCATCCCCGGCATTGCTGCAAACCCAGTAATGCTTGCCCTGGTGATACCAGGCACCTTCACCCCGATACCACGCGGCAGCTCCTTTACCCAGCGCTTCATAGCGCAGGGTATCTCCCTGGGGGTCAACATCATCTAGCTTGACCCACTCTACGCGGAGGGGCTGCCCCAGGAAAGGTAGCAGGCTACCGGAACCATTCGCGCCCAGGCCACGGGTATCAACTCCGCTAAAGCTTCCGCCCCGGTCATTCGTCCCGCCGGTGGGAATTAAGGCTCCGGTACAGTCAGAACGCTGCCCCGGCTTAATTACCATGGCATACAGGTCGCCCCCTTGCTGCAGATCGCCAAAACCATTGGGTTTCCGCACCTTAGGAACGAACTTGTAGTAGGCGCTGTCGCCCCGGTCTTCGGTTTCAAAGATATATCCACTCTGAGGATCAACCGAAACCGCTTCATGGTTCATTCGGCCCATAGCTACCAGGGGAATGGCGTCAACCGCTTCACCTAATTGGGACGGAACCTCAAAGTTGTAGCCATGCTTTTTAGTCACCCGCGGGTCGGTAGCCGGAGTGGCTACGTTTTCTTCAGAAGAAATCCAGGACCCCCAGGGGGTAGGGCCACCGGCACAGTTGCGGATGGTACCGCTCAAGGAAACATAGTGCCGGACTACTTGACCATTGCGATCGACTTCGACCGTGGTCGTACCGCCGCCACCGCTGTTGAAAACGTTACCCGCGTAAGGGTCATATTGCTTGCCATTAGGCGCGACGGTGCCACCGCTCCCAGGATTCCGCTCATGGTTGCGCACCAGAATATAGTTGCCACTGCGCCCTTGAAAAGCGGCCATGCCATCGTGGTTGCCAGGAACAACTGCACCATCGGACATTGTCTGCCCTTGAATGGAAATAGCGGTGTACTGAAACTTTTCAGGCAGGGTTAGCAAGGGAGTGTTGGCAAGGCTCCCCAAACTTTGGGTGTTGTTGGGCAGCTTAGGCACCGGGGTGCCGAAACCTGACACTGTAAAGCTAGCGGTATTACAGGTTCCCTGGGCCATAGCCCGACGAGCATTTAGCAAGCCCATGGGGGCCACCGCTGTACCTGCAGCTGCTGCAGACATCAGCATGACAAACTGACGCCGTGAAAAATTAGACATCGTACTTTTTCTCCTCTTTAAAGCATCAAATCTTACAAACCGTTGCAGAGCCAAAGGCAGACAGAATTCTCTATGGTTGCCCCTAAAGCTGTCTAAGAGTTCCCTTAAGCCAAGGTTATTTCATCTCTATTTTGCGGATGAGACAAATCCAAAAACAGCGATAGCCACTCTAAATCAATGGTCATCTTGAGCAAGTCTTTCTGTCAGTAATACTGACTCAATAAAGTATTAATTGCAACCAATTAAAGTTAAAGTCTGATTAATTAAAGACTTTTATTGAATTAAATAATCGAGCTTTGTGCTAATCACTTTCTATTACTCTGTAGAACCAAATGAAATTAATAGGCCTGTAAAGTTAATCTGAATTTGGATTATATAAGTCGCAAAATCTATCACTCTCTGAGTTTATCAAGAGTAATGTTTAGGGACTACTGACTATACCTATAGTCGTTGAAGATCGAAACCTCATTCAATGAGGCACAGGCTTACCTGTCGCGTATCTCAAGTCAGTCAAATATGGCGCTTTAGTCGAGAGCATTGATTAATTGATCGTATTCCTCGGGGCTTAGGCGACCTTGCCGAAACGCCTCGTTCACTTGGACAGACGGGTCTCGACTCACCACTGACGATGGTAATGCCTGGGCTAAAGTTGTTGAAGTCTGACCTTCATCGGTTGAGTCTAACCCTAATAAACTGTAGGAAGAATAATAGTATTGAGCAGTTTGAAGAGCAAGCCTGCGATCGCGCAACCACTGTTCTCGGGAAACATTAAGACTAAAAATTGGAACCACCCGTCCGTTGAGCTGCCCTAAAACATCGACTTGAACTGAGCTTAACTGCGGATTTTGAGTAAAGGTTCTCGTAATTTCATCAGTTGCCGCAGACTCAGCCTGTCTGTCTAACGCACCCCGCGTGGGTATGCCATAAACTTCTACAGTTACCGTTAGAGGCTCCGGATTTGCATGAGCAGGTTGGCCAATTGGAAACGCTTCAAGAACGGAGGCAAGAATTGCTGCGGCCAGTAACTTCTTTGCCATTTTCTTGAAACCTGAAGGTGCTAAAAAATTCAGCATAAAATGCCCTTCTCAACCAACAAGAACTAAATTCCTCAACGAAGGTATTTTTCCACTGAATGGGGACGCTTCAGGTAAAAAAGTAGTTAAATCAACCCTATATTTCGTTAACCTAAAGAAATTTATTTTGAGTAGATTACGTGTAATTACTAATTTGCTGCTGAGTAGCATCTGAAACAGTCAGTTTTTATTGATTTCGGATCCTGAATGCAGAGTGCTATACCTGGCACGGCAACCTAGTTCTAGGCAATGCCAGAGGCGTGAAGGAGCCTTGGGCTGTTACCACTGATAAACCGCTTACCGTCAACACCCTGTGGCAATATGCTGAAGACCCATCAGATCGGCGATGAATCTGACCACGCCGTTATCCTGAGTGTCTTGGGGAAACAGCGGACGGACCTGCTGTTTCAGGTTTTGGATTGAAGACCCGTCAGATTAGCGATGAATCCGTTCGCGCCAGAACCCCAAGTGTCTTGGTGGAGCAGTTACCGCTGGAACTGTTGCAAAATGCCTTCGATTTAACAGAGCTATTTGGAAATAAGTACCACAGTGCCTCAGCGCAACAGAGCATTGAGGGCACTATTCCCCTAGAAGGTAGTGGCTAATTCTCTCTGCAGTAGGGAACATAGGGCATGGAATAGGTTCTAAGGCTTTATGGGCGCTCTTACTGGCAAATCCCTGCAACAGGGGAAATATGTTGTTGAACAGGAATTAGGCCACGGTGGCTTTGGCATCACCTACAAAGCCAGAAATACCGTGCTGGCGCAAGCTGTGGTGCTGAAGACGATCAATGATGCTTTGCGCCAAGAGCCGCAATTTGAGGAGCATCAGAGGCATTTCCAGGATGAAGCTAGGCGGCTAGCCCGGTGCTTCCATCCCAACATCGTGCGGGTAATTGACTTCTTTGTAGAAGACGGTTTGCCTCACATTGTCATGGACTATGTTCCTGGTCAGACCTTAGACAAGCTGGTTCAGTCAGGCCGACCACTTCCTGAGACTACGGCCCTCTACTACATCCGCCAAGTCAGTGAAGCGGTTGAGGCGATTCACCAGGCAGGGCTACTCCATCGAGATATCAAACCTCAAAACTTGATTTTCCAGCCTGAAACCCAACAGGTAATGCTAATCGACTTTGGCATTGCCCGGGAGTTTACCCCAGGGGTTATCCAAACCCATACTCACCTCGTCTCTGAGGGGTACGCTCCCATAGAGCAATATCTTCAGCAGGCTCGGCGTTCCCCAGCTACTGATGTCTATGGTCTAGCCGCCACACTCTATACTCTCTTAACCGGTCAGGTGCCCACTGCCGCGCTTTTGCGAGCTAGAGTTCCCCTGCAGTCTCCCCGCGAGCTTCAGCCTTCAGTCAGCCCTGATGTCAGTGCTGCCGTTATGCAGGGCATGGCTGTGGAGCCTGATGAGCGGCCTCAGCACATAAGAGACTGGTTAGCCTTACTGCCGATCGCTTCCCATAGCGCTCAAGCGTCGTCTGCACCCTCTAGCCAGCGTCCAACCGTTGTGGTGGCTCCGCCGTACCGTCCTACCACACCAGTCGCTCCTAGAAATGCGACTGTTTCCGCAGAGCAATTGGTCAACAGCCCTGGGGTGCAGGAAGTAAGCCCACCTTCGCAGCGATCGCGGAGGGGAGTGAGTCGCTCCTGGTGGTTGCCCGCAGCCGTTGCTCTGAGCGTATTTCTCCCACTCCTGCTGAGCTACAGCTGGTGGCGCAGCCAAACTACCGCTACCCCATCACCATCGCCATCACCATCGCCAGAGACTGTTACAACCCCCTCTACTGTTATTGAACCAACCTTTACAGAAGAGTCGAGCCCTCAACCTACAAACGAAGCTCAGGAGGAGGCTTCACCAGCCCCAGCTACACCTGAGGCAGAGACTCCACCAGCAGCACCCCCTCTTGCAGAGATTCCACCAGCAGAGATTTCACCACCAGAACCTCCTCCTGTAGAGCCGCCAGTAGCGCCTGACCAAGCTATCGAAGTACCCCAAGAGCAAGTCCAAGCCGCCCCTGAGAACAGTGAGGAGGCCCGCCGAGCGCAGGAGCAAGCTCGAGAGGAGGCCCGCCGACAGGAGGAATTGGCCAGGGAGGAAGCGCGCCGGCAGGAAGAGCAGGCCCGAGAAGAAGAAAAACGAAACGAAGAGCGAGAAAGAGAAGAACAAAGAGGTGAGCAAGAGTAAGAAGCAACAAATCAAGAGAATAAGAGCTATAAAAACGCTTATTCTTCCTTAAAAAAGTTTTATGACGATTTCCTGAATCCGTACACTCAAGCAGTAGGACTGATCTAGTTCAATTCTGATAGGTGTTGGGAATGAGTAATCGGTTCTTTGGACTCAAGGTTTCTGCCTTGGGCTTCTCTTCATTAAGTGCATTGCTTCTACTCTGTGCTAGGTTTCTGTTGGCCGCGCCTAGTCAGGCTCAATCTGTTCAGGACTTGCCCGCTTCAGAGCAGAGCCAGCTCAAGGACGATGATGACAACGGCGATGATGATGACGGCGAGAGTAGCGGCGGTACATCAACGACAACCACCACGACAACGACGGTTACTCAACTACCTTTACTGATGTTTCAACAAGCTACTGGGCCAAGGATTTTGTCTATCGCCTCAGCAGCATTAACGTAGTACGAGGATTTCCTAATGGGCAGTTCCTCCCCAGCAGTGCTCTGACCCAGGCTCAGTTTGCAGCCATTGTCTCTCAGGCGTTTCAGCAGCCCACCGTTCGTGAGGCGACAAGCATTGGTAGCCTATCGCGTAGTTATTGGGCCTACCAATCCATCCAGAAAGCCTACTCAATGGGCTTCGTCAACATTTCCAACGGGACATTCAACCCCAATCAGACACTGACCCGCTTGCAGATATTGGTCCAGCTAGCGCAAGGGTTAGGTATCACCGAAGTTTCATCCGGTCAGTCTGTAGATCAACTGCTGAGCGTCTTTACCGATGCCAATACGATTCCTAGCGAGTACCGAGTCATTATCGCGGCACTGGTGGAGCGAGGCATTTTGGTGAACTATCCTCAGCTGCGTACCCTCAACCTCACTCAAACAGTTACTCGCGCTGAGGCCTGCGGGTTTATTTATCAGGCGCTGGCGTATCTGGGCCGGGTTGAGGCAGTCCAGTCGGCTTACATTGTCAACACCGCTAATCTGACAAACGTTTCAAATACAAGCGCCACGACCACAACTGGTACGACCACGACTGGTACAACTACGACTGGCACTACAACAACTGGTACGACCACAACTACGGGCGCGACTGGAACTGAGTCAGTTTCAAGTGGGGATGTGGTCACGCTCTCTAACGGCTATCGCATTACGTTGCTAGAGGTTAGCTACACATCAACAACATCCACTTGGCGCTACTACATGGAGGAGCTGCCTCAGGCTCAGGACTTGAGTAACTGGGTGCTAGGTTTGCCTAGCTGCGCTCGAGTTGTGAATTCGACTCCCAACGGGGAACTGGTGAATCCGGACCCCAATGCTAAGATCAGCGGCATCAAGTGGCAGCCGGGGGGCGGATTCACGACGGGCGAGTTCTCAGTGACGCTTGAGGGACGCTTTGCCGTCGGTCAAGTCAGTGTTGCTGCTAAAGGCCCAGACGTTGTTGTTGGAAACCTGAGCGGGCCTTCCTGCAATTTACGCTCCTAGCCAACCTCAAGTCAAACGTACCCTGAACTTAATTGGCCCTGCCCGCTACTTTAAGGGGTGGGGCCTCTTTGCGCTAATCAATGCAGAAAATTCTGAATAATTGCCTGCGTGCGCTCAAGCTCGATCGCTGCTATCTTTATTCCACTTCCCTGATCAAATCAAGCACCTGTTGCGCTTCTTGAGCGCGATTTTGCTGTCTTAGCAGGTCAGCGTAACGGTGGTAATACTCTTTGAGCGAGCCAAAATTAGAAGGTATGTATATATCCTGAGCTATCTGTTCAGCGCGAATTGCCGCAAACACTTCAACAGACTGCCCGAAATAGTCCATTGCCAAGTCAGTTTGATTCTGAGCAATCAGCACCTCCGCGATCGATATCAGCGACCACATTTCCCCCTCGCGCATAAACGGTCGTATTTCCCCCTCGCGCTTACCGGTTTCTCGGTAAAGTAGTAGGGCTTGCTGGTAGGACTCAATGGCTTGCTGAGGCTGATTGATGGAAGCATAAACATTGCCAAGTTTAGACAATGCAGCCGCTTCTAGAGTAGGAGCACCGATTGCTTGTCCAACTGACAGTGCTTGCTGGTAGGACTCAATGGCTTGCTGAGGCTGATCCATAGAATCGTAAACAAGGCCAAGATTGAGCAGTGTCATCGCTTCTTGGTCGGGCTCGCCATTCTGACGAAAACGTTCTAAAGCCGCTTGAAACGATTGCAAGGCTTCCTGATATTGATTGGCATTGAACTGAGCAAAACCCTGACATAGGAGGCGATCAGCTTCTTCATCGCGGACAAATTCGATCTCCTTGATTAAATCAAGCACCTGTTGCGCTTCTTGAGGGCGATTTTGCTGTCTTAGCAGCTCGGCGTAACGGTGGTAATACTCTCTGAGCAACTTAAAATCAGAAGGTATGTATACATCCTGAGCTATCAGTTCAGCGCGAATTGCCGCAAACACTTCAACAGACTGCCCGAAATAGTCCATTGCCAAGTCAGTTTGATTCTGCACACTCAGCTCCTCCGCAATCAATGCAAGCGACCACATTTCCCCATTGCGATCGCCCGTTTCTCGGTAACGTGGTAGGGCTTGCTGGTGGTGCTCAATGGCCTGCTGAGGCTGATTTATAGAACCATAAACAACGCCAAGATTGTTCAGTGCAGCCGCTTCTAGCTCAGGAACACCAAATGCTTGCCCAATTGACAGTGCTTGCTGATAGTGCTCAATGGCTTGCTGAGACTGACCCATAGAATCGTAAACAATGCCAAGCATGTTCAGGACAGACGCCTCGTAGTAGCGATCGTCATTCTGACGAAAACGTTCTAAAGCCGCTTGAAACGATTGCAAGGCTGCCTGATATTGATCGGCCTTGAACTGATCTAGGCCCTGATCTAGGAGGCGATTAGCTTCTTCATTGCGCTGAATGTTGATCGGGGCAATTTCTATCGGGGTTTCTTGCGCTCGTGTAAGTGGCACAGCAGCAGGCGTTAGAAGCGCTAGCGGAAGGGCGATCGACAACAGCAACGGTTTGGTGAAGCGCAGGGAGGGTAGAAGCATTTGCTTTCTAAGGGTGAGAGAAGATTATCGCTGACGCTTCAACCGTACTGCGGAGTTAGTTAGGCGAACAAGGCTAGAAAAGGTACTTTAAGTAAACAAGTTGATCGGGCACTTGTTCGTTAAGAGGAGATACATTGAACTCCTCTCAGGCGCTAGGGCTGAGGTGAAATTCTTTGACGCCAAATAGCTTACCCCTGCGATCGCACTTCACCGCCCAAGCCCATAGGCCCATAGGCCCATAGGCCCATAGCGGAGCTTGTTTGAACAAGCTTGACACTCCCACCGGCACCGCTGGCTCGTGGGGGTTCTGTTTGGAGTGCAGTGACGGCGATCTTTCTCTTCTGCTTTGGAGCTCACCATCCGAAGGTGCAGCTATGGAGGGGATGAGTGAATCTCGATAGGCACTATCCCACCGTCCATTCCTTAGCTTTTTCCGCCTGATCGTATTGGAATGACATGACTAGGCCATCTAGTTCTCTCATCAACGCTTCAGCAGTACCTGTGTCCCCGTCATTTGAGGCTTGGTTGTAGGCCTCTATCAAAATGCGAAATTCGTTGGTTATCATTTGCCACCCTTATTAGTGCTGCGTCAGGTTGATGTCTCCGTCTACGAGATAACACTCGTCGTCGTTGAGGAACTACGACCGAACGGCAGGTTTCCTAGGAGGTTCTACTATTTCTGCTGACCGCGCTGGCGATCGAGCGCCTGTATTAAAGATGCTGGTGATGGGTTTATTTTGGTCTTTAGAATCTCGGGGGGCTGCGGCGATCGCACTACACCAGGCTCAATTGCTGCACCGCTTTACTAGCCTGATCCGGTTTAGCCCCTGGTTAGCCTGCTCTACGGCCTGGTCAATGCGGTTCATAACAAACTGATCTAGGGCGTGTCATCAATTAGGTAAGGTGGGAGAAGTTGAGTTTCAGGTTTGTGATACTGATGCCAACCCGCCGCTACGCCCTACGCGATGACCAATGGGAACGAATCAAGGATTGGCTGCCTGGA
>JAESFY010000311.1_pt1 | contig 13435 bp, 16 predicted proteins | sample 9266201 | NCBI WGS metagenome assembly JAESFY01 (sample SAMN14515071, study PRJNA621656) | algae metagenome | isolation source: Nodosilinea sp. WJT8-NPBG4 and co-occurring heterotrophs from soil, lower... | place: USA: Pinto Basin, Colorado Desert, California | collected 2006-05-27 | reverse complement strand
CGCCTGGCTGGACGACTTCGCCGCACGCGGAGTCACCTCGATCGGCTTCGGGTACGTGCTGATCCGGCGCGCTACGAAGGATTCAGGCCCTTCGACAGGCTCAGGGACCCAGGCGGCGGCCGAGTACCTGCCGATCCGGCTCAGGGAGCGGGTTTCGCAACCGGTGTCGAACGTCGGCGCCGCGCTCGCCACGGGCCTGGCCGCTCACGACCTGCTGGTCGGCGGCGTGCCCGCGACCCTCGTGACGGCACCCGATGTCACCGAGGCCCGTCACCTGCTGCCGGGCAACGACGACCCCAGCGTGATCGAGCTGCATCAGGGCGGCGGGTTCGCGCGCACGCTGAACGTCGACCCTGCGCTCGCCGCATTCGTCGGGGCGTGCGACGGCGAGCTCACTGTGGGGCAGATCGTCGCCGCGCTGGCCGACCTCTTCGATGTGCCCCTGGCCGAGCTCTGGACCGACCTCGAACCGCGCGTACGCGCCCTTGTCTTCGACGGCTTCCTCATGCCGGGGGAATAGCCCACGGCATCCATTCGTTCGAATACATCATGAAGGCTTTCGGATTCCTCTCGTTCGGGCACTACGCAGACGTGCCCGGCTCGGCGACCCGCACGGCGGGCGACATGCTGAAGCAGACGATCGAGATCGCCGAGGGCGCGGACGAGATCGGCGTCAACGGCGCCTCGGTGCGCGTGCACCACTGGGCGCGCCAGGCCGCCTCTCCGATGCCGCTGCTGTCGGCGATGGCCGCGCGCACGAAGCGCATCGAGGTCGGCACGGGCGTGATCGATATGCGCTACGAGAACCCCCTGCAGTTCGCCGAGGAGGCCGCCGCGCTCGACCTCATCGCCGACGGTCGGATCGCCCTCGGCGTCAGCCGTGGTTCACCCGAGACGGCGCTGCGCGGATACGAGACCTTCGGCTACGTCGATGAAGAGGATCCCGAGCGCGGCAGTGTGCTGGCCCGCGAGAAGTTCGACATCTTCCTGCGCGCGATCGACGGAGAGCGGATCGCCCCCGGCGACCCGCGGATGGTCGGCGAGGGGCGCTACCTCGCGATCGAGCCGCAGTCGCCCACCCTCCGGGACCACATCTGGTGGGGATCCGGCTCGCGCGCCACGGCGGAGGAGACCGGCCGCAAGGGCCTCAACATGATGAGCTCGACGCTGATCACCGAGGCCACAGGTCAGCCGTTCCACCAGTTGCAGCGCGAACAGATCGACCTGTTCCGCGCTGCGTACAAGGAGGCCGGGCACACGGGTGCTCCGCGCGTCTCGGTCAGCCGCAGCGTCTTCCCGCTGATCTCTGACATGGATCGGGCCTACTTCGGCCTGCGCAGCGAGGAGAACGGCGACCAGATCGGCGTCATCGACGGGTTCCGCTCCACCTTCGGCAAGACGTACGCAGCCGAGCCCGACGTGCTCATCGAGCAGCTGAAGAACGATGAGGCCGTGATGTCGGCCGACACCCTGCTGCTGACCATCCCGAATCAGCTGGGGCCGGCGTACAACCTCCACGTGCTCGAGTCGTTCGCGACCCACGTCGCACCGGCGCTCGGCTGGAAGCCCAACACCGAGGGGCCCGTCCAGGGCGACGCCGTCTGAGCCCGTCTTCCCGACCTTCACCCGCAACCGATATACCGGTACTCTGGCCGCATGCGTGCGCGTCGGAGTGGGATTCTTGCAGGAGCCATCGCCCTGGTGGCAGTACTCGTCGGCACCATCCCGGCGGCCGCGGCGACGACCAACTCGTGGGCCACCTGGCAGCCGCTCGCCGGTTCTGCCGGCGCGTACACGACCAGTGTGCAGATCGCCGCACAGCCCGCACTCACCGCCACGATGACCAGCGACTCGCGCGGTGGGGGACCGGGCGTGATCTCGGGCGCATCGACCTGGTTGTCGGAGGGCACGCCCATCGGTGCGAAGTACGGATCCAGCCGCGACCAGCCGTACCTGAACCTGCGGCCGAAAGCCGACAACGCGACGAGCCCCTCGACGACGACCTATTCGTTCGCCAGCCCCACTCCCACGTCGGGCTGGGCCTTCGCCCTCGGCGACATCGATGCGGATGCCGTTCGCATCCAGGCCATCGGGTCCGACGGACAGGCACTCGATGCCGCAGACCTCGGCTTCCAGGGCGGTTTCAACTACTGCGCGCCCGGAGTCGTCGGCAAGCCGTCGTGCACCGGCGCGGCGACCGACGTCCCCAGCTGGGACCCGGCGACCCTCACCCTCACGGGTAACGCCACAGCCTCCGACACCAGCGGCGCCGCCGCGTGGTTCGAGCCGGCGGCACCGATCAGCTCCCTCACCTTCTTCTTCACGCGGCGGTCGGGCTTCCCCGTCTACCAGACGTGGTTCGCGTCACAGGCTCGGGACATCACCGGATCGGTCGTCGACGTGGCCGACGGACCGCTCACCGGAGTGGGACTCACCCTCACCGACGGCAACGGTTCCGTCGTGGGAACCACCACGACCGCGGCCGACGGCAGCTACTCGTTCCCCGGCTTCATCGCCACCGACGGATACACCGTGCGCGTTGCGCCTCCCGCGGGCAAGATCGCGACCGGACCGACGACTGTGCCCGCAGACCTCACGACCACGGATGCCGTCGCCGACTTCACTGTGCGCGACATCGTGCCGGTCGCTGTCTCCGGACGAGTGACAGACGCGGGCGGAGACCCGGTCGCGGGGGTCAGCGTGAGCGTCGACGGACAGACGACGACCACCGACGAGGATGGCCGCTACCTGTTCGATCAGGTCTCGGTCGGCACGCACACCGCGACGATCACGACTCCCGACGGCTACACGCTCACCGCTTCACCGCCGCCGTTCTCGGTCCCGATCGGCAGTGAGGACCCGATCGAGAACGTCGACTTCCAGGTCGCCGAGAATCCGAGCCTGAGCGGTGCGGTGCGCGCGAACGGGACCGGCGTCTCGGGCGTGACGGTCACCGCGACGGGTCCGGGAGGCGTCGTGCTCTCGGCTGTGACCGACGGGAGCGGCGGCTACGTCTTCCCGGGTCTGCCCGCGGGCGACTACGACGTCACGATCACCACGCCAGGCGGCTACGTCGCAACGACGCCCGTGACGAGGAACGAGCAGGTCGCCGCAGCCGACGTCGAGAACGTCGACTTCGAGCTCGCCCGCCTCGGCGCTCTCGACGGAACGGTGCGCACCGACGGCGGAGCACCTGTCGCCGGTGTCGTCATCGACGTCGTCGGCCCCGCCGGCTCAGTGCAGCTCACCACGGATACAGACGGGGTCTTCGGCCTCGGTGCCCTCCCACCGGGCACGTACACGCTCACGGTCGTGCCGCCGAGCGGCAACACCGTCGTCGGGGCTGCAACGAGGACGGTCGTGATCACTGCCGCCGGTGAAGCCGTCGTCGAGCAGGACTTCACACTCGCCGCCATCGTCGTGCCGCCGTCTCCGTCACCCGATCCGGCACCCGGAGGCGGGGCCGGTGGCAGCGGCGGCGGCAGTGGTGCGCTGCCGGCAACGGGGCTGGGTCCGGAGACGCTCGCTTGGGCTGCCGGCGGGGGAATCGTGCTGCTGCTCGGCGCGACACTGCTGATCGTGGCCCGCCGCCGCTCGCCCCGGGATTGACTCAGTCACCCTTCGGCGGCCCGAAGAGCTCGTTGCCGTGCTCATGCAGCAGCCGGTAGGCGTCGGCGAAGGTCTGCGGCTCGGGAGTGTCGGCCTTCGCATACCGTGAGAGGAGGAGCCCGAGCAGTCCCCGCGCCGGCGGCGTGAGGGGCTTCAGGTGCTCCTTCTTATCGGGCTGTGGCGTCGCCTGCTCCGGGTTCGGTGGGGTGTAGGTGGGTTTCGTCAGCGGCCAGTCGGCCGGATGCCGCGGCTGTGTGAGGTTGACCACGTTCAGCAGGTTGTTCGCGGTCGCGTCTCGGTCGTTGAGCGGTTCGAGCCCGTGGACGCGAGACAGAGTCGCGGTCACCGAGCCGTGGTGCATCTCATCGTGGATGATCGTGCCCCGCTTCGTGTAGGCCGAGACCGCGATCGCGGGCACTCGGCATCCGAGCCGGTCGAAGCCGAAGCCCATCTCGCCGGCCCCGGTGTCGGTCGTCGGCTTCGTCGCCGCAGGGGGCGGCACATGGTCGTAGCATCCGCCATGCTCATCGAACGTGATCAGCAGCAGCGTGTTGACGGCGTTGGAGCCGTCGGGAGTGGCGCTTGTTCGCACGGCATCGTAGATGTCGTGGATCAGCTTCTCGCCCGCCCGCACATCCGAGATCGCGCTGTCGTACACCTCCTCGCCGTCGACCTCGCTGCCGCGCGGCGAGCCGAACGGAGGATGGAAGTCGTTGTGGTTGTAGACCATCCGCGGCTCGATGAACGCGTAGGCCGGGAGGGTACCTTTCTCGGCGTCGTCGTAGAAGTCCTCCATCGTGCCGAAGTGCTCGGTGCGCCAGTACTTCTCGAGCACGGGAGCGTGCAGCATCCCGGTGAAGGACACCATCTGCAGTTTGTCGATGTAGATCTTCCAGGTGATCTTCTTGTCTTCCAGACGGTTGAACACGGTGGGAGCTGCGGGGGCGTCGATCCACTTGTCGTAGCCGCCTCCCGCCTGGTTCGTCACGAAGCCGTGTGAGGTCGACGCGTGGAAGAACGAGCGGTTGCAGAAGGTCTGCGACGGCACGGCCGCGTACCAGTGGTCGAAGACGGCGAACTCGGTCGCGAGCGTCGACAGCACCGGCAGCATCTCGGGTGAGAACGAGCCCATGATGTGGCGCGCTTCCACGGTGGTCGGCCGCTCACCCTTGCGCAGGCGCCGGAAGTTGATGATGTAGTCCTCGAGGAACCCTGACATCGTCGCCTTCTCGCCGTGCTGCGGCGAGTTGTACGGCGCGGTCATCTGATCTTCGAAGAGGTCGGCGTTGGTCTTCGGCTCCACGGAGCCGAAGATCTGGGTGTTGACGTGGGGGAACGCCTCTCCCGGATCCGGGTTCGGATGGCTCATGATCGTGTCGGTCTCGCCGATGTAGACGTGCGCGTCGATCGTCTCGCCCTCGGCAGACGTGTTGCTGTGCTTCCCGAACGCCAGGCCCTCGAAGGTCTCACCCTCCGGGAGATCGTCCTGGGAATAGAGGTAGCCGAGCATGTTGTCGAATGAGCGGTTCTCGCCCATGACGACGACGATGTGGTCGAATCCCGGGGCGCTGCGCGGGGTGAGCGCGGCGAAGTGATCGGGGTCGGACGCGAAGCCGTCACGCTGGTTCGCCGCGATCGTCGCGCCGATGGCCGCGCCTCCCGCGCCGCCGACGACGGCCCCGGCCAGTGCGGCTCCGCCCATCTTCAGGAACCCCCGTCGCGAGGGTATGGGCGCGGGGGGAGAGTCGTCTTCGGTCACGAGGCCGATCCTAGGGGGATGTCGGCGCGGACGGAACGGGCGGGGTGGATGCCGCGCGCCCAACTTCTGCGGCCATTGCCAAGTTCTGCGGCCTCGACCGGCGTAGGAGGCCGCAGAAGTTGGGCTCGGCCGCAGAAGTTGTCCCGCTACGACGGTTCGTGCGCGCCCGGCGAACCGAGCGGATGCCGCGGATGCGTCGTTAGTCTGATCGCATGAGCAGGAGAAACCGCCAGCGTACCTGGATTGCGGGAGGCGTCGGCCTCATCCTGTGCGGAGTGGTCGGAATGCTGCAGACCAGCCTCATCGGAGTCGCGGGAGCGGGCATCTCTGTGATCACCGACGTGATCTACGCCGTTTCAATGCTGCTGTTCGCGATCGGACTCTCGTCTGAGGCCAGCGTCGTCGGACGGAAACCCGTCGGAGTGACTGCTATGGCAGTGCTGGCGCTCTGGCCCTTGGCGGCGTCGGCGCTCGCACATTCACTGGGTCTTGGGCCTGACACGGCCGGCGGCGCATGGACGATCCTCGGCTACGCCTCGTTGCTCGTGCCCGCCGCAGCCGGTCTCATCGCCGCCGCACAGATCGCACGTGGCGACACGGTGCCCTTCCCCTGGCGCTGGGCACCACTGTGGGTTCTCGGCGGATATGCACTGGCGTGGGCGATACCGCAGATCGTTTTCGTCACCGTGCGGCCCGAGGAGATCCAAGGCTTCGCCGATCTGGTCCGGATGCTCGGAGCTCTTGCCTCGCTCACCGGGACGCTCGGCCTCGGTATCCTCGCGATCATCCTCGCGGGGCAGCAGAAACCGGAGAGCGTCGAAGTGTATCGGTCTGACCCATGAGCGGGTGGATGCATCGCGTGGGGCTGATCGTCGTCCGGATCGGGATGCCCTGCTGGACTCTCTTCGGGGGAGCCCTGCTCCTCTGGTACGGCGTGAATCTGTCCTCGACGGCGCCGGGCGACGCGTGGCCGATCATCCTAGTCAGCAGCTTGCTGATCGTGGCGTCGATCTGGTTGCTCTGGTTCCTCAACAGGAGAGGAGCCAGCGAAAGATGGGCACAGTACTCGCTGCCCGACGAGGATCCACGCGAGACAGGCGATGACGCCCGCCGGTGAGGGCTTCACGCCGCTACCGTGGGCTCATGACCTACGCCGGTGACTCCTCGATCGATGCCCGCGTGCGAGAGGTCGTCGCCGATTATGGTCGCCGGCAGACTCGGCTGTTCCTCACGTTCGCGCTCGTCGAGGGCGTGATTCTCGCGGGCCTCGTCGCGGTCGTCTACGGCTTCGAGCTGATCGATCCCGATGTCGGGATCTGGTTCATCGTCGCGGTCGCGCTCGCCGGAGGTTTCCTGCTGAGCATGCTCCTGTTGCGGCTGATGCAGGCCCGCACGCGCGCCATCGCGCAGGCCAAGGGTGACAACCCGCTGTTCTGAACCTCGGAGCGGGAATCAGGCCATCCGCTCGAGCGGGTGGTTCGCCAGCTTGTCGACCACACCGCCGGCGACGAGACGGTGCGCTGCGGTGTGCGGCTTGCGCGCCGCCTGGTCGACGACTCCGTCGCCGAACTCCCGCGCGAGCTGCAGGCGCGGGTACTCCGCCACGACCTCCTGGATGAAGGCAGCCGGAAGAGCGTCGGGCCGGGCGCCGGAGATGTCGAGTCCGGTGCCGATCTCGAGCAGATAGCCCTCGACATCCATCGCGGGATCCACTGATGGCCAGTTGTGCCGGATGATGACCTCGACTGCGCGATGACTGCGATTCGCGTCCCACCCGGCGCCGGTCGCAAGGGCCACGGCCACGTGGCCGCCCGCCTCCTCGTACGACAGGTGCACGTTGTCGAACTGCGGCACGATACCGATGTCGTGCAGCATCGCCGACACGTACAGCAGCTCGTGGTCGATGTCGCCACGGTCCTCGACGACGGCGAACGCCTCGGCCCACAGCCACGACCGCATGACGTGATTGAGGATCGATTCGGAGTGGTACTGCTCCGCCAGGGCGCGCGCCGCGTGGGCCGCGGGGGTGGCGGGCGGAGTGAACTCGATCAGCTGCATGATGGCTCAGGATACCTCCGGGACACCGCGCCGGTACGCTGGAACCCATGCTCAATATGGCTGACGGCCTCGCCCGTCTCGGTGCGCTCGCCGAGAACCCGGTCGTCCGCACCCTCGCGACGGCATTCGCGGATGCCGGTCTCGACCTTGCCGTCGTCGGCGGTCCCGTGCGCGACGCGCTTCTCGGTCGCGAGACCCACGATCTCGACTTCACGACGAACGCATCGCCCGACCAGATCCTCTCGATCGTGAAGCCGATATCGACCGCGCAGTGGGACATCGGCCGTGCGTTCGGCACCATCGGCGCCCGGGTGCCTTCACCGACGGGCCGAGCCGAGCAGGTCGAGATCACGACCTACCGCGCCGACAGCTACGACGGGGTGACCCGCAAGCCGACGGTGGAGTTCGGCGATTCCATCGAGGGCGACCTCGTGCGCCGCGACTTCACCGTCAACGCGATGGCCCTGCAGGTGTCGACGCCGGCGGAGCGGCCGGAATCAGCACTGAGCACGAAGCTCGTCGACCCGACCGGCGGGGTCGAAGACCTCGTCGCCGGCATCCTGCGCACGCCCGCCGATCCGCAGGTGTCGTTCGGCGACGACCCGCTTCGGATGTTGCGCGCCGCACGCTTCAGCGCGCAGCTCGGCTTCCGTGTCGACGACGACACGTTCGACGCGATCACCCAGCTGCGGAAGACGATCGAGATCGTGAGCCCGGAGCGCATCCAGTCCGAGCTCGTGCGCCTCATGCAGTCGGACGACCCCGTGCGCGGCATCCGTGTGCTGGTCGAGACCGATCTGATCGACGAGTTCCTTCCCGAGGTCAGCGCGCTGCGTCTCGAGGTCGACGAGCACCACCATCACAAAGACGTCTACGAGCACTCGCTCACGGTGCTCAGGCAGACGATCGAGCTCGAGCACTCTCGGCATCCGGGTGCCGCACCCGATGTGCCTCTCCGCATCGCCGCCCTGCTGCACGACATCGGCAAGCCCCGCACCCGCAAGCTCGAGGACGGGGGAGTGGTCACCTTCCACCACCACGACATCGTCGGTTCACGCATGGCGCGCAAGCGGCTGCAGGCGCTGCGATTCGACACCGAGACGACGGATGCCGTCGCCACGCTCATCGAGCTCCACCTCCGTTTCTTCGGCTACGCCGAAGGCACTTGGACGGATGCCGCCGTGCGCCGCTACGTGCGCGACGCGGGCGATCGACTCGAGCGCCTGCACATCCTCACCCGCGCCGACGTCACCACGCGCAACAAGCGCAAGGCCGGGCGGCTGGCCAGCGCGTACGACGACATCGAGTCGCGCATCGCGGCGCTGCGTGAGCAGGAGGAACTCGACTCCATCCGCCCGGAGCTCGATGGCAACCGCATCCAGCACGTGCTCGGCATCAAACCAGGCCGTGAAGTGGGGGAGGCCTACCGCTTCCTGCTGGAACTGCGTCTCGACGAGGGCGTGCTCGGTGCGGATGCCGCGGAGGATCGATTGCGCGAGTGGTGGGCTGCGCGGAGCTGATCCGCGGCTCGATCAGCGCAGTTCGGGCACGACGATCTCTACCTCGTCGGCGATGAGTTCGAAGTCCTTGGGGTTGAGCGTCGCCAGGCGCGCGCCGATCGCGAGCGCGTGCCCTGCGAGCATGATGTCCTTGCTTCGGGCGTGGCGAGGACGCTGAGGAGCGACGCGTGCTGCCAGTAGCGCGCATTTCTCGGCGGCAGCCGCGTCGAACGGTAGCCATTCCGTTTCGAGAGTGTCTTGAAGCCACGCGAGACGCGCGATGCGTTCTCGGCGAAGTGCCGACGTCGCCGCGATCTCGACACCGAACATCAGCTCGGCGTATGCGACCGCGCTGAGAGCCAGAGGCTGGTCGGGGACTCGCAGGCGGCCCAGATCAATCAGCACCGAGGTGTCAATAAGAAGCATCGCGCTCCCACGGGTCCCGGAAGTCTTCGACATCCCCATCCGCGCGTATGTCCGCGAGCCAGGCCTCGGCATCGACCTCAGGCGGCGGGCTCTGCGCGATGCGGGCCATGACCTCATCGCCGGGCACGGTCCAGCGGCGGGGCGGTGGGAGACGTCGGGCGAGGTCGTCTTCGACGCCGCTCGCATCGTTGTTCTGCACCAGGTTCATCAGCGCCTCGCGTGCTTCCGCCTCCATGGAGCGGGAGTTCCGGCGTGCGCGCTCTTTCAATGCCGCGACGACCTCGTCGCTCAAATTCCGGATCGTCACCGTCGCCATGCGCGCCTCCTCTGACAGCACAATGCTAGCAATGCGTTCAGGCGCAGGGTAGGGCGTCTGACCGGCTGACGCGATCGTGTTCCGGCATACCGCGCGCTACCGGCCGCCGCCCGGCGTTGGGCCCGCCGAACCGGAGGAGACTCCGAGCGCGGGCAGCACCACGAAGTCGATGAGCTCCGTCACCGCCTCGACCTCGAGCGACCGCTGCCGGAGTATCACGCTCCCGAAGGCCGCGGTCGGCACGATGCCGGCGATGAGCGCGGCGGGAACGTCGGCCGACACCTGGCCGCGTCCGATCCAGCGCTCGATCACCGCGATCAGCGCGGCCACCGGGGGCTCGCCGATGGTCTTGTACGCCACGTCGCGCAGCTCCGGATCTCGACCGAGCTCGCTCAGCAGGCTCGCCAGCACTCGCCCGGAACGCTCGTCCGAACGGGCGAAGTGCAGGGCCGCGGCGACCAGGTCCTCCCGAAGTGATCCGGTGTCGGGCGTCTCCGTGGTGACGTGGAGCGCGCGCACCGCCGCGACGACCAGGTCGACCTTGGACTCCCACCGCCGGTAGATCGCGGACTTGCCGCACTGGGCCCGCTTCGCGACACCGGCGATCGTCGTGCCGGCGTATCCGGACTCGACGAGCAGCTCCTGGGTCGCGGTGAGGATCGCGCGCTCCACCTCGGGATCGCGTGGGCGACCGGATGCCCTCGAGTCCTCGCCCTTGCCCATGAGAACTCATTGTAGCTTCCGGGACTAAGTGGTACCGTAACCGAATAACGGGACCCACCGGAACCGTATTTCCCCTATTCGCCAGGAGCACTCATGACCGCATCACCCCTCGCCGAACGCGTCGCCTCCCGGCCGCGTCGTCGCACTGCCGCTATCCTCGTCGCCGCCGTGATCGTCGCCATCGCAGTGAACGTGGTCATAGCCGCCGTCGCGGTAGCGGCGGGCGCGCCGTCGACCTACGGCCCTCTTACCTTCCCCGCCTACGCGCTCTTCACGACACTCGGCATCGCCGGGGGATGGGCGGGCTGGGTGCTGGTCCACCGTCGCGCCCGCGACCCGCGCCGCACCCTCCGGGTGCTGGTGCCGGTTCTCACGCTGGTCTCCTTCGTCCCCGACGTGCTGCTGCTCGCGTTCCGCTTCATCCCCGGGACGACGACGGCAGGGGTCATCGCCCTCATGCTGATGCACCTCGTGGTCGTCGCCGTGGCCGTGCCCGCGTACGCGCTGGCGATGCGATCGAGAAGCGAGGCGCCGGGCGCCTGAGCCGCCACGTCCGGCCCCCGCTGTACGTTGGAAGCTCTCCGCGAAGATCGTGCGAGGAGATCGACGAGAGGGCATCGGGCATGCGGACACTGGTCATCGGAGCGACAGGCAGCATCGGCGGGGTCGTCGCCGCCACGCTCGAGAGCCGTGGTCATGAGGTCATCCGAGCCTCTCGCAGCTCCGAGCCCTCCGTCGACGTCACCGACCCCGCGTCCATCCGCGAGCTCTTCGCCGCAGTGAGCGAGATCGACGCCGTCGTGGTGGCTGTCGGTTCCGTGGGATTCAAGGCGCTCACCGAGCTCGACCGCGACGACTACGTCGCCGCCTTCACGAAGAAGACGCTCGCGCAGATCGATGTCCTGGCTCAAGCGCTCTTCCACGTGCGCGACGGCGGATCGATCACTCTGACCAGTGGCGTGCTGGCGCGCGAACCCATCGCCACCGGAGCGGCAGCGGCCATGGCCAACGGTGCGCTCGAATCATTCGTGGTCACCGCCGCCGCCGAAGCCCCGCGCGGCATCCGCATCAACGCGGTCTCCCCAGACGTGCTGGAGAACTCGCCCGGCTACCACGCCGCCTTCCCCGGGCACCGCCCGGTGACCGATGCGGAGGTGGGCGATGCCTACGTACGTGCGGTCGAGGGCATCATCAGAGGACGCATCCTCGCGGTCTGACCCACGCCGCCGGCGTCAGCGGCTGGTCCAGAGCAGCCCGTTGCGGATCCAACTCCTCAGGAACGAGAGCGTGTCCGGAGCGAAGGAGACGTCCGGATCGTCCACCATGGCGAGAAGCTCATCCGGCGACATCCATTCTCCCCACATGACCTCTTCGGCCTGCCAGCGGATCGGGCCGTCGTACGTCACGGTGTAGCCGTATGCGTGATAGCGAGAGCGGTCGTCGGCGTAGTCGGCTTCGGCCAGCGGGACGACCTCGACCCCCGTGACACCGAGCTCCTCCTCCGCTTCCCGCGCGGCCGCGGCACGCGGATTCTCGCCCGCCTGGAGCACGCCGCCCGCCATCATGTCGTAGCAGCCGGGGTAGACGTCTTTGGTCTCGGTGCGACGGTGCACGTAGATCTGTCCCGCGCTGTTCAACACGATCACCGCCACACAGCCGTGCCGGAGATTCTGCGCCCGCACGACCGAGCGCGGTGCCGAGCCGATGACGGCGTTGCTCTCGTCGAACAGCGCGACGATCTCGTCGGCCGCAGCGTCGGATTCTCGTCGCTCGTCGTCCACGGCTCCACCCTACGCACCCGTCCGCAGACGCAAGCCAGATAGGCTCGGCTCGATGAGTCTCTCCGTCCCCCGACCCCACCGTTTGGCTGACTGTGGAGATCGTTGACGGCATCGCCGCGGTGGGCGAGGTCATCGGCTGGGTCGGTCTCATCGCCGGCGTCCCGCTGCTCCTGATCGGCCTGCTGGTGCGCGCTCTCGAAGCCTCGCGCACTCGCGTCGACATCACCGTTCTCGAAGACCTCGAGGATCGTCCCATCGCCGTATGGTCGACCGCGGATCGCACCTGCACACGACCGCTGTCGCCGGGGGAAGCGCGTCACCTTTCCGAAATACCGGAGCCGGTCGGTTACGTCTCCGTCAACGATGCCGAAGACATGCGCCTCGAGGCACGGTCGCCGTTCGAGCGCGCGTGCACGACGATCTCGATCGTGATGCTCAGCGCGGCCGCCCTGGGGTTCGCGACCTCCCTGCTTCCCGTCTTCTGGGGCTAGAGCACTCCGACGACGGCGGCCGAATCGGGCGGCAGGACCAGCGCACCGGCATCCGTCGTCATCGCCGCGGTCGACACGAGCACCTGAGCGTCCGCCGCGATCGCGAACTCGGCCGGCGCCTCCGACAGATTGACGAGCACCGAGACAGCACCGCGATCGATGCGATAGATGCGGTGCTGCGGCGAACCGTCGGACTCGCGCACCTCGACCGAGGTCCGGGACGAATCCGGGTCGGTCAGTTCGGGGCGATCACGGCGCAGGGCGGCGAGCTCCTGGTACAGCGCCAGGAGTCGAGCGTGCTCCGGCTCGTCGAGCTCGCCCCACGCGAGGTGCGAGCGCTCGAAGGTCTCCCGGTCCTGGGGGTCCGGCACGGCCTCCGTGTCCCAGTCCATCCGCGCGAACTCGGCCTTGCGTCCCTCCGACACCGCGCGTCCCAGCTCGGGCTCCGGATGCGAGGTGAAGAACTGCCACGGCGTCGACGCGCCCCACTCCTCGCCCATGAAGAGCATCGGCGTGCCGGGAGCGGTGAGTGTCAGCACTGCGGCGACCGCGAGCCGGTCGGCCGACAGGGTCGCGGAGAGGCGGTCGCCCACCGCTCGGTTGCCGATCTGGTCGTGATCCTGCGCGAACGTGACGAGACGCCAGGAGGAACGTCCGCAGGGATCGGTGACCCGTGCTCACGACCGCGGAAGGAAGAATACGTGCCGTCGTGGAAGAACCCGCCCTCCGAAACCTTTGTGACGGCATCCTCCGCAGCGAAGTCCGCGTAGTAC
>JAESFY010000310.1_pt1 | contig 13440 bp, 15 predicted proteins | sample 9266201 | NCBI WGS metagenome assembly JAESFY01 (sample SAMN14515071, study PRJNA621656) | algae metagenome | isolation source: Nodosilinea sp. WJT8-NPBG4 and co-occurring heterotrophs from soil, lower... | place: USA: Pinto Basin, Colorado Desert, California | collected 2006-05-27 | reverse complement strand
CGGGTGATCGTCGATCACCTCACGGCCTCGGGGGTATCGGTGCTCGCCGAGTCCATGACGGCTGACTCGACGTCCACCGCCCGTGCCCGCATCGCGGCGGACGGACAGGCGAGCTACGAGTTCGACATCGAGTGGCCGCTCATCCGTCCGCCCCGAGATGTCACCCCGCACCTCGTGCACACGGGGTCCATCGCGGCGTTCCTCGATCCGGGAGCGGCCTCCATCAGACGCCTCCTGGCGGAGACGGACGCGACGGAGATCACGTTCGATCCCAATATCCGGCACGCTCTGGTCGGCGCACGCGATGACGCCTTCTTCGCGTACGAGGAGACAGCGCGCCTCGCGACCGTGGTGAAGATGAGCGACGAGGACGCGTCGTGGTTGTACCCCGGCCTCGATCCGGACCGAGTCATCGATGCTGTCCTCGAGCTCGGCCCCTCGCTGGTGGCACTCACGCTGGGGGAGCACGGAGCGATCGTCGCCAGCGCCGACCACCGGGTGCGGATTCCGGCCGTGAATGTGGTCGCCGTCGACACGATCGGCGCAGGGGACACCTTCATGGCATCGCTGATCCACTGCGTCCTCGACTTCGGAAGTACCGGGTTGGAGCGGCGGATGCTGGAGCGCATCGGCCGCGCGGCTGCGGCCGCGGCAGCGATCACCGTGGGACGTGCCGGTGCCGACCTGCCATGGGTAGGGGAGGTCGCCGTACTGGAGCGGTGAGCCGGATGGCTGCACCCCCGGACGGGGTTCCCCGTCAGTACACCCCTCCTCAGGGACTCCCACGTGGACCTGCCGGCGCGGACGATGGAATCATGCCTTCCACCTCGTCATGGTCACCGAGCATCAGCCGTCGTCTGCTGCCGTCTGTGCTCTTGCTGCTCACGGTGTTCGGCCCGATCTCGATGGACCTCTACCTTCCCGCTCTGCCTGCGCTGACCGCGGAGCTCGGAGCGGTCACCTCGGTGGCGCAGCTGACGGTCACTGCCTGTCTGATCGGGCTCGCGGCAGGGCAGCTGATCGCGGGGCCGCTGTCTGACCGGTTCGGGCGTCGGGGGATCCTCCTGATCGGGATCGTGGCGTACATCCTCACCTCGGTGCTGTGCGCGCTCAGCCCGTCGATCGAGCTGTTGATCCTGGCTCGCCTCGTGCAGGGTCTCGCCGGCGGCGTCGGAATCGTCATCGCCACCGCGGCCGGCCGCGACGTCTTCGAGGGCAAGGCGCTGATCCGCTTCTACGGTCGTCTCACCGTGATCGGCGGGTTCGCGGCCATCGTCGGCCCCCTCCTGGGCGGCCTGCTGAACACCGTCACCGATTGGCGGGGGCTGTTCATGTTCCTCGCCGTCATCGGCGTGACGATCCTCATCATCACCCTGCTCGTGTTCGGCGAGACGCTACCGGCCGAACAGCGCACCCGCGGCGGTTTCGGTCAGACCCTCCACGCCTACCGCACCCTTCTGAGCGACCGGGTGTTCCTCGGCGCGGTGCTGAACCAGGGGTTCCTGTACGCGGCGCTGTTCGCCTACCTCGCGGGTTCCACGTTCGTGCTGCAGGACATCTACGGGCTCACGCCGCAGTGGTACGCCGCCGCGTTCGGTCTCAACTCCGCAGGACACATGATCTGCGGCTATGTCGCCGGGCGCACTGCAGAGCGCTGGAGCATCCCCGGAACGCTCGCGGTCGGAGTCGTCGTCACCGGGCTGGGAGCTGTGGGGCTCCTCATCGCAGGGCTGACTCCCATGCCGCTGTGGATCGTCATCCTCTCGCTGTTCGCACTGTCCAGCGGCGTCGCGATCACCGCCCCACCGGCGACCACGCTCGCCCTCGCGGACTACCCGCAGATGGCCGGAACCGCGTCTTCTCTGCTCGGCATGGTGCGGTTCGGGTTCGGCGGGATCGCGGCGCCGTTCGTCGGGGTCGCCGGTGCGCTCAGCATCCTCCCGCTCGGCATCACGACCGTCGCGACCGTGCTGCTCGCCGCAGCCGCCTGCCTCCTCCTGGTGCGCCGGCGTACGCTACCTGCACCAGGAGGAAACGCATGAGCCGCATCTTCGTCACAGGGTCCGCAGACGGACTCGGACGTCTCGCCGCAGAGACACTGCAGAGCCAGGGCCACGACGTCATCGTCCATGCGCGCAACAGCGAGCGCGCTGCGCACCTGCGGCCGTTGACCGACCACGGCGCGGGTCTGGTCGTCGGAGACCTCGCCGACCGCGACGCCGTTCGACGCATCGCCTCGGAGCTGCTCGAGCAGGATCCGCTGGACGTCGTCGTGCACAACGCCGGAGTCTGGAGCGGGAAGCCCGTGATGCCCGTCAACATCATCGCCCCCTATCTTCTGACTGCCCTCCTGCCGCTGCCGTCACGATTGATCTACCTCAGCAGCGGCTCTCACTTCGGCGGCGAGCCTCGCCTCGACGGCGTCGATTGGCTCGGTGAGACGGCAGGGTCGTACAGCGACAGCAAGCTGTACGTCAGCACCCTCGCCGCGGCGATCGCCCGCCTGCATCCCACCGTCCTGTCGAACTCCGTCGACCCCGGCTGGGTTCCCACCCGCATGGGCGGCGCCGGAGCCCCCGACAGCCTCGAGCTGGGCCACCGCACGCAGGAGTGGCTCGCCGTCAGCGACGACCCCGACGCGCGCACCAGCGGGTCGTACTGGCACCACCAGCAAAGACGCGAACCCCACGCCTCGGTGAACGACCCTGCGTTCCAGGACGAGCTCCTGGTTGCGCTCGCCGAGGAGACCGGCGCGCACCTCACCCGATGACGCGATCGGATGACCGTGACGATGTCGATGCTGCATCCTGGCGGCGCCGGGGGTTCTTTGACAGACTGGCCTCCGGCATCGACTCCACCGGAGTTCTTCCGGTCGAGTGGCTAGTGCCGACACTGAGACGGGGATCCATGGGCCTCTTTGATCGTGCGAAGCGGAACGTCACAGGCGGGCAGGACTGGGCCGCGCAGGCCGCAGCAGCTCAGGAACTCGCCAGTCAGCACCTCCGGGATGCCGGCTACACCGACGGTTCTCCCGTCACCATGGCGAACGCGGGGCAGGTCGGCGGGAACATGTATGCCGATCGTGAGGTGCTCACGGCGTACGGCAATGAGCTGAACCGGATCATCGCCATCGGACACAGCGGCACGGCGATCATTCGCGCGGCCGTCGACACCGGCGAACGCATCGCGGGCAACCCATGGTTCCAGCTCGAGGTGGAGGTGACTCCCGATGGCGCTGCGCCGTACCTCGTGTCGAAGCGTGAGATGGTGGCGCCGCAGTTCATCGCCAACTACGCGGCAGGAAGCACCCACACCGTCAAGGTCGACCCCGAGGACGCCCAGAACATCGCCTTCACGAGCTGAGCATGGGCATCTTCGGCGACATCGGTCGCTTGATGAAAGCCGGTGCGAAGCAGTCGCTGAACACCGACTACGCGGCGAACCTCAAGCACTCGGCAGACCTTGCGGAGCAGTACGCGGGTTACGATCCGAGCACTCCGAGCGGCACGCACGGCGCCGCCGCAGCCAACCCCTTCGCGAACATGGCGGCGTTCGAGACCATGCGTCGTGGATCCGGCACGGTCGTGAGTCTCGCGCCCACCGGCGCTGATGTGGAGGGAACGCCCGTCTACGCCGTGGAGCTCGATCTCAAGATCGACGGGCAGGACGCCTACCGCACGAGCTATCAGACGCTGATCGCGGACAGTACCCTGTCGAACTGGCAGCCAGGCTCTGTGCTCCCCTTTCGTGTCTCGCCGGAGGACCCTCACTCGCTGATGCTGGGCTGATTCCCGCTGCGAAGACCCGTCTTGTTCGATCCGAGACAGTGCAGACCCGAGTCAGCTCAGTCTGCGTCCGCTGAGAAGACAGGGCTGAGGAAGCGGCGCTCGTAACGGCGGATGCACTGCGTTCTGCGTGCCAGCTCGAACGCCTCCACGCACTCCGGGTCGGTCTTCGAGGCCGTCCGGTAGACCTCGTACTCGGCGAGGGACGGGAAGGTGAACAGCGCGAACGCCTCGTCACTGTCGCCTTCGCTCGGCAGGAAGTATCCGTGGTGGGTTCCGCCGTGCTTCGCCACCAGTCGGATCCACGCGCGTCCGTACTCGGTGAAGTCATCGAGCTTGTCCGGGTCGATCTCGTAGCGCAGGTGAACGGTGATCATGTCGTTCATCTTCTCAGAGCACGAGTCCGCCGCTCGTCAGACAGTCCGATGCGAAGAGGCTCGGGCACCCGCCATCATTCGGCACGCTTGCGGCGCCGATCTTCACGGACGACGCTGATCACGCCGATCGCGGAGGCGATCAGCAGCAGGATCTGCACCGTGACGGGGAACGGCTCCGCGGGGCCGGAATGATCGTGTGGGATCGAGGCGTTGGGTGTGCCCGTGCCGGAGCCGAGGTAGAGCACCCAGTCGGTGAAGGCGTGGATGACCATGGCGACCCAGAGCCTGCCGGTCACGCGCCGCACCCAGTAGTAGGAGGCCCCTGCGGCGGCGAGGAAGGTGACCTGGAAGGCGATCGCGCCCAGGGGCACTCCCGCGATGACGTTCGAGGGGATGTGCGCGAGAGCGAAGACGACGCTGGTGGCGAGCAGGGTGACGAACTCGCCGTGGCGGGCACGGACGGCTGTGAGCAGGATGCCGCGTATGACCAGCTCTTCTCCGAAGCCGACCATCAGCGTCCCCGCCGCGACGATGAGGACGAAGCCTGCGGATCGCGATGCCCACGGGATGTCGCTGAGCTGGGCGATCGGGAGCAGCACGACGAGCACCGGAATCGACACCAGCCACCAGCGCCGCGGCATCAGGGTGGGCGTCGGCGCCTCATACCAGACGTCTCTGCCCCAGCCCGTCCAGCGCAGGAACAGCAGCATCAGGGCGATCGCGATCGCGAGCGGGATGAAGTGGCCGAGCGCGAACTGCGCCGCGGCCTGGTCGTCGGTCACCAGACCGCCCAGGAGGTTGCCGAGCCCGCCAGCGAGGAGCACGTAGACGGCGACGGCCGCGAGGGCGAGCCAGACGCTGCGCGGTCGGCCCGTCTGGACGGATGCGCGATTATGCACGGGAGTCGATGCGCTCGTCGGCACCGCGGATCACGAAGGCGACGGAGGCCAGCGCGAGGACGCCCGCGACCAGATACGCCAGGGATCCGATGCCGGCGAAGGGCCCGGGTGTGCCGTGCCCGACGGCGAAGACAGAGAAGTCCCACAGGCCGTGGAGCGCCATCGCCCAGATCAGCGTGCCGGTCGTGCGACGCACGATGTAGAGGATCGTGCCGCCGAGGAAGGCCGTGCCCACCTGCTGCAGCGTGGGCAGCAGATCCTGCCCGGAGGCCGCGTTGATCAGGTGCATGGCGGCGAACAGCGCGGAGGTGAGGAACCACACCCATCCCTCGCTCAGCCTGCTGCGCAGCGAGGTGAGCAGCAGACCGCGGGTGGTGAGCTCCTCGGTGAAGCCCACGAGGATCAGGACGATGGATGCGGCGAAAAAGGCACCGTCGTACGAGCCCCAGTCGGTCGAGGCGAGGTTGATCAGGAGGGCGACCGCCATCAGGATCGGCGCGATGATCGGCCAGCGGACGCTGCGCTTGCGTTCGCGCAGAGCGGGTCGCCACCAGCCGAGAAGCGTGGTCGTGATCGCCAGCAGGATCGCAGCGACGATCAGCGAGAGCCCGACGCCGAGGAACAGGTTGCCGCCGCTCTCGCCCAGCTCGGTGTACGGGACGCCTGTGAGGCGCTGCACCAGGAACACGACCGCCACGTAGCCGATGTAGATCGCGAGGCCGATCCACACTCGAGGGCGCACCTTCGGAGTCTCCGTCATGGGGACATCATGGCAGAGCCGCGTTTCTCGCTCATTGCGAATCGGGCTCTCGCGCACACGCTCCGGGTAGAGACCCTGGTACTGCCCCGTCGCCCTGTTCAGGACCGCGGTCGGATGTGCCCGCGAGCCTTCGTTCGTAGCGTCGAAGGTGAACGAAAGGCGCGAGATGATTCGAGTTCAGTCTCTGAGGGTGGCGCGTGTTCGTACGACTGCAGACGGAGACCGGATGACGACCGACGACGCCCCTGCGGCTCAGATCTGCGTGCTGATCGCCGACGACCAGGAACTGGTCCGCTACGGGCTCCGTCTCGTGCTCGAGGCGGAGGACGACATCCAGGTCGTCGGCGAGGCCTCCGACGGCGCGTCTGCCGTCGACGCCGCGATCACGCTCGCACCCGACGTCATCCTGATGGATGTCCGAATGCCCGGCATGGACGGCATCCAGGCCACGCGCGAACTCACCGCGCGCCTCCCGAGAACCCGAGTGCTCGTGCTGACCACCTACGACCTCGACGAGTTCGCCTTCGGGGCGCTGCAGGCCGGAGCCGCAGGGTTCCTGCTCAAGAACACGCGACCGGCCGAACTCGTCGCCGCGATCCGCACGGTCGCGACCGGCGACGCCGTGGTCGCGCCGCGGATCACCTCGAAGCTCATCGAAGTCGCGCTGCCGCACCTCGTGCCCCGCGATAACCGGGCTCAGGACGAAGCCCTCTCCGCGCTGACCGATCGGGAACGCGACGTCTTCCTGCACGTCGGCCGCGGCCTGACCAACGCCGAGATCTCGAGAGTCCTGCATCTGAGCGAATCCACGGTCAAGGCCCACTTCGGTCGCATCCTCGTGAAGCTCGACCTGCCCCACCGGGTCCAGGCGGTCATTCTGGCCTACGAGCTCGGCGTCGTCGGGACCGGGAAGTAGGTCGAGGGCCGCCCATCTTCCCAGACTGGCCAGAGGGTGTCCACCTCTCCCGCGCGGTGCGGTTCCTTGCAAGACTCGGCGCATGGTGTTCATCGGTTTTCATGCGTCGCACGAGCAGATCGCGCCGAGCGCGCTTCTCGACGCGGTGATCGGCGCTGAGCGCGCGGGATTCGACGGAGCGATGTGCTCCGATCACCTCGCCCCGTGGACGAGGGCGCAGGGCGAGTCGGGGTTCGCGCTGAGCTGGATCGCGGCCGCGCTCGCCCGCACGCGCTTCTCGATCGGCATGGTGAATGCCCCTGGGCAGCGCTATCACCCGGTGATGATCGCTCAGGCGTTCGCCACCCTCGAGGAGATGTTCCCCGGCCGCTTCTGGGCGGCGATGGGCAGCGGCGAGGCGGTCAACGAGCATGTGACGGGCGGGGGATGGCCGGCGAAGCCTCTCCGCAACCAACGGCTGCGCGAGAGCGTCGACGTGATCCGCCGGCTGATGGAGGGCGAAGAGGTCGATCACGACGGCCTGGTGCGCGTCCACCGAGCGCGAGTGTGGAGCAGGCCGGCGGAACCGCCGCCGCTGTTCGCGACCGCTGTGAGCGCCGAGACCGCGGAGTGGGCGGCCTCGTGGGCGCAGGGCCTTGCGACGGTGGCCCAGGAACCGGCTGCCCTCCGACGGGTCGTCGAGGGCTACCGCGCCGCAGGAGGCACCGGTCCCTGCATCCTGCAGGTGCACCTCAGCCTCGCCGAAAGCGACGAGGCGGCATTCGCCATCGCCCGCGAGCAGTGGAGGAACGGCCTGCTGTCACCTCCGGTCACCTGGGATCTCGAGCAGCCCGAGGATTTCGAAGCGGCACTGGCAGGGCTCGACGAGGAAGGGCTGCGCAGGGCCGTCCTGGTCGACCATGACGCCACCGCGTTGGCCGGCCGCGTCGCGGACCTCGTGGAGATCGGCTTCGATCGTGTGTATCTGCATCACGTCGGCACCGATCAGTCGCTGTTCCTCGACACCGCGCGATCAGAACTCATACCCGCATTGAAGGAGCGACTGTGAAGATCACCGACACGAGCGACCTCTGGTGGAAGACCGCCGTGATCTACTGCCTCGACGTCGAGACGTTCCTCGACTCGAACGGCGATGGCGTGGGCGATCTGCAGGGCCTCGCCCAGCGGATCGACTACCTCTCGGGGCTGGGCGTGACCTGCCTGTGGCTGATGCCCTTCTACCCGACGCCCGACCGCGACGACGGATACGACGTCAGCGACTTCTACGGCATCGACTCGCGGCTGGGCACCCACGGCGACCTCGTCGAGGTGATCCGCACGGCGCGCGATCGGGGGATGCGCGTGATCGTCGACCTGGTCATCAATCACACCTCCGACCGGCATCCGTGGTTCATCGCCGCCAAGCGCAGCGTCGACTCGCCGTACCGGGACTACTACGTCTGGCGCGACGACGCGCCCCCGAAGGGCCAGAAGAACGCCGTCTTCCCCGGACAGGCGAACGGCATCTGGGGCAAGGACGAGAAATCCGGGCAGTGGTATCAGCACAGCTTCTACGAGCACCAGCCCGACCTGAACATCGCCAATCCGCGCGTGCGAGACGAGATCGCGAAGGTCATCGGGTTCTGGTTGCAGCTGGGCATCTCGGGCTTCCGCGTCGACGCGGTGCCGTTCCTCCTCGAGATCCCCGAGGGAGCCGGCATTCCGGAGCCGCACGATCTGCTGCGCGACATCCGCCGGTTCCTGCAACGGCGTTCGAGCGAGGCGATCCTGCTCGGAGAGGTGAACCTGCCCTACGAGGATCAGACGCAGTACTTCGGTGGCGACAACGGCGACGAGCTCACCATGCAGTTCGACTTCATCGGGATGCAGTCGCTGTACCTGTCGTTCGCCCGCAAGGATCCGGCGCCGTTGATCTCCGCTCTGAGCGCCCGCCCGGCCCTCGGATCGGAGGTGCAGTGGGCGAACTTCCTGCGCAACCACGACGAGCTGACCCTCGACAAGCTCAGCGACAGCGAGCGGCAGGAGGTCTTCGAGGCGTTCGCGCCGGACGAGCGGCAGCGGGTGTTCGGGCGCGGCATCACACGGCGACTCCCGCCGATGCTCGACGGCGACCCGCGCCGCATCCGCATGGCGTACAGCCTGCTCTTCACCCTCCCGGGCACCCCGGTGCTGTTCTACGGCGAAGAGATCGGCATGGGCGAGAACATCGAGGTCCCTGGCAGGGAAGCCGTGCGAACTCCGATGCAGTGGTCTGACGACCGCAACGGCGGATTCTCGGATGCCGCGCCGAGCCGACTCGTCGCGCGTCCGCCTGTCGACGGGTACGCGCCCGAGCACGTCAACGTCGCCGCCCAGCTCGATGACCGGAGCTCGCTGCTGTACTTCATCCGTGCTCTCACGTCGTCCTACCGGATCTCCCCGGAACTCGGATGGGGCACGTTCGAGGTCATCGACCAGCCTGCGGAATCACTCCTCGTGCATTCGCTCTCGGCGGACGTCGGCCGGATCATCGCCGTCCACAACTTCTCGGAGGTGGCGGTGACCACCTCGTTCCGCGTGGGTGACGAGCCGGAGGGCACGACTCTCGTGGACCTCCTCGAGCCGTCGCATCTGGCACTCGGCCCGAAGGGCGGGGTCGAACTGGAGGTGCCGGCGTACGGCTATCGCTGGCTTCGGGTGTCGAGGCCCGGCGACGGCCGAGTGACCTGACCAGCACTCCCACGGCATGGGATGCTGCGCGACCTGCCTCGTCGACGATGCCCCATCTGAGCCCTGACGCGCCTCGGCGGATCCCCCAGTCTCACTCAGTGGAACTCCGGCGCCGTTGCGCCCGCGGACTGTTGCCTGGCGGTGCGAGTCGCACGATACTGCAGTCATGCGATCCGCTCTCAATGGTGAGCCGGTGTCCGTGCTCGAGCGGATCCTCGCCATACTCGACACGGTCCGTGAGTCTCACGGCTCGACCACCGTCACCCAGCTCGCCCATGCCACCGGCATCCCGAAGTCGAGTGTCTCCCGCCTCGTGGGCGATCTCGTGCACAAGCGGTACCTGATGCGCGCCGATGACGGCGTCGTGATCGGATTGCGACTGTTCGAGCTGGGCGTGCGGGCCAGCACCCCTCGTCGTCTGCGTGTCGCCGCACTGCCGGTTCTCGCGGCTCTGTCGAATGCGACGGGGGAGCACCTGAACGTCGCAGTGCAGGAGGGGCAGGACATGCTCTCTGTGATCTCGGTCCGCGGGAGGCTGCGTCCCGTGCCGTCGCGCGCAGGGGTGCGCGTCCCCTCGGTGACGACGGCGCTCGGAAAGGCGGTGCTGGCGTTCACCGAAGACGACGCGGTGCTCTCCCGCATGCTCGCCGGGTTCGACCGCGGTGAGCGCCAGGAGTTCGAGCGTGAGCTCGGCACCGTGCGGAGCGCTGCGGTCGCTGTCGACCGCTGTGTGACGTTCCCGGGCGTCGTCGGCGTGGCGAGCCCCGTGCTCTCGCCCGACCGTCAGCCCGTCGCCGCGATCTCCGTCGCCGGCCCGGTGTCCGATATGGACCCAGGTCGGATCGCACCGCTCGTGCGCCACGCCGCGCTCGCGCTCACGGCCCGCCTGGCGCTTCAGGTCGCGTGACGATGCACGGCCGCACGGGAACCGACGCGCTGGGCGTACTCGATCGGATGACCTGCGTCCTCGAGGCTTTCGACCAGGATGACGCAGGGCTTGGGATCTCCGAGCTGGCGCTGCGCGCCGATCTGCCGAAGTCGACCGTGTCTCGTCTGGTCGCGACGCTCGTGCGTCAGAGGTACCTCGAGCGTGATGGCACCCTCATCCATCTGGGACTACGCCTGTTCGAGCTCGGACAGCTCGCCGAGCAGCCGCGCGAGCTCCGAGCGGCGGCGCTGCCCGTCATGGCGGACCTGCGGGGCAAGACCGGTGAGAGCGTGCACGTCGCCATCCGGGACGGGCGCGAGATGGTCTGCGTCGCCGCCATGCGTTCCGGACCCTTCGCGCCGTCGACGGTCCGGACCGGCAAGCGGCTCGCCGTGCATGCCACCGCCCTGGGAAAGGCGGCGCTTGCGCACCAGCTCCCCTCCGAGGTCGAGGAGATGCTCGCACTCGAGCTGGAACCGCGCACACCTCACACGATCACGGATCCGGTGGAGCTGAGACGGCAGCTCGCCGACATCCGACGAGGAGACCTCGCGATCGAGGTGGGCGAGTACGACGAGGACGTCTCGTGCGCGGCGGTCGCGATCCTGACGTCGTCGGGTTCGCCCGTCGCTGCGCTCTCGATCTCGGGAAGCTCCGAGGACTTCGACGCCGACCTCCATGCGCCCGCGATCCGCTGCGCCGCTCTCGCTCTCGGACGCCGGCTCGCGTCCGGCGGCATCTCCTCCCGCTGAGCGGCGACCGCTACCGACGACTTCGATCGGTCATCAACGCCACGAGCAGGTCGCCGACGAGACGGCGATGGGAGTCCTGCAACGCGGGATCGAGCATGTCCCTGTTGAAGATCGCGGCGAAGGTGTGTCGATTGGCCACGTGGAAGCACGCGTAGGCGCTGATCACCATGTGCACGTCGAGCGCATCGATGTCGTCGCGGAACAGACCTTCCCCGACCCCGCGCTCGATCACGCTCTCGAGCACGGTGACGGCGGTGACGTTCTCTCGGAGGATGGCTTCGGAACGGCTCAGATGCTCGGCGCGGTGGATGTTCTCGATGCTCACGAGCTTGATGAACGCCTCGTGCGTGGTGTGGTGGTCGTACGTGGTCTCGGCGATGGTGCGCAGAGCCTCGGTGGGTGTCAGCTCGTCGACCTGCACCTCGCGCTCGACCTGCCGGATCTGGGCGTAGACGCGCTCGAGCGCCGCGAGGTAGAGCCCCTCCTTCGAGCCGAAGTAGTAGTAGATCATGCGCTTCGTCGTGCGCGTCCGCGCTGCGATCTCGTCGACTCGGGCTCCGGCGAAGCCGTTCGCTGCGAACTCGGCCGTGGCGACATCGAGGATGTCGCTCTGGGTGCGCATCGCCCGGTCGGTGACGAGTCCGTCGCCTGTCACGAGAGCGTCGTCGCTCATGGACCGCTCCTTCCCGCTCCGGTGGGATCCTCGGCGTTCACGAGCATACGGAAGTGTCGCCGCATCCTCTCGCGATCCGGTTGCAGGCCCGTGATGATCTGCAGACTCGCGAACGCCTGGCCGACGGCCATCCGCCCGCCGTCGAGGACCTGATGCCCCCGCTCGGACGCTCCGCGGATGAGCTGCGTGTCGAGCGGACGGTAGACGATGTCGGAGACCCACGCGCCCTCCGCCAGCAGGTCGAGGTCGAACGCGATGCCGGGATGGTGGAACATTCCCAAGGGCGTCGCGTGCACGACCCCGCTCGCGGCGGCGATCGCCGCGGGCAGGTCGGCCGCGGCGACCGTGCCGATGTTCCGTCCGGGGAAGAGCTCGCGCATGCGCACGGCGAGTTCTGCGCTGCGGTCAGGGTCGGCATCCGACAGATCCACGCGGCGCGCGCCCTCTGACAGGAGTGCGTATGCGGTCGCCGCGCCCGCGCCTCCGCAGCCGATCTGCACGACGCGATCCAGTGATGCGCCGCGCAGACCGGTGGTGAGGGCGTCGCGGTAGCCCATCCAGTCGGTGTTGTAGCCGATGCGATGCCCGTCGTCGAAGATCACGAGGTTCACGGCGCGCAGGTGCGCGGCATCGGGATGCAGATCGTCGACCAGGTCCAGGACGAGCTGCTTGCAGGGATACGTGATGTTGACCGCCGCGAAGCCGGCGGACTGGGCTTCGCGCAGCATCGCCTCCACGTCGGAGGCCGGTCGCCGGAGCTCGATCAGATCGAGGACCCGGTACTCGTAGTCCAGACCCAGCTCTCGTCCTTCGACCTCATGCATCGTCGGCGTGAGAGAGGCGCTGATGCCCTCTCCGATCAGGCCCACGAGGTAGCGTCCGGAGCGTCGTCGGGCCGCGAGGGTCTGATCCTCCATGTCGTGCGTCACGCGCCCTCCGGAAGCTCGAAGTCGACCGTCGCGAGCGATGCTTTCACGTTCGAGGAGATGCGGAGCACCTCGGCGTGCGCGGGATGCCTGGTGTACGCCGCGAGACCTTCGAGGTCGTCGAAGTCGGCGACGATGGCGAGCTCGTGCGACGCCGGACCTCTCAAGACGTCCTCGCCGACGCTGAGGCTCCGCAGTTCGGGGATCTGCGCGGGGAGCGCACGAAGCAGCGCCATCCATTCCGCGCGCTGCGCGACGGTGAACTCCGGCACGAAGCGGAAGACTGCCACGTGCCGGATCACTCGGCGGATCCCGTCATCGCAGCGCGATGCTCGAACTGCGCCGCGAGGCGCACCGGCGCGTTGTGCGCGCCGAATCCCGCGTAGCCTGCGCGCCGTTCGACGACCTCGAGGAACAGCGTTCCCATGGGCTGCGTGTAGAAGTGCAGGAACTCCCCGCCGTCGCCCTGGTCGTACATGACGTTCAGCTCTCTCAGCTCGTCGAGGAGGTGCGGTTCGAGACGGTATCGTGCGGCGACGTCGTCGTAGTAGTTCGCGGGGATCTGGAGCGGTCTGAACCCGCGTTCGCGGGCGGCCCTCGCGAGTGCGAGGACGTCGGTGCTCGCGAATGCGATGTGCTGCGTCAGGATCTCGTCGCCGTTCACCCCCGAGGGTACGAGGTTGAGAGCGATGCGCAGCACGCCGACATCGCTCCG
>JAESFY010000309.1_pt1 | contig 13464 bp, 13 predicted proteins | sample 9266201 | NCBI WGS metagenome assembly JAESFY01 (sample SAMN14515071, study PRJNA621656) | algae metagenome | isolation source: Nodosilinea sp. WJT8-NPBG4 and co-occurring heterotrophs from soil, lower... | place: USA: Pinto Basin, Colorado Desert, California | collected 2006-05-27 | reverse complement strand
GCGACCGTCGCAAGGCGCAGCTGCAGGACATCGCGATCCTCACCGGTGGTCAGGTCATCACCGAAGAGGTCGGCCTGAAGCTCGAGAACGCCACGCTCGACCTGCTGGGTCGTGCCCGCAAGGTCATCGTCACCAAGGACGAGACGACGATCGTCGAGGGTGCCGGTGAGGCAGCCCAGATCGAGGGTCGCGTCACGCAGATCCGACGCGAGATCGAGAACACCGACAGCGACTACGATCGCGAGAAGCTGCAGGAGCGTCTCGCCAAGCTCGCCGGCGGCGTCGCCGTCATCAAGGCGGGTGCGGCGACCGAGGTCGAGCTCAAGGAGCGCAAGCACCGCATCGAGGACGCCGTCCGCAACGCGAAGGCAGCCGTCGAGGAGGGCATCGTCCCCGGTGGTGGCGTCGCGCTGATCCAGGCCGGCACCAAGGCTCTTGCCACGCTCGAGCTCAAGGGCGACGAGGCGACCGGTGCCAACATCGTGCGCGTCGCGATCGAGGCCCCGCTCAAGCAGATCGCGCTCAACGCCGGTCTCGAGCCGGGTGTCGTCGCGAACACGGTCGCAGGCCTCCCCACCGGACACGGCCTCAACGCCGCGACCGGCGAGTACGGCGACCTCTTCGCTCAGGGCATCATCGACCCCGCGAAGGTCACGCGTTCGGCTCTGCAGAACGCGGCGTCGATCGCGGGTCTCTTCCTCACGACCGAGGTCGTCGTCGCCGAGAAGCCCGAGAAGGCTGCGGCACCGATGGGCGACCCGTCGGGCGGCATGGACTTCTGATCCGCCTCGCATGACAGAACGCCCCCCGGCTTCGGCTGGGGGGCGTTCTGCGTCGCAGGGAGTGCGTCAGCGGCTCAGCGGAACAGGCTCGCCGAATACTGATCGGCATCTGCATATTGCACGGCGGCCGAGCCGAGCGACGTGCCGATCGAGTCGAGCACCTGCTCGACGTGCAGCTGTGCGCCCTGCCACTCTTCGGCGCAGCCCTGGAACGCGTTGGACGCGTTGCCCATCCACGACGACTGCAGCTGGCGAAGCTGCGCCATGAGGGTTGTGGATTCGCTGCGCAGGCGTTCCATCGTGGCTCTGGTGGCCGCGTGCGCGGATTCGACGGCATCGGTGTCGACGGTGAAGACGGACATGGGAACTCCTTCTGATTGGAGTTCCGACGCTAGGCGCGCACAGAGGACGGCATCGGTCATGGCGCACGATCGGTCGGCATCTGTGCAGAACCGACATCGCGTGGTTCCGGTGCAGGGAGCCGCTACAACTCGAGGCGATCGAGGGGCTGCGTGTCCTCGAGCAGGTGCGCAGGCGTCGCCCGCGAGGGTGCGAGGGGAAGCGTGACCGTGAAGGTCGCGCCGCCGCCGGGGGTCTCCGAGACCGTGACCGCGCCGTGCAGGGCCTTCACGATCGACGCCACGATCGCGAGCCCGAGACCGGAGCCACCGGTTTCCCTGGCGCGAGAGGTGTCCGCGCGCCAGAAGCGCTCGAAGATCTGCTCTCTGATCTGCGGCGGAATTCCCTCGCCGTGATCGACGACGGCGATGCTTCCCGTGCCCTGCACACGGTCGGAGTCGACGACGATCTCGATCGGACCGTCCTCCGGCGAGAAGCGGCGCGCATTTCCGAGCAGGTTCGTGACCACCTGGCGCACTTTGTTCTCTTCGCCGAGAACGATCGGCGGAGTGCGGACCGGGATGTCGGGGACCTCTGTGAAGTCGATGGCGGGCGGCTGCTCCGTCTGACGCGGACGGCGCCGCAGCCTCGCGAGGGCCCCCCTCGAGAGGCCCCGGGGGCCGTGGGTGACGGTCGAGGCCGTCTGCGGCTCCGGGACCGGGGTGCTGAGTGTGATCACGGGCAGTGAGACCGTGACGGTGCGGTCGATGACGGTCACGGTGCGCCCCGGCGCCGCGGCCCGCAGGTCGAGCGCGGCATCACGGGCGATGGGTCGCAGATCCAGCGGTTCGATCGCGGGCTCGCGTTCCTCGTCGAGGCGAGCGAGCGCGAGCAGGTCCTCGACGAGGACGCCCATCCGGATCGCCTCCTTCTCGATGCGCTCCATGGCGCGCGCCGTGTCCTCCTCGCCCTGGATCGCTCCCATCCGGTAGAGCTCCGCGTAGCCGCGCACGCTCACGAGGGGTGTGCGCAGCTCATGGCTGGCGTCGCCGATGAACCGTCGCATGTGCTGGACCGTTCGATCGCGCTGGGCGAGCGAGCGGTCGACGCGGTCGAGCATCGTGTTGATCGCGCTGTTCAGGCGTCCGACCTCGGTGGTCGGCTCGAGGTCGGTGAGTCGCTGACGGAAATCGCCCGCTGCGATCGACATCGCGGTCGCCTCGACCTGGCCGAGTCGACGGAAGGTGAGAGTGACCAATCCGCGAGTGAGGAGCGCCGCGATGAAGATCGTGATCAGCGCGATCGTGATGTAGATGCCGAAGTACTGGCTGATGATGCTGTCGACCTCGGAGAGCGGCATCGCGACCATCTGCACACGCAGGCCTCCGCCCGCGGAGCTCTGCGTCGCGACGGCGGCGCGGTACTCCGTCTTCCCCTGTCCGGCGAGGTCGAACACGGTGTCGGCCTCGGACTGCGCCTTCTGCAGCGAATAGGTCTCGGGGAAGATCGGAGCCTCATCGTTCGACCCGCCGGTGGACGCCTGCAGCGTGCCCTCGGCGTCGTAGACGGCGAAGGCGAAGTCGCGCGGCCGCTCGTCCTTCGCGGTGTAGGTGGTCGTCCCGTCGACGACAGCGGTGTCGAAATACCGCTCGACGAGATCGCTCGACACGAGGGCGGGAAGCTGCGCGTCGATGTTCTGGACGAGCGCGGAACGAAGGACCGGTACCGTACCGATCCCGGCGACGAGTAGACCGAGGGCGAGGACCGCGACCGTGACGCCGGTGACCTTCGCCCGAAGGCTTGTACGCCGCCACCAGCCGGTGACCGCATCGGGCTTGTGCGCCATGCGGTCCTCCCGAGTGCGGCGTCTTCGCCGTCGTGCGGCGTCGAGGGTGGTGCGGTCGTCAGACCGTCTTGCCGACCTTGAGCATGTACCCGAAGCCGCGCTTGGTCTGGATGAGGGATTCCTCGGTGTGCGGGTCGATCTTGCGACGGAGATACGAGATGTAGCTCTCGACGATGCCGGCGTCGCCGTTGAAGTCGTACTCCCAGACGTGATCGAGGATCTGCGCCTTGGACAGTACGCGGTTCGGGTTGAGCATCAGGTAGCGCAGCAGCTTGAACTCCGTCGGGCTGAGCTCGATCGCCTCCTTGCCGACATGGACGTCGTGGGTGTCCTGGTCCATCGACAACTCGCCGGCGCGGATGATCGACTCCTCGTCGGCCTGCATCGTGCGGCGGAGGATGGCCTGCGCCCTCGCGACGATCTCGTCGAGGCTGAAGGGCTTGGTGACGTAGTCGTCACCGCCCGCGTTGAGTCCCTCGATCTTGTCCTCGGTGCCGTCCTTCGCCGTGAGGAACAGGATGGGCGCGGTGAAGCCGGCACCACGGAGCCGCTTCGTCACGCTGAACCCGTTCATGTCGGGAAGCATCACGTCGAGGATGATGAGATCCGGCTCCTCCTCGAGCACGGCCGAGATGGTGGCGGCGCCGTTGGCCACCGTCTTCACCTGGAACCCGGCGAAGCTGAGACCTGTGGAGAGCAGGTCGCGGATGTTCGGCTCGTCGTCGACGACCAGGATGCGCGCATCAGTCATGTCCCCATTATGGTGACTTCGGCCATGGGGATGCTGACTATTGTCCGGAACGGCGCAGATGCGATGCACAGGTGCACCCGGAAAGATCGAGGGATGAGTTCGATCGCGTTCCACCGCCTGGCACATCTGAGACCGCGATATCGCTGGTGGCGGATGCTGTTGACGGGGCTCCTCGGCGTCGCGTTCTACCTGGTGCTACTGCTCATGGTGCTCGTGCCCGTCGGCATCGTCTCGGCACTGGTGCCGGAGTGGGGCGCCGAGGTGCAGCTGCTCCTGGGAACGCTGGAGTTCTTCGACCTCGACCGCCCTTGGCTCCTTGTGGCGCTGGTCCTGCCGCTCATCCTGATGATCCCACCACTCCTGCTGGCCTCGCGCATCGTCGAGGGTCGGGGCGTCGGCCTGCTGTCGTCGGTCACCGGCCGCCTGCGCCTCGGCTGGCTCGGCAGGGCCCTGCTCCTCGCCCTCGGAGTCTTCGCGGTGTACTTCGCCGTGTCGCTGGGAGTGTCGGCGGCGACGGGGACCGACGTCGCGCCGGACTTCTCACACCCGGGGCTGTGGACCATGGTGCTGCTCGTGCTGCTGCTGATCCCGTTCCAGGCGGCTGCCGAGGAGTATGTCTTCCGCGGATACCTGATGCAGCTCGTCGGCGGCTGGCTGCGGCATCCGGCATTCGCGATCCTGCTGCCGGTCCCGCTGTTCGTGCTCGGTCACGGATACGACGTGTGGGGCGCCGCCAGTGTGGGCGTCTTCGCGGTGATCGCGGCCTGGCTGACCTGGCGCACAGGCGGCCTGGAGGCCGCGATCGCGCTGCACATCGTGAACAACGTGCTGATCTTCCTGTTCGGATCGGTCGGAATGGGCGACGCGAACGCCACGTCCGGAACGCCCATCGATCTGCTGGCCTCGACAGCCGCGATGGTCGTCTTCGCGCTCTTGGCCGATCGCTGGGCCGGCCGGCTCGGCGTTGCGCGCACAGTCACCGCGCCGCCCGCCACGGTGTCCCGCGGCGCGGACGGCACCCATCACCTGGAGCCGGTGCTCCACGGCTGAGCCGCGGGTGCCGCTGCGGCGGTTCAGGCGGCGATCGCGTCGGCGTCCATGATCGTGTAGCTGTAGCCCTGCTCGGCAAGGAAGCGCTGGCGGTTCTGGGCGTAGTCCTGATCGATCGTGTCGCGGGCGACGAGTGTGTAGAAACTCGCAGTGTGACCCGATTGCTTGGGCCGCAGAAGGCGTCCGAGCCGCTGCGCCTCCTCCTGACGCGACCCGAAGGAGCCGGAGACCTGGATGGCGACAGATGCCTCCGGCAGATCGATCGAGAAGTTCGCGACCTTCGACACCACGAGCAGTGAGATGTCGCCCTCTCGGAAGGCCCGGTAGAGCTCCTCGCGCTCGTCCACCGGGGTCGCCCCCGTGATCTGTGGCGCATCCAGGGCCGCGGAGAGAGACTCGAGCTGATCGAGATATTGGCCGATCACGAGGATGCGCTCACCGGGGTGCTTCGCGATCAGCTCTCGGACGGCCTGAACCTTGGCCGGAGCAGATGCCGCGAGACGGTACCGCTCGTCGTCCGTCGCCGCCGCGTACTCCAGCCGGTCGCTGGGCGGAAGGTCCACGCGCACCTCGTAGCAGGCGGCGGGGGAGATGAAGCCCTGCGCCTCGATCTGCTTCCACGGCGCGTCGAACCTCTTCGGACCGATCAGGCTGAACACGTCGCCCTCGCGTCCGTCCTCGCGTACGAGGGTCGCCGTGAGCCCGATCCGTCGCCGTGCCTGCAGGTCTGCGGTGAGCTTGAAGACCGGAGCCGGGAGCAGATGTACCTCGTCGTAGATGATGAGGCCCCAGTCGAGCGCGTCGAGGAGCGCCAGGTGCGCGTACTCGCCCTTCCGCTTCGCCGTGAGGATCTGGTAGGTCGCGATCGTGACCGGCTTCACCTCCTTGGCCTGGCCCGAGTACTCGCCGATCTCCTCGGCCGTGAGACTGGTGCGCTTGAGGAGCTCGTCACGCCACTGCCGGGCGGACACGGTGTTCGTCACGAGGATCAGGGTCGTGGTCTTCGTCGCCGCCATGGCACCGGCACCGACGATCGTCTTGCCGGCCCCGCAAGGGAGCACGACGACGCCGGAGCCGTCCTTGGAGAACGCGTCGACGGCATCCTGCTGGTACGGACGGATGTGCCATCCGTCCTCGGCCAGGTCGATCTCGTGCGGGGTGCCCGGCGTGTAGCCGGCGAGGTCCTCGGCCGGCCAGCCGATCTTCAACAGCTCCTGCTTGATCTGACCGCGAGCCCAGGCATCGACGACGAAGGTCTCGGGGTTCGGGTGCCCGATCAACAGGGGCTGGATGCGCTTGTTGTTCGCGACCTGCGTCAGCACCGCAGGATCGGACGAGCGGAGGATCAGGGTTCCCTCCTCATCGCGTTCGATGACCAGGCGTCCGTAGCGGTTGACCGTCTCGCGCAGATCCACCGCGACGGAGGGCGGTACAGGGAAGCGCGACCAGCGGTCGAGCGTCCCCAGCATGTCTTCAGCGGTGTGGCCGGCAGCACGCGCGTTCCACAGTCCGAGGCGCGTGATCCGGTACGTGTGGATGTGCTCGGGGGCACGCTCGAGCTCGGCGAAGATCGCGAGTTCGTGCCGCGCGCTCTCCGCGTCGGCGTGGGCGACTTCGAGCAGCACGGTGCGATCGCTCTGGACGATCAGGGGGCCATCAGACATAGCTGTCCAGTTTACCGGGCGGGGGACGGTGAGGGCCTACGGCGCGACGATAGATGCGGCCAGGATGCTGGACACCGGCAGGGTGCGCTCGACATCCGCGGCGCGATCCCGTCCGCGAAGCCGTCCGCCGCCGATTCCGGTCGCCTCGAGCAGCAGCTCTCTCGTCGACCCGTCCGGCATCCCCACCGTGACCTGCAGGACGGCCTTGGCTCGGACCGCCGCCTCGAGCTCCCGGTCGAGCCAGGCCGCGTCGGCATCCGGTCCCTGGTGGGCGCGCAGTCGAGAGATCAGCGAGTGCAGGTCGACCGGCGCCGCCGCAGGAGGTACGGGCGGGGCTGCAGGATGCCGCTCCCGCACCGGGATCACCCCGTCGGGCCCGACGAGTGTCGCCGGGTAGCGGGCGTCGGTGAGCGCCCAGTAGACGGTCTCGCGTCCGACGCGGGTGGTCAGCGCGTCAGCGTGGGCGGTCAGTGCGAGAGGGCGCAGCGATTGATCGACGGCCATGGCCTGGATCAGGTGCAGGTCGGTGCTCTCGATGCGCGTCCGACCGGTCTCCTCGTCGGTCGAGACCCTGACCAATCCGTGTCGCTGCGCCGTCTGAGCGACCAGGTAGCTCAGCGGCTGCGGGATGCCGGTGAGCGAGATCGCCGCGAGGAACTCGAGGATCGACGCCTCCGTCTCTCCGGCGACGAAGGCGTGTGCCATCGACTCTGCGGTGAATCGGTACGACGATGCCTGGGCGGCTGACTCGCGGGCGGCGATCGCGCGAAGCCGCACGTCCAGCGCCGGCTCCAGCGGTCCGGGAGCGATCGCGGTCAGATCGTTCTGGAGGAAAATGCGATCGACCTCGGCCGGAAGCAGGCGCACGAGCGCCTCGGGGTCGGGGTCCTCGCCCGCGCGGACGGCCGTGGCCCATTCCGGCTCGGCCCCGTCTTCTGCGATCAGTCCGAGGAGGCGCGCGCCCTCGCGGAGCGTCCGAGAGCGCTCCGCCCATGACGGATCCCACGGATGCGCCTGCGGCCAGCCCTCGGGCGGGATCCAGCCACCGCTCGCGGTGCGCACACCGCGTGGCAGGGCATCTCGGAAGGCGGTGACGAGGAGGGTCCACCGCTCGGCCACGGACGATCGCAGCCACGACTCCGCCGCGGCAGTGGTGCGCAGTCGACGATCCGCGGCGACCGCCAGGCCCGCGTCGATCGCGATCACGAGCAGGGTGTCGACGACATCGGCCGCGATGCCCGAGTCGGCGAGCTGGCGCTTCTCGCCGGCGCTGATGCCTCCGCCTGCGAGAAGTGCGAACGGCGATTCCCTGGCGACGAGCAGCACGTCGGCCAGCACGGCGACAGTGGTGAAGGCGCGTTCGGCGGCGTGCGCGGAGGTGGTCTCCGACGCAGGCCCGGGGGTGGCGACGTCGCCGGCCTCGGGGGCCTCGCGCCCGGCGATCACCGAGATCAGCGGCGCGTACGGGGTGCCGTCCGGTCGCAGCAGGGCGAGGGCCGTCAGCGCTTCGCGCTCGGCACCCGGATCCTTGCCTTCGGAGGCGCGCAGCAGGGCCGACGCCTCGGCGGCGGTGAGCAGGGGGAGCACCTTGGTCAGAGCGGAGGCATCCAGCAGCGCCTCCGCGGCGTCGAAGAAGTCCTGCCAGGGGGCATCGGGTCGAACCCCGCGCGATGCCAGGAGGTGGGTGAGCGCCTCGTCGCTCGCCGCGGCCAGCCAATCCGCCAGCGGTCGTGCGTGAGTGCTCATGAGCGATGCCTCAGGAACGCGACGCCGCGCGACCCTTTCGGATGAAGCTCATCACGAGCAACGCGATGATCATCGCGAAGGCGACCGGCAGGCCCCAGAACGGGATCGCGGCGACCAGCGGCCACACCCCTTCGCCGAAGGCGGACTGATCCATGCCGACGGCGGTCCCGATGATGATGGCGAAGAAGCAGATCACGGATGCCGCGGCGATTCCGAGCGCGGAGAACGCGAGGATACGATCCAGCCGGCGGACGGGAACCTCCGGTTCGGTGTTCTGCGTACTCATCCGTCTCACCCTACTCGCAACGGAGCCTTCGATTCCGCAGGCTCCGCGACCGGTAGGCTGGGAGGGTGCGCGCATCAGCGCGTGCACTGTTCCGCACATCGATTTCAGCGAGGTTCGCCCATGCCCACCGGCAAGGTCAGGTTCTACGACGAAGACAAGGGTTTCGGCTTCATCGCCAGCGATGACGGCCAAGACGTCTTCCTGCACGCTTCAGCGATGCCCACCGGCACCGCGGTGAAGGCCGGTGCGCGTGTGGAGTTCGGAGTGGCTGACGGAAAGCGCGGACTCCAGGCACTTTCGGTGCGGGTGCTCGAGGCGCCCCCGAGCCTGGCGAAGGCGAAGCGAAAGCCCGCTGATGACATGGCGGTGATCGTCGAAGACCTCGTGAAGCTGCTCGACGAGATGGGTGGAGATCTGCGCCGAGGGCGCTACCCGTCGTCCGGACATGGCCGCAAGATCGCCGCCGTTCTCCGCAAGGTAGCCGATGACCTCGAAGCCTGACGCCGACGCGCGTCTCCTCGATGCTCACGATCTCGCCCTGGATGCCCTCCGCGAGATCACACCGGCGACGTCGATCGGGCCGGCCGCCGGCTACCTCCTCGAAGACGACGGCTCGGTGTCGCTGCGCTTCGAGAACAGGCTCCCCGGCTACCCCGGGTGGTACTGGACCGTGACCGTCGCCCGTGTCGAAGGCGAGGAACCGACGGTCCTGGAGCTCGAGATGCTCCCCGGCGACGGTGCGCTGCTCGCGCCGGAGTGGGTGCCATGGGCCGAGCGTCTCGCGGACTACCGCGCGCATCAGATCGAGCTCGCCGAGCAGGCCGCGGCCGAGGCCGCCGAGTCCGGCGAGGATGCGGATGATGATGTCGATGACATCGACGGCGAGGATGTCGATGACGATCTCGACGATGAGGATGACGATCTCGACGATGACGATCTCGACGACGACGACGATGACGAGCTGGGGACGGTCCTGCACGCAGGCGACGTCGACGGCGTCGACATCGACGAACTCGACCCGAGCGTGTCCGACGAAGACGCCGTGAACGATGAGTTCGAAGAGGACGACGAGGCGCCGGAATCCGATGGCGCAGACGACGACGAGGACTCCGACTCCGACGACGAGGAGTGAGTTCCGGCGCTCAGGCGCCCAGGTTCTCCAGCACGTAGTCGATCGACCGGGTCAGCTGACGGATGTCGTCCGGCTCGATCGAGACGAACGTCGCCACGCGGAGCTGATTGCGCCCGAGCTTGCGGTACGGCTCGGTGTCGACGATGCCATTGGCGCGCAGCGTCTTCGCGATCGCCGACGCGTCGATGGACTCATCGAAGTCGATCGTGACGACCACCGGAGACCGGTGTGCCGCATCCACGACGAAAGGTGTCGCGACAGCGGATGCCGCGGCCCAGTCGTACAGCACGGTCGAGGACTCCGCGGTGCGGGCGGCCGCCCAGGCGAGGCCGCCGTTGCCGAGGATCCAGTTCAGCTGGCTGTCGAGCAGGTGCAGCGTCGTCAGCGCCGGAGTGTTGAGCGTCTGATTGAGCCGCGAGTTGTCGACCGCGTGCTTCAAGCTCAGGAACTCGGGGATGTAGCGGTCGGATGCGGCGATGCGCTCGATCCTATCGATCGCAGCGGGGGAGACCGCGGCGAACCACAGCCCGCCGTCGGAGCCGAGGTTCTTCTGCGGAGCGAAGTAGTAGACGTCTGCCTGGGTCGCGTCGAAGTCGATGCCTCCGGCGGCGCTCGTGGCATCGATCACCGTGAGCGTTCCGTCCGCCCGCACGCGCTCGACGGGTGCGGCGACGCCGGTCGACGTCTCGTTGTGCGGCCAGGCGTAGACATCGACGCCCTCGACGACTTCGGGTGCCGCGAGAGAGCCCGGCTCCGCCTTGCGGACGTCCGGGGCGTCGAGCCACGGTGCACCGGCGGAGGCTGCGAACTTGCCGCCGAACTCGCCGAACACGAGATTCTGGCTGCGCTTCTCGATGAGGCCGAACGCCGCAGCGTCCCAGAAGGCGGTGGAGCCGCCATTGCCGACGATGATCTCGTATCCCTCCGGGACACGGAAGAGGGCCGCGAGCTGCTCGCGGACGCTCCCTACGAGGTTCTTCACCGGCGCCTGGCGGTGCGAGGTGCCGAGGATGCTCGCGCCGGCGGTGACCAGGGCCTCGAGCTGCGCACCTCGCACCTTCGAGGGGCCGCAACCGAAGCGGCCGTCGACGGGGAGGAGGTCTCGGGGAATCTCGATCGCCATGGGTCGATTCTAGGGGGCGCGCGTGCGCTCCGCTCACCGTGCGACGATCCGATGTCCTCCCGGGAATGTAGGCTTACCTAAGACACTCGGAGGGCCTTCACATGACCGATCTGATCGACACCACGGAGATGTATCTCCGCACCATCCTCGAACTCGAGGAGGAGAACATCGTGCCGCTGCGCGCGCGCATCTCGGAGCGGCTCGGACACTCGGGTCCCACGGTCTCGCAGACCGTCGGGCGGATGGAGCGCGACGGTCTCGTCGTGGTCTCGGAGGATCGCACCCTCGAGCTCACCGACGCCGGGCGCCGCAAGGCGGTCAACGTGATGCGCAAGCACCGCCTCGCCGAGCGCCTGCTGTCCGATGTGATCGGGCTGGACTGGGCGTTCGTGCATGAAGAGGCCTGCCGGTGGGAGCACGTCATGAGCGAGCAGGTGGAGCGCCGCCTGGTCGAGCTGCTGGGGCACCCCACCGAATCTCCGTACGGCAACCCGATCCCGGGTCTGGATCAGCTGGGCGACCTCCCGGCACGCACCTTCGATGACGGCGTCATCGGCCTCGTCCAGAAGCTCAATGCTGCCGGCGAGCCGGTCGACGGCACTGTCCGGCGGCTCGCAGAGCCTGCGCAGGTCGACCCCGAGCTGCTGGAGCAGCTGCGCGATGCCGGTGTCATGCCCGGCGCCCGCGGTGACTTCCGGTTCAGCGAGGGCTACGTGCTCATCCAGATGGAGGGCAAGGAAGACGGGCTCGAGCTTCCCGTGGAGCTCGCCTCGCACATCTTCCTGGTCGGCGAACCCGCCTGATCCTCCGCAGAAATCCGCGCTCTGCGTCGATTGCCAGGTTCCCGGGGTGACATGATCGTTATCTTCCGGTAACCTCGGTGAAGTCGTCAGCGAAGAAGCCCGCTGGCGATGACCCGCGAAGATCGCCTTCCAGGCTCGTCGTCTTCTCGGCAGGAACGCACAAAGTACCCCGAGCTACATTCGTGCCACGAGACGCAGAGTGCCGACGAGCCAGCGCTACCCGAAGCGCGAGGGCCCAGGAGGACCAAGTTTTGGCCGCAGACATCGAACCGACCGCGAAGACATCTGAAGACCGTGTACCAGCCCGCCGCACCAGCGCGCGGGTGACGGCTCGAAAGGCCGTCAGACCACTCCGATCCATCGCCATCTTCGGGGCGGTCGGTGCACTCGTCGCCGGTATCGCGCTCCCCGCCTTCGCATCGCCGAAGCCGTCTGAAGCCGCCCCGACCACCATCCAGCAGCTCGCTGCCGTGGATGCGCAGTCTCTCGTGGTCGCCTCGCAGGCGACCGCTGCGCCGCTCAACCGCGGAACCTTCACGGCGACGACGCCTGAGGAGATCGAGAAGAAGAAGGCCGAGGAAGCCGCGAAAGCGCGCGCTGCTGCCGCAGCAGCCACGGCATCGGCCTCCGGCTCGGGCTCGAGAAACTTCAACACCGCGGGTTACGCTCTGGTCTCTCCCGGATCCGGTGAGGTGCGGTACCCGCTACCGATCGGGTCGTACAACGAAGGCCGCACGATCGGCGGCGGCCACAACGGTGTCGACATGCTCGCCCCCGCAGGCACCCCGATCTACGCGACGGCCGCGGGCGTCGTCCGGGCTTCGGCGGAGAGCATCGGTGGGTACGGCGTCTGCGTCATGATCGACAGCGTCGTGGGCGGCCAGCGGGTGCAGTCCACCTACGGTCACATGATCTACGGCTCCCGTCAGGTCGCCGCGGGTCAGACCGTGGCTGCGGGACAGCTGATCGGCTACGTCGGCAGTACCGGACGTTCCACCGCCAATCACCTCCACTTCGAAGTGTGGATCAACGGCGGAATGGTCGAGCCCTACTCGTGGCTCGCGGCCAACGCCGGGTGAGCTCAGGACACGCCCCGCTTCGTTCACCTCGCGTTTCGCCCCGCCTCCAGCTGGATGGGTTAGCCTGAACCCGTTGTCGTACTGGCGGGAGAGGCAGATGGAGCGAATATCGAGCATCCGAACCATGGATGCCCTCGGTCGTCACGTCCTCCTGCATAGCCCGCAGGGATGCCACGGCGTTGCCGTGCGCGAAAGGCGCTGTCTTTAGACGGCGCCTTTTTTCGTCCCTGCGAGCGCTCTGCCGCCTGCACGACCTCGTGTGAGTCGAGAGTGCCGGGAAGCCGTCCCGGCGGATCGAGAGGATGACGAATGCGCACACTGGTCCTGAACGCCGGATACGAGCCGCTCGCGATCGTGTCGTTCAAGCGAGCGCTCGTGCTCGTGATGAACGACAAGGCGACGGTGATCGAACGCGTGGAGAACGACCCCGTCTGGGGGAGCCACGGCGTGTATGAGCGCCCCGCGGTGATCATCCTGTCGCGCTACGTGCGAGTGCCGACGAGCAGACGAGTGCCGGTGACCAGGCGCGGTGTGCTCCGCCGCGACAATCATCGTTGCGGATACTGCGGCAAGGCCGCGTCCACCATCGATCATGTGCTCCCGCGTTCGCGCGGTGGTGCCGACTCGTGGGAGAACCTCGTCGCGTGCTGCCTGCGCTGCAACAACGTCAAGAGCGATCGGACACCACAGGAGATGCGCTGGCAGCTGCGGTTCACACCACGCCCCCCGCACGGCACCGCGTGGACGGTGCGCGGGACCGACCGCAGCGACCCGCGTTGGGAGCCGTACCTCGCACTCGCCGCTTGACCGCCGAGCTGACTTCGCACATACGCGAGAAGGGGCGCCCCGTCCGGGGGGCCAGC
>JAESFY010000308.1_pt1 | contig 13627 bp, 9 predicted proteins | sample 9266201 | NCBI WGS metagenome assembly JAESFY01 (sample SAMN14515071, study PRJNA621656) | algae metagenome | isolation source: Nodosilinea sp. WJT8-NPBG4 and co-occurring heterotrophs from soil, lower... | place: USA: Pinto Basin, Colorado Desert, California | collected 2006-05-27 | reverse complement strand
CAGATGCTTGCCGAGGATCGCCTCGTAGGCCTCTCGGAGATCGGCCAGGGTGAACTCCGCAGGCAGGAATCCGTGCGCGACGCGGCTGTAGCCGACTTTGCTCCGCAGCCGCCACAGGGCGTACTCGACGATCTTCGAGTGGTCGAAGGCCAGCGCCGGCAGATCGCCGACGTCGATCCAGCGCACGTTCTCAGGAGCCCGACCGGAGGCTCGGTGCGCGGCGCTCTGCGCATCGACGTCGTCCTGGCGAAGCAGCGCCCAGTACACGATCGACACGACGCGCGTAGGGGAGCGGTCGACCGCTCCGAACGCATAGAGCTGCTCGAGATAGCTCGGGGTCAGGCCTGTGGTCTCCGCCAGCGTCCGCGCCGCGGCATCCACCGGCGATTCCTGCTCGGTGAGCCAGCCGCCGGGGAGTGCCCATTGGCCGGCGAACGGCTCGCGCGTGCGCAGCACCAGGGGCAGCGTCAGCACCGCCGATCCGTCGACCGTGCGCCGAAGAGTGAGGATCACGGTCGACACGGCGACGTCGATTCCTCTGCTTTGGGTCATAGGTACCTTAACCTCCGGACTCGATCTTAGTGTCATCGCGACTGTTAGTGCACCTGCGTGACGCCAGAGGTCCTGAGGCCGAAACGTTATAGACCAGCGTTCCGGGCTCTTGTCGCCATGAAAGGGATTTGTTAGGTTACTGTCCTAACAAATCCCTTTCGGGATCTGTTGCGAACCCCACCCCGGAGTTCGTCTCTACCCGGAGAAATCCTCCTGCAGTGCAGCACCGAGAGGAAATACAGAATGATCCGTAACGGAAGGCGCAAGATCGCGCTCACCGCTGTGGCGGGGGCATCCGTCCTCGCCCTGGGCTTGACGGCCTGTGGCGCGGGCGGAAGCAACGAGGGGAGCGGTGGCGATGGCGACCGTGCTCTTCGTGTCTGGGCAGGCAGCCAGACCCCCATCACCGCGAACTACAACCCGTTCGCACCGACTGTGCTCCACGGTGCGCTCGGGCCGATCTACGAGCCGCTGTTCTTCTTCAACAAGACGGCCGATTCCGAGCCCGTCGGACTGATCGGCGACTCGTACGAGTACAACGAGGACGGCACGGCGATCACGATCACCATCAAGCCCGACCTCAAGTGGAGCGACGGAGAGCCTCTCACCGCCGCCGACGTCGCCTTCTCATTCACGTACGAGGCGAACAACCCGGAGGGCAACGGCCTCGTCTCGGCTGAGGCGACCGACGACACCACCGTCGTGCTCACCTACACGACTGCGCAGTACACCACCGAGTTCCAGCGTCTCGGCTCGACCTACATCCTTCCCGCGCACGTGTGGTCGGAGGTCACCGACTTCGCGAACTTCGCCAACGAGGAGCCGGTCGGCTCTGGAGCCTACGTCGTCGACAAGACGACGAGCGAGTCGTACACACTCGTCGCCAACGAGAACTTCCGCGACGCCGCTGAGCTCGGCGTCAAGAAGGTCCAGTACATCGCGGTCGACAACAACCAGACGGCTCAGGACCTGCTCGCCGCCGGAAAGCTCGACTGGACGGGCATGTTCATCCCGAACCCGGACGACGTCACGGGCAACGGAGCGATCGAGTGGGTCAACACCCCGCAGGACCCGACGGTGCTCTACACGTGCTCGAACGCCGAACTCGGCTGCTCCGGTCCGCAGACCGACGTCGCGGTTCGTCAGGCGCTCAACGTCGCCATCGATCGTGCAGCGATCAAGGACAAGGCGTTCGTCGGTCTGACCGGCGACATCTCACCCACGTTCGCTCTGTTGCCGCGCGATGAGAAGTGGGTGGCCGACTCCGCGAACGAGGTCAGCCCGCAGGAGGCGAACGCCGCAGAGGCGGGCGAGATCCTCGAAGCCGCCGGCTACACCAAGGACGGCGACTACTACGCGAAGGACGGCGTGCCGCTCGAGCTCAGCCTGATCTCGGTCGACGGATGGACCGACTACAACGATGCGGCGAAGCTGATCGCCGAGCAGGCCGAAGCGGCCGGGATCAAGATCACGGCCTCGACCGTGCAGTGGCAGGAGTTCTCCGATGCCCGTCAGGGCGGCGACTTCCAGCTGATCGTCGGCGGTGTCATCGGCACGTCGGTGGCCGACCCGTTCCAGATCTACCGTGACTGGTTCGGCGGGACGACGGTCGCATCCACCAGCCCGGTCGGCACCGAGGTTCCGGCAGGTCGCTGGAATTTCAGCCGCTACAGCAACCCGGTGGTCGACACCGCCATCCAGGCGGCGATCAGCACGGACGACGAGGCCGAGAAGCAGGAGCTGTACGGCACGATCCAGACCGAGATCGTCCGGGACCTCCCGTACATCCCTCTCGTGATCAATGCGACGCAGACCTTCTACAACACGAAGGACTTCACCGGCTGGCCGACCGAGGAGAACCTCTACGCCTTCCCGCCGTCCTGGGGCGCGATCGCAGCGGGCTACGTCCTGACGCAGCTCGAGCCGGCGAACTGAGCACATGAGGTCGGGGGAGCAGGAAGCAAAAGGTCAGTGACATGAAGTTCTATGCACGAAGAATCGGGTTCTACGCGTTCACGCTGTGGGCCGCGATCTCACTCAACTTCCTGCTTCCCCGGCTCATGCCGGGGAACCCGGCGGACATCATGATCGCCAAGATGCAGCGCGCGGGCGGCGAGGTCTCCGAGACCACGATCCGCAACATCAAGCTGCTTCTCGGTGGCGACGACTCGTCTCTCTGGGAGCAGTACATCGCTTACTGGGGCCGCATGTTCCAGGGGGATCTGGGCGTCTCCGTCACGAAATTCCCCACACCTGTGAGCGAACTGATCAGCCAGGCGCTGCCCTGGACGCTCATCCTCGTCGGCACGGTGACGGTGATCTCCTTCATCCTCGGCGTGGTGCTCGGAGCCTGGGCCGGGTGGAAGCGCGGCACCTGGGTCGACCACCTGATCCCGGCGACCACCGTGCTGCAGTCCATCCCGTACTTCTGGATGGCGCTCCTCCTCGTCTCGGTCTTCGCGGTGGGGCTCGGCTGGTTCCCGATCTTCGGCGGCTACGACGTGTTCGACTTCCCCGACGGGCCGGAGCCGACGTGGGCCTTCTTCATGGATGCGCTCTCACACGCGATCCTTCCCGCGCTGACCATCGTGATCTCCTCGGTGGGCGGCTGGATGTTCGGAATGCGCAACATGATGGTGCAGACCATGGCCGAGGACTACGTGCTCACCGCTGAAGCCAAGGGACTTCGTCCGCGGCGCATCATGACCACGTACGCGGCGCGCAACGCCGCGATCCCGTCGATCGCCGGCTTCTCGATCACCCTGGGATTCGTCGTCGCCGGCTCCATCGTCATGGAGCAGGTGTTCACCTACCCGGGCATCGGCAAGCTGATGTTCCAGGCGGTGACGAACAACGACTACGCGCTGATGCAGGGGCTCTTCCTCGTCATCACCATCACGGTGCTCGCCGCCAACTTCATCATGGACCTCGTCTATGGCTTCATCGACCCGAGGGCTCGCCAGAATGTCTGACACCGAGAACACAGTGCTGATCACGAAGGATCAGCCCATGACCCAGCCGGCGAGCACCATCTCGCTCGCCACTCAGCGCGGCCGCAAGCACCGCCGCATCCTTCCGACGTCCTCGTCGAAGTTCATCATCGGGGCGACACTCGTGATCGCGATCGTGCTGTTCGCGATCATCGCGCCGATCTTCTCGCAGGATCCTCGGAGCACCGACAACCCGGCCCTGCTCCCTCCGTCGCCGGAGCACTGGCTCGGCACCACGAAGCTCGGCAACGACATGTTCGCCCAGCTCGCCATCGGCGCCCAGGGGTCGCTGCTGGTCGGCGTGGTCGCCGGCGGCATCGCCATCATCCTGTCCCTTCTCTTCGGAGTTCTCGCGGGGTACCTCGGCGGATGGCGCGAGGACACCCTCGCTCTGCTGACCAACGTGATGATCGTGATCCCCGGCCTGCCGCTGGTGATGGTGATCTCGTCGTTCGTCCCGCAGCGCAGCTGGCAGCTGGTGGCCTTCGTCCTCGGCATCACCTCCTGGGCCGGCGCCGCGTATGTCCTTCGGCTCCAGACACGATCCCTGCGCACCCGCGATTACGTCTACGCGTCGAAGGTCGCAGGAGAACGGTCGCTGAGGGTCATCCTCGTCGAGATCATGCCGAACCTGCTGCCACTGCTCACCGCCCAGTTCCTCTTCGCGATCATCTTCGCGATCCTCGGCGAAGCGGGGCTCTCGTATCTCGGTCTCGGTCCGAACTCCTCCATCACCTGGGGCACGATCCTCAACGACGCGCAGTCGGGTCAGGCCCTCGGTCGTGGCGCCTGGTGGTGGTTCGTTCCGCCGGGGATCATGATCGCGCTGCTCGGTGCGGGACTCGCGCTCATCAACTTCGCGATCGACGAGGTCATCAACCCCAAGCTGCGCAACGCGCCCGACGCCGCTCGGCGCGTGCGCAAGGCAGCCAGGACGAAGGGGGTCGCCGCGTGAGCGCTCCGGATCCCGTGCTGACAGCACGCAACGTGTCGATCGAGTACGAGGTCGACCCACCCGTCAAGGCGGTTCGCGATGTCTCCCTCACCCTCAACCGAGGGGAGATCCTCGGGCTGGCGGGCGAGTCCGGCTGCGGCAAGACCACCCTCGCCTACGGGATGAACAGGCTGCTCAAGGCCCCGGCGCTCATGACGAGCGGCGAGATCGTGTTCCATGATCGCGACGGTCACGACATCGACGTCGTCGCGCTCGACGGCGACGGTCTGCGGGCGTTCCGCTGGGACAAGATCTCGATGGTGTTCCAGGGGGCGATGAACTCGCTCAATCCCGTGATCAGCGTCAAGGCGCAGATCTTCGACATCTTCGACACCCACCGACCAGGAATGTCCAAGAGGGACAAGCAGGCGAGGGCCGAGGAGCTGCTCACGCTCGTCGGCGTCGATCCCTCGAGATTGACCAGCTTCCCGCACGAGCTCTCCGGCGGCATGCGTCAGCGCATGATGATCGCCATGGCGCTCGCGCTGGATCCGCAGGTGATGATCATGGACGAGCCGACCACGGCCCTCGACGTCGTCGTGCAGCGGGGGATCATCCGCGAGATCATGCGGCTGCGTGAGCGGCTGGGGTTCGCGGTGATCTTCATCACCCACGACCTGCCGATGCTGATCGAGATCAGCGACCGCATCGCCGTGATGCTGCAGGGGCAGATCGTCGAAGAGGGCACTGCCGAGGAGATCTACCGCACACCGCAGCACGAGTACACCAGGAAGCTGCTGTCGAGCTTCCCGAGTCTCACCGGCCAGCGCGGCGACTTCGTCCGCACCGGCAACCAGCCCAGTCAGGAGGAGATCCGATGAATGCTCCCACCCTCGAGGCCCGAAACCTCGTGAAGGACTTCACCCTGCGGTCAGGGCTCAAGACATCGACCCTGCACGCGGTGAAGGATGTGTCGTTCACCGTCGAAGCGGGAAAGACGGTCGCGCTGGTCGGAGAATCCGGGTCGGGCAAGTCGACGATCGCCCGGATGCTGATGAAGCTCGAGACACCCACGAGCGGGCAGATACTGCTAGACGGCAAGGATGCGGGAATGCGCGGCCGGGCGGTCGAGGAGTATCGCTCGCAAGTGCAGATGGTCTTCCAGGACCCGTTCGCCTCGTTGAACCCGTTCCACACGATCATCCATCACCTCGAGCGCCCGATCAGGCTCCACCACCCGAAGCTCTCGGGCGCACAGGTGCGTGCGCGCGCCATCGAGCTGCTCGAGCGCGTGCGGCTGTCACCCGGCGAGAGCTTCGCTGAACGTCGTCCGCATGAGCTGTCCGGTGGCCAGCGACAGCGTGTGGCGATCGCGAGGGCGCTCGCTCCCGGAGCGCGGTTCATCGTCGCGGATGAGCCGGTCTCGATGCTCGACGTCTCGATCCGCCTGGGGGTGCTGAACCTGCTCGCCGATCTGCAGAGGGAGGAGAACCTCGGGGTGCTCTACATCACGCACGATCTCGCCACGGCCCGCCACTTCAGCGACGACATCATGGTGCTCTACAAGGGCGATGTCGTCGAGCGCGGCCCCGCCGACGAGGTCATCCTCAATCCGCGACACGAGTACACGAAGACCCTCCTCGGCGCCGCGCCCGAGCCGGAGAACCTGGGGCGCCTCCGTGACGAGGTCAGAGCCGAGCTGGCCGGACTCTGACGGCATCCGTGCCGTGCGCTGTCCTGTCGCCGTCCGCTCGACGGCGACAGGACGGCGCGACCTTTCGCGACCTGTGCCGGGGACCGCGACCCGCTAGACTGATGCCACAAGTGAAGACAGGCCGAATGACCCACGCGGGAGAGCCCCGGCGAACGCAGCCGGGCACCGAAGGAGCAAGCCTCCCCGCCAATCTCTCAGGTACGCGTACCGCGCGGTTCCGGCCACTCTGAAAAGCGATCTCGAGCGACTCTTCGTCTGCTCGGATCCGCCGACGGTGAAAGCCCAGTCTCTGGGCGAAGCTCTCAGGCCCATGACAGAGGGGGAGTTCCCAGGATCAGCCTCACGGTTGTTCCGCCCGACCCAGCCCGGGAGAACTCCATGTCCGACCCTCGCTACACCCCGCTGCGTGATCGCCACGAGGCGCTCGGCGCGTCCTTCACCGACTTCGGCGGATGGCAGATGCCGGTGCGATACACATCCGACCTCGCCGAGCACCATGCCGTGCGGCAGGCCGCCGGCATGTTCGACATCTCGCACATGGCGGAGTTCCTCGTCACGGGTGACTTCGCCGGGGAGTTCCTCGACTATTCGCTCGCCGGCCGACTGTCGGCGATGGCAGTGGGCAAGGCGAAGTACTCGCTGATGCTGGCCGAGGATGGCGGGATCATCGATGACGTCATCGTCTACAGGCTCGCAGAGGACCGCTTCCTGGTGATCGCCAACGCAGGCAACCGCGGCTTCGTCGATGCGGCGTTCGCGTCGCGGGTGCGGTCGTTCCCCTCGCGGATCGAGCGCGAGCTGCCTGCGAGGGCCGAAGGTGAGGACCGCAGCTTCGCCGGATTCATCGGAGACCGAGGGGTCGACGTCGAGGACGTCTCGGACGACTACGCGCTTCTCGCCGTGCAGGGCCCTGCCGCTGAAGCGATCGTCGCGAGCACCGCGGGCATCACCGAGCTCGGCACCCCGTGGGCCGAGCAGAAGTACTACGCGTGGGCCGACGCGATGTTCCTCGGCGCACCGCTGCTCCTCGCCCGCACCGGGTACACCGGTGAAGACGGCTTCGAGCTGCTCGTGCGTGTCGCTGACGCTCCTGCTCTGTGGGACGCACTCGCAGAGGCGGGCCAGAAGCACGGGCTCGTCCCCGCCGGCCTCGCAGCGCGCGACACCCTCCGACTCGAGGCGGGCATGCCGCTCTACGGTCACGAGCTCTCGCGCGAGACGAAGCCGTCTCAGGCGGGTCTCGGGCGAGTCGTGGTGTCAGACAAGCAGGACTTCGTCGGCAAGGGGGCGGTGGATGCGGCATCCGACGCGCCTGTGCTCGTCGGTCTCGTGGCCGAGGGCAAGCGGGCGGGGCGCGCGGGCTACTCCGTGGTCGACGCAGACGGTGTCGTCCTGGGCGAGATCACGAGTGGTGCCCTGAGCCCGACACTCGGACACCCGATCGCGATGGCCTACGTCGCCCCTTCTTCCGCTGCGGAGGGAACCGCAGTATTCCTTGATGTGCGGGGAACCAGGATCCCCGCGACCGTGACCGCCCTGCCTTTCTACCGGAGGACCAAATGACCGATCTCAACGCACTCAGCTATACCGACGAGCACGAGTGGATCGCCGCTGATGGCGACACCGTGACCATCGGCATCACCGACTACGCCGCCGACAAGCTCGGCGACGTCGTGTTCGTCGAGCTGCCGGCCGTCGGCACCGAGATCGCCGCTGGTTCGGTCGTCGGCGAGATCGAGTCGACCAAGTCGGTCGGCGAGCTCTATGCTCCGGTCGCCGGCACGGTCGTCGAGATCAACGACGCCGTCGTCGACGACCCCTCGCTCGTGAACGCCGAGCCGTTCGCCGGGGGCTGGCTCATCAAGGTCTCCGTCGCCGCCGGTGCCCTCGAGGGCCTGATGGACCGCGACGCATACGTCGCTCTCACGGAGGGCTGATCGACCAGTGGTCTCTTTCGCCGATCGTCACATCGGAACCACCGCCGCTGCCCAGCGTCAGATGCTCGACGCCCTGGGCGTCGAGTCAGAGCTCGAGGACTGGAGCCCGGTCGAGGCCCTGATGCGTCAGGCCGTGCCCGCTTCGATCTTCACCCCCGCAACCGCCGAGTCGGTGATCCCGCGCGCAGCGAGCGAGACCGAGGCGCTGGCCGAGCTGCGTGCGCTCGCGTCCCGCAACACGGTGAACCGGCCGATGATCGGCCTCGGGTACTACGGCACGGTCACTCCTCAGGTGATCCAGCGCAACGTGCTCGAGAATCCCTCCTGGTACACCGCGTACACGCCGTACCAGCCCGAGATCTCTCAGGGTCGCCTCGAAGCGCTCATCAACTTCCAGACGATGGTCGCCGAGCTGACCGGTCTGACCACGGCGAACGCGTCGATGCTGGATGAATCGACCGCTGTCGTCGAGGGGATGCTGCTGGCGCGCCGTGCGTCGAAGAAGGCGTCGAATGTGTTCGCGGTCGACGCGGACGCGTTCCCGCAGACGAAGGCGCTTCTGGAGACCCGCGCCGAAGCGGTGGGCATCGACCTGGTGTCGGTCGACTTCGCCGCCGGCGAGGAGCTTCCGTCCGACCTGTTCGGCGTGTTCGTCCAGTACCCCGGCGCGTCCGGCCGGGTCTGGAATCCGAGCGCCGTGATCGACGCGGCGCACGTCGGCGGCGGGCTCGCCGTCGTGGCCGCCGACCTGCTCGCACTCACCCTCATCTCCTCGCCCGGATCGCTCGGCGCCGATGTCGCGGTCGGGACGACCCAGCGGTTCGGCGTGCCGATCGGCTTCGGAGGCCCGCACGCGGGCTACATGGCAGTGCGCGCAGGACTCGAGCGTCAGCTTCCCGGCCGCCTCGTCGGCGTCTCGGTGGACGCCGACGGCAAGCCCGCATACCGACTGTCCCTGCAGACGCGTGAGCAGCACATCCGCCGCGAGAAGGCGACCAGCAACATCTGCACCGCCCAGGTCCTGCTCGCGGTGATGGCGTCGATGTACGCCGTCTACCACGGACCCGACGGACTGCGCGCGATCGCCGCGGAGGTGGCGGCCAAGACCACGATGCTGCGCGACTGGCTCGTCGACGCAGGCGCTGACGTCATCCACGACTCGTTCTTCGACACCCTGCAGGTGCGGGTTCCGGGGCGTGCGGCCGAGTTCGCAGAGCAGGCGCATCACGGTTTCGGCATCCTGCTGCACGCGGCAGATGCCGACACGATCGGCGTCTCGGTCGACGAGACCACCACGGTCGGCGAACTCCATCAGGTAGCCCGGGTCTTCGGCGGTGCGCAGAATCGCGCCTTCGGCTTCTACGGTTCGGGCTCGCACGGCGCGCTGCCCGACGACCTGCTCCGTCAGGACGACTACCTCACGCATCCGGTCTTCCATGCTCACCGCAGCGAGACGGCGATGATGAGGTACCTCAAGAGCCTGGCCGACCGCGACTATGCGCTCGACCGCGGCATGATCCCTCTCGGCTCGTGCACGATGAAGCTCAACGCGGCGACCGAGATGGCGTCGATCACATGGCCGGAGTTCGCGGGCATCCACCCGTTCGCGCCGGCATCCGACGTCGAGGGGTATCTCGACCTGATCGACCAGCTCGAGTCCTGGCTCGCCGAGGTCACCGGATACGACGCGGTCTCCCTGCAGCCGAACGCCGGCTCGCAGGGTGAGCTGGCCGGCCTGCTCGCGATCCGCGGCTACCACCTCGCCAACGGCGACGCGCAGCGCACCGTGTGCCTCATCCCGTCGTCCGCGCACGGCACGAACGCGGCCTCCGCGGTGCTCGCCGGAATGAAGGTCGTCGTCGTCGCGTGCGACGAGCTCGGCAACGTCGACCTCGACGACCTGCGGGCGAAGATCGCGGCGCACGCCGACGAGCTCTCCGCCCTGATGATCACCTACCCGTCGACGCATGGCGTGTACGAGCAGGATGTCGTCGAGATCACGACCGCAGTGCACGACGCGGGTGGCCAGGTGTACGTCGACGGTGCGAACCTCAACGCGTTGCTCGGTTATGCCCGGTTCGGCGATCTCGGCGGCGACGTCTCGCATCTCAACCTGCACAAGACCTTCGCCATCCCGCACGGCGGTGGCGGCCCCGGCGTCGGCCCCGTCGCCGCGAAGGCGCACCTCGCTCCCTACCTGCCGTCGCACCCGCTCGCCCAGCGGGCGGAGCATGCCGGCGGATTCGTCTTCGAGGGTGGCGCCGTATCCGCCGCGCCCTACGGCTCGGCCGGCATCCTGCCGATCTCCTGGTCCTACGTGCGCATGATGGGGGCCGACGGCCTCCGTCACGCCACTGCTGCCGCCGTCCTGTCGGCGAACTACATCGCCGCACGCCTCGGCGAGCACTTCCCGGTGCTGTATGCGGGCGAAGACGGCCGGGTGGCGCACGAGTGCATCCTCGACCTGCGGCCCCTCCGCGAGGAGACCGGAATCACGGTCGACGATGTGGCCAAGCGCCTCATCGACTATGGCTTCCACGCGCCGACCATGTCGTTCCCCGTCGCGGGCACGCTCATGGTGGAGCCCACGGAGTCCGAGGACCTCGGCGAGATCGAGCGGTTCATCGAGGCGATGATCATGATCAAGGCTGAAGCGGATGCCGTGGCGGCCGGGCGCTGGCCCGCAGACGACAACCCGCTGGTCAACGCCCCTCACACCGCGGTCTCGCTCATCGCGGGGGAGTGGAATCACGCCTACAGCCGAGAGGACGCCGCGTACCCGGTGCACGCACTGGTGGCGGGCAAGTACTGGCCACCGGTGCGCCGCATCGATCAGGCGTACGGCGACCGCAACCTCGTGTGCGCCTGCCCGCCGATCGAGGCGTTCGCCTGAGCGGAGTGCTGCGAGCAGACGGCGTCGTGTCCATCCGGACGCGACGCCGTCGCTCGTTTCCGTGCATTTCCGCGTGTTTCGGGGATGTTTCAGTTGGTCACCACTCAGTAACGGTTCATTAGCCGAGAGCGGCGTCCGCTGAACGGCGGGTTACAGTCAACTATCCCTACGCGTTCGACGATGAGCGCGCAGTCTGATGAATACCCGTCCACAGGAGGACACAAAGTGAAGCGCAACAAGATCGCCCTTGCGGGCACTGCGCTGTTCGCGATCGGCGCCCTGGCGCTCGCGGGCTGCGCGAGCGGTGGAAACGGCAACGAAGGCGACGGCGGATCCGGTGCGAACACCGACGCGGATGCCATCATCACCACGAACGGCTCGGAGCCCGAGAACCCGCTGATCCCCACCAACACCAACGAGGTGGGTGGCGGAAAGATCCTCGACGAGATCTTCGCCGGTCTGATCTACTACGACGCCGATGGCAAGCCGGTCAACGACGTGGCTGAGGAGATCACCACGGAGGACCCGCAGAACCTCACCGTCAAGATCAAGGAAGGCCTGACATTCACCGACGGTGAAGAAGTCACCGCCGACAACTTCATCAAGGCGTGGAACGAGGGCGCCAAGCTCTCCAACGGTCACCTGTCCAGCTATTTCTTCGAAGACATCGAGGGCTTCAGCTACGACGTGGACTCGGAGCTCACGGGCCTCGAGCAGGTTGACGACTACACCTTCACGATCGCGCTGAACAAGCCGGCCTCCGACTTCGCTCTGCGTCTCGGATACTCGGCGTTCTACCCGCTCCCCGACGTCGCGTTCGAGGACATGGAGGCGTTCGGTCAGAACCCGATCGGCAACGGTCCGTACATGATCGACGGCGAAGAAGCATGGCAGCACGACGTGCAGATCGACCTCGTCCGCAATGACGACTACGACGGCGGCCGCAAGGCAGCCAACGGCGGTCTGACCATCAAGTTCTACGCGACGCAGGGAGCGGCGTACGCCGACCTGCTGTCGAACGAGGTCGACGTGATCGACGCGATCCCGACGAACTCGCTCCCGGTCTTCACCGACGAGCTCGGCGACCGCGCCGTGAACCAGCCCTCGGCCGTGTTCCAGTCGTTCACCATCGGCCAGTTCCTCCCGCACTTCAGCGGCGAAGAGGGTCAGCTGCGTCGTCAGGCGCTGTCGATGGCGATCAACCGCGAAGAGATCACCGAGACCATCTTCTCGGGCACCCGCACCCCGGCCGCTGACTTCACGTCGCCGGTCATCGCGGGATGGTCGGAAGATGTCCCCGGTAGCGAGGTCCTCGACTTCGACCCCGAGAAGGCGAAGGAGCTGTGGGCCGAGGCCGACGCCATCGCGCCGTGGGATGGCGAGTTCAAGATCGCTTACAACTCCGACGGCGGGCACGACGCCTGGGTCGACGCGGTGAGCAACAGCATCAAGAACACGCTCGGCATCGAGGCATCGGGCGACCCGTACCCGACCTTCCAGGACCTTCGCACGAAGATCAACGACCGCAGCATCACCACCGCTGCGCGCTCGGGCTGGCAGGCCGACTACCCGGGTCTGTACAACTTCCTCGGACCGCTCTACGCAACAGGCGCCGGTTCCAACGACGGTGACTACACGAACCCCGAGTTCGACGAGCTCATCTCCGCGGGCATCAGCAACCCGGACGCCGACGCGCAGATCGAGGACTTCACCAAGGCGCAGGAGGTCCTGTTCCAGGACCTGCCCGCGATCCCGCTGTGGTACTCGAACGTGACCGGTGGCTTCAGCGAGAACGTCGACAACGTCACGTTCGGCTGGAACTCGGTTCCGCTGTACTACGAGATCACGAAGGCCGGCGAGTAAGTCTGACGGCACTTCACCTGTGAGGCGGTGACGATTCTTCGTCACCGCCTCACAGGCTTGTGTTCACGTAGCTTTCTTTCCCCTCAAGAAGGGACAAGCGGATGCTCGGTTACATTCTGAGACGTCTTCTGCAGGTGATCCCGGTCTTCTTCGGAGCCACCCTGCTCATTTACTTCCTCGTGTTCGCCATGCCCGGCGACCCGATCCTCGCCCTGTTCGGCGACAAGACACCCAACCCGGCGGTCGTCGAGCAGCTGCGCGCGCAGTACCACCTCGACCAGCCGTTCATCGCGCAGTACTGGTACTACATCACCGGCGTGTTCCAGGGTGACCTGGGCACGACCTACTCGGGCCGTCCGGTGTCGGCGGTGCTCGCCGCCACGCTTCCGGTGACCGGCCGACTCGCGGTCATGGCGATCGGCATCGAGTTCGTGCTCGCCATCGTCATCGGCACCATCTCGGCACTGCGCAAGGGCAAGCTGTTCGACAACGTCTCGCTCGTCGTGGCGCTCGTCGCGATCGCGATCCCGATCTTCGTCGTCGCGTTCCTCGCTCAGTACTTCCTCGCGATCCAGCTCGGCTGGTTCAAGCCCACCGTGGGTGCGGACAACGACTGGGGCGGGTTGTGGCTGCCGGCCATCGTGCTCGGCTTCAGTCTCTATGCGGTGAGCATGCGTCTGATGCGCAGCTCGGTCATCGACACGCTCAACCAGGACTGGGTCCGCACGGCGTACAGCAAGGGCC
>JAESFY010000307.1_pt1 | contig 13735 bp, 9 predicted proteins | sample 9266201 | NCBI WGS metagenome assembly JAESFY01 (sample SAMN14515071, study PRJNA621656) | algae metagenome | isolation source: Nodosilinea sp. WJT8-NPBG4 and co-occurring heterotrophs from soil, lower... | place: USA: Pinto Basin, Colorado Desert, California | collected 2006-05-27 | reverse complement strand
GTCGCCTCGGTCAACAGCAGCAAGCGCTTTTTCGCGCAGATCATTACTATAAGCGGCTGGCATCGTTACTCAAGCAATAGTCCTACTCTCCTAGAATGTCCTATCTACGCCTTCATCTGCAATACTGTGCGGCTCGTCAGGCTGCTCAATTCCCCGGCTGAAGCGCCTGTGCTCGTACCCCTAATTAAGCGAGAGATTATCTACCGGCTGCTGATAGGAGAGCAAGGGAACCGGCTGCGTCAGATTGCCGTTCTGGGAGGCCACACCCACCACATTGCCCAAGCGGTCGATCGCCTACGGAAAGACTTTAACCAGCCGCTGCGAATTGAAACCATCGCCCAAGAGTTGGGCATGAGTGTCTCCGGCTTTCACCATCACTTCAAATCGGTCACGGCCATGAGCCCGTTGCAATTCCAAAAGCAGCTGCGGCTCCAGGAAGCGCGCCGTCTGATGCTGGGGCAAAACTTGGACGCTAGCAGTGCGGCCTACCAAGTGGGGTATGACGATGCCTCACACTTTAACCGAGAGTATAAGCGGCTCTTTGGCAACCCTCCCATGCGCGATGTGGAGCAGCTGCGAGAAGCGGTAAGGGAGACGGCTGATTCAATATGATTTTTGTAGCAGGTGATTGGCAACGTTAGTTCTATAAAATGCCCTTGCTCTCCTGTAAGCGATCGCTAAGTCCGAAGGGTTCAAAAATGGTTGTTGGGTTTGTTGCCTACCAAAAAATCAATCCTCAGTGCGGCGATCGCCCTTCCGTAGACTGAGCAAAAGCTGTTTGCACTACAGGTAGCTGTATATCCTGCGTTGGATAGTATCTCAAGCAAGCTAAAGTGCCTACGCTAACAAGCGGTGTTACCAGTGCAAGCGCATGGCTCAACGTCCAGGCATTTTCCCTACCTTCTTTATTTCTGGCTTTGAGTGTTCAACCTTTCTCTGGAAAAATAAGCAGCGACGCAATTTGATCGCAGAAACCCAGCATGATCGCCATGCTCAGGAGGATTACAACATCCTGCGATCGCTGGGAATTGCGGTCGCACGAGAGGCAGTTCCCTGGCCCCTGGTTGATTCTCAGGGCAACTACGACTTCTCCATCATTGATCCACTATTGGAGGCCATGCGGCAGACGCAAATTACGCCGATTTGGGATCTTTGCCATTACGGCTATCCAGATGATCTAGACCCATTTTCGGAAGAATTTGTGGATCGCTTTGCTCGCTATTGCCGGGCAGTCGCGGAGTACGTAACCGCGCGCTTGCCGGGTCCTTATTTCTTTACACCCATCAACGAGATTACCTTCTTCTCATTTTGCGGTGGGGAGTGGGGGTGGGTGGCTCCCTATCGAAACACCAGAGACGATCGCTTTCGGTTTCGTTTAGTGCTTTGTCAGGCGGCGATCGCTGGAGTCAAGGCGATCCGAGAGATCAATTCTGAAGCGCGGATGATTCATATTGACCCATTGGTGCAAGTTGTAGCACCACGCGATCGCCCTGATCAAATTGAAGCGGCGCACCACGAAACCTATGTAGACACGTTCCTCGCTTGGGATATTTTATCCGGCAAAGAATACCCCGAATTTGGTGGCTCCCCCGACATTCTCGATATTGTTGGAGCTAATCACTATTCCTTTGGGCAAATGGAATATCGGGAGAATGGACCCCATCAAGCCCTCCCCCCAGATGACGATCGAATTAAACCGCTGTGTGAGTTGATGCATGGGGTTTGGGATCGATACCACCGACCCATGATTGTTGGAGAAACCAGCGGGATGGAAGCTGGACGGGATGAGTGGCTGCGGGACGTGATGGATGAGTCTCTGGCAGCGGTGAACGCAGGCATCGATTTGCACGGGGTTTGTTTATTTCCTGCGGTAGATATGCCAGATTGGCACACAGGCAAGTGGTTGCACAACGGCATTTATGATCTGATAGAGGAAGGAGACGACTTGAAGCGGGTGCCTTGTGAACCTTACATTGCCGAACTCCGCCGCTGGCAGCAGGAATTGAATCGAGTAGTGGCACTCGATGCTGATCCCTACAGCGATCCAGTTGAATTGCAAGATGTGGTGGATGCGGCCAAACGACTCCAAAAAGTACCCGATCGCAACTGGCACTAAATAGAAGACATGTCCTCAACATTGTCTGTCATGGCGACTATCCAGGCCGCAAGTCAGCGGTGGGAATAGCGATCGCCAGATCGGTTAGGCCATTTTGCATCACTCTGGGTCGCGATCGCGATCGGCCAGTGTAACCCCAGTTTTTTGCCAAGGGTAGTGACATCCTAAGCCCAGGGGCCGTCGTGATATTTTCCATCTTCAGAATTCCCGGCTTCAAAATCACAACTTGTAAACCGGTAACAATTGTCTCGGCCTAGCTGGGCATTTCTACGGTTAACGGCATCCATCTTTAATTAATTGATGCCAGCCCAGAAAATCTGGCGCTCGCGCCCTTGTTTGCCCCAGGACAGACAGAGCCTTTGCTCCGTTCAGCCAAGGAACCTTTGCGTTGCCAGGAGGATGCTTTTGCAACACATAGCCTAAGCCGTCAGCTTAGGGCCAATCCTGCTTCACGCCCTTGAGTTCGGTTTAGCGATGAAAATTCCCCTCCGGTTGCTGCTGATTGTGCCGTTTATCCTCGAAATTGGAGCGGCGGTTGGGCTGACGGGATGGCTCTCACTCCGCAACGGGCAAAAGGCAGTGAACGATGTGGTGTCGCAGCTGGAACAGGAAGTCACCAACCGCGTCCAGGTAACGCTGGACGAGTATTTGACCGTGCCGCACCGTATCAACCAAATCAATGCGGACCTGTTTGAGTTGGATATGCTCAGCTTTGAGCAGCAAGCTACATTTGAGCGCCACTTTTGGCAGCAAATGCAGGAATTTAAACAGGCCAGCTATATCTACGTCAGCAGCGAAACCGGCGGATTTTGGACGGCGCACCGTAATGCTCAGGATGGCCCCGTCACCTACTACGTGACCGATAACCCTGGTGACGGGGTAATGGTGCATTTCAGCGTAGACGCGCAGGGCAACCGCGACCAGCAGCTCGACGTCACCACCAACTACGACCCCCGCCTGCGGGACTGGTATACCGACGCTAAAAAGGCAGGCACCGCCCGCTGGACAGAGGTCTATCAGCTAGTGCCAGAGCTCACCCTGGCAATTACCGCCAATGCGCCGATTTACAATGCCGCTGGGCAGCTCGAAGGCGTGCTGGGCGTAGATCTGGTACTGGTGGATATCGGCGACTTTTTGAGCACACTGAAAATTGGTCAAACCGGGCAGGCCTTTTTGATCGAAAAAGACCAGTCGCTGATTGCCAGCTCGACCCAGGAAAATCCGTTTGTCAAAGCCAAGGCGAAGGGGCCAGAGGAGCGATTGCATGCGATCGCCAGCACCAACCCCATGATCGCTGCCACCACCCAGCATTTGCTAAACCAGTTCCAGACCCTAGAGAGCATTAAAGCCTCTCACCAGCTGGCGTTTCCCATCGATGGGCAAAAGCACTTTGTGCAGGTGACGCCCATTGTGGATGAGCTGGGGATTGACTGGCTGTTGGTGGTCGTCGTCCCCGAGTCGGACTTTATGGCGCAGATTCAGGCCAATACCCGCACCACGATTTTGCTGTGTTTGGTGTCGTTGGCGATCGCCACCGGCCTAGGCATCATCACCGCCCGCTACATCGCTCGCCCCATTCAGCAGCTGAGCGATCAGTCCAAACAGGTGACTGAGGCGCTGCAAAAAAGCCACACCGCCCCAATCGAATCCCTGGCGTTGCCAACCGATCAGCTTGGCCCAGTGCAGGAAGTTGCCATCCTATCCGACTCCTTTCGGCATATGGCCACCGAGCTAAACCAGGCCTTTGATGCGCTCCAACACACCAACGAAGAATTAGAAGAGCGGGTGCAACAACGCACCCTCGATTTAGCCCAGGCCAAGGAACAGGCCGAAACCGCTAACCATGCTAAGAGCGAGTTTTTGGCCAACATGAGCCACGAACTGCGCACACCTCTGAGCGCCATTTTGGGCTTTGTGCAGCTGATGAATCGCAACCATGTCTCAGCCCAAACCGAAAAAGAATATTTGGAGGTGATCAACCACAGCGCCGAGCATCTGCTGGAGCTGATCAACGATGTGCTGGATCTCTCAAAAATTGAAGCGGGCAACATTACCCTCAACCTGACCAACTTTGACCTCCACGCGCTACTCAATCGGCTGCAAGAGATGTTTTTGCCCCGCAGCCAGCGGCAGGGTCTATCGCTGCAAATCAAATGGGCCGGCGAGGTGCCCCAGTATGTGCGCAGCGATGAAAAGAAAGTGCGGCAAATCTTGATTAACCTGATCGGCAACGCCCTCAAGTTTACGAAAACGGGAGGCATTGCGGTGACGGCTTTGGTGCTGCCCCAGGCGGTCAATACAGCTGAGCCACCGTCCCAGGACATCGACACCGGAGCTGATCTAGCGGCTGAAGAACTACCCGATACCGCCAGTGATTCCCCTGAATCTCCCTTAAAGAGGGAGACTTTGAACGAACTCAGCAATCCCCTTCTTCAGGGCAGCCGGGAGGATCTCCCAACCCACGGGTATACCGCCGACATCCCGCAGGTGTGGCTGCGTATAGAAGTCCAAGACACCGGTATGGGCATCTCCCCTCAGCAGCTAGAGGCGATTTTTGCCTCCTTCAGCCAGCTCCATCCCGAAAGCGAAGGCACCGGGTTAGGCCTGACCATCAGCCGCCAATTTGCCCACCTGCTGGGCGGTCAGCTGACGGTGCACAGCCAGGTGGGCCAGGGCAGCACCTTTACCCTAGAGGTGCCGATGCAGCCTGTGCCAGCGATAGCGATGCCCATTGAAGTGCTGCCGCAGCGGGCGATCGCCTTAGCCCCCGGCCAGCCCACTTACCGCATTTTGATCGTGGATGACCGCTGGAGCAATCGCCAGTTTCTGGTCAAACTCTTGGAGCCTTTCGGCTTTGAGCTGCGAGAAGCCGTCAACGGCCAAGAGGCGTTTGATGTCTGGCGCGACTGGCAACCCCACCTGATCTGGATGGATATGCGTATGCCGGTGATGCATGGGTATGAGGCGGCCCAGCGGATCAAATCTCACATTGATGGCCAGGCCACGGTGATTGTTGCCCTTACCGCCAGCGTGTTTGAAGAACAGCGGCAAATTGTGATGGCCTATGGCTGCGACGACTTCATCCGCAAGCCCGTTAAGGAACATGTGATTTTCGATAAGTTGACTGAGCACCTGGGTATTGTTTTTGTATACGAAGATACTCCTTTACCCGCTGAACTCCTCCCTAGCGCACCGCTGCAATCCGCAGCTCTACAGGTTATGCCTGCGGACTGGCTGCAACGGTTAAAGCAGGCAGCGACCATTGCCAAACCCGGCGCCATCATGGATTTGATTGGTCAAATTCCATCCCATGAGCCGATTCTGGCGGCTGAACTCAGGCGTATGGTCGACCAATATCAGTTAGAAGCCATTATTCATTTAGTCGATACGGCAACCCACCATGAGTCATGAGCTGTTTGCCGATCGCATTCCCGAAATTCTGGTCGCCGATGACACCCTAGATGCGCTGCGGCTGTTGTCGAATGCCCTCTCCACCCATGGGTATGACGTTCGCAGTGTGACCAGTGGTCTGATGGTGATCGCCTCGGTGCAGGCAGCCCTGCCCGACCTGATTTTGCTCGATATCAAAATGCCCGACTTGACCGGCTATGAGGTCTGCCAGCGGCTCAAAGCCGACACCAAAACCCGAGAGATTCCGGTCATCTTCATCAGCGCCCTAGATGAAACCTTTGACAAGGTCAAGGCCTTTCAAGCGGGCGGGGTAGACTACATCACCAAGCCGTTCCAAATCGAAGAAGTGCTGGCCCGGGTGCAAAATCACCTGGCGCTGCGGTTTTCCCTCACCCAAATTCATCAGCTCAATACCCAGCTCGAACAGCAGGTGCAAAACCGCACCGCCCAGTTGCAAGCGGCCAATCAGGCGCTGAGCCAAGAAGTGTTGGAGCGGCGACAGATTGAGCACGATCTGCGGGAGAGCGAAGAGAAGTTTCGTCAAATTTCGGAAAACATTCGGGCGATATTTTGGCTGACAGACTTTGACCCTCAAACGGGTCAAGAGACCAGAACGCGCTACGTCAGTCCCGCGATCGAGAGCATTTGGGGGCAGCCCCGAGAGCTGTTTTATCAAGATCCCCAGGCCTGGACAAACAGCATTCACCCCGAGGACCACGATCGCGCCATTGCCGCATTTCTAACCCAGGCCCACCTCGGCCAGTACGACGAGGAATACCGCATTGTTCGCCCCGATGGCACGATTCGCTGGATCCACGATCGCGGCTTTCCCATTCACGACGAAACCGGTGCGGTGTACCGTCTCACGGGCGTAGCTGAGGACATCACAGACCGGGTGCAGGCTGAGTTAGAGCGCGATCGCTTCTTCAACCTCTCCCTTGATCTGCTATTTATTGCCGACCACCAGGGCCAGCTCAAGCGTCTAAACCCAGCCTGGCAATCCACTATGGGCTACCCCTGCGACCAGCTGATCGATCAGCCCTTTGCCACCATCGTTCACCCCGAAGATCTGCCCTTGGCCGAACAAGTCTTGCAGCAGTTGTTGCGCGGGGAAGAAGTGAACGAGGTCGAAATGCGCTGTCGCTGTGCCGACGGCAGCTACCTCTGGATTGCCTGGAACGGCGTGCCTTTTTTGCAAGAGCACCTGATCTACGGGGCGGGACGCGATATTTCCCAGCGCAAAGCTTCCGAGTCGCGGCTCATGCATGAAACCCTCCACGATGCCTTGACCGGGCTCGCCAACCGCCCCTGCTTCATGGAGCGCTTGCAGCTGGCGATTAAACAGCAGCGGCGGCACCAAACTAGCTGCTTTGCGGTGCTTTTTATTGACTTGGATGGCTTCAAGAGCGTCAACGATACTCTGGGGCATGGAGTGGGCGATCAGCTCTTGATTCGCGTCTCGCAACTGCTGCTCGAAACCGTGCGCGAGGTCGATTCGGTGGCCCGCTTGGGAGGGGATGAGTTCACTATTTTGCTAGAAAATATTCAGCATCCCGAAGAGGTGGTTGACATTGCTGAGCGCATTCAGCAAAAGCTCAGCCCCGCCCTCACCATTGGCCACCACGACATTTTTACCAGTGCCAGCATTGGCATTGTCATTGGCGCGCCAGACTATCAGCAGGTGGCCGATGTTCTTCGCGATGCCGACATTGCTATGTATCAAGCAAAGGCCAACGGCAAAGCACGCTATGAGGTGTTTGACAGCACTATGTATGCCGCCACCCTTCAGCACGTCGAGATTGAAACGCACCTGCGCCACGCCATTTTCAACAACGAGCTTGAAATTCACTATCAGCCCATCGTCAGCCTCCAGCCTGAGGGGGGGCTAGAGGGCTTCGAAGTGTTGCTGCGGTGGCGGCATCCTCAAAAAGGGCTGGTGCCCGCCTGTGAGTTTATCCCCATCGCCGAAGAGACGGGCCTAATCAATGCGATCGGGGAATGGGCGCTGCAAGAAGCTTGTATCCAGTTCAGCCGTTGGCGACAGCTTTGGCCCGATTTTGCCAAGCTGTATTTGAGCGTCAACGTTTCCGGCCGTCAGCTGCGCGAACCTTCCCTGCTGCAAACCCTAGACCGCATGCTCGAGGAAACTAATATTCCGGTCCACTGCCTGCGGTTTGAAATTACCGAAAGCAGCCTAATCAAAAATACGGCGATCGCAACTCAGCTGTTAGAACGCATGCAGATCAGGGGCATTCAGGTGAGCCTGGATGATTTTGGCACCGGCTTTTCCTCCCTCAGCTACCTACACCAGTTCCCCATTAACACGATCAAAATCGATCGCTCCTTCGTCAACGTCTTGCTGCATGGAGAAAAAGAACGCAGCATTATTCAATCGATTGTGGCGCTGGCCAAGACCCTGGGCCTAGCCACGATCGCCGAAGGCATTGAGACTCGACAGCAGCTCGAAGCCCTCCAAGCTCTGGGGTGTGAATCGGGGCAGGGCTTTTTCTTTGCGCGCCCGATGACTCCCGCTCAACTAGAGGCGTTTTTGACCCAAACTTGTCAGCAGTGCCCGGTGCGCCATATCTGCTTTACTGATTGCCATCGGGTAGCTGCCCGCTAATCAGTCGGTAGCCCCGTAAATAGCAGACGTTTGCTGGTGAAAGTGGCGAAAGAAGGCTGCTGGATGCCATGTAACAGAACCTCGACCAGTCGGTAGGATAGAGTCTTTCCCTAGAGATGGGGTTTAAAGGCTAGAAAATGGAAGCAGTTTACGGCTATTTGAGGGCACTGGTGACGCCGTTGATGGCTAGCCGGGCTGTGCGAGTGGCCTTTGTGATTGGTACGCTGCTGTTTGTCATCAACCACGGGGCAGCGGTGCGGGCTGGCACCATGACCCGAGCCCGCTGGTACTCGGCTGGGCTCACGTATTTGGTGCCCTACGCCGTCAGCATCCACGGGCAGTATCTGGGACGCGGGGGAAGCAGCGGCGCGGGCAAGTAGGTCAGGGTCGTGATTGCTAACCTGTAGCTATGGAAATACGGTTTCTCAACTCTGAGGATGTCGCGGCCTATCGCGATCTGCGGCTCTACGCACTGAGGGAGTCACCAACGGACTTTATCTCTAGCTATGAGCAGGAGGCGCAGCTCTCGCTGGGCGATTTTGCCGATCGCCTGTGCTCCAATCACGATGCTGCTGGTGGCGTTTTTGGTGCTTTTAGCGATCGCAGCCAGCTTATAGGCATGCTCGGGTTTTCGCGCGAGCACCGCCCGAAGCGATCGCACGTTGGGTCTCTTTGGAGCATGTATGTTTTGCCTGAGTTTCGCGGTCAAAAGGTGGGCTCAAGCCTGCTCGATCGCGCAATTTCCTATGCCCGAGAGATCGAGGGACTGCGGCAGATCGTTCTCAGCACTACGGCAAGCAATGTGGCGGCGCGATCGCTCTACATCTCACGAGGGTTTGAGTCGTTTGGTCTAGAGCGGGAGGCTTTGTGCATTGAGGGCAACTATTTTGATGAGGAGCATCTCGTATTACGGTTGACCCCCGATATGGAGACAGTATCTTTGTGACGGTGGGTGCCTCAGGCAGCCTAACCACTTCTTAAAGCACAGTACAAAGCGCTTTAGCTCAAATGCAGACTAGCTAAATCTGATCTGCGTTTTGTTTTTTGCGATCGAGCTGCTGATGTAAAGCCTCTCTCAATTCCCTACTATTGTTCTATGACCGCTCAGCTCTGGGAGTCTTCTCTATGACTCAGACCTCATCGTCGCTGATACTTGGCGTTGACGAATTTCTCACCCGCTATGGCGATAACCCCCGCTACGAACTGGCAGACGGAGAATTGATTGATATGGAACCTACCGGTTTCCACGAAACTACTGCCGGAAAAGTCGCCAGCCAGCTCAGCATTGAAATTGCTCGCCAGGGTCATCCGTGGATTATTCCTCGCACTTGTTTGCTGCGCCCTTTTCCTGATGTTGCTACGGCTCGCCGCCCAGATGTGGTGGTGCTTGATGAACCGACCCTGGTAAATGAGCCTCTGTGGGAACGAGAACCTGTGATTACCTTGGGCACTTCGGTAAAGCTGGTTGTGGAGGTGGTGAGCACCAATTGGGAAACAGATTATGCCCGCAAGGTGGAAGAGTATGCCCTGTTTGGCATACCTGAATATTGGATTGTGGACTACCGGGGATTGGGCGGGCGGGTGTTTATTGGCAGCCCTAAGCAGCCTACGTTTACGGTGTGTCGGTTGGTTGGCGAAGACTATCAACAGCGGCAATATCGGCTGGGTGAAATAATTAGTTCGCCACTGTTGCCTCAGCTAACGCTACGGCTGAATGATGTTATGCCGCGCTAGCCTTGCCCTCCTTACTGTTCTAAGAGAGTCTAATAAGTACAGCAGAGAACATTTATGAACTGGTAAAAACGCTACCCGAAGAAGAGGCTAGCTTGGTTCTAGAATTTGTGGAGATTGTTCGTCAACGCACTCAGTCTAAAGTGAAAACTCTGACAAATTTTACCGCTGGTGGGTTTCAATCCGTGCGATCGACTCTACGTCGTATTTGCTCTTATTAAAGCCTAGTGCAGCACCTGCACAAATTCTTTGTCTTTGCGGGAGTAAGAGATAAAAACATCGGCCATGGTGGAGGCTGCCAGCACGATTTGAGTTTGTCTTCAGGGATAGAGCGATCATTCCCAATGCTGGAGGATCGCAGTGGGCTAAGGATTGCCCCTGGCCATAAGGCCGCTTTGTTGCCCACAGATATTCGTTTGCAGGTAGTCGTGGCACCAATCCATCCCCTTGGCGACCAAGCGATCGAGCAGGGTGTCGTCAAACTGTTCTAGCTGCCAGAGCAATAGATGGCCAGTTGCCCCCAGCGTGGCTAGAGTTTGACCGTCAGGGCCAAAGGCGACCACTTTCACCTGATCAGCATCGACTTTTTGGGTCGTGAGCAGCTCTCCATCTAGAGTCCAGAGTTTGAACGTGCCATCGCGGCTGCCGGTCGCGATTAGGGTGCCAGCGGGGTTAACGGCAATGGAGTAGATGCCGTTGGTGTGGCCCGTGAGGGTGGTGACCAGGGTGCCATCTATAGTCCAGATACGGGCAGTGCGATCGTCGCTGGCAGATAGGACAAATTGGCCGTCAGGGCTAAAGGCCACATCCAATACATCGTCGGCATGGCCAGTCAGGGTTTGAATGAGCTGGCCATCGCGCCAGAGTTGGACGGTGCAATCGCGGCTCCCGGTCGCTACCAACGTCCCATCCGGGCTGAACTGCACAGTATTGCAGGTATTCTTGGTGGTTAGCGTGTAACAAAGATCTCCCTGCAACGTCCACACTTTTGCTGTGCAGTCGTTGCTGGCAGAGGTCAGGTATTGGCCATCGGCACTAAAGGCTAGCTGCCGTATCCACCCATCGTGGGCATTCCAGGCGTTAATATGCTGACCGGCCTGGCTCCAAAGGAAAATTTGGCCTCGATTGCCGCCAGCAGTAGCCACGCATTCACCGTGGGAGCTGATGGCGAGGCGGGAGGTATTGAGATGGCGGGTAGAAAATTCGCTGAGCTTTTGACCAGTGGGGCTCCAGAACTGAATCTGCCCCTGGGGGCCAATCGCAGCTACAGCCTGCCCGCTGGGGCTAAAGGTCAGAGCTTGGCTTGAAGCCGCACCAACGGCACAGTCAATCACTCTAGGTGCCTGCCAAGACCAGATCTTGACAACGCCATCGGCACCTGCCGTCAACACGGTTTGGGCTTGGAGGTCAGCACCTAAACCAAGAATAGGGCCGTTATGACCGGTTAAGGTGAGGCGAGGCTGGCCGTTAACATGCCAAATTTTCGCTGTTTGGTCACTAGAGACGGAGATGAGAGTCTGCCCATCCTGGCTAAATAGCAGCCCCCTAATTTCATCACTGTGGCCGGTAAAATCGCGAAGAAAGATGCCATCGGCTTGCCAGAGCTTGATCAAGCCAGCCTCATCCCCCGTAGCTAGGTATTGCCCAGTGGCATCAAAACACAGGGTGTTAATGGTGTGGCTATGCCCCTCTAGAACCTGTTGCCCAGTGCCATCTAGATAGCAAATTTGAATTTGGTTGTCGTATCTACCTATCGCTAGTCGATCGCCATTTGGATGCCAATCCAGGCATTGCAGTTTGGCATCAGCCTCAATTAGTTCCTTTAAGAAATTTCCGTCATCATCCCATAGCAACAATCTGCCGTCGCGGCTGGCGGAGGCAATGCTCTTCGCCTGGGGATGAAACTGGGCTTGGTTGACGCGATCGCGGTGTCCTTTCAAAATGCCAAGACATTCCCCATTTATTGACCAGAGCCGCAGGGTGCCATCCCAACTGGCCGAAACCAGGCGATCGCCCTCGGGGCTAAAGGCCACACTTCTTACCATGTCCTGATGGCCTGTGAGAGTAGCTATAAGTTTTCCGCTGCGTTGCCAAAGTTTGACGGTTTTATCGCGGCCAGCGGTGGCAATTAGCTTCCCATCAGGGCTGAGGGTAACGCTGCGCACGGTGCCGACATGCCCAAATAGTCGATTGCGCTCCTTGACCCAGTAAAGGGCTTGCAACAGAGCGGTAATCACCTGGGTTTTGAGGGATGCGTCTAGGTTAGGCCAGTCTGCCTGCTGCAATCGGCTACCGGCTTGGAGTGCTTCTACCAAGGCATCGAGGGGGCCGCCAAGGGCAAAGTAGGCTTCTGAGGATTTACAAAAGGCGTTGATTTCGTTTTGCTCGGCGGTGATGCGACGCTTTTCAGAGGTTTCATAGAGAATTTGCCAGCGTTCTAGCTCCTGCTGCCGCTCCTGACGACTGGCGAGAATGTACTCCTGTTGAATTGGCGTGGGGGCTGGGGTTTTGCCGGTGCTGTTAACCAGCCAGGTTTCAGCCTCTTCGAGGTCAGCTCCCCGCAGCCAGCCATCGACGCGGTTGCGGTTTACCCACTCCTGGGCGCGCTGGGCCAGTTTGGCAAACATGCGATCGTAGTCTAGATCAGCGCTAATCGCTCCCTCCAGCTTGTCTAGGGCCGTCACAAAATCGTCTTCGTCGCAAAACGAGTCACCTGCAATTTGCTAATTTCGGTGCGCAGCTCGCGGCGCCGCACCTCTTGACAAACGACAGGAATCAGCTTCTTCTGCTGTTCAAGGGCTTGATCAATTTCCCAATTGCAGTATTCTGAGGCGATCGCGTCTGGGCTGACAATGTACACTAGCCGAGTTGCCTGGCGAATGCCGCTGGCAATTTCCTCCCGCCAGGGCAGGCTCGAGCGAATGCCGTCCCAGTCAATCCAGAGATGGTGACCGCGCTCTTGCAGGGCGTGGCACAGCGCCCGCACAAAGGCTTTATCACGGCGTGAGTAGGATATAAAAACGTCGGCCATAGGGGGGTTGCCAGCGCGACCTAGGTTATCTTCCCACAACTGCCTACCGATTCCTGACGCCACTCCATGCCTGAGCAAACTTCCCATCGCTTTAGCAGGGATGAATCAGCAAAGGCAAATCCCTGTCCTAGGGCATCGACGAACAGTGGGGCGGGCCGTCTCCATCATCCGGCCATACTCTAGCCCTTCGGTCACCGTCTGGTATAAGGCCTCGATAATGTTGGTTGGTGCGCTAATACCTTCTAATGGCGTTAGACCAAATTTTTGCTGTGCTCAGACTGCACACACACAGTCTTAGCACAGCAAATTACCCCACTCAGCGCCCGGAATCAAGTCAAAATCACTACCTCCCAAGAAATCGGGTTTCTGAGCTGCTTTCAGATTGAGACTAAACATTGAAGCTCCCAGAAACCGGGCTTCTGTAGCCGCAAACCTTATGGATGCGGGAGGCCAATAGCTTCGTATCAGCGCTCAATTCTTTGCTGTTGCCGCTCATGTTGTCGTTGTGCAGAGCTTACGGTTGAGTGAGTTACCACACAGTACTGCTGTCACCGTCAACACCTTTAATGCAGCACCGCAATGCTTTAGTGTCACTGCTGCATCCTTTAGTGTGAGGTCGCAATGCGTTAATGCGATCGCTCAACATTTGATTGTGAGGCGGCAACTTGTTAGGTCGCGACCTAATATCAAATCCGGTTATTCAGGAATCATTAGCTTATGGCATCTAGCCACCAGTGAAAGCCCGTTAGCCCTCGAATGAACGTCGGTCGGTTGAGCAACACACGGCAACGCTGAGCCACGACCGCTTCTAATTGGTCTAACG
>JAESFY010000306.1_pt1 | contig 13772 bp, 14 predicted proteins | sample 9266201 | NCBI WGS metagenome assembly JAESFY01 (sample SAMN14515071, study PRJNA621656) | algae metagenome | isolation source: Nodosilinea sp. WJT8-NPBG4 and co-occurring heterotrophs from soil, lower... | place: USA: Pinto Basin, Colorado Desert, California | collected 2006-05-27 | reverse complement strand
TGAAACTTCAACCGTCGTTCCGGTCGCCACCGAGCGGACGCGGGTGCGCGTGCCGATGCGCTTCGCCGACGGATTCTCCACCACGGCGGATGTCGTCACGTTCGACGGTCTGATCGACGGCCGTGAGCACCTGCTGCTCGGTCTCGGAGACTGGAGGGCGGCCATGGAGTGCGCGGCCGACGGCGGCGACGCACCCCTCGTGCGCCCGCACAGCGAATGCCTGACCGGAGACGTGTTCGGTTCGGAGCGCTGCGACTGCGGCCCGCAGCTGCGCGAGGCCGTCGAGCGCATCGCCGATGAGGGCGGGTTCCTCCTCTACCTGCGCCAGGAGGGTCGCGGTATCGGCCTGTACGCCAAGCTCGACGCGTATGCGCTGCAGGACGCGGGACTCGACACCTACGAGGCGAATGTGGCACTCGGTCGCGGCGAAGACGAGCGCGACTACACGATCGCCGCGCAGATGCTGCAGGCGGTCGGCGTCGACAGCATCCGCCTGCTGAGCAACAACCCCGACAAGGCTGCGCAGCTCGAGGCGCTCGGCATCCGCGTGACCGAGCAGGTGCGCACCGGGGTTCACCTGTCGGACGCGAACCACCGCTACCTCGAGGCCAAGCGCGACCACACCTCGCACACCCTCGATCTGTCTGCCGCGTGATGAGCGGTGGCATGATGACCGAGCATGTGATGAGCGACCGGCGACTCGACGACGCCGAGATGCAGACGTGGCTGCCGGCCATCCGCTTCGTGCAGCTGCTGCCCCAGGTGCTCGACCGCACTCTGAAGGCCGAGACCGGGCTCAAGCACTCGCACTACGCGATCCTCGTGACGCTGGCGGGGCAGGGTGATCGGGCGATCCCGATGACCGAACTCGCGCAGATCGCGGGGCTCAGCCGGTCCCGGCTCAGCCATGCGATCGACTCTCTCGAAGAGCGCGGCTGGGTGGCCCGCACCTCGTGCAGCAGCGACAAGCGCACCCTGACGGCTGCGCTCACGGATGCCGGTCGCGACCTGCTGCGCGGGGCAGCACCCGTGCATGTCGCGCAGATCCGCGAGCTGATCCTCGATCCGCTGACGTCCGATGAGCAGAAGCAGCTCGGCGCGATCCTGACGAAGCTGCTCCCGGGCGTCACCGCCGCGCTCTAGGGACGGGTGCCGACCGACAGGGCCATCCCGGCCCCGCCAAAGCGCACCGACGCCTGAGCGCGACCGTTCTGCTCTGAGCAGAACCGCTCGAAACCCTCACTCACAGCGGTTTATCGTGAGGCATGGCCGACATCGTCCCGTTCTCGCGTGCATCTCGTCCGGCTCGTCAGGCTCGTCAGCGGCCGATCGAACCGGAACCACTGTGGCGCCATATGCTCGGCGATCAGCTGCGTCGCCGCCGACATGCCCGCGACGAGACGCTCACTGAGACCGCGGACAACGCAGGAGTGTCGCCGCAGTACCTCTCGGAGGTCGAGCGAGGACTCAAGGAGCCGTCGAGCGAGATGATCGCCGCGATCGCCGGGGCCCTCGACACCTCGCTGATCGAGCTGACGAGCGCCGTGGCCGACGAGCTGCGTCAGGTGTCGGCCGCTCCGGCATCCGCCCCTGCCTCCGCCGCGGTGTCGGTGGCACGCGGCGCTTTCGCCCTCGCAGCCTGACCGCATCCGCCCGGCCGTCATCCGCCAGGCACCCGCCCAGCACCCGCCTCTCCCCCTGGCGGGGTCAGAAGAGCATCGGAACTGGCCCGTTCGGATGCTCTTTCGACCCCGCACCACCGCCGCGGTGCTCTCGCACTCCCCGACAGCGCGGGCTCAGCCCGCTCGCTCCCCCAGGACGGTATCGATCAGCCCGTACTCGAGCGCGGCGGATGCCGTGAAGACGCGATCCCGGTCGGTGTCGGCGCGCAGCTCGGTCAGCGAACGTCCGCTGTGCCTGGCGAGGATCGCCTCCATGTCCGCCCGCACGCGCACGACCTCATCGGCCGCGAGGATGAGGTCGGGGATCGCCCCGCGCGACTGCCCGGCGGGCTGATGCAGCACGATGCGGGCGTGGGCGAGGGCTGCCCGCTGACCCGGCGCTCCCGCGGCGACGAGCAGCGCGGCGGGTCCGATCGCCTGTCCGACGCAGGTCGTCGCGATGGTCGGGCGGATGTGCCGCATCGTGTCGTAGATCGCCAGAGCCGCCCCGGGGTCTCCGCCCTCGCTGTTGATGTAGAACTGCACGCCTGCGTCCTGACTGTCGGCATCCAGATGAAGCAGCTGCGCGATGAGCGCGTTGGCGACTCCCGCGTCGATGCCGGTGCCCAGGTAGATGACCCGCTCGGCGAGCAGGTGCGAGTAGACGTCCATCACGCGTTCGCCCCGCGGATGCTGCGCGATGACGTTCGGGATCGTGTAGCCGCTCATGCGCTCGCCCCCAGTCCGACTCGGGCCCGTCGACGCGGCATGAGGTCGACCAGCGAGTCGACGATCTCGTCGATGAACCCGTAGTCCTTCGCCTGGCCCGCGGTGTACCAGCGGTCGTGAAGGGAGTCCTCGAAGATCCGCTCCCTCGGCTGGCCGGTGTCATCGGCGATGAGCCCGAGCACGGTGTCGCGCATGTGGCGCAGGTCGTCGGCCTGCGTCTCGATCTCGCCCGCAGAGCCGCCGATCCCGGACGACCCCTGATGCATCAGGATGCGCGCGTGCGGCAGCGCCCTGCGCTTGCCCTTCGCACCCGCAGACAGCAGGAACTGCCCTGCACTGCAGGCGAGACCGAGCGCGAGGGTCGAGACGTCGTTCGGCACGAGCGTCATGAGGTCGCGGATCGCGAGCATCGACGGCACTGAACCGCCGGGCGAGTGGATCCACAGGGCGATGTCGGCGGTCGGATCCTCGGCTGAGAGGGTGAGCAGCTGCGTCATCAGCAGCGTGCCGTTGTCGTCGTCGAGTGCGCCGTCGAGCACGAGGACGCGTTCGTGGAACAGCGCCCTTCGGGCCTCGGGTCCGAACTGCGGGATGGGGGTCTCTTCGCTCATGGCCCCAGCATCCGCCGTCTCGAACGTGCACGGGGCGGTATCCGCTCGAGGCAGAGCGGCTCAGAGCAGATCCGCACGGAGCAGATCGTGCCGGAACCCCCGCGTAACAACCCCGACTCATGATGCTCCTACCCTCGAAGCATGGCGAAGCAGAAGACACCCGAGTGGCAGTGGTCTGAAGACGGCATCAACTTCCGCACCCGCAAATGGGTGAAGCCGGAGGACCTCAATGCGAACGGATCACTGTTCGGCGGCAGCCTGCTGAAATGGATCGACGAGGAGGCCGCGATCTATGCGATCGTGCAGTTGGGCAACTACCGCGCGGTGACCAAGCACATCTCCGAGATCAACTTCGAGGCCTCCGCCGTGCAGGGCGACCTGATCGAGATCGGCCTGCAGGCCACGCACTTCGGCACCACCTCGCTCACGATGCGGGCGGTCGCGCGCAACATGATCACGCGCAAGCGCATCCTCACGATCGAGAAGATCGTGTTCGTGAGCCTGGACGAAGACGGCTCACCGACCCCGCACGGGTACGACGAGATCACCTACAACCGCGATCGGATGCCGACGGAGCGCATCGCCACAGGGACGATCCGCCTGCCCTAAGGACTGGCCAGCCGCTCCGACGGCATCGATGCGACCGGCGCACCCGCCCCCGACAGCGCGGCGAACGCCTGCGCGAGGTCGGCGATCAGGTCGTCGACGTTCTCGAGACCGATCGAGAGCCGCAGCACATCCGCGTCGGGGCGCGCCTCTGCGGGCACCGGTCGGTGGGTGAGCGCGGCCGGATGCTGGATCAGCGAATCGACTCCGCCCAGCGACACGGCGTGGGTGAACAGCGACGTCGCCGAGGTGACCGCGGATGCGGCGGCATACCCGCCCTGCATCCGCATCGCGATCATGGCACCGGTGCCGCGCATCTGCCGGGTGAGGATGCCGTCCGGGTCGTCGTCAAGGCCCGGGTAGAAGACCTCTGCGATCTCGGGCCGGTCGATCAGCCACTGCACGATTCGGCGAGCGCTCTCCTGCTGCGCCCGCATCCGCACCGGCAGCGTGGTCAGCCCGCGGTGCAGCAGGTAGGCGCCGAGGGGATGCAGCAGGCCACCCGTCACCGCGCGCACCCGGCGCAGCGCCTCGGCGGTCTGCTCGCTGCAGGCCACCACGCCGGCGATCACGTCACCGTGCCCGCCGAGATACTTCGTGGCGCTGTGCAACGACATCGCGGCCCCGTGATCGAGCGGATTCTGCAGCACCGGCGTCGCGAAGGTGTTGTCGACGACCACCGGCACGCCTCCCGCCTGGGCCACCACCGCGGCGATGTCGGCGATGTCGAGAGTCGGGTTGGCCGGCGTCTCGACCACCACCAGCGCCGTGTCGGGGCGGATCGACGCCGCGACCTCGGCCGGGTGGCAGTAGGTGGCCTCGACACCCAGCAGGCCGGAGCCGAGCAGGTGATCGGTCCCCCCGTAGAGGGGGCGCACCGCCACGACGTGGTTCTTGCCCGCGGCCGGCCCGTGCGCGAGGATCACCGCGGTCATCGCAGCCATCCCCGAGGCGAACGCGACGGCGGCCTCGGCGTGCTCGAGCTCGGCGAGCGCGTCTTCGAACCGCGCCACGGTGGGGTTCCAGAGCCGCGCGTAGACCATGCTGCCGTCGGCGGGCGGACGCCCACCCGTCGCCATCGCCTCGTACGAGTCACCGCCGCGCTCGATGTCGGGCAGCGGGTTGGTCGTCGACAGGTCGATCGGCAGCGCATGGACCCCGAGTTCGCCGAGATCGGAACGGCCACTGTGCACGGCGACGGTGTCTGGATGCAACGGTGCAGTCATGTCTCTCACGTTGCCTGAATCACGAGAGAACCGTGCAGATTCGACAGCATCCGTCAGTTCTCGCGTCAATCTCGCTATTCTGAGCGACACGGACACCCCGAGGAGGTGCAGCGTTGGCGAAAGCGCAACTCGACGAGGTCGACCTCGAGATCCTCGCCGTGCTGACCCGTGACGCCGAGGTCACGAACAAGGCGCTCGCGCACGCGCTGGGTCTTGCGGAGTCCACGTGCGCCCATCGCGTACGCGCCCTGCGTGAACGCGGCATCATCCGCGACACGCGCATCCGGGTCGACGGGGCGGCACTCGGCCTGCCGCTGCAGGCCATCATCAAGGTGCGCCTCGCGAACCACACGGGCCCCAAGGTGACCGCGCTCTTCGACGCACTGGCGGCCATTCCGCGGGTGCTGCAGGTGTTCCACGTCGCGGGCGTCGACGACTTCCTCGTGCACGTCGCGGTGCAGGACGCCACCGCCCTGCGGGACATAGTGCTCGAGCACATCACGGTCCATCCCGTCGTCCGCGGCACCGAGACCCAGCTGGTGTTCGAGCTCCGCGACGGCGCCGGCCTGCTCGCGCGCTGAGCGGATCGTGGGTGAGGATGGACACGTCTGCCGAGCAAGGGAGCCCAGAATGAGCCGCAGCGCCACCGAAGCCACCACCGCGATCAGAGAGATGCGCGACTTCCTGTTCGCGAATGCCACGGACTACGCTGCGGCGCGCGAGGGGTTCGTCTGGCCGACGCCCGCCGAGTTCAACTTCGCGCTCGAGTGGTTCGACGTCATCGCCGATGAGACTCCCGACCGCCCGGCCGTGCAGATCGTGTCGGCCGATCTCAGTCTCGAGTCGTGGACCTACGGAGAGCTGTCCGCCCGCTCAGACCAGGTCGCCGCCTGGTTGACCGGCCTCGGCATCCGTCGCGGTGACCACGTCATCGTGATGCTCGGCAACACCATCGAGCTGTGGGAGGTGATGCTCGCCATCACCAAGGTCGGCGCGGTGTCGATCCCGACCTCGACCCTGCTCTCGGCATCCGATCTGGCCTACCGCGTCGAGCACGGCCGTGCCCGGGCGATCGTGACTCTCGGCAGCCTGGCCGATCGAATCGCCGACCTCGATCCCGAGGTGCTGCGCATCGGAGTGGGAGGCGGCATTCCGCCCGAGTGGACGCGCTTCGACGACTCGTCCGACGCTCCGAAGACCTTCGAACCGGACGCCGCCACACCAGCCGACGACACAGCCCTGCTCTACTTCACGAGCGGCACGACCAACCGCCCGAAGCTCGTGCAGCACACGCACGTCTCGTACCCCATCGGACACCTGTCGACCATGTGGTGGCTGGGGGTGCGACCAGACGACGTGCACCTCAACATCTCGTCACCCGGGTGGGCCAAGCATGCGTGGTCGAGCTTCTACTCGCCGTTCCTCGCCGAGGCGACGGTGTTCGTCTACAACTACGACCGGTTCGACGCGAACACCCTGATGCAGGTCATGGACACGCACCACGTGTCGACCTTCTGCGCCCCGCCGACGGTGTGGCGGATGCTGATCCAGGCCGACCTCGCGCGACTGACCCACCCGCCGCGAGAGCTGGTCGGAGCCGGAGAGCCGCTGAACCCGGAAGTCATCGACCGGGTGCACCAGGCCTGGGGCGGCACGATCCGCGACGGATTCGGCCAGACCGAGATGACCGCCTGCGTGGGCAACCCCCCGGTCAGGTCGTCAAGGTCGGATCCATGGGGCGCCCGCTGCCCGGGTACCCCGTCGTGCTCCTCGACCCTGCCACGGGCGAGATCGCCGAGCACGAGGGCGAGATCGCGCTCGACCTCGCTCACCCTCCGCTCGGGCTCATGGCCGGGTACTACGACGATCCCGACAAGACGGCCGAGTCCCGGGTCGGCGGCTACCACCACACGGGTGACATCGCTCAGCGGGATGCCGACGGGTATCTGACCTACATCGGCCGGGCCGACGACGTGTTCAAGGCCTCCGACTACAAGATCTCGCCGTTCGAGCTCGAGTCGGTGCTGCTCGAGCACGACCTCGTGATCGAGGCGGCGGTGATCCCGAGCCCCGACCCGACGCGACTCGCGGTTCCGAAGGCCTACGTGTGCCTGCGCCCCGACGCGGTCGATGCCGAAGCGGATGCCGCCCGCTCGATCTTCACCTATGCCCACGACCGACTGTCGTCGCACCTGTGGGTGCGGATCATCGAGTTCGTACCCGAGCTGCCCAAGACGATCTCGGGCAAGATCCGCCGCGTCGAACTGCGCGCCAGAGAGGCCGAGCGCGTGACCTCAGGAGACGAGGCCGCGCAGCACCGCGACCGCGACTACCGCTGACCAGCCCTCAGCCTGCCAGCGCGGGCTGACTGCCGGTGCTCGGCGCCTTCGTCGTGCGCGGAGCGGACACCGGTTCCGGCGCATCCACGACGGCCTGGATCCTCGCCGCGCGGGCGACGTCGCGAGCGGGCTCACCGACGTTGACGAAGCCACGCACCACGGCTCCGATCACCAGCGACGCGACGAGCGTCGCACCCGCGATCAGCAGTGGCGTCCACTGATTCGCGAACGATGCGGTGGTGCTGAGCATGGCGCTCGGGATCCACAGACCGACCGCCCCGCCCGCGAGACCTGCCGCTCCGCGCGTGATCGCGACTCCTGCCACGATCGCGCACAGCGCTGCGAGCACAGCCCCTGCCACTCCGATCGGCACCAGTATCGATGCCAGTTCGCTTGCCATCCTTGACGACGTCATAACGACCCCCCGGTCAACGGACTCTCCGTACTACCAACACTACGAAGTGTCGGCATACAGGGCATCCATCTCAAGGATGATGTTCTGCAACCGTGACGAGCTGTTCAGCGGCGCGTCAACCGCCCGAAACGCGAGGTCTTGACCACTCGCACCGGCTGAGTGACCAGCGCATCGACGACCATCGAGCCGTCGGTGGGTCCGATGATCGCCATCGTCGAGGTCTCGGTGGCCTCGATCGGGTCGACGCGCATGCGGCCGAGCGACCGGTGAGCGCGCACGTAGGCCGGCACCAGCAGCACGATCGCGCCGAGCCAGGCGAGAGGGTTGCTGAGCGCGACGCCCTCGAAGCCGATGAGCGCGCCGAGCACGACAGCGGCGCCCACGCGCATGACCAGCTCGATCACACCCGTGACGGTGGGCACGAGAGTGTGGCCGAGGCCCTGCAGCGCACCGCGGAGCACGAACAGCACGCCGAGCGCCCAGTATCCGCATCCGTTGATGATCAGCATGAGGTGCGCGAGGTCGACGACCTCATCCGCTGAGGCGCCCTCGCCGACGAACAGCCGCACCAGGGGTGCGCCGAACGCGATGATGACGACCCCGAGCGCGAGGCCGGCGGCGATCGCCATCCAGGTGCCCTCGACGACACCGCGGCGGATGCGGTCGGGGCGGCGCCCGCCCAGGTTCTGCGCCGCGTACATCGACGAAGCAAGACCGAGAGACGAGAGGAAGGCCACGGCGAGCCCGTCGACGCGCGATGCCGTCGTGTACGCGGCGACGGCATCGGAGCCGAGCGTGTTCAGCGCGACCTGCACCGTGAGCGTGCCGATCGCGATGATCGACGCCTGGAATCCCATGGGGAGGCCGAGTCGCAGGTGCTCCCTGAGGTCGTCGCGGGTGACGCGCCAGTCGGCACGACGCAGGTGCAGCATCGGCAGTCGGCGACGCACGAACTCGAGGCAGAGCGCGACCGAGACGGCCTGGGCGACGACGGTCGCGAGGGCTGCGCCGCCCACGCCCCAGTCGAGCGGACCGACCATGAGGATCACGAGGCCGACGTTGAGCACACACGACACCGTGAGGAAGATCAGCGGCGTACGCGAGTCGCCGATCGCACGGATGATCGCCGAGAGGTAGTTGAAGAACATCGTCGCGCTCGCGCCGATGAAGCTGATCTGCGTGAAGACCGTCGCCTCCGGCATGAGCTCGGCGGGCGTCTGCAGCAGCGCGAGCGTCGGTGCCGCGATCAGCGGGGCGACGATCGTGAGCACCACGCTCGTGATGCCGGTGAGGATCACACCGGTCGCCACCGACCGCCGCACCGCCGAGCCGTCGCCCGCGCCGAACGCCTGCGCGATGGGGATCGCGAAGCCGCTCGTCAGACCCCACGCGAAGCCGATCAGCAGGAACAGCAGGCTGCCGGTCGCGCCGACGGCCGCGAGAGACTCGACGCCGAGGTGTCGGCCGACGACGACGGCATCGGCGAATTGGTACATCTGCTGCACGACGTTGCCGAGCAGCAGAGGGATCGAGAACGACAGGATGACACGCCACGGGCGGCCCGTGGTGAGAGAGGTGGCCATAAGAGGAGCGGCTCGCAGAAACTGGGGGATGATCGGGGGTCGAACAAGGATATCGAATCGATTCGGTTTACTGCCATGGCCTATCGGCAAGTACGGTCGGAAGGATGCCGCAGCGGGTCGCGGCACAGGACACCGGAGGTTCGAGCGATGACGACAGAGAGAACACGGGGATCCGTCGAGGTGGACGGGACCGTCGGCGGCGAGGAGCAGCACCTCAAGCGGGCGCTGACCAATCGCCACATCCAGCTGCTGGCGATCGGCGGCGCGATCGGCACCGGCCTGTTCATGGGCAGCGGCAAGACGATCTCGGTCGCAGGGCCCTCGGTGATCTTCGTCTACATGATCATCGGCTTCATGCTGTTCTTCGTCATGCGGGCGATGGGCGAGCTGCTGCTATCGAATCTCAAGTACAAGTCGTTCAGCGACTTCGCGAGCGACCTGCTCGGACCCTGGGCAGGCTTCTTCACCGGCTGGACGTACTGGTTCTGCTGGGTCGTCACCGGGGTCGCCGATGTGATCGCGATCGCCGGATACACGGATGCGCTGTTCCCCGGCATCCCCCTGTGGATTCCGGGCCTGCTCGTGATCGTCATCCTGCTCGCGCTGAACCTGCCGACCGTCGCCGCCTTCGGCGAGATGGAGTTCTGGTTCGCGCTGATCAAGATCATCGCGATCGTCGCCCTCATCATCACGGGCCTCGTGATGATCTTCACCGGCTTCCAGCACGAGGCAGGCACCGCCAGCTTCGCGAACCTGTGGGACCACGGCGGCATGTTCCCGCACGGGTTCATGGGCTTCGTCGCCGGGTTCCAGATCGCCGTGTTCGCGTTCGTCGGCGTCGAGCTCGTCGGCACCGCCGCGGCTGAGACCAAGGACCCCGAGAAGAACCTTCCCAAGGCGATCAACGCGATCCCGATCCGCATCCTGCTCTTCTACGTGGGTGCACTCATCATCCTGATGGCCGTCACCCCGTGGACCGAGTACGTCGCGGGAGAGAGCCCGTTCATCGCGATGTTCGCCCTGGCAGGTCTCGGGATCGCCGCGACCGTCGTGAACCTCGTCGTGCTGACCTCGGCCATGTCGAGCGCGAACTCGGGCATCTACTCGACCTCGCGCATGGTGTTCGGCCTCGCGCAGGACGGCGACGCCCCGCGCATCTTCGGCCGCCTGTCGAAGCGCCGAGTGCCGCAGAACGCCCTGTTCCTGTCGTGCATCCTGCTGCTCTCGGGCGTCGTGCTGCTCTATGCGGGCAAGGACATCGGCACCGCGTTCGACATGGTGACCACGGTCTCGGCCGTGTGCTTCATGTTCGTCTGGACGATCTTCCTGTGCAGCTATCTCGTCTACCGGCGCAGGCGGCCGGAGAAGGTCGCGGCCTCGAAGTTCCGCATGCCGGGCGGAATCTTCATGGTCTACGTCGTGCTCGCATTCTTCGTGTTCATCCTCTGGGCTCTCACGACCCAGCCCGACACGCTGACCGCGCTGCTGGTGACGCCGATCTGGTTCGTGCTGCTGCTCGTCACCTGGGTGTTCGTGCGGAAGTCGCAGAACCACCTGACCCGCCACGCGGCGCACATCGCATACCTGCGAGACGACTCCCCCGAGTAGTCCCTCGCGTTCGCGTTCACAATTCAGCAAGAACCGGCCGATCCCGCTGTGGATCGGCCGGTTCTCGTATGTTCGGACGCATCCATGCTGAGTTGTGAACGGAAAGCGCTGGGTAGTCTGAGGCCGATGATCTCGCCCCGAAGCTACCCGGCCACGATCGCCGCACCCGTGGAGCACGAGCTCGTCATCAAGAAGTCGCGGTTCATCGCGCGGGTCGAGCCGGTCGCCTCCGTCGAGGATGCGGATACCGTGATCACACAGGTCCGCAAGCAGTGGTGGGATGCGCGGCACAACTGCACCGCGATGGTCACCGGCCTGCTCGGCGATCAGGCACGGTCTTCGGATGACGGTGAGCCTTCTGGCACTGCGGGAGTGCCGATGCTCGAAGTGCTGCGGCGACGTGAGCTGACCGACGTCGTCGCCGTCGTGACGCGATACTTCGGCGGCGTGAAGCTCGGTGCCGGCGGGCTCGTGCGCGCGTACTCGACCGCCGTCTCAGAAGCCCTCGATCTCGCATCGCTCGTGCACCGCCAGTCGCTCACGCGGGTGACGATGGACGTCGCCCACGCGGATGCCGGGCGCTTCGACAACCTCCTGCGCGAGTGGGTGCTGCACCGCGGGGCGTCGCTCGGCGAGCCGCAGTACGCAGCCCTCGCGACATTCGAGGTGTGGGTGCCCGCGCAGGAGCTCGATCGGCTCGCGGATGACATCGCCGCAGCATCCGCCGGCGGTGTCGTGCCGACGATCGGCGTGGAGCGCATCGTCGACGTGTCGGCCTGACCCGGCCGACGCCCCCGGCTGATCCACAACAGCGTCCAGATATTCTGGATGCCGCGATCTCGGAAGGAGAGCGATGTTCGACAGCCCGCTCTCGGCTTCCGCCTACGAGATCCTCGGCGTGGACCCGACCGTCGACGACGTCGAGCTGCGGCGTGCGTACCGACTGCGCCTGCGTCAGACGCATCCGGATACCGGAGGAGACGCGGCCGTGTTCGTTCAGGTGCAGCGGGCGTGGGAGCTGATCGGCACCCCCGAGGGCCGCGCCGCCTACGACCGCCGCTCCGGCGCGCACCCCGGCATCCCCGCAGAGCCGGAGTGGAACGGCTGGCGCCCGCAGTCTGCCGCCCGCACCGACACCCGCCCCCGGGCACGGTCGTACGGCCACCCCGGAGGCTGGCGACGCGAGCGGTATCTGTCGCTGATCCGCGAGTGGGCCGGCCGAGGCGTCGAGGTGCCAGACCCCTATGACCCCGCGCTCGTGCGCTCCGCGCCGCGCGACCTGCGGCGGCTGCTCGCCGACGCCCTGGCCGAGGAGGCGACCGCCCGCACGGTGAGCGCGCTCGGCATGGGCTTCACGGTGTGGCACGACGTCGCCACAGGCACGAACCCCGACGACAAGCTCGATCACGTCGTGCTCAGCCCGTCCGGCCTCTACGGCATCATGTCGGAGGACTTCGGCGGCGTCGTCGGATTCCGCCGGGGCGAGATCACCGGCCCGAGCCTCGGCACTCGGGCTCCCGTCACCGCGGCTCTCGCGAGGATGCGCACGGTCGCCAAGGCCGCCCGCGTGAAGTTCGGCGGACTGATCATGGTGCTGCCGGACGACGACCTGGCTCAGGCCGTCACGCCGCTCGGCAGCAGCCGCGGTGTGCCCGTCGTGGTCGTGCGGCGCAGTGCCCTCGCGATGGTGCTGCGTCAGGGAGTCCCGGGTGCCCGTGCCATCGGCGGCAACGAGTTGTTCGACGTGCGCACTCGGCTGCAGCAGACCGTCACCTTCGTCTGACCCGGTCACGGTGCCCGTCCGGCATCCCTGTCCGGCATCCCCTGTCCGGTCTCCCCTGTCCGGCATCCCTTGTCCGGCATCCCCTGTCCGGTCTCCCCCCCCCTTGTTCTCCGTCTCCCCTCCTCCCCTCCCCGTTCCCCGGTCTCGCCTCCTGTCCCGTTTCGCGGACTGTGCCCCGGTTCGCCTACCGTTTCGGCGCTTTCGTGTGCAGAGCGGGGCATCGTCCGCGATTCGGGACGGAGGAACGGGCTGACGACCCTTGACCCGCATCGTCAAACCGGTTTACACTCGCCTCACCCTGATCCGTCAAACCGATTAAACCCGGCAACCGACGGTCGACCGCGGCCGGATGCCGAGGGGTCGGACCCGATGTTCCACGAGGAGGTGGCATGAGCCGCACGACGATCGCCGACGTCGCCCGCGAAGCCGGCGTCACCAAGGCCACCGTCTCGCACGCGTTGAGCGGCAAGCGGCCAATCTCCGACGACACCAGGGCCAAAGTGCTCGCCGCCGCCGAGAAGCTCAACTGGGTGCCGAGCCAGAGCGCCCGCGCACTGGCCACGCAGAAGGCCAACGCGATCGCCGTGGTTCTGGCACGGGATCCCGAGGTCATCGCCAACGACTCGTTCTTCCCCGCCTTCATCGCGGGTGTCGAGTCGGTGCTGGCCGAGACCGAGACGGCCCTGATCCTGCAGGTCGTCCCCGATCGCGCGGCGGAGGAGCGGGCCTACCGATCGCTCAGTCACGGTCGCGCCGACGGCGCCCTGCTGCTCGACCTGCGTAACGACGACTGGCGGGTGCCGCTGCTCGAAGAACTCGACCTGCCGTCCGTGCTGGTCGGCGCCTACGAGCGTCCGACCCGGTTCTCGTGCGTGCGCACCGATGATGACGCACCGGTGCGCGAGATCATCGCTCACCTGCGCGCCGCGGGACACGAACGCATCGCGCACGTCTCCGGTCCTCTCGACTATGTGCACTCGCGGGTGCGGGCGGACGCCTACGTCGACGCCGTGGGCGGGGATGCCCTGCTGCGCGAGGGCGACTTCACCGCCTCGAGTGGCCGCGAGCGCACCGCCGAGCTGCTCGCGCTGCCGGAGCGTCCGACCGCGATCCTCTATTCCAACGACACGATGGCGATCGCCGGGTTGTCGTATGCACGGTCGAGCGGCCTCAGCATCCCCCGTGATCTCGCGATCGCCGGCTTCGATGAC